>TARA_R110002003_G_scaffold104_30_pt1 | contig 24130 bp, 27 predicted proteins | sample TARA_R110002003 | Tara Oceans TARA_R110002003 (sample SAMEA4396441) | marine metagenome | biome: Westerlies Biome; feature: [SRF] surface water layer (ENVO:00010504); material: water (ENVO:00002006), including particulate matter (ENVO:01000060) such as... | depth 5 m
ATTCGGGTACACTAAGGCACTTCCCGCAGCCACTCACGGCGGCCTTATGTCAGCGCCGCTCCACCATGCGGAGCTGGTGCGACGCGTAAAATGGGTGTCAGGTGAGTGCGCGGACGCGTGAGACGCGCCGGGTGAGGTAATAACATGGCTCGAAGAGGCATAGTGACTCCTTGGAAGGGCCAGATGGGGCTGGGCGGTGGGGGATTCGGAGGGTTTTTGCTGCATAGTTGCATGCATGTGTGAGACCGAAGCGGAGACGTGTCGGCGCGGCAGCGGTTTTGGTGGTCCGGTGAGCGTGTGACGTGCGGAGGAAGTGCTGAGTGATGATGAGCGCGTCGCGCTCTGGCTGCCGTCGTGCTGCTGGCGTGCGATCTAGACTTCAGCTGTGTGTCTGTCTCGCGTTGTGTGCCCAACATTGCTGGTTAGCTGCACTTTACGCGTGTCGTCAATACCTCAGCCATCTTTTTGGGAAGAGGCGGGGTGTGGGTCTGCTCGGTGAGGGTTTGACCGGTGCTTGTGGAAGGAGGGCTTGTCGTCATCAGCCTGCCTTTCGTCCAGACAAGATCACGGTATAATTACTCACCTAGCAATATTTGAGCCCGGAACCCGGAATTTTACTTCACATCTTTCAAATTGAAAAGTGTAGGATCGTCGCGAGGTTGGATTTCCACCTGGTCCAGCCCGGCTACACAGGAGCACAATCAAGACTGCAGGATTTGCCCCATCGTCCTCGGATAGCATGGACTTTCACAGCGATAGACTTATTAAAGGAGAAAAACGAAAGCCCCTTCGCTACCAAAAAGGAACTCCCGACAAGTATTTGCGCGCAATGAATGATATGGGTTGATGTACTAAATGACTTTTCGCGATTGACACTTACCTCAAAGGTGACCCACCCAAGGTCGACTTCCGCTTTCGATCCCGATCTTCGACTGTATCAGATTTGATCATTAACTAAGCCATCTTGACGCTAGTCAGGTTTCCGTTGAAGTGTGCCAGAAGGACCCAACCCCACCGAGGTCTGTTTACCTCGATTCATGGCATGCTGATACTATTTAACAGAATAGTGTCTTTCTCGTGAAGAACGATTGAAATAATCAGAATCAACGACAGTACAACGTGTGCCGTGAGCATCCATTTGGGCATGATTCTCCTGTTCAAAGTAACGTAGTGCGTGTACAATCTGCAGAAGAGATAGCTATTGAGTGTGGCAGTTCTGGGTGTCATGGAGGTTCCTGAAGGGGCAGGCACTTCTAAGGTATGCATATTCCCTCAAACTGATCTCTACCTTACGATTATATGAGTAGTCATCCAATATCAAAGGTAAATATGTTGATCTGCCGTCACTGTCTCAACTCCAACCAAAAGTATCGCAAGTGTCGCGATCACCCCCTCGGTCACGGGGCATGCTGGTGGGATCTACTGATCACGGCTGTGAGAGTAATTGTTCTTGGGCGAGTTGCGGCAAATAGACCAAGACCGGCAGTTAGTGCTAGCTTGCCATCAGCCATAGAGGTAGTGAATGGTTAAGATGCTCGATTGCTTCTCAACGTGAAGGGGTTCCAGAAGTGGAGGGCGGTGGACGCAGCAGTTGTTACTAGGTAGGTAAGTACCGCTCTGCTCGAAATGACACGCAGCAGTCACTTAACTTCAGTCAGCTTGCGGTATGAGTATCGCGGAGTCAGGCTGACCTCGAGGCTCACCACTTCCAAAGCAAGTATACTCCAGAAGTGTACCATGCAGGGGGGCTGGACTACACACGAAAAACGAGTCGTAACAGAACTCACATATAACTCCAACACGTCCAGCAAGCCATTCTATCCCCACCCCAAAACTCCGAAGATCCATCCTCATCCCTATTCCTCCACCGCCCTTCATCCTTTCCATCTCAAACTCGCACTCGCATCCCCAAACCCATTTACTCAAACTCAAACTCAAACTCACCCCTTTCCCATCATCTCCAATGCTCCCACTCCCCCGGCCCTCCCCCCTGCCAAAACCCACCCCCGCCCCTCCGCCCACGTCGCGGATAATGCGAATTCGCATACTCCAAGCGCGGGTCAAAATTCGGATACTGTCGCCGCCGTGGCAGCGGACTCACGCTGCGGTAGTCACCAGGATAGAATCCCGGACGCGGGTATTCGTTGGGATGACGGGGAGGCGAGACGCCGCGGTTGTAGTGGTAGTATGGGTACATTGTGCTGCTTGTGGTTGGGCGGTGTTTTGATGGTGGTGTTGTGTGTTGTTTTTATTGGACGCGTTGGTGTAGGTGTAGGTGGAGTTGTGGTGATTGTGTGGGTATGTTTGCTGTTGTAGATAGTGGAGTTGTGGTGACCTGGGCGCGTTACTTTTATACATCGGCATGGGGAAGCGGTGCGTCGTTGTTGTGGGTGGGACATTCTGGGCTGGTGACTCGGAGCAACAGTGTGGTGTCGTGAGTGATGCAGAGGTCGATGAATGTGAGACAGTGACATGGATGTATTAACAACGAAGCTGCGAGACGTTTTGTAGTTGAATTCGGACACACTCACCATGTCTGCTCGTGTGTGACCTGCTTTCAGTGACTCATGATGACTTGGAAAGACGTGTTGTTGGTGACCATGGAGCAGTCAAGTTTGCGTGACTAAGAAGTGTTCAAATATGCTCAGTTATGTTGCCAGTAAATAGAACGAGCAGTAATACCGGGAATGCGACGCCGAAACACCTTCTCCAAAGCTATAAATCATCTCTCGTTCTCTTCTCCGTTTTCATCTCCAAGTCTTGCTCGCCATACTGACTCCCCTCTATATCCCCAAGCATCTGATCTTACTGCAACCTCACCTCTCCCTCCTCCCTCTTAATGCCAAACTTACTCAACCTGATCCTCGGCACCACACCCACCAGCACCAGTACGCTCGCCACAATGACCGCCCAATGCTGAAGATGCGCCACGTACAAGCTATACGTGGTCCAACTCGCCGCGCATATCGTTGCCAACCCAAGCGTTGCAATCACATACCCTGCAACACGATGATACTTGTACACGCTCTTCGCGTTATCCACGCCGCCATATAGCTGCGGGACATAGTACTGCGTGAATCCGACTAGCGCCTGGATGTACACCAGTATATAAAACGTCAGTCCCAGCCGCGCGTGCGGTGACGCGAAATGTTCGTGCCCGGGCCCTGCTTTATTAAGCTCGATGATGACGAGGCCGGCGGTGAGGGCAGAGACGCCAACGAGGTGGAAGAGCAAATGGGCGAGTGTGCCGGCGCGTTTCTGTGAGGGCGTATGCGTAGGCTGGAGGATCAGTGCAGCTTGGATGGAGAGGAGGAAGCCCGCGGAATTGAGGAGCTAACAGAAGTTAATCAGTATGACTGTTGAAGCCGGGAATCGGATTTGACCTACAGGATGCGCGCTGAAAAAAATGAGCTTCTTGCTCAGAATGGCGCCCCAGACAATGGCCGCGAGGATCCATATCCCAGCCTGTGCAATCGGCGCCGTTCCAATCCACACGTTATAGATGAGACTCTGTCCCTCAGCTTGACTCGCGTCGCCCTGCCTTCCCAAAAGTGGTTCTTCCTCGCTCTGCCCACGCGCAGCAGCTGCGTTCGGTGGTATTCCAGTTGCCGAGGCCATGTTGAGTGCTTGAGCTGCCCTGTCCGTCTGGATACGATGGTAGGTACGGATGGGATCACCGACCATGAAGGACTAAAGAGAGGAAGATCAGGTAGACGTGTCAAGATATGTTCGATGCGGAGGTGTGGTCGTCTCGGAGTTTACTTGGACTCCGGGTTTCGATGAGCGAGTCTGAGGCTGCAGCCGATGACGACACTGCGGTTGACTGGGATGACACCTCCGCAGCACCCCTGTACATCGTGGTCTGGCCAATGAGCGGGCAGGTAGAGGTAATATGCATGCATAGGCGTGCCAATGGTGTGCTTGGTGACAGGCGACAGAACGACCCGCGATGGTGCAGCATCAGCATTGCGCAGGGTGGTGTGCCGTCTAATGATTCTCATTTGTGCAACGAGCTGGTCGTGCCAGTCTCGTGATGCTAGTCTAGTGACCCCGCATCTCAAGCAGTGCAAGTACAGACAGTTTTGTGGGGTATTTGCTGACATCCCTAATCCTAGATATATCCATTCCTCTCGCATTCCCTTCGTCGCTATAGTACATATTCGTGCGGGTCCTGAGTCATGTACTCGTCTTTCCGTTTCGTCTTACAGCCCCGCGCAGAGCGTTTGTGTACTTGCAGTCCCTCTTACAAGGGGTACGATGGCCTGCCAATTTCACAATTGCCACCCGTAGGCAGCCGTACGCCCTTCAAATGCGATGGTTCCAAAGACAGTACATCCCACACGACCCAGATGCAGAGGAAAAAAACAGAAAACGCGCTGAACGCGGGTGGCGATCATATCCACGAATGTGAAAACCTCCGATAGTGGATGGCAAGTGTCGTTGAATTAATATTACGCCGCGTGTTGGAGAGCATGCTGTGCCCAGTTGCGCCGTACGCTGATGCAAGTCGTCGCGAGATCAAAATGTGTTGCTTGTAGTTGTGAAGTGAAAATGTGGAACTCGTGAAGCTGTTCCTATTTCTTATGCTTCATTAGGTCGGGAGGTTTTGATGGATTCGCTGGGTCCAGAAAATTTGTCAGTGTGAATGAGAGTTCCTTGAACTCAACTGGCTTGGTCACGTAAGAGTTGAAGCCCGCTTCCACGCATTTGGCGTAGACATCGCCGAGAACGTTGGCAGACAGGGCGATGATGGGGTGACGACGGTATCCGTGCTTCTTCTCCCATCGTCTGATCTCTTTGCATGCTGTGTAGCCGTCCTTGTTTGGCATGTGTAGATCACACTGCACAAGTTATTAGCACTGTAGAGGAAACCCGGAGTTGGTGCTTACAAGGATGATCGAGTAGTATCCCGGAGGCTTGGCGAAGACGGTATCGGTACACTGAACGCCATCCATGACCGTCTCGGTCTCAATATCAATCTTTGCGAGAAACTTGAGAACAACCTAAGAGCTGGTGAGCACACAGGCAATGCGTACTATCAAGTAACTTACTGTTTGATTGATCTTGTTGTCCTCAACCAGCAGCACCTTGTGGCCCTTGTTACCGAGTCGTCGTTTGAGCTCTTCGAACACCAGCTTCTGGCTGACGACCACCTGCTGTGCCGAGTCTTGGTTGCGATCCGTACTCGACTCGCGTTGCTTCTCCGGATCGAAGATGACAGCAAACTTGGAAGGCTTTAACGGACGGTAAATGAATTCCAGTCTTCTGTCGATGTGGAGCTGCTCATAGTCGTACACAGGCGCTTCCTTCATAAGCTCTTTCTTCTGGGACGGGTCAGAAACGACGACGACGGACGTGTTGCCGTGTGTCATTGAACTGAAAATCTGATCCATGATTGCGTGCACCTCAGCAGTGTCATGCAAAACGAGGACAACATGAGTGAACAGAACTGGGTGGTCGCCACCTATCATCTTCTGAGCCTCGATGATGCTCGCCTGTCCAGTCACTTGGTGTGGTATACCTTGAGGTAGCGTGTTCTTGATATGTCGCATCGTCGCTTCTCTGCTGTGAATCAACGGGCATACGACAAGAATAGAGTACATTGGAGGTTGCAAAGCGCTGCCAAGTGGCGACAAGCTACGGTGGGGTTCAGATGGTCGTGCAGTCTCCGTTGATTCCAATGAGGCTGTCGAATTGTCTGAAGGAGTGTCTCGATCACCAGAGTTGGTCCGCTTCGGTGGAAGGGCCAAGCTAATCTGCGACTCGGAGACAAGAGGAGTTTCGTGCAAGTAAGAAGAGGCTGACGACCTTTCGGATCGCAGACTTGACTTTCCCGTCAGAGCATTGCTTGTCAGAGAATGGTCGGAACTGCCAGACGAGAGCGAAAGAGACGGAGAGTCGCGAGATTGCTCGGATGTCGTCAAGCTGGGCGCCGGTGATTTGACGGATTCACTGCGCTCGGACGAAATGCTTGACACGCGTTTGATCTGCGCGGCCCCGGCCATCTGTGCATGTATAAGCCTCTGCAAGGGTACGGGCTGCGTCCCTTGTGTCGCTTGCGGCGTGAGTGGCGGAACCACAGTCGTAGGCTCCAAGGCAGGCGTCCCAGGAGTTGATGCTGGTGGTTTCGGATGATCGTCAGGGGTAGGAAGGCCAAACTTAATCGTGAAGAAAAAGGTTGATCCTTTGTTCGGCACGCTCCGAGCATCCATCTTCCCTCCGTGTAGTTCAACAAACTGCATTGAAATCGCCAGACCAAGTCCAGTGCCGCCATGTTGCCTGGTGCTGCTCGCATCGATCTGACTGAACCGTTTGAAGAGATATTTCGCTTCTTGTTCATTAAATCCACGTCCTGTGTCGATCACTTCGAATCGAACCACAGTCTCAGTTTCGTCAAGTGGCCCAAAACGCTCTGGCGCTTGTACTTTGCACCGCACAAAGATCTCGCCCTTCGACGTGAACTTGATGGCATTGCCGACGACATTGAGGAGCACCTGTCGAATGCGAAATTTGTCGCCTTTGACCATCGACGGGACTCCCTCATCTACAAGATAGTTGAGCTCGAGGCCTTTCTGGATGGCCAAGCCCATGCTCAGATCATTGACCTCCTCAAGCAGTGACGGCAAGTGCATCCACTCCATCGATAGTTTGATCATTCCAGCTTCGACTTTTGATAGATCCAGAATGTCATTGATCAGATTGAGCAGGCTGTCTGTACTTGATTTGATGATATTGACGTGCTCAAGTTGCTCGGCATTCAAAACGCTGTCCAGTAAGAAATTGACCATACCCGAGATGCCGTTCAGTGGGGTCCTGATTTCGTGCGACATGTTACTCAAGAACTTGGACTTGGCGTCCATGGTCTCTTTCAAAGTCTGCTCGAGGAGCTTGTGATCATTGATGTCGGTGGCAGTGCCGTACCAGGTCTCTTCATCACCTTCCGCTAGAGATTTCTCGAGTAGTATACGCACAAGATGCCATCTGTAATCGCCGTCCTTGTTGCGAAGGCGCACTTCAGTGGAGTAGGATGAGCGACCGTGCGCATCCTTTGTAATCCTTAGGATTCCAGTGCTCGCTAGCTTTGACAACTTGGCTTGTGGCAAATCCATTCGATCGGGCGATGAGCCTCCCGGACTTGTGATGGTTCTCTCGGTTTCTGATGAGTCATCGGACGACGATGATGAGGAGCCTTGCCGACGCGGCTCAGCGGGCAATGACGTCGGTACATTGGCAGCGCCATCTTCACTGACCTCCGGTAACTTGCACTTGACCACATCATCAGGGTGCACATGCTCCAAGAACCCATTGACGAGAGCTTGCGTCTCTGATTGACCCGAGAAAGTAATCCACTGTGAGTTACAGAATGTAAGGCCTCGCTTACTAGACACCACGAACACGATCTGGGGACTAGAGTTCGCTAGTGCTCGGTACTTGGCCTCCGAAGCAGCAGTTTCCTGCTGCTTGGCCGAATTAAGCTCCGCCAAGTGCTGATCGTGAAAGTCCATGTTCGTTCCTATCCAATGGACGATCTGTTGGCGCTTGTTTTTGAGAGGAGCAACCCGGACATAGAACCATCTATAGCACTTATCGAAGCGTTGCAGTCGTACTTTCTGCTGCAGCTGCTGACCAGTGCGCAGTGACTTGGTCCATTGCTCTAAGTATGCATTCCGGTCTTCTGGGTGTATAGACTCCCAAGGATCCTGGAGCACTTGGCGACTGTCTTGCCCGCGATAGATGAGGAACTTGGAGTTCACCCAAGTGATGGCGCCAGTTGTGGGAGCTGCCGTGAATATCTGCACGGGGAGTGAGTCGATGATGGTTCGTAAAAGACTCTCCGATGGAGGCGGCATCTCCAGCGTCTCTGTTATCGAGCCCCTTCGTGTGGCGCCAGGAGGTCCTGGTAGTCGTCCTCCAGGGGTTGTAGCTGCCGGAAGGGACTGGAAAGATGACGTAAAATCAGCCCCATATGAGTGCAGAAAGGAATGAGCGCGGTTCGGCGCACTCTGTGGCTGGCCTCGACGAACGTTCAGCGTTTCCTCCTTCGCACCCTTTTCATTACGTGGTGTAACTACGTCCTCCTCGCTCTTCTCGAATGTATTCGAGCTCACGCGTCTGCCATGTCGCTTGTCTACTTTACGAGCAGAATCTTGAGCGGCAACGGTTTGCTGGTTGGGGGGTCGATTGGTCTTCTTTCTCGCGTCGAAGTAGCTTTCAACAGCTTCACTACCAGTCAGATGGCCCGGCGTACCAGTCATAGAGTGCTTGCTTGAGAAACCCAGGGAAGAAGAATCCCATCCAGGTGTACCAGTAATAGATCCGCCGGGACTATGTTTAGAGCGCCCTGAATAGTCAGAAGGGCTGGTGACACTGCCAGCGGCCGAATTGGAGATGTTCTCAAGATCCAAGTGGAGCAGATCGTCCAGACTTTCCTGATCTGCACCAAGTGCTATACTACCAGCGGCGCTAGCTGGTATCCGACGCTGCCTGATTGATGCCACCTGGACCTGAGCGTTGGTGAACTGCCATGCATTCGAGAATGATGTTGCAAGATGAGGTCCCAGGTGCTTCAAAGAGTTTGTAAGGTTGCGTGGGTACGGAACAATGGGCGACAGAACAGAGAGGATGGCTATTGGTGCTCTGCGCACGAAACCTTCCGATCGTGGCGAACTGCTCTGAACCGATTGTTCAGACTGTCTACGTGACAGTGTGGGCGTCTGAGAAGGCGTAGCGCCATCTAAAGATTGCATTACTTGCGATAATGTAGGGTGGACGAGTGGGATGTGGGTGACGGTGCTAGCCTTGTCCACGCCAATCGCCTCAACTAGGCCATACTGAGTGTAGTCCTGCGGCGAGCGTGACGGGTTGAAGCTATCTTCGTCGACTCTGCCCGTGGAGAAAAACGGGTTGTCTTCTGGATCGTTTTGTATGGCAGGTGATGGAGCAGGTGACTGTGCCCATGGAGAGCTTGGGTATTGCTCGTATTCTTCATATCGTGGCTGCAATCGAGGGTCACTTGTTGTGAGGCTTGGGCGTCCCCGGGCCGGTGCCTTCAAAGTCTCATGTTCGGCAGCGGGAGGCTGTGAAGCTGTTGGTTTGGACTGGCCTGACTTATATAGGTCGTCACTTGAAGACATTGATGTTGAGTAGTCTCGCGTCAGTGTCACCAACCGCCCTCGTTCCAACACGCGGTTCACTCCAGTGTTGTCGATCAGAGCGTCTGGCTCGTGGTCCAGTGCGCGTAGGACATTGAACACTGCGAGAGGGGAGGTCGGTTCTCCACCTACGCTTGAGAAATCCGGATCGCTGAAAGAAGGCTGTCTTGTTGAATAGGAGCTAAGGTAGGGGTTCGAGGTGCCGTCAAAAGATGCTTGCGACACCTGTCTCAGTGGATGACTTGGCCTAATTGCAGCCTGGGGCACGTGGCTGACGGCCCTGGGAGGCCCTCTTGGCCGCGCGAGCAGCGACGGTGAAGGACCCTCGGGCGAAGACTCTTGTTGCTGGCGTTCGTGTCCCGCAAAAGAATGGTGCGTGAAGAGCTTCGGTCTTCGCTCGGGTATCATCGGTGTCGGCGGCGCATCAGGCGTGTCCGCACGGCCCTGACTCTGTTGTTGCACGGTCGATTCTCTGCGACTACGCTGACCTTTTGCATCTTGATAAGTCGCCTGCTGTGGACTTCCATCGCTAGGAACGGCGGTGAAGGTGGTCTTCTGACCCCATGGCACATTCTCGATATCAGAGGCATCAGCGGGCACTGCCAACGTGGCACGTTCCACCCCGTAGCAATCATGCATGATGGAGGTTACGGTCGTCCACCATGCCGCCAATCCAGGCTCGGCGTTGAGCTGCAAGACCAGCTCATAAAGGTTCGGACTCGGGAACCGGGGATCCTCGCCTTCGGGGACATGACGGGTCCTTGCTCCAGGTGCAAACGGCGTCATGGAAGCAGCAGGCGTGCTGGTTTCAGACGCTACCCGTTCTGATGGCGCTGCGAACTCTCTGGAATAGATGGCCGACACGGTGGGCGACAGGTTCGTAAACGGCTGATGGAAGGAGGATGACCATCTGGGCGTGTTCGGGACGGTGGGGAATGGATAGGAAGGCGTCCTGATGGCGTGGGCAGCGGGTGTGGGCGGTACGCTCCCTCGGATCGTGCGCGCAGACTCGGTCGACTCAGTGGACGCCGTCTGCGCCGTAGGCATTGGGCTTGGGCTTGGGCTGTTGAAGGCACCTTCCAGCGTCGGAGACATGATCCCCGTCGGCTCCTCCTTGATTGGCGACACTCTTCGACCTCCCAGGGCGCCCGAGCCTGCCGTGCTCTGAATGCTCCGTATGCGCGCGTGCTGCTGTTTCTGTAGCACCTGCAGCTGGAGCTTGCGCAGCCGCTCGATCTCCAGTTCATCGGGCGACGACTTGCCGTCACGCTCATCACCCTGGCGCGTTGCTCCTGCGTCTTCACGGGCCCCTTCACCCTCGTCATCCTCGCTCATGTCGGTCGTGTCCGTGGCGGAGGTTTCGTCATCGTGGTCTGTCGACGGATCCTGCTCACTGGCCGATGGTATGGATGTCTGGGACGAGAAAACGGTGTTGCTGGCCGGGATTCGCTGCAGCGGCGGGCGCGATGCGCTGGTGGGCGAGGTGGTGGAAGAAGCGGTGTCGGCCAAGTCCCTCGAAGAAGTCGATGAGGGTTTGGGTGTCTGGGTCATTTCTGCATAGTATCATCGGTGCCGCAGTGGTGAGCGCAGGAGACGGGTGCTGGACGTAAGGTGTTCGTGAGGCCGGCCCGACGTTGAGAAGCATGGGATGGGTCGCGGCAAGACAGGCCTGCACCGCAACGAGTATGACGTATGGCGGCGAAAAGGGAGGCTGAATTTGGCCGCAACAGCGCTCCAACGGCGGCGACAGCTGACTGTGCGAACGTGAGGCTCTCGAAAGGGGCACCGCCGCTGTAACCCGGGCGCGATGGAAGGCACAGGCTGGGGAGTGCTTGGATGTCAAAGATTGACACTCGCTCCGCAGGCGACGGGTTGGCACCAAGTCCGGCTGGGGCAGGGGCAGAGCAGAGCAGGATCCCGCCTACGACAGACTACACCGGTGTACAGACGACAGACGACAGACGACAGACGCGCTGAGCACGAACAGCTGAGATCGCGATCTAGCGACGCGCGACGGCACAGTTAGTCTCAAGGTGGCGCTGGTCGTCGCTTTTGCGTCCTCGCATGCTTCATTTTTGTCCAGAGGCGCCTTGCTGTGGTTAGCCTGCGGGCACCAGCAATGATGACGTATCTCGAATCGAGCGTCGCCCTTCGGCTAGCAATGCCGGAATCGCGGTGACACTCAACCTGCAGACTGCGACAACATCGCCAACATCGCCAACCACTTCGACACCGCGGCCAACTCCCATGCTCTGGGCGAGGGTGTAGCACAGTGTGCTGCACATTCCATTGGCCAAGAGCAATCCCCATCGCTTCTAGAAACGGCATAGCCACGCTTGCTGGACCTGAACTTCAAAGATGCCTGTCGCACCACTGTATTATAGAGATGAGCCTCACTTGCGATGGCTTGCTATCGTCGATCCTCCCGCATGATGCGCTACTAGTCGGATTCCTGACTGCTTGATCAAGTCGAGACCAAGCTTGGACGCATGGTGAAAGGCCTCGACTGTGGCGCAATGGGATTGGAAAGAGTCTGGACTTGACCTTACGCAGGCTCATGCATATTGTAGTCACGTTTGAAAAGGTATTTGAATTACACCGCGTGAGTCCTCTCTGCTTTAGGCAGGCGATGATATTGTGGAAATGAACAATCACAGCGTAAGACGTCTTTAGATCTTCGATCTGTGGATTACTTGTAGACATGTTGGTTACTTGTATTTCCTGCCAAGCGAGCCATCCGGCTAAGCGGCTGACTACTCATGGCTAGGTCTTGGCCCCGCCGCGGAGATGATCTCCACCACAAATGGAACCTGAGCTTCTAAAGTCCGTGTATAAATGTCTATCTCACTAAAGCTATCTACAAGAAGCACAGCCCTTTCTGCCAGTACGTGGTATGAAATATGCGGATCGCAAGACTAGCTGAAATACTACATCAATCTCACAACATACACTACCAAGATCCAATCCCAACTTACACACCCAAATATGTCCCGCTTGTGATTCGCTTCACCGTCGCAACGGGCTTCCATCCGATCGCTGGGCTGGCCGGCGGCGCATTCTCATCTGCATCTGCGAAGGGATCGGCTTCTCCATCTTGCTTCGCCTCGTTGAGCGGAGCACTCATGCTCACTCCAAGTCCACTCCCGAGTGTGAGGGTCTGCTCGCCACTGATCTCCCAGCGAGCTTCTGTATTCCCTGGTTTCGCCTCTACCTCAGTGAAGAACCGGACGCGAATTGTTTGTGCAGGTTGATCCTTGGAGAAGGTGACATCGCCCAGTCGCCAGTAGATTAGGCCTTTGTCTCGAGAGAAGGTACCAGAAGGCTTAGACTGGCACGACTTCGCTTTCGACCCTGGTTCAAGCCGAACGACGAGGACCAGATTGCGAATCGTGACGCTCGACGCGCCTCCAAGGTTGAACTTCGGATTGAGGGAGTAGTGGAGGATGGCAGACGTCTGCCCTGGTTCCGTTTTCCACAGCGGCGAAAGCACGAGCGGCGCAAGGGCTGCAACGTTGTCGTTCTCGATATGTAACTGGTAATGAAAGGCTACTGATGTCTTGGTAATTTTCGACAGGTCTACAATGTAATTGCCCGGACTGTCCGGTGCTTGTTCGATGAAAGCTGGATTGGGTGCAACTTTCTCCAGCACGGGAAAGTTCTCTAGTCGAACGCTTTCGGTACCGAATGGGCCAGCAGATAGATCCACCGGATTGTAGGCCAGCGCAACCTGTCCGATCACCATGGCTTTGGTAACGGTACCTTGCTCGAACCATGCGCTGACAGTCTCGACCAATGACGCATTTAGCCCTGGCTCATGCAGGTCCGGATGCTTAATCGTGGTACTAGCGGAGCTACTCAATGATCGACCGGATCGGATGGATTGGGTATCAGATGCCGCGTGGTCATCAGAAAGTAGCGATCGATGAGGCGGTTTGAATGCTGGAGACGCTGGCTGCGCGAGAGTCGCAGGTGCAGGGAATGTTGCAGCGGTTGAGCCTGACCCAGCCGACGGCAGCGGAGGAGCCTCGCCTATGCTTTGCAACTCTGGTGCAGCAGGATTGGGAACAAAAATCGTGTTGCGCACGTCTCTTCGACCCCGGAGAGTTGAGGCGCGCTTGGGCGGTACCGCTTGCTGTCGACTTCTTAGATTAAGCGTGCTTGATGTTGTGTTTTGTACTTACTGCTCGTAAGGTGTTCACCATGTTGGCCATGGCAGCATCGGCATCGCCATCCTCTTCTTGGATTGGCGCGTTTCTGATGTCAAGCTTGAACTGCGGTGTGGGGTTGCTCTCGGCTTGGGTGCTGGTAGATCATCAGCTGGGATCTAAATACAGCAACAAGGACATCCATACAATCCCGCCTCACGTTCTGCTTCGGTAATGGCATCGATGGCCGAAGGTGGGACTGAAAACCCTTCGGCGTCTTTCTCAGGCTGCATCCATGTCAGTTCTGGGAATTTCTGCTAACGTTCCTCGCATACCTCGGCTGTAGGTGCTTCGATTGGGGGAGGTGACAATGGCTCTCTCAGCTCTGGGATCGACTCTTGTATGGTGCCATTGGTCACAGATGGGATGCTCGCCTCGAGAGGGTTATCGGTTGTTGTTCCGTTTGGGGTTTCTGTACTCGGAAGTCGCGTGTGGTTGGGAGATTCTGGAGGCTCAGGCGACCGAGGCGTTTCTCGTCTGAGCGGTGAGCTGGGCCGGTCGGCTGCAATTGGAGTCTCGCGATCCTTGGACTTGCCCTTCCCGAAGCCACTAAATGCGTGTCCTAGGTTAGAGGAAGATTTTCGTTCGGGCGAGGAGGCGCGACCATACGGGTGCGCGCTCTGTCTTCGGCGGCCCAATACCGTCCCAAAGCGTTTGAGAGGGTTGGAGCTGTGTTTTTCTTGTACTGTGTGCGTCAGTGGCCGCCTATGAGTAAACGTCGAAACGCGTACCAGAACCGCTCTTTTGGCTTCTGTTGTCGTCTGCTTGCCCTGGGGACATGGGCGTGGAAGGTGGCGCCAAGGTCCTCGACGGCGTCCCTGTGCTGCTCATCTTGCGTCCGGCGGGCGGCAGGTCTCCGCTTCGCATGCGCAGCGCCCACGTCTGGATTTCGTCTGCGGTCTCAATGTTCAGGAGCGCATTCAGTGTCTCCTCGGCCGTAATCCTGCTTCGCTCGACCTGGTCGACTTCGTGGGTCTGGAATTGCGTGAGGACGTCGCGGAGGTGGTTGAGCCTGCTTTCGTCGATGGCCTGCAGCTGCTCGAATACGTAAGGCGCGGACGACTCCCAGGACATCTCGGCCCTCTCCACCTCCTGCGCTGCATCGGCCACAGCAGACGCCTTGGCCTTTGCGCCCTTGTCCTTGAGCTTTCCCGTCTTCTTCTGCGCCGAGTCAATGTCCTTTGCTGTCGCTGCCAGATTGCCCGAAATGTTGCCCATAGCCTGCACCTCTCGATTGCTTCGGAAATATTCGCGGAGAGGTCGCTCTACGTCGGCTTCGATTTTGCGCGCAAGATGCTCGTGCGACTGCGCCACGGCCTCGGTCGCGCCGACTATCTTCTGCCATGGCGTCGCAAAGATGCTGGCCTACGTCAGCGATGCGCCGGGAACATGTTGAAAAGCAAGTACCCAAGATCAGAAGACTCGTCCGGCGGATGTCTGTTCGCGAGCTTCCGTAGTCCCTGGACGTAGAGCTCCTCGACGCGCCTGCGCTCCTAGACCAGTATGAGCACTCCAGTATGCCCATGTCAATTCGAGATGCACCCACTTGCAGCCAGTCGGCAATTTGGGCGTTCAGACGGTCCACATGGTTCATGCGATCATTGAGGACGTTCACAGCTTGCGCGGGCGAGAGGGTAGTCTGCACACTGTGTGAGCGGATGTGGGTGGAAAGGCTGGGTGGCAGCTCACCAGCAATGCCGGGTATTCTTTACGTTGGAGCTCCATGGCGCAATTACAGTACGAGGGCGCGCAGCCACGGTAAAGCTGCTTGGTATATTTACATAGAAATAAGGTCCCGCGAGCTCGGCAAAGTGTCGTGGAGCTGGTAGAACCTCAAGTGCTCGCTGTCAGTCGTGGCTTGGGGCGACCCACATTGGGGTTAGGTCGATGCCACCGCGGTTCGACGGGGATCTGACGTAACCTTGTCACAAATGGATACCCGACTTTACTGTGCTGGGCGAGTCAAGCAAGGCCAGAGTCAATTGAGCACCAAAGCCTTGGGTCGCCCTTGGAGGACAAGTAAGTTATGCAAACGAGGCGAGGAGCGTGGATGGCGTTGCTCGGGAACCAGCACAACGCATCGTGGACCCTGCGCATATGCAAGCTGAACTTCGAATCGTCCCTAGTCGCCTAGGCAAAGGTACGGGATAGCCAGAGACTTCGCTAAGACCTGCCTACAAATAACTCACATGTGGACTGTCGTGGTCGAGGTCCGCTAACAGCTGTAGTTGCGTCGCACTCTTGCTCCTCACTCCTCCGCGCGACTTCTCTGCGCGTCATCCGAACAATACCGCGAGTGCCACATGGCCGCTGCACAATGGCGCGCGAGCTTGGGCTTCTCCACACGGCTGGCTGCAGTCACTAGAATGCAAGTAACTAATTAACACCTTGCTGATGTTATGCAGGGAGCACTCCGTGAGAACGTGCTGCCCAAATTCAGTCAAGTCCAGAACTCATGCAGTTCTGACCTTGCTCCAGCACCTGGCCATGGACCACAACTACCGTTCTGCGCTTCGTCTAATATTGTCGTAGTGCGTCTGCCTACCAGACCTCGAACCCCTCCATTCCAACAGGTGATGCTCGTCTGGACGCCACAGTCGCTGAAACCAAGATCTACGACGAAGCAAAATCTACTGTAAGAAATGTTGATGCGGGTTCTCAGGCATATGGCTGACGAGATGAAGGAAGACTACGAGCAGTTATGCGACGAAAAGATAGCAAGTATCGTGCCGCATCCACTTGACTTTCCCAACGAAGAGGCAAGCACTCCGCTGAGAATATTCGGCCCATCCTGACCCGCCCTTAGGACGAGGACTATGTCCCGACACCAGGCGGAAAGCCCATTGGAAAGTACCAGAACGCTGTTTACTACCGCGAGGGCCTCTTTTCGGCAGTTTACAAAGCGCCTGCTCTCGACGATGGCAGTTATTTCCCACCAGATGCCAAGACTAAAATAGTTGCCCTGAAAGTGACTTCACCCTCTACCATGGAGCAGCCTCACGATTCGATCCGAGAGGCAAAGATCCTGGCCATTGCTGCCTCGGATCGTGTCATACCACTCTTGGAGACCTTCCGCGCTGGCGGCGGTCACTTCGTCCTCGTCTTTCCGTTCATGCGGTATGATCTGAGCGACCTGCTGGAGAACAAAAAACCGTCCGCCTCACAGATCAAAGGCTACCTGAAGGACCTCTTTTCCGCCCTAGCCTTCGTACATGGAAAAGAGGTCATTCACCGCGATATCAAGCCTTCGAATATTCTTCTTAGATCCCTAGATGGACCAGCTTATCTAACAGATTTCGGCATCGCATGGGCACCCACTGCACCGGGTCCGGAAGCAGCCGACTCGAAGATCACAGATGTTGGTACCACCTGCTACCGCCCGCCAGAGCTTCTGTTCGGCAACACACGCTATGGGTGCAGTTTGGACCTGTGGGCTGCCGGTTGCACCGTCGCCGAAGCACTGGACCCGGAACACGCAACGTTGTTCGATTCTGGAGAGCTAGGGAGTGATTTGGCTTTGATTCAGAGCGTGTTTAAGAAACTCGGGACACCAAACCTGGGCGTTTGGCCTGTAAGTCGATGATGATGATCATGACACATGCATGTGACTGATGTCAACAGGAAGCAGCGGGGTTCCGAGATTGGGGCAAGGTGCAATTCCACGAGTATCCTGCACAAGAATGGTCTGCGTTACTACCGAACCACTCCGAGACCCAAAGACATCTCGTTGGCAGTCTTGTTCGGTATGAGAGCGGAGCACGACTGACTGCAGCAAAGGTAAGCCTCGCAGCCACAGTAAGCCACTGCAATGTACTGAACCCTTCACAGGTGCTGGATCACGCATATTTCTCTTCGTAATCATGTGAGACTGGGCGTGGAAGAGAACGGAAGGGATTTTCTGGTAGACTATAGTGGTGCTGTTAGGGCCCAGGACCTTCTCGCGGATCCCCATCATGTACCCCTCTGCCACATATATATTCTCGCCTGGACATTACCTTAGCAATGTCCTTTTCTACTGATCCCCTTCACTTCACATTGGCATTACTGCTTCCTAAACCCGAAGCAGACTGCAGTGCCTACAGTATGGCGCCCAGTAGCTTTCCAGAGTGATAATGGGTCAACTTCGAAGACTCGGTACTGACGACGATCATTTGGCCCTCTCATACATTCCTTCATGTCGTCTTCGAAGATTCTACACTATCGAAACATCTTCCTCACTAGACACTCATTGCAGTCCTCGCAGAGTGAATGTGCCTGCAGCAGCACTGGCCCAGGGGAGAGCTTACTACCAATGGTTAGCGCCCGCGATCTGCAGGGCACCCATCACCCACGCGAGCGACACTGCATCATCGTCATAACACAGCACAAACAAGCGGCGCCCGGGCCTGTACATCGCACTTCTGCTTTGACCCGTAAACATTGCTTAGTATCAATGCATCGCATAACGGCGCCGGCCAAATAGGAGCGGTCCGGTCCCGGCTGCAAGTCACAGCCCTTCACATCCTCGTCCCCAACATCACCCCTCGATCTCCGCTCGGCACCATTTCCGCTCAACATGGCTTCGTTGTTTGGCTTTGGGCGCAGCAAGCAAAAGAGCCCGGCTGAGCTTGCGCGGGAGACCAAGGAGCTCACCCTGCGCCTCGCTCAGGAAGACAAGCCTGTCACCAAGGTGGGGGCCCCATGCTGGCATTCGGAAGACATTGCTCACCGGCAGAAAGGGAGAGGAAGCACTTGCTGCGAACCTGCAGCAGTTGAAGATCAGACTCCAGGGCACGCCCGGTACGCTCACATCTCGTTGCCCACTTGCCACGCGCTACCCAGCTATGCGCATGCAACGTCTACCTTTCCTCCACACGGCTGCTAACGAGGCTTCAGACACAGAAGTCGACCCCGTTTCCGTGCACGAGCACCTCGACGAGATCATCCGAGAAGACCTGCTCTATGTCTTGGCTATAAACATGCACAGGTTGCCATTCGAATCGCGAAAAGACGCCCAGGTCATCTTCTCGACTGCATTCAGGTATAAGGCACCTGGACAGAACGACCCTGCCGTACTATCACACATCGTGGCGAACCGACCGCAAATCATAATAGCGCTGTGCAAGGGCTATGACAGACGGGAGAGTGCCATGCCGTGTGGCGGAGTCCTGCGTGAGGCACTGAAGCACGATGCGATCTGCGCACTGCTTTTGTACGATGAGCCTACCGAGGATGGCAGTCCCATCGATTTGGGCAACGTAAACCCGGATCTGCCCTCGTCGGGTCATGGTGTGTTCTGGAAGTTCTTCGACTGGATAGACAAGGGCGCGTTCGAAGTCAGCGCCGATGCTTTCACCACATTCAGGGTACGATCAATGGCAACGTCGAATGTTGTCTCGACTGACTCGGGATAGGAGATTCTTACAAAGCACAAGCCTTTGGTCGCAACCTACCTCCAGACAAATTTTGACATGTTCTTCGCCAAGTACAATTCAATGTTGATACAGTCGGACAGCTATGTGACGAAGCGTCAGTCCATCAAGCTGCTGGGCGAGATTTTGCTCGATCGGGCCAACTACAATGTCATGACACAATACGTCGACTCTGGCGAACACCTCAAGATCATCATGAAGCTGTTGCGAGACGACAGGAAAATGATCAATTACGAGGGTTTTCATGTCTTCAAGGTACATTCCCCCTTGGAACCTTGAATGGGTAATCTGATCTTTCCAGGTTTTCGTCGCCAACCCAAACAAGTCTCATGCGGTGCAAAAAATCCTGATCAGCAACCGCGAGAAGCTCCTGCGCTTCCTCCCGTCCTTCCTCGAGGACCGCACCGAGGACGAGCAATTCATCGACGAAAAGAGCTTTCTAATCCGACAGATAGAGCAAATGCCATCGTTGCCCATCGCGCCGCCATCGGTAGCATAGAGTGCTGCCGACTCGGTCATGTCGGTTTACTTGTCAAAGCTTGCATAGAGAGGCGTTGGGCGCAGATGGTCTCAAAGTCCGGACGGATCTTTTGTTTGGCATGGCATGGCGCATCCTCAAGAATTCCAATATAGATCTTCTTTGTCAGCGGTGTGGGTGTGGAGCTGTGTCTTTGAATGGCAGCGACCACCATTTTGAGACGTCAGATTGCTGGGGGCTTGCTGAGTGGCTTGGGTGCTGAGCTGGTATCTGTTCCATGCCGAGGAGGTTGTAGTCGACTTGAATAGCGAGTATATCATGCAACACAGAACAGCTCCTCACCGTCGGAGCACATCAGCGTCGAACCGTGACCAGTGCGATATCCAGCCCGATGTCCAGCCCTACCAATCTCGTGCTAATTTCCCCGCTTAATCCTGCAGGCGGCGGCGATTGGTCGGCAGCGACGTCAGCCGTGTTGCACCCTGTCCGGGCTTAGATCGCTGGTGTGTAACAGATTACTCCGTACGTGATCTGCGACAATACTGGGAGCGGACGTCTGGCGGCGCGTTACCATCTCAGCGATTGCGACTGTACCTGCATCATCTCGCCCGTGAAGCATTCCTCGCACGCCCTGCAAACGCATCCTCCCGCGGGACCCCTGATGGTAGCCGTGCTCCGCAGAAACCTTGCTTCTGACCGCTAAGGCCCTAGAGCCGAATCAGGTGGCTCTTGCCCGTCCAGCATGACTTCAGACGATCGTAGCGACTCCGCTATTTCTCGCTGGCTTCTCGCCCAAGACAACGCGCCCTCGGCACCGCTCTTGAGCCCGGGGAATGAATTTCCTCTGCGGACGCTGCCTTCTCTCCCCTCGGACAGCTCCCTGTCCGACATAGACAGCCAGGACGGCCACACCGGCCCGCATTCAGCACACATCGCGTCGCTCCTACACCCACACGTGCCGCCGATTATGGAGAACGAGCAGGCCGCACAGAATCAGGCGCGCAGAAGATCCTCCTCCCTCGCCGGTGCGACAATACCCGCCAAGAAGGACCCGCAGAAGCACAGGAGGCGGCGCTCCGACCACATCGCCGAGGAAGGGGAGGAGTCGCCGTCGGATGCAGAGCGCTCGGACTCCGAGTCGCGGAGTGACAGCACCGACTTTGAGCTCGACGACATGAGCGCAGACGGGCTCGACGACGACGAGGAGACGGGCCTGACGAAGCGGGACAGGCGGAGACGGCGGCGGAGAAAGAGGAGGAACACACTGCTGGATCAGCGCGTAGTGCCGACCGACACGTACACCAAGGAGGAAAAGAAGCTGGCCGACCAAAATTTGATCAAGTCGATGCTGATCAACTCGGTATTGATTGGGGCATGGTACGACACCTGTCAGGGTCTGCAAAGGGAGCGGCAGCTAACACGCGCAGGTACCTCTTCTCGATATCGATATCCGTCTACAACAAGTGGATGTTCAAGGAAGCGAAGGGCGATGGCGAGACGAAGAATATCTTCCCCTTTCCGCTCTTCACGACATGTCTGCACATGATCGTCCAGTTCACGCTCGCATCGCTCGTGCTGTTCCTGATACCCTCCTTCCGACCCAGACACGACTCTCTGAATCCACACGCACCGGGCGCACGCGTAGAGCCGGTAGACCCGAAGAAGCCGCTCATGACCAAGTGGTTCTACTTCAGCAGAATTGGACCCTGTGGTGCAGCGACCGGCATGGACATCGGCCTGGGCAACACGAGCTTGAAGTTCATCTCGTTGACCTTCTTTAGTAGGTAGTGTTGTGCTTAAGTGTGGTCATGACTAACAGCAACAGCAATGTGCAAGTCCTCCGCGCTCGGCTTCGTCCTTATCTTCGCGTTCCTCTTCCGCCTCGAACAACCCTCGTGGCGCCTCGTGTTCATAATCTCCATCATGACAATCGGCGTGGTCATGATGGTCGCTGGCGAGACTGCCTTCCACGCCCTTGGCTTCATCCTTGTGATGGCGTCTGCCTGTTCGTCCGGCTTCCGGTGGTCGTTGACCCAGATCCTCCTTCTCCGCAACCCAGCAACCGCGAACCCGTTCTCTTCCATTTTTTTCCTGGCACCCGTCATGTTCCTTAGCTTGATTGTTCTTGCGATACCCGTGGAAGGCTTCCCTGCGCTCAAGGAAGGCCTTGCACACCTTTTCGAAATGAAGGGCACCGCCCTCGGCATCGGAATTCTTATTTTCCCAGGAGTCCTGGCATTTCTGATGACGGCCTCTGAGTTCGCTCTGCTGAAGCGCACCTCGGTCGTTACACTCAGCATTTGCGGCATTTTCAAGGAAGTGGTTACCATTGGTACCGCGAATCTCGTGTTCGACGACCCGCTCACGCCAATCAACATCAGTGGTCTCGTTGTCACTATTGGAAGCATTGCAGCATATAATTACATGAAGATTAAGAAGATGAGAGAAGAGGCGCGGATGAACGCGCATTTGCAGAACCAGGAGGAGTATGCGCCGGTCAACATAGTCGACCCCGACCGAGACAGGAGAGGGAGCATAGCCCAGGCTCCGACAGGGACGAGAGGTATCGTGAGGAGCAGTCTACAGCTTGCGCCCGGACTGAACGGTCCTGCCGGCATCGATAGCCCGTCGAGAGCGAGCCCCGTCAAGAGACCAGAGGATTTAGATTAGCATAGCGAGTTTAGCATTTCGTTTGTTGAATTAGGTGCATACATTGGATCTCGAAGCATTTTAAGAGCATCAGCGGCGTTGTAGGATTAGCACATGTGGCTGGAATACAAGCATCATTTGGCTTTTCTGCATCGAGCGCTTCATCGGACATTCACTCTGCGAAACGTCTAGCTTGCATTACATCCTATCTCGTGAAAGCTGAAAGACCTCAAATGGATTATTGACTTTCAAGGTCTCGAAATGTCGTGACCAATCAAACGTCACGGACAGATTACTCGCTCACGAGGTCATGGCGATTAGCTTGGGCGGCGATCTGGGGACGCACGCTTCACCGACGACGTCAAGTGCACATGTCATTCTTCACATCGCCGTGCAGCATGCGGACGGCATTCTAATCTTGCCCATCTCCTCTCGTAAGCGTGCACAGCCTCGCAGCGCCAGCCGTCCGCGCCGTTTCACGCACCCCCGAAACTCCGCAGCTAGCCCCGAGTGCGCCTCATCGTCAAGTGTCACTTTGCCTGCGTGCGCCAACTTCTGCTGTAAGACAGCACCCAGCGCCGTCTTCGTTCAGCGACTCCACGTCGCCCCGCTGCCGCTATGCGGCCCATAACACACCTTCTCGCGCTGCCGTTGGCGCTGTTACCGTCGCTCGCTGCAGCACAAAAATTAGGCATCGAAGTCACTCGGCCTGTGGACTGCACACGCAAGACGAAGAATGGCGACATGTTGTCCATGAACTACAAGGGGACGCTGGAGAAAGACGGGTCACAGTTTGATTCTAGCTACGATCGCGGTAGGCCGTTCCGGTTCAAGCTGGGCGCGGGACAGGTCATTGCGGGATGGGATCAGGGATTGTTGGACATGTGTCCGGGGGAGGGCAGGAAGTTGACAATCCCGCCGACCCTGGGGTATGGGAATGATGCCAATGGGCCTATTCCTGCGGGATCGACGCTGAGTATGTTCTACAAGTCTTGACGAGTGGCGTATCTAATGGAAGCAGTATTCGAGACCGAGCTCATGGAGATTGACGGCGTGAAGCCTGAACCGATTCCCGAGCGACCAACGGTTGCGAAGCCGAATGAGACTCCACAGGCGAGTCGGATACCGGATGAAAAGCCGATGCCTTCGAAGGCCATCGTTGACCCTGCGACGACTGCGGCGCCCGCCACTGCGTCGAAGACTGCTATTGCGCAGGGCAACCCGCTGGATGAGGAGAAGGGTGACGGCGAATGCAACTTGCTTGGAGACTTTGCTCTTCTAGTTCAGGGTGCCTTGGGATTACTCGCCGTGTCATCACTGGCAGTGAAGCGATGGAGAGAGCACCCACGTCGACCAGTCAAGATCTGGTTCTTCGATGCCTCGAAGCAGGTGTTTGGCTCAGTCTTGCTTCATCTCGCCAACATTCTCATGTCTATGCTTTCCTCTGGGAAGTTTGACGTCGCAGCCTCCGTCACAACCGTCGGCGACGACGACGACCAGCCAAATCCGTGCTCCTTTTACCTACTCAACCTGGCCATTGACGTACGTATCCCACCCCAACATTCAGTCCATCTCCTGACGCACCCAGACCACAATCGGTATCCCCATCCTCGTCCTGCTCCTCAAGATCCTCCACCGTGGCTTCCTCCACACGCCCCTCGCCAATCCACCCGAGTCCATCCGTTCTGGCAACTACGGACACCCACCGCACGCAACATGGTGGCTAAAACAATCCATCATCTACTTCCTCGGCCTCTTGCTCATGAAGCTCTGCGTCCTCGCCATCTTTGCCTTCCTTCCTTGGATTGCATGGGTTGGCGACTGGGCCCTACGCTGGACCGAGGGCAACACAGCCGTGCAAATCACATTCGTCATGTTCATCTTCCCGCTTATTATGAACGCGCTGCAGTACTGGATCATCGACAACTTCATCAAGGATCCGGAGCATGGTGGTGAAGGCGGGTATGAGGGAGTTGGAGGCGAGGATGATGAGAGTGATGATGAGTGGTTGGAACGGCAGCAGAGGAGAAGAGAGCAGGGGATTGATGGGGACGACGAGGATGAACAGATTGAGGAGGAGATTGTCAAGGGGAAGGGGTTGAAGGAGGCGAATCCAACGGCGGTACCTGCGTATGATCCTGCGACTGATGGAGCGGGAAGCAGTAGGGAGGGGAGCAAGAGGGGTGTTCAAGTATGATAGGTGTTAGAACCACGCGTTGCATTGGATTTGCTCGT
>TARA_R110002003_G_scaffold104_33_pt1 | contig 24116 bp, 7 predicted proteins | sample TARA_R110002003 | Tara Oceans TARA_R110002003 (sample SAMEA4396441) | marine metagenome | biome: Westerlies Biome; feature: [SRF] surface water layer (ENVO:00010504); material: water (ENVO:00002006), including particulate matter (ENVO:01000060) such as... | depth 5 m
AAGTGTTGCCCATTCCGCTGGTTCGTCTTCAGCGTCCTTCGTCATCTCCAGTACTGAAGGCGCGGGTTCGATTGTCCTCTCCTCTGTTGCGGCTTCTTCGCGATCCAGTGGAGCTTCCCCGGTGGAAAAGACTTGTGGAAGTTGCTCATCTTGTGCTTGTACCTCGACAGACTCAGCCATGGGTGCAGGGATGGAAGCAAGCTCGGGCTGTTGGTCAACGGGAGCGACGATGACAGGCTCCTCGACGATCGAAGAGGGAAGCAGTGGCTTTTCTGGGCCGTCAAATTCAATTGGGTTGGCTAATTCATCGGCCGGAGTAGAGGGCAGTGACGGCTCAAGCTCTGCAATTGACCCACGCTTGCTCTTCTTCGCTTTCTTCTTGTCTTGCTTGGAGATCGGAGCAGAAATGACGACTTCTTGAGCAGGCGCTTCGGACGTCTCCTTGGTTGATTCGGCCGTAGACACGGATTCTTGATGAGTTGTGGCAGTTACAGCTGGGTCTTCGACGACGGACAGGGCGGCATCAAGCTGGTCGTTTGTAATTACATCTCTTGGCTGCTCAATTATGGGCTCTGCTGGTGTAGGCTCCGTTGATTCAGGTTCAGCTGTCTCGGTGAGTGTGAAGACAGGCTGGGCACCACTCGGAGCTACAACGGCAGGCTCGCTGGCGGTTGGTGGAGGAGTGGTTATTTGCTGATCCTCCGGGCGTACATCCATGGACTGCTCAGGAGGAGTCAAGGACTCGGACGGTTCGCTCTCAAGGACGGAGCCACGTTTGCCTGCTTTCTTTGCCTTCTTCTTGTCCTTCGTTGACGCTAGTACAGCTTCTGGTTCTTGATTATCCTTCGAAGTGTCCTCAACAACAGGAGCCGGTGCAGGCTCATCGACGGCAGCTGGAGTTTCGACAAATGCAGCCTCTTTGATAATAGGCGTCTCCGAGGGCTGCTGCAGCTCAAAAGGACTCTCCTTCAGCTCAACAGCTGGTGTCTCAGCTGGTGTTGATGTGGCACTCTCCGCAACAGAACCCCGTTTCGCTTTCTTAGCCTTCTTCTTGTTTTTCTTGGAAAGTGGCGCTGAAAGTTCGTCCTGTACAGGTAACTCAGAAGCATCCTTAGTGGGCAGAGGTGCTGAAGTGGTCTCATCAACATTAGGCAGTACAAAAGACGCCTCCTCCGCACTCTCTCTCGGTGGTTCGTTGGGCGCAAGTGCGATTTCGGTCGGCTGCTCGTCCACTGGCGCGATCTCGTGCACTGGCTTTTCAATCACAACAGGCATGGTGACAGTAGACTCGTCCAGGGGTAGGTCGAGCTCCTTCTTCTCTTCTGTGGGAGTGGCAGGGACCGATTCTAGCTCCGCGATCGACGCACGCTTGCTCTTCTTAGCCTTTTTCTTGTCCTGCTTCGAGAGCGCTGGTGCATCGTCCATTGTGGATTGCTCAGGCAGTACTTCATCTGTAGTGACGGGAGTGTGTTGAGGCTGCTCCTCGATAACCTCCTGTGGCTCTTCAACGAAATCCAAAGATCCGATAGGCTGTACTTCGACGGAACTGCTAACAGCTTCGTCGTGGGCGACTTCAGGTAATTGTGGAACGTCAAGTGGCTTGTCCTCGAGTGACTGTTCCTTCTCCTCAATTGGCGTTGCTGGGACAGAGGAGGGCTCAGCTATGGACACACGCTTGTTTTTCTTCGCTTTCTTCTTGTCTCTCTTCGAGATGGGGGCGATTTCGTCTTCTGGGACTGATTGAGGCTGCTGTGCTTCTTCAAGTATAGGTGCTTCAATCGTCGGTTGCGCGGAGAGCTGTTCATTGAAAAAGACATCCTTGGGCGGCCCGTCAAGCTGAGCTTCGACAGTAACGTCCTTAGGCTGCTCCTCAAGCGAAGCCTCAAAATCAACATCCTTCGACTGTTCAATCACCTCGGGGATAGTCGCTGGCTGTATGTCGACCGCGGTACTGACAGCTGCATCCTTTGGCTCGGGAAGCGCCTCTGGAATGACGACTGACTGCTCGTCTAAGGGCGCCCGCTCGAGCTCCTGTGCGGATGTCTCGAGTGGCGTGGAAGGCTCACTCTCAACTACCGAGGCTCGCTTGGCCTTCTTACCCTTCTTCTTGCTCTTCTTGGACGTGGTCGCTTCAGCGCCTTCTGGTAGTTGCTCTGGCTCAGCTGGTAGGTCTTGGACTGGAAGAACGGATTCTTGTTGCTCGTCGATTGAACGCTGGACTTCAACCAACGGAGGAGGTTCCTGTGTGATTGTGTCATCCAAAACTGTCGCTGGTAGCTCCTGCTGTGTCGGCTCGATGGGGAAGGACTTCGGTGATACCGGCTGCGAAATAGCCTGGTCCTCTGGCAAAGGTACAGCAGCAGCACTATCCTGGGTCTCGCGCTCTGATTCCAGCAAGGTTTGGGGTGCAGTCGTGGATGACACGGTCTCGGAGACAAGAGGGTCTTCAGGTAACGGAATTGCAGCAGCAACATCCTGGCTTTCAAGCTCTCTCGGGAGTTCGTCAACCGGCGTTGCAGGAGCAGAAAGCGCATCCTCAGCAACTGATACGCGCTTGCCTTTCTTGCCTTTTTTCTTGTCCTTCTTGGAAGCTGGCGCGGCGGTGGCCTGGTCATCAACTGTCTCACTGGCGATGTCGGGTATGACAGCTGGAACGTCAGCCTCTAGAGATGGCTCAGCAATTGGTGCAGTGGCCTCGAGTGACTCAGCTGTAACCGGTCCCTGCATCGATCGCGTGGCAGGCTCGACCTCACTGGCGGGTGCTTCGTCCCGCTTGATTGGCTCTTCTTCTGGCTCAGGACTGGCCTTGACATCGCCTGAGGTGCTCGTCGCGGGAATAAAACAATCGACCTCTGTCACAGGAGTTTCAGGCTCAGAAATCGACTTGCCCTTCTTGCCCTTCTTTTTCTTGGCTTTCTTGGAGTTCGAAGTCGCTCCTTCAGTCGCTGTAGGCTCTTCAATCTGCGGTATCTCCGCGGGGGCTGGTATTGGCGTCTCAGGAAGGATATTGTCAGCGACATCAGGGCTCTCCAGAGGCATCTCAAAGTCGATGGGCTCGGAAAGCTGGCCAATCTCGGTTGCGAGCTCTCTATCGACAGGCAGTTCGGTGGGAGGCGTCACAAGGGGTTCATTTTCGTTTGTGATGTTCTCAACAGCCGTCTCTTCGGGCTGAGGAGTCGCAATGGGCTCATTCTCGACAACGGTGCTCTCAAGCGTCGTGTCCATGGGGATTGGCGTTGCGAGAACAGCGCTGGCTTCCACTTCCTTGACATCCGATTCTGTTTCAACCGCTGGGACAAGCTCAGCGGGTTCATGGGCAGCTTCAGGCTCTATGTCTTGAGTAGCCTTGCCCTTCTTTGCCTTCTTCTTCTTGGCTTTCTTCGAAGAAGGCTCTGGTGCGACGTCTTCACCCGCCGGCTCGAGCGGCGTAGAAGGCTCAGTAACATCTTGACTTGGCTCGTCGACTGGAGATGAAGTGCTGGGCTCATCCTTGGTGGTCGACGTAAGCTCAGATGATAGCTGTACTTCGGAAGGAAGGTTTGACTCCTCAGTGGCTAGATCTTCCTTTTCAGGCTGCGGGGCGTCACCGACACTCTTCTCTATCGTTGTTGGCTCAGAAGAAGCATTAAACTGCATCGACGGATCCTCGGTGATGGGCGTGCTAGGCTCGGTCGTGTCGACAGACTTGCCCTTCTTGTTCTTCTTCTTCTTGGCCTTCTTCGATGTTGGCTCGACAGCTTCAGGCTTGATACTCTGTTCGATGGCAGTTGACAATGCAGTATCCTGAGCAAGCTCATTTTCAGCTGCTGACGGCATCACTTCCACGGCGCGCTCGCTTCGGGCTGACTCAGGAGCTCGTTCCACGATCGCGTCATCCTGAATAAATGCTGTGGTCGTGTCCCGTGCAGACTCGAGAGCAGGCTCGGCATTCACCGGAGGCGCCAAAGCTTCCACACCGACTTCTCCTTGCAAAGCTTCTGCAGCATCCTCAACGCCCTTCTGCATTGCCACGGGCTCCGAACTTTCTTGAAGGTCAAAAGCGGCCCGTTCAACCACAGGTGTGCTAGGCTCAGTGGTGTCAACTGAGTTGCCCTTTTTACCCTTCTTCTTCTTGCTCTTCTTCGAAGTAATCATTGGCCCTTCGTCGAGAGCCAATTCCTTGACTTCAAGAGCTTGCTCGGTGGTACTAACTGTCGGCAGATACCCGGTAGACTCAGGAGCCAGCTCGTCGGGGTGTTCTAGTGGCAGAGCGATATCTTCAGGCTCCTTGACTGGCGGGTCAGCTGCTGTCTGAACAGAAGGATCAACAATTTGGTGACTGGGCTTATCCGAAGCTAATATAGGTGCCTCTTCAGTGCTCTTGAGTTCCTCCGCAGGCTCTGGGACAAGGTCTCTTGAAGTCTCAATAGGCGTGGCAATCTCTTGCACCCCTTCGATGGATACAGCAGGTACGGACTCAACGCCAGGCTCTGTTACAATAGGTTCGGCAACCGGTTCTGGTTCAGCCGGTGCATCGGGAACGTCGCTCGTTGTTGACTCAAAATCAAGAGATTTACCCTTCTTTCCCTTCTTCTTCTTGGACTTCTTTGAAGACGTGGTGACTTCCTCTTCCATTGGCGTAGGAGGTTGTGAGGGTTCCTCGACCGGCTCACTCAATGTGGGCAATGCCACTTCGTCGACGGGTTCGATCTGAGTGGGAACTTCAGATAGCTGCATTTCTCTAACCGTTTCGATGTCGGGCAAGGAGGATGCTTGCGATGGATCCTCGACAGGTTGCTGTTGTGCGTGAGGCACAGTGTCGACTGCAGCCTGTGAATCACTAGGTATCTCGAGCTGCCTCTCCACTTCAGCAACAGGAGTGCTCGGCTCGCTCTCCTCGATGGTCTTGCCCTTCTTGCCCTTCCTCTTTTTCTTGTCTTTCTTGGAAGAAGTTGCCACAGCAGACTCCTCTACAACTGTGTCTGGAACGGTCACCGCTGTGTGCTCGCCGATCGCAGATGCAGTGTCAAGTTGGGGTTCGATGTGCGTGGAGTCGGCGGGTAATAAGCCTCCATCCTGAAATTCCATGGTGTCTCGCGTAGCAGACTCGGGAACGATGTTGTCAAACTGTGATTGGGCTGCCGTAGCCTCGAATAAAGGCTCGACGTCAAGCTCGCCCTCGATGACTTTAGGTAGGCTGATCTCCTCGGGCTTGAGGGCGTCTTCAGCGGTCGCTCTAGTAGAAAGGGACGTCTCAGGCTGAATAACCTCCTCAATCGGAGTCTCCGCGCCCTTGGCTTTCTTGCCCTTCTTTTTCTTCTTGTCTTTCTTGGACCCAGTGGCCGCAGACTCGGGCTCAACTACCTGCCCAGCCGGATTTACAATGTCATCCCCAGCCTTGTTGTGCTCAGCTGGAACCGAAATCTCTTCAAGCCCGCGGGTAACAGTGCTAGGCTCGACTTCTGCGGCTTGAACAGGAGGCGTGGGCTCTAGTGGAGGCTCTTCAACAGTGGCGAGCTTCTCAAGTATGACGTCCTCTGCCGGTTGCGAAATGGCCGGCAGCGAATCTTGGATCTCAGTCACGGGCTCGACGAGCTCGTCCTGTTCTTGTAGATTCTGAGTGGGTAGCGATACATTGGCGCCATCATATTGGCTCGTTCCAGTGGCTGCGGTAGCGGGCAGCTCAAGTGATCGCTCAACAACCGGTGTGGTTGGCTCACCCTCATCATGTGCTGATGTCTGCACGCCTCCACGCTTTGCTTTCTTCGCCTTCTTGCCCTTCTTCTTGCTTGATGACGACGCGAGGTCCTCCTCAATTGGGGTCGCAAGTACTGGTGCAGCATCCTCAGAGACGGCAGGGACCTCGATATTATCTTTCTTCAGCTCTAGGATGCCTTGCGCTGTTCCGCGCTCACGCTCGGTTGTTGTGGGTGTTGCTGGCTCAGTGCTTGGCACACCAAGGTCTGTGGGCGTAACGTCATGCGCAACATGCAAGACCACGTCGTCTCGGGTATCGCCAACTGACGCGGCTTCGCGAAGGAGTGTCGTCGCTTCGTTGACAGCTGGAGTGTCTGTCACTACATCCTGCGAATGCTGTTGAACATCAATTCCGGGCGTGAATGGAACAACTACCTCCGGAGTAGCTTCCAGTGGAGCTGCAGGCTCCGGTAGAGTAGTCTCTGTCGCGGCAACACCACCTTTCTGCTTCTTGTCCTTCTTGCCCTTCTTTGTCTTCGAAGACTTCTGTTCGTTTGGCGATGCTTCAGCTAGAATAGGTGACCCAGCTGGAGCAGAAGCGATGATGTCTCCTCTCTCGTTCGTATCGCTACCTAGGGGATCCCTAGTAATCTCGCTGGTCTTGACCTGAGATGGAGGCAAGCTCGTGAAGCCTGGGAATGTGAAGTGTGGTTTTCCATCATCGGTAAAGTACGCAGACTGTGGTGCAACAAATGTCGGGGTTGTATGCACCTCTCGCGTCGACACTTCATCTTGAGCGCTAGTCGGGACATGAGTTGGCTCCACCGCACGTTCGATCGAGTGTGTTGGATATGTGAAGTGGGGCTTGCCGTCATCGGTGAAGTATGCAGATCGCGGAGCGACGAAAGTTGGCGTGGTCTTTATCTCCGCGATTGGAACTTCGTCGTTGATGGGAGCACTTCTTAGAGTGGTGTCCACCGCACGTTCGATCGAGTGCGTTGGATATGTGAAGTGGGGCTTTCCATCGTCGGCGAAGTATGCAGATCGCGGAGCGACGAAAGTAGGCGTGGTCTTCACCTCCGCCAATGGTACTTCTTCTTTGACGGGAGAACTTCCCTGTGTGGTGTTCACGGTAGGTCCAGTCGAGAGAGTAGGAAATGTGAAGTGGGGCTTTCCATCGTCGGCGAAGTATGCAGATCGCGGAGCGACAAAAGTAGGCGTGGTCTTTACCTCCGCGATTGGTACTTCCTCTTTGATGGGAGCGCTTCCTTCTTTGAAGTCCACGGTAGGTCCAGTTGAGAGAGTTGGAAATGTGAAGTGGGGCTTGCCGTCATCAGCAAAGTATGAAAACTGTGGTGCGACGAATGTAGGCGCAATCTTCGGCTCCTCCATCGGACCATCCTTGCTAAGCTCGACTGGCATCCGAGCTCCCTCTTGAGCTGGTTCTCTCTGGAGCTGCGGGAACGTGAAGGACGGCTTGCCATCATCGGCAAAGTACGAAATCGTCGGAGCGACGAACGGAGATGTCACTGCTGGGATTTGGTCACTGACTTCCGGAACGTGCCGGGGAGGTTCGACCTTCGAAACGGCGTCGAGCTGTACCGGTAGCTCGGGCTGATCCGACGTTTCTGCTTTCACTACAACACTCGACGCGTCTAAGGGTGTGACGACGACCTCGGGCTCAGGGTCAACCTTCCTTGGCTCAGCAGGAACAACGGGCTGGGGCGGTACTTGAATTTCATGCTTCTCGTCTTCTTTATCCTTCGGCTTCGGCGCCACAGTAGCGGGCTTTGGCTCAGGAGTAGGCGTCGGCGACGTCGCCTTCTTCTTGCCCCAACCAAGCGCACCCCAAAGACTTGTTCCCCATCCTGACTTGGATGTTTCGGATTCCGGAGTTTTGGGCCTCTGAGTTTCCTTTGCGTTGGTAGGTACTACTTCGGGCACAGCAGGACTGGGTTCGGAGATGACAGTGTCTGGCTGCGTTGCTTTAGGCTCGTCCACGATCGCCTTGGGCGCGGTGGCGCCCTCCTGTACTGGTTGCTCAGGTTCATGTGCTAGTGCATCTTTGTCCTCGACCAAGAAGTTCATGACATCGACTGGCTTTCCAGATTCGATATTCGTTGGGATTTGCTCCAGGGCTTCCCGTGAAGTTGTAGCCTGCGGCGTCTCTGGCCTTGGTGCGATGCCATACTGCCGAACAAGATCATCAAAACTTGTGGGTGCCTCCTCGACCGTGGCTGGATCTGCGGGAGCATCTATGAAAGATGGCTTGAGAATTTCGCGCTCAATGGCCTCTTCTTGAGTCTCTGAAGGCGGGAGTATCTCATCTCCCTTCGTAGGCTTTTCAGAGTCACTCGCAATCTCAGACTCAAGTTTCTGGCTGCCTCGCTTGCCCTTCTTATTTTTCTTCGACTTCTTGCCCTTTGGTGTGACTGTGGGATCCGCCTCGTCTACGGACCGGCCGAGTTCCTGTTCAGGCCTGACATCGGCAAGAGTCTTCTCCAGATCGTCGATGATGGCTTCTGGCACTGCAGGTACCGGTAGGTCCGTTGATTTCTCAAGTAGCTTCAAGTCTTGAGATTCCTTCAGCATTCCAGTCGGGCTATCATCGGATTGCTTGGCCTCGTCGAATATTGCGCGCCTGACCTCAGTTTCAGCAGGAGCTTGAGGTGCGGTGCTCTCCAGGATCTTCTCTCGCTGAAGCTCTTTCACCGCCGATGGACCGGCAATCGGTTCACCAACAAGAGTTGCCTCATCTGTGATGATTGACTCGGATTTGTTCTTGGCCCAATCATCCTCATTATCGACGAAGGTAGGGATAAACTGCTTTAGGTCGAGCATTTCTGTTGGCGTCGGGAGTGGTGACTCAGAGATAGCATCCTTCTTGCCCTTCGCCTTCTTCCTTCCCTTGCTCTTGCTATCGCGGCGAAGGAGAGCTGGATCGGGTTCCGCGGGTGCTTCAATGGCTTCAGGCTCGGCCAGCTTCTCTACTACAGACTTCGGTTCTCTGATGGGATCTTCCTGGATCTCCTCAAGATCTGCAGGCGAGATTTCCCTTGACGTTTCGGCGCTCAGATCAATTGACTTATCCTTGAACGCCTTCTTGCCTTCATTACCCTTCGGCGAGCTGGGTGAAGGAGCACGAACAAGTGTGGATTGTACAGTTTCGACCGCGGTCTCAGGCGGGAACTTTGCGGCATCATCGATGGACTTATCGTCGAGTTCGCCACCTACCAAGTCGTCGGACTTGTAGACAGAGGGCGATGGAGAGCGGGCTCGCAAAGCAGCGGCAGTAGCACCCCCTATAGCTACTCCAAGAGCGGCAGTTTGCAGTCTAGACGATGCCGTGCTAGGGGAAGCATCTCTGCTTCTCCGAGGAAGAACATCCCGCATCTTTGAGTCGTCGAGTGGGGCGCTAGGTGCGAGAGGACTTGCAAGCTGAGGTACAGAGCCCTCGTGGTGCGTCGTTTCGGTGCTCTTCGCCTTGACATCCTCAAGCACGGCAGCAAGTACATCCTGTGGCGGTCCAGCTGACTCGGCGGCAGTCTGAAAGTCTGAAGCCTTCGGAGTGACCTGCCCAGACTCATCAACTTCTTCGATCTCGCGGTCTGCAAGCTCGGGATGCTGAAGCTCGGGTCCTAGCTGCGGGGAAATAAGATCGGACACAACATCCAATGGCTCGAAGAATGGATCATCGGATACTATACTAGCACTAAGATTTGGTGACTCCAGAGCGGACTCGTATTCCGCATCTGTCTCAGTAGCAGACGAAGCTCTTGAGGGGCTGCCACTGGACGGAAGTGCGGGGAGCACTTCTTCAATCTCTTCTGATTTACGGTTGCGCTCGAGAAGATAGAGTGGTCGGAACTCGCGTGAAGTCTTGAACTCCGCGGAGTGGCCCTTGTTGTGACGGGGACGGAGAGGCGAGCTGCTGGGACTGGATACTGGTTCAGGCTCAGGAGCGAGATCGCGCTGTGCCACAGGGGAGACAGGAGGCTTGCGGAAGCGGATAGGAACAGCGGTGGATGACAAACGTCGTTCACGCAACTGTGACGAAGGACGAACCGTCTCAGGTGACTTGAGAGGCGAACTTGGTCGCGATGCAGGAAGAGGCGGAAGCTCGTCCGGGAAAGCTTCCAACTGCCATGGTTGAAGACCGGTAAGGCGTGTCAATAGTGCACGGCTGTCTTCGAAAGAAAGCTCAGGCGGTGTTCTCGGACGATCAATACTTTCAGGCGTGGTCAAGAAGTGATGCTTATCGTCGAGAGTTGGAAGAGGAAATTCGGGCCGATCGCCGGGGATGATGCCACTACCTTTGTGGGTCTGATCGTCAGACTCACTTACGGGCAGTGGAGCTGGAGTGGTGGCTGCGGCCACTGCCCGATCGTCTAAAAAAGACTGCTGTTCGCGTTCTTGCTGTTCATCGGCATGCGAAGGCGAGGATAATCGAGGGTACGCGCGGTCCTATAAACACAATATCAACATTCATTCTAATTACATTCGTAACAATAATGCTATCGCGCATAAGAAGAGCGATGTACCTTGTCATCATATGAATCCCTCCTATCACCTTCTCCTCTCTCGGAACGACTGCTCCGTTTCTCGCGACGGCTGCCAGTCGAGATTGTCGAACGTGCATCGTCATCGTCTGACCCGTATGTAGAGCCACGGTCTGACCTGTGCTTCCGTCTGCGACGCTTGCCTTCTTCTTCCTCGTCATCCCTCGACTTTGAGGATTTGCTCGAAGTCTCACCCAGGTTCTCTTTGGATTTGCTAAAGATGCCGAACAAGCCACTAGAGCGCTTCTCCTTCTCTTTCTTGGAACTGCGATCATCATCGTATCGTGAAGATGAAGAGATGACTGAAGCATTGTCATCGTCATCCCGTCTTGACCTTCTTCGAGAGGACTTGGGCTCGTCGTAAAGATCGCCTGGCTCAGATGCGGCAGACGAGTGACGCCGCGTCTTGCTCTCGGTCGATCCATCTCTTTCGCTCTCGCGTCTCTTGTGCTTGCGCCTACGTTCTCCGTTGGCTTCGGATCGAGTTTCAGAGATGGTGGATCTTGTATCCCAGTCATCGGCGGGATCATCAGTCTCGCGGCGGCGGTGTCTGCGCTTGCGTTCACTACCATCGTCGAATTCGTATACGCGATCACGACTACGCTCTCGGCTTTCAGCTCTTGTGTCGTCCTGGCGCTGTCGACGTCTTTCTTCTCGATCAGGATCGTCATCGTACTTGCTTCTTGACGACCCGACAGATCGTGCATCATCGTCATTCTTGCTTCTCGGTGATACAGAAGGCCGACTTTCCTCATCCCGGAACTTGCTAGGAGAGGTCGTGAAAGAGTTGTCGACCCTGTCGTGCTCCTGTGCTTTGGTCTTTGCCTGCTCCCTCTCTTCAGAACTGGCAGAGAAGAACTCATCCGAGTCTCGATCGGCAGACTCTTTGCGTGGCGCATCATCGGGTGCATAGTAGCCTGAATCATTCACATTGCGAGAAACATATGACTCTGGGGCGCTACTGATAGGAGCTTCGGTAGTGACCTTGGGCGCTTCGGCCAACGTCCGCTGATCAAAAGCTGGTTGCTTGATAGGGACACCTTTGTAATCTTCATACTTCGTCTCAGTTCGGAGGGGCGACCCAACGGTAGGTGACCATACACTGCTACTGTGCCGCTTGTCCTTTTTACTTCTGGGCGACTTCGCATCCACGGACATATCGTTGTTGAAGGTCGTGCTAGCAATCGATGCAGATCTGTCAGCGTTATCGACAGAGTGGGTACCATTGGTCGATGACAGAGGTGCGTCCCGAGAGTTGTGTTTTTCGACAGACTCGAGGCTCTGGCGGGCATGTTCGAAGTCTGACTGGATGCGGTCTTGGTCCTGCTTCATGCTGGTTCCTAGCAGAGCAGCAAATCCTCCTGCCATAGCAGCCGCGGCAACTTTGCTGCTGCTGCCCTCTGGCCGCGAAGAATCGTATGTAGTTGTAGACTGTGACGTTGGCTTAGAGACCAAGGAGGGCTCTAGATCTCTGATATCGCGTTCAACTGTGGGACTTGACAGCGGACTGACGTCACTCTCTTCCCAGCTATCCACACTGGCTCGTTTTGCTGCCTTAGACTTCTTTTTCTTATCCTTCTTGCTAATTTTGACCTCAGATTCTGGCACTGGCTGCCTCGTTGACTCAGGCACTTGAACAGATTCGGGCTCAGCTCGGTTTGGTACATCCTGCATCACTAAAACATCGTCAGTATTTCTAGACTTCTTCTTACCCTTCTTGGTCGTCCTGTTGAGCGAATCCCAATCATCCTCTACAGGCTTGTCGTCGACCGGAGCTGTCACCGATGGCTCGTCGAAACTGCCAGGTATGTGCATCGACAGAGGTTCGGCCGTGACTTCGTTCCTCACAACGCCCGAGTCCTTCGCTGGCTTAGAATCGACCTTTCGCAAGTCGAGATCGGATGTGGACACATATGAAGGCGATTGATAGACACTGCTCATTGAAGGAATCGAGGATGCGACTGTTGAAGGTGCGATCGTCGATGGTGCCATATGAGAGTCGGAGAAGGGATTGCTGATTACGGATGAGGTGTCACGTTGGTGCTCTTCCCAGTCATTACGGTCATTGCGATCGTTGCGCGACAACGCCGCAACGCCAGTGGCCGCTACGGTAGCAGCAGCAGCGGCGACAGCCTTAGCTTTCTTCTTCTCTTTCTTGCTAATCTTGCTCGATGATGCGCCGACAATGCTGTCCCAATTAGACTCCTTGTCGTCGCGGACGTACTGCGTACTTGGAGCAATCTCGGGAGGCTCTGTTGCTTTGGTGGGTTGCTCCGGACGGTAGGGCTGGTATGTCGTAGTCTGCCCTTTAGATTTGGGCGAGTCATGCACTATCGTGATCTCATCTTGCGAGTATCCTTTTTCCTGATCTTTGAGATCGCCCTCGGAGACAAATTGCTCGCGATATGATTCGGGAGTCGGTACTTCGAAGTGGTGGAATTGATTTTCACCCCAACTGACCCGCGACCTTGCTTTGTTCGCTTCCTCGGGCTTCGGCTCTTCCTGTGTTTCCTTCACAGGCTCGATGTTGGGCGAAGGAGGTAATGAGGCACTGCGAACAGACGGAGCTCTACTCCCAGGCGGAGTCGCGGCAATGAGGTTCAGCGCAGGTACAGACCATGACTGTTGAGGAGAGGGTCTGCCGTCTCGTGTAGCGATGAATGCGTAAGGAGAAGGATATGGCGGTGCTATTGGCCGAGTCGTACTCGAGTCATCGTGGGCTTCAGACATGGTGAGGTTGGTAGCTCCCTCGTTGGGGTCGATTGGGCGGACCTTGGGCAAATTGTCATTTTGCAAAAGCTCCTTAGGTGCGAAGAACTCGGCTTGAGTTATCTGTGGACCATTGTATCTGTCTTCCCAATCCTGGAGCACGCCACGTGCAGTCTGCTTCTTGAAAAGCTGTGGGTCGAAAATGTCGTCGTCGGCATAGTCTTGTTGAATATTGCTCGGCGCATACGTTACCACACTGCTTGGCTCGTATGTCTTGACAATGCTAGGCCTGACAGTACTGGCATCCGATGGCTCATAGGTGCTGACGGTTGAGGGCTCGTATGTCTTGGCGTTTGAAGGCTCGTATGTCTTGACACTTGATGGTTCGTATGTTTTGACTCTTGAAGGCTCGCGCGTTTTGACATTCGATGGTTCATAGATCTTCGTGTTGCTTGACTCATACGACGTACTGATCGGCTCGACGTTCTTCACAGTCGAGGAAGACTCGCGCCGGCGGTCACGATCCTGGTCACGTCCTTTGTCTTTCTTGATGTTCTCCTTCTCCTTCTCCTTGCCCTTGTAGGACGAGATCGCCGCGCTGGTGATCGCAGCAGCAGCGCCGGCTGCGACAGCAGTAGCACCAGTCGACTTGCGAATGTCTGGCTGCACGATCTCACGCTCGCGCTCTTCAAGCTCCTTTTCTTTGCGACGAACATCAGTTGCAATCGAGCTGATTGAACTGCCAGTGCGTTGTGGCTCGATCTTGCGCTGATCGCGCGGACTGGGATGTCTGTCAGAATACTCCTGCATCTCGCGTTCCCTGCGACGACGCTCAGCATCTTCTTGAACCTGAGCATCACGTCTCTGAGCCTCGATCCTGTCGGCCTCACGCTGCTCAGCCTCGCGACGCTCCTGTCGCATTTGCTCAGCTTGCGCTTCCAGGTCCGCTCGACGGTGCGCTTCGGCCCGGGCCTCACGTTCGCGGCGATCTCGAGCCTCAGCTTCCCGAGCTTCACGTGCTCGAATCTCGTCCTGTTGACGTCGTCGCTCATCAGCGACGCGTTCGGCTTCGACCTTGGCCAGGCGTTCGGCTTCCAGCATGGAGTATTTGCGCGCTTCTTCCTGTTGACGAAGTAACTCGCGGCGTCGGCGCTCTTCTTCTTGATGTGCTTCCTCCTCTCGACGGAGCTGATCTCGACGACGCTCCTCTTCAGCCCTGCGGGCATCGTCTTCTCGTCGCTGCTCTTCACGACGGCGCCGGTCCTCCTCATCCCTGCGAGCGTCTTCTTCTCTCTTTTGCTGTTCGCGATAACGGCGGTCTTCTTCGTCTCGGCGGTCCTGCTCCCTGCGATGCTCACGCTCATCCTTGTCAGCCTGCTCCTTGGTGAGGCTGAAACGCACATTGCTAGGTGAACTCGGTGTGCGTTCATCGCGTTTGGCTGCAGCAAGGGCTGCAGCTCCTGCGGTAGCCGCCAGTCCCGCAATGGCTGCGTCACGCTTCCATGAGGAGGTCTGAATGGGCGACGAATTCGACCGTCGAGGTATAGGAGGATGGATGGCTGGCTGGGCAGCTTGCACGATGACATTCTGGGTTTGAAATTGTGTCGGATAAGGGAATTGGCCAGGTGCCTGAGAAAAGACTGGGGGGCCAGCAGGAGCAGTATAACCAGGCTGGGAAGATGCCTGCGAGGCATAGATTGCGCCCGGAACCTGATGAATAGGCTGAGGCTGCTGAAGACTAATGGTGCCTGGTCCCGATGTAACCATGGGCTGCGGAGTAGGAACAGAACTCGTGCGCCTAGCGTCGAATGTGCCTAGATCGTTTGAAGCAACTGGGTATACAGTCTGCAATGTATGCACACTGCTTGACTCGCTGTCATGCCGGCCGAGTTGGGTTCCAATGGCAGCACCAGTTATCGCGCCGGCGGCGCCAGCCGTAGCAGGTCCGATGAAAGAAGTGCTTGCTATGTTGTCGTAAAGGTTGTCAGACGACTTCCTCTTTTTCTTACCAAAGCCCCAGCGCCAGCCCCACTTGTTCGTACCGGAGTCGTTCGATGCAAGTGATTCCTGGCTCTTCCCCTTTCGCCAGTCGTAATCTCCGTACACGAGGCCAGCGTCGCTTGAAGAGTCGGAGGTATCATCGTCAGGCAAATCCTCCCACTCATCATCGCCATATCGCGAGGCCGGACGAGGACGATCGTTACTTTTCCGGCCCTTACGATGTTCTTTGACCGCCACAACCTCGCTTTGATGCTTGCCAGAAGAGCGTCCAGCTTTTGCTGCCGCAATGGCCGCTGCAGTTGCGCCCAAGCCAGCCAAAGTGGCCTTGAGGCGTTCATCAGAGTTGCGTCGTTTCGGTGATGCCCGTCGCTTCCGTCGCACATAGCCGGTGCCAAACGCCATCTCTGAGTCTGATGACGATGCGGAGCCATTGCCAAAGTTGAAGAAACCCTTCTTTTTCTTCTTGTGTGATGAGCTGAACGACTTCTGCCTCCTAACCTTCGGTGGAGGGGCGGCGAAGAAACCTCCCAGAAAGCCTCCTTGCATCTGACCGTTGTGCGAGATGTCGATGACTGAAGCTCCAGAGGCCGAGCTACGTGAGGATTTCCGGCGCAGCTGCTGCGATCTTCTTCGCCGGCGCTCGTCATCGCTACTCTCTCGTCGATGGTGCACAGCGACCTTCTTGGGCGATCGTGACCGGCTTCGGCTTCGACGCTTCTTGGTCACAGCAGCTCCAAGCACAGCGCCAGCGAGGCCTGCACCTAAAGCTGTTCCAAAGCCAGACTTGCCATCTCTTGAACTCGAGCTTGACCGTGACCGTGACCGTGACCGTGACCGTCGCCGGTGGATCTTGTAATCCTTTTTGTCCTTAGTCACGCCAACGGACATCTGGGACATGCGATCCCTCGAGCGACTTCGGCGACGGACGTCTGAGACTCCGTAGCTGTAGTTCTTGCGATCTCGAGATCGACTGCGATCATGGCGTGAGGTCCGCGAATGCGGGATGCGGCCAGACTTGATGCTGTACGTGTCGTCAAAGTCGTTCCGGCCGGTGCTCAAGACCGCTTTGCCAGCCTTTGCCAGGCCAATGCCTCCAAGTCCAGCAGCGACCCATCCCGCGGCGCTGCTGCTCTGTTTCCGCCGTCGCTCGTCTCCAGAGGATAAGGAGCTGTGTGACTTCTTTTCTTTCAGCGAGTACCGAGACTGCTTTTCGATTCCGCCAGACGGTCGCATGTACTCACTGGACCGTCGGCGGTTGTAGTGATGCTTGCGAGGAGCGTCCATCACTGAGGATCGAGGGTCGAAGCAGCCCTTGCAAACTCCGATGTACTCGGTGTACTCTTCCATCTTTTGAACATCCTCATAGTCCTTCCACCAGTCAACGAATCGAGAGACAGGGCCTGTGTGCATGTGTCGCTGAGTCATGCCACCAGTCATGTAAGGGCTCGGTGAGGGCAGTATGCCGTTGTTGTTGTTGTAAGTCTGACCAGGGAAGGCTCCAGGTGTGGATGAGGAGTAATTATGGGTATGAGTGTGGTTGTGGTCGTGGTCGTGAGAATTGGATTGCGAGTTGTGCTGGTGTAAACCATACGCTGCAAGACCTGCGGCCCCGGCTGCGGCATAGAGACCCGCATTGCTGCCGGAAGAATGTTTATCGGGTTTACCAGGACGCGGTGGCTTGGGAGGAGGCGCGCCATCCATGGCTTGGGAGTACGTGGGAATATGGCTGCTGCCATCAGTCGCGGCGGTCGAAGGATTTCCACCCAGACCGTACATTGCAGGGGAAGGGCCAGAGTTGCCATTCGTGTACGAAGTGGAGTTGTAGTTGTTTGCCGAGCTGTAGCTGCTCGACTGGTGCGTCTTTGACGAGCCGTGTCCCACAGCGTATCCCAGAGCAGCTCCGCCAGCCAAGGTGGCAGTCGAACTGAGCTTTCCAGGATTGGTGGGCTTGGTAGGTTTCGAGGATGGGCGCGTCGGCTTCTGAGGGGCCAGGTCGTCTTCGTGGAATGAGCCTGGCATTGAAGATGGCCGTGGCGGTTTCGATGGTAGTGCGCCTGTGCTGCCTCCGTAAAAGTCCGCTGCTGCGCCAGACCCAGTATCAGCGACAGGATTGGGCTGCGCCGCGGCAGACATTAAGTGCGGCGTGTCTTGTCCTACGATGACCGAGGGCGGCTGGGGTCTAACACCAGGCTGTTGATGCACGCTCTCGCCCTGATCGTTGTAGTATTCGGCAGCGGCGCCGAACGGGTGCCCACCAGGTAGTGCACTCGTGGTAAACTGCGCAGGGTCCTGCCCGGGGAACTGGTCCTGCACGTGGCTCGACATTCCTCCCTGTGGGGGTCGATCCGACGACGGCAGTGCGCCCGACATCATGGGCGCACCTGCCTGGCCGGAGAACTGTGAGAAGCCCTCACTCCCAATCTGGCCACTGAAGCTGCGCGTTGGCTGGGTAGGGCTGTCCACGATGTCGCCCCTGTAGCCGACCGCCTGCGACGAGCTTCCGGACCTCTCTGAGCGCGTCGACCGTCGCTTCTCTACTTTTCGGTCCTTGTCCTTGCTCTTCTTCCTGTCCTTTTCGTCGCGGTCTCTGCTGCGTGACCGGTCGCGTCGTGTTGATACCGAGGACTCGGCATAGCTGCTCGGTCGGTCGTCGCGCCGCCGGGTGTAGCGATCATCTCTCGGGTCCTCGTAGTCGTCGGTCGCTCTTGCCCTTGGCATCTCGTCGAAGGCAGTCGCGAAGGATGCAATGGAGGAAGGCGTGGCGTCGCGTCGAGACGGCTTGCGGGTCGATGTTGATGAGACGACAGAGCGACCGTCGGCGTCTCTATCGCGCTTCGCACGCGTAGATTCGCCAGTTCGGCGGCGCCGGCTTTCGTCGTCTCTATCTCTGTTCGAGACGGACGAGCCGCTGTCGCTCTTGCCCGTAATTTTGCTCCACATGTTGCGCAGTCACTCGGGCGGGGTGAGGGCGTGGAAATATTAGGTGCACTGTTGGCACTGCGATGGGCGCAAATGGATTGGGCGACGGGTGGGATATGCTGGGTATATCGCTGCAGACGCTGGAAAGTAAGAGAAGCTGGTCAGGCCGTCATGTCGTGATAAGTAATGTACAGTAGCGCGATGCAGTGTAGCAAGGAAAGTATGCGCGCAATGCCCAAAGACGCAGATAATGCAGCCTCTCACCGGCTTCGAGAGCGATGGTGTGTTGAAGGTAGCTGACCCTCGGTCTCGTCCAAACAAGCGAACAGCTCATCGACATGGGCTAATCCCACGCTCGGGCGGAGGCTGGGCCAATGGCACGCAGCTCTCGGGACGATCTCCGCGTTGCGATCCCTGTCGAGCTGGCTTCTGCGCTTCACGACCATGTCCGCGTCATCTACACAGTGCATCACAATATTTGACATGTGTGTTGCCATCTACTACGAAGACAAGTGCATGAGTAGAGTTGCAATGGCAGAAGTGCCTGTCACTTCATGTGATGTCTGACATCTAAACTAGGGTCCTGCTGAGCCCACGGTACGGGAAGGCACGACCCTGGACTTAAGACGGAACATCCGCTGTGGCGATATATCGGGTTCCCTTCTGCATGCACAACAAGTGAATCAGTTGCGTTGAGCAGTGTTGAACTCATACGATTGAATAAAATTTATCTGTCGTTCACGGCGAGTCGTAGGCGCGTTGGAAGAAATGATGGTATTCTGGAAGTAGGGCCATGCGACACCCATGTGGCATTGGCAAAGTACCTACTACAAGAACTTTCAAAGCACTCCTCAATGAAGAATTATCTACAAAGCACAGGAGGCTGCTACTCAAATCGCCACCTACTCCATGTCGTCTCCAAGTCATCCTTAAGCCTGTTTCGTGCACTTCGTCCCAGCCTGCGACATCTTCGGCTTCGTCGCTCGAGTCATCGCCGATTCGCCACTCGCATCTGCCTCAAGCACTCGTTCTTGCAGAAGAGACCCGCAGCCGCACGCATCACTCTTAGATGGCCGTCAATGGGCGGTAACACCCAGGTAAAAGGCATGTAGTGTATTTTCGTCGTCTCCTTCAACGCGGGTGACGACGTGCCAAAGCAAGCATGCACGGGACGGTCCAAATATTCCGACGATGCAAGTCCTTCATTTTTACCGCATTGTGTTCGGCTTCTGTAAACGCAGCCAAACCTCGGGACCCTGCTAAGGTCGGCCCCCTGCCATCAGAAATTGGCGAATCTGCAGGATCTGGGTGCGGTGTTCGGGCGGCAGTTGGTTAATCTGTTCTGGCGTCAGAGCCAGCACCTGGGCGTACATGGCCTGCTGGTCAAGGCCGGGCGCCTGTTGTTGCGGTTGTGGTTGTGCTGGAGGCGGTTGCGCATAAGGCTGTGGCACATGTGCTGGGGGCTGGGGCGTGGGTACAGCCTGTGGTGGGTACCCGGGGTAGTTGACGGGCGGTCGAGCCACCGGCGGGGGTTGTTGGACGGGAGGAGGTTGTACGGCTGGCGCCGGGGCTGCGGTAGCTGTTTCGACGAGAGAGCCGAGTATTGACGGGTCAACAAGTTGGAGGAGAAGCAGAGATTGGAATATGGCATAGGCGAGCTGGGGCGCCTGTCGCAGCAGCTCCGTTGCCTTCGCTGGGTCTGTCATGACCAGGCCCTTCATTTGCGAGAGAATGTCGAGGAGCTGTGAAGGAGGCAAGGTGGAGAGCGTGCGCGAGATGGCATCGGGACATGTCAGGTTCGGCGGCAGGTCAACTCCAGGTGGCAGTGGGCCAAGTGCACCCGGCTGCGCTTGGGCATGTTCTGGTGGCTGTCCGTTCATGGGTTGCACAGCGATCGGGTTCTGGTTGTGGCTTTGGTTCTGGTTCGAGGGCGCGTTGTCACCAGAGCCGTTATCGTTCGACCAATCTACGCGCAGTTTCCTGCCCATGATCTCGTGGTCGTTGAGGTTACGCACGGCGGAGGCTGCAGCATCAGCGTCTGCGAACTCTGCGAATCCGAAGCCCTTGGGTCTGCCCGTTTCCTTGTCGTAGACCAAGCGGAAGTTATTCACTTGTCCCACGCGACCGAGCGTCTCGACGATGAGTTCTTCGGTGCCGCCTGTGGTGACATGTTAGCAATGCGCCTGCGCAATCAAGAGCTTCCACACTGACCATAAGGAATGTTCCCTATGAACACCACGCGGCCGGCCTTATCATTTGGCGCCATAATGGGTGATATGCTAATCTCGCTCTGGTATGTGGACGAGTAAGTGTCACAGCAATTGTCGGCGATTTGATGGAGGATGTGGGAGAAAGCAAGTGTTCTTTGAAGGTTGAAAGCAACAACGGAAAGAGCACGCGAGTCAAGGCTTGGCGCATCACGATTAGCGCCGCGTCACGACCGAGGCCCCCAGCCAGCGCGAAATAACATATTGTGGAGAAACGGATGGACAAGCTATTCACAGTTTTTGAATTACTGGGTCACATGTATTAGAGAAATTTCACAAGAGTAGTTGAGCACTAGTGTCGATCCATTCACTGTGCGATGACTTCCAACTTATAATTTCGGCGCGCAACATGATCCATCCTGCCCTATCGTTGCCGTCACGGTGGGTTGCTGGTGCTGCTCGCTCAACAAGTTACTCTGGTTGAAGCCTTGCTCGCTCGGCGGCACGTCGAGTGCAGGATTCTTGTCAAAGAAGTTGACTGGCTTCATGTGGATCTTCAGGATCTCGCAAGGCATGACGGGAAAGTCCTCGATCCTTGGAACGTGGTTGATTCCGGCCTGGACGTAGATGACAAGGTCAGTGTCCTTGACATTCTCGTTCCTGTCAGCCCATGACCGCACTCCGGTACCGCCTCTGGATTGATTTGTGTATGTTCCGCCGGCATACAGCTCGCCGTCGCGGTGCTTGACAACGTAGATGTTATGGTCGGAGAACTCGGCGCGCTTGTAGTTGAAGCTGTCTTTGTCTGATAGAATCTTCTGGAATGGCGGTGCTTGGATCTTGTACGCAACAGGCTTGCCGTTGATTGGGTTTCGTACACTCGGGTTTTGAATCTTGAAGGTACGATTGTTTTCATATGCAGTGTCCAGTCCACCTGACTTCTCGACAACCGGCTACTATGTGCAAGAGACGGTTCCGTGAGGGTTGAAGTCTGATCGCGGCATGGGGAAAGCTTCATCGTACACCAGACGATTATCGTACCCATCAATCATTGGGTCGACGCGCAAACTGAAGATGTGCTGATGATGGACTGCAAGAACACCAGGATGTACGACCGTACCGAATGGTACCTCAATACCTTCGTCTATCGGCTGCGTGCTCAATATTCCAGTGGCGCGAATTTCGTACGTAACTTCTCCGGCCTGGTTGAAGATGAAAGCGAGAATGTACTCGTAATTCGACACGGTGATTATGGACTGCAGAACAAGCTCTCGAGACCGAACCACAGCGGCACGACCAGTTCGGTAGTTGGTGTGCTTCCAGCCAATACCTGCGTCTTGCTCATGGATGCAAACGACGTTGGGCATGTCAATGACGCCGCCCTTGTCATCCGACAGTACCGCACTCAAGTAATAGATGGAGCCGAGGCAGTCACATCCAAGCTTGAGGTTGTTTGCCATGATACCTGCACCGGCATCGCCGAGATCGAATGCAGACTTCTTGTGGAATGGATGACGTGGATCCGCATATGGTATGTTCATGTCGCTCAAACTCAGCCGATAGAACAGGGGGCGGTCATCGTAACGAACGTCATAAAGGACCATTCCCTCGCGTTGATTGAAGCCGACCCTGAAGTTCCATTTTTGCCACGAGAGCACACTCGACGTGCCTTCCTGCTGCACCTGGAAGCTGGCTCCTTCAGGCTGCACGACATTGAGAGGCTTCAGATCGGTTCGGAGTGTTTGAGCTTCGGGGATATATTCGTTTGATGGCTGGATCTTGTACTTCTCGACAGGCTTAATGGTATTGTCGGCACCAGTAGGTACAATATCGACTCGAATGACTTTCATCGTCTCTGTGCTGACGACGGGAGAGATTGGCAGAGGCAGGGCGTAATGATTGGAGTCGGCTTCGGACGGGTTCAGGGGATCTCTGAGGTAGAGGAAGCATTGGTATAGTCGGTCTTCGTCACCAACACCATCGGAACCGTAGATCCACGGGTCGCTAATCACGACTGTTCCTTCAGGCAGCTGAAGCTTCGCGATTTCGGCTTGGACTTTCTCGTCTGCAAGGGCAATCTTCTCGATAGCTACTATTTCATCGCCATCACCGTTTGCATGCACGAACGGTCCGAGGAGCACATTGGATACGACGCGGCCAGACGAAAGGTCGACAACTGCCTCGTGGAATTTGCTCTGCGCGCTGTGTCAGCCGTAGTCTTTCCTATAGTGTGATTGGGATCGTTACAGTGTTTCTGATATAGTAGTTGATGAAAGCTTTCCTCGAGACGGTCGGCAGCGGCTTTCCGCTGTGCTCCGCCTCGAGGTATTGCAGCACCTCAACCTTTGGCGGCTCTTGCAATGTTACAACTTTGAAATGCAGATCCGTACGTGCAGGCCACGACGCCTTGATTATTGCTGCCGCATTTTGGAGTTCTGATGCCGAAAGTGGTGCTAGAGGGTGCGATGTTACTGTCTTAGTGGTCTGCGGGGCGGCGTCGGTGGCGACTTCGGTCGACATGTTCGCGAAGTTTGTGATGACCAATTGCAACACCCAGCTCTGAAGTTTGATGGTGTATATTGCCACGGGTGCTCAAGGCCATGGGCTGAACTTATAGCTTGCACCAAAATCTCACATTTGTTACCTAATGCGGATATCTAGATGGTCCAGCAACTGCGAATTCTGATAAGGGAAGTGGACCACCGTATCTTTGCGCTATTGCATCTCAGTGGCCTTCGCAAGGACCTGCTCAGTCCGGCATAGCGGATGCAGCGCGCCGTGAATGTTCGCGTTGAAAAGAAGGCGGAGTCACGGGACCATTACCCCGCCTTGATTTGCTTCTCGTTTGTGGTGTTTGCATGCTCTGGAGGAAGGCGCAACCCCACGTCAATTGCCGGGCCGCCGTGCAACGCTTCTTCAGACTTCTCTCCGCTGTCGTGTGGCATTTGGAAACAACAGCGCATCGAATCGACATGTAATGCAGTCAGCACTGGCAGTGCTACTGATGTCGCACGGCTCTCCGCCACCTCGGAAGGCACGACTGACCTTACCGATATCTGTCAAACCCAGCCTGGGTGTTGAAGAGAGACCCGCTTCGAGACGCTGTAATTCTGATGATCTAGTGACCTAGGTACTTCGCAGAGATATCCGCTGTCGACCGATTTTCGCATCTACTCTTCTCGAACCGCCACGTTGCCCAACGGCTCCTTTCCAAGACTTCTCTTCGTTGCTCCGCCTCCAGCGACATGTACCTGACATCCCGGATGGCTTCCTCAGCGATACCTCCCCATAGTACCACATGAAAGCTCGCTATCTTCAGCGCCTGCGATTAGCGTCATAAGACACCGGGGATTGCAGACTGGGCGAAAGGCTGTCATTTTCGCGAGGGATGAGACACGACTCCCTCTAGTCTTTTAGCGGCGCTGATTCTCACCTCATTGGCGATCCTCACCCATTTTGCCGTCGTTACCTCGCGAATTCGAATACCACATACCTGGTAACATATAGTGGACGGTGAACTTGCCGTTTTGTGGCTTCGATTCCGTGTTCCGCCTTAGTCGCCTCCAAGCCCAATCTACGATATTACCCCAGATATTAATCTAATCGAGGCGTGACCTGTTCCACCATTTGCCCAACTCCACCTCAGGTCCTCTCCTGCAGCAATGACCAAGCGATGATTGGTTGAAAATCTCCTTCCCACTGCAAACGACATTGGCGGGGGAGAAACATCACACCTTTCGATATTGCTTGACATACCTGTGGCTACCCAGCCTGGCTTCTTTGTCACCTTTCCGACTCTAGACGCTTGCAATAAACATCCACCGGCAAAGGTTGCGCCGCAGTCTGGCTCACGTACCGGATCCTCTGCCGACATGGCGACCCTGGACTGCTAGCAGTGTGACGTCTATTTCATTTCGAACTTCATGCTTGGCCCAATCAAGTTGGACACTCTCTTTACTCTCGACTACATCTGGCATCGCAATATATGAGCTATGGTGGCCCGAGGCCTGCCAACCAAAATGGATCGTATATAAGGTCGAGAAGA
>TARA_R110002003_G_scaffold97_18_pt1 | contig 24080 bp, 21 predicted proteins | sample TARA_R110002003 | Tara Oceans TARA_R110002003 (sample SAMEA4396441) | marine metagenome | biome: Westerlies Biome; feature: [SRF] surface water layer (ENVO:00010504); material: water (ENVO:00002006), including particulate matter (ENVO:01000060) such as... | depth 5 m
CGATGAGGACGTTCCACGAAACCCATAAACTTGTGACCACCATCAATGAACCCATTAGACAGCTTATAATCCACACCACCACCCTGAGATGCTGGTATGCCAGTGACAACTCGTACCACAACAACTTGCTGCTCAAACACCCAAGGACATTCTGTATATCCCAAGTCCAACCTTGTGACCACTAAACCCGAGCCTATAACCTTGCCAACCGTCTGAACATCCAAGACTTGCCACTCGATCCTTCCATGCTCCCACGCACACACTCAACCAGTCTCCATACCACAGCTAGCTCTGTTACCGTGACAAAGGAAATAATTTTTGGAAATCGCTGTGAAGATAGACGTTGGAAATGACTTGAGGAAATGACTAGTGGAAATGACTGTGAAGATAGACGTTGGAAATGACTTGATGAAATGACCATGACAAAGGAAAGAAAGGAAAGGTTGGTGACCGTAGTCAGAGATGTGGGCGACTCGAGAGCTCGTGGCAGGCGTGCGCGATGACATGTCGACGTTGAGGAAATGTTGGAGTGACTCATGACCAGAGGTGGGTGAGATCAGGGCCGTCGACGTGAATGTGATGTCATGCGATGATGTTTTGTGTTGACATGCTTGTTGTGCCGAAGTGGAGTGTGTGAGATCGAGTGCCGAATCTATTCGTGTCAACAAAGCAAGAGCACATTCGGGATGGCAGATGACCTACGTGTTGTTGGCCGGAGCTGTGAAGATCAGATGAGGTGAGTGCCCATGATCGAGGAGCTGCATAGCTTTGTGGACATGTTGGGTGCCGATGATTGTAGTTGGAGTCCATTGGCTCATGGCGGGTAAGTCATGATGTTGAAGTGATGTTGACGCGCTGCCTGAAAAGACATGGAAGTGCGAAGAGATTGTTTATCGATCAAGGTGGTTGATGTTGTTGGGGCACTCAAGGTTGATTTGGGTCGTGGTGATTGAAGTGAAGTTGAGTTGAGGTGACTGTGGGAGGGAAAAGCAATGGAGGTAGAGGGGCAGCGAGGACTTTATACTCGGGCGGTGGGCGCTCGGGGCTCTCGTTTGTTACTAAGCTGGTCATAGCTTCGGCGAAGATTAGGCGGAGTTCTGCCGGCGGCGGCGACGAGGTGAAGGCGGGAGTGATGGTGGTCGGCCTTAGCGTGCACGTGGGTGTTGGGCCCGAGGTGAAGGTGGACTCTTAGGCAGTCATGGGGACCGCATAGGCAACATCATAGACTAGCGAGAACACCAAAATCAGAAAGGGCGAGGAGAGATGTATGGAACAAGTGAGATGCGGGGAAAATCTGGCACTGATGAAGGATGTACACCTAACGCTACAGGCTCGATTGCTAAGATGATTATGAGACCAGGACGTTTTCAGCCCTTTCCTATGTGTGTTCTCCAGCACTAGGTACGCGCAAAGATCTTCAAGTAGTGCCCACTCCGCAGGAGAGAATGCACATGTGCACGAAGTGAGGCCTAGTGATCCACCAGCACTGATAGTGGCACATGCAGCCATCTCGGGGTAAGAGAGATCATGATGAGCAGACAGCCAGGTCTATGAAATGCAACGAGTGGGCAGTATAAACATCTCCATTAACAATCTATACACAAGATGTATACTACAATGACTGATGACTATTTTCGAAGCACAAGCATTAACCCAAAACTCTCCCAGCAACCGAAGCTGTGCTCCTGTCTTTTGTTTCCACCTTGCGCAAGCCCTTACCCGCTGTAATCTCACCGAGCAACGCGCCACGATTGGGCGGTCCGCCTGGCGCTTTCATATTGGGCATGGGCGGGGGAGGAGGTGCGGCACCGCCAGGCGGCGGAGGTGGGCCGGGAGGAGGTGGAGGTGCAGAACCTGAAGGCATTGGTGGAGGCGGCGGGATGCCCGCAGGAGGTGAGGTCACAGCAGGGCTTTCCGCACGAGGGCTCTTGTTGTCCATGGACGAGAGTGGGCGGGGAGGTGCCATCGTGCCGAAGAGGATGGATGCGAGTTGCTTGGCCCCGCCTTGGGGTGGACCCTCGTCATCGTCGGATGAAGAGTCGTCGGAGTCGACAACGGACCAGTCGTCATCTTCTTGCCGGCCTCTACGGCCGCCACCTGCAGGCGTCACGACAGGCTCGTTGAACGTGGGGGTAGCCGCCTTATTCGCATTTTCCTGAGTGAGGCGGTGGAATGGGTTTGTAGACACTTCGCTTGTGTTGCTTGGTGGAGGTGGTGGTGTGGCATTGTTCTCTTGATTCGTCATCATCTTCTTGAGGAACGGGTTCTTGGTCTCCGTGTCGCCATGAGGACTGGTTAAAGACGACGCTGGTGGGCTAGCGACAGATGATGGGGGTGTGTTTTGGTGTACAGGCATTGGAGGTGCTGGTGGTGGTGCTGTGTCGCGCGGCAATTCCTGGCTGGCGGTAGGTGTGGTGTCCTGTGGCGTGATGTTCTGAGGGCCCTCATCGTCAGACGAGTCTTCGTCATCCAAAGCCTCGAGCTGTAGCTGCAACTGTCGTTCACGTTCACGAGCAGCTTCGATCTCAGCACGTTGAGCGGCCAGGCGACTCTCTTGCTCCTTCGCCTCCTTTTGAGCGGCTGCCCTTCTCTTCTTTTCCTCTGCCTTCTTCAGCTTGCCTTGCTGCACTTGCTCTTCGAGGGCACGGAGCCTGGCTTGAGCAGCCTCGCGCTCCTTCGCCAAGTCACTTTCCTGTCGGCGCTCTTCTTCCCTGTCCCGTGTGTCAGTAGATATTCTAAGAAGGATCGGTCTGTACATACTCCATGCGCTTTCTCTCCGCCTCTTGTGCCTCTTGCTGTTCACGGAGAGCTTTCTCGGCGATATCATTCTCTGCTCGCTTAGCCTCGGCCTCGGCCTGCTTGACATCGTGCTGGGCAATGTCCGCCTTGTTCTTGCGTGAAGCTGGTGGAGGTGGCGCAGGTTTCTTGCCGCTGCCTTTCGGTGCGACAGGAGGCGCAATCGACTCATCATTGAGCCGTCTTTGGCGTTCTTCCTCGCGCCGTGCATCCTCCTCCTCAGCTTGGCGGAGCTTCTCCTCGCGTTCCCTCTTCTCACGCTCGGCCCGCTGCTGTGGCGTCTCCCCAGCTTTGGCGGGAGCTTTGATACCAAGCGCAGCTAGACGTTCAGCCATGCGCTGCTCGGCCTGCTGCTTGATGAAAGCGGCGCGCTCCTCGGGGGTCTTGTAGGAGGAATAGGACCCGCCACTAGTGGGTGTCGCAGTTGAACGAGCGGGTTCAGTGCTGGCTGATGAGCTGTCGTATCTGGAGGCCGCAGGGCGATTCTCCTCCGACCGAGTGGACGACCTATAAGTATCGCGTGATGTGCTAGAACATGTCAGTAATGTTGATGATTAGCTAGACCTTTGAGGGACACTCACTCCTCTTTGCGAATGCGCGATGCCCGACTGCTTCGTTGAAGATCGAAGATGAAGTCCTTGACCTCGTCCTCGACGCCCAGAGCTTCCTCCCACCTGCGTCGTTCATGTTCGCTCGTGTTGTCGTGTCCGCCTTCCTGCAGACTCGATTCCAGGCCCCTGGTGTACTCCCTCACGCTGTCCTCAACATCACGTATCATCCGCTCATTGTTCTCCCTCTCTGATCGAATACGTGAGTTCTCTTTTTCAAGACGTTCTGTCGCTGCGCCGCTGTCATCAGCAGCAGGAGCTGGCCTCCCTGTCAAAGCCGCAGACCGGGCCTGCATCATCGCTTTGGCACGGGCCTTCAGACGATCCGACTCTGTTACAGCACCACCAGGACCAGTCCCGACGATTGTGGAAGCAGAGCCAGGGTATGCCTTTGCGTCTTTCAGTCTGAAAAGCTCCAATTGCGCATCCGCAATCTCACGCTCAGTGCGGCGAACATTAGAAGCAAGCTCGGGCAAACGATCGGTCAGATTCTGAAGCTGGCGCTTGAGCGCGCGGCGCTCTGCGTCTGAATCATTAGATCGCAATGTCGCTTTCGGATGAGCATCGATATCTTCCTGCAGCCTACGAATGCGGCGGTACAAGTCTTCTGCTTCCCGTCGGTCTCGTCGGTCCAGAGCGTCTTCTTCGTCCGCAGCGTTCTCGTCTCTTGTATCCATCGCATCGAGCAGTATTTGCTTTTCCTTCACGCTCTTCCGCAGCTGGTCAAGGGACATCTCATCTGACCGCTCGGATGATGGGGAGCCCGGCTGTGCAGGCGATGGTGAGCGACCGCCAGCCCCAAGACGATGTCTAGCGCTGGACTTGTAGCCGATGTTGTCATCGTTGTTGCGGAAGACAGTGGCATCTTTACGGCCTCCAGCTGCAGGGCTACCGGCTCGGAAAGAGTGAGATTTGAGGTAGCTTACACCAGTCCGCTGCGGTTGAAGGAAAGCACCCGAGGTTTTTCTGTCCTCGGCGTCTCCGCGAAGTAGGTTCTTCATTGCGCCAATTGAGTCATTGATGTTGCGTGTTGACGGTGGGACCAATTCGGGAGGCAGGCGTGCGGGAATAGGGTAACCGTTCAGCTTACGATATATCAAATGCATTGCAACAGCGAACTCATCCAAATTGAGACGACCACGGTCGGCGGAATCGGCCAGTGTCCATACGCGCTCGAGGTCGGGCTTCGGCAGACCACTCTGCCCGAAGATCTCGAGAGCCTGCTCTCCGCTAATGTAGCCCTTGCCCATGCCGTCCCAAGCCCTAAATGTGTCATCATACAGCTTCTTCTCACCCTTTGTGATAGCCCAGGGAATAGTCGCGTTGCCAGTCAAGCCGGCTGTCGTATGGCTACCACCTTCTCTCCCAGTCTGAGGCATCATCCGCGCCGCCAGGGCCTCGATGTTGGGAAGGCCACTGGCGGGGTTGTTCACTAGGCCCCACTGTCCGGGCATACCTGTAGGCTGAGCATTGAGAGGTGCCATGCCAGTCTGAGTCGGCGTGAGATTGGAGCCATAACCCGTGGGCATGGGTGGCATAGGCGGTCGAGGGCCGTTATAGCCTCCCGGGGCTTGTCCAAACCCAGTCTGTTGTGGCTGCATACCCATGCCTGTAGGCTGCATTCCCATGGGCGGCTGTCCGAAGCCAGTGGGCTGGGTCACCAATGTGTTCAACAGCTGGCTATTCGACTGTTGGGGCTGGGGCTGTTGGATCGTGGGTGGCTCGTTGAACTTTGGCGCATTGCCTGCTGGGGTATTGCGACCCGATTGGTCCTCTGCGATGTTGAAGGAGATGATGTCGACCATGCTAGACACTTCGTTCTTGACGCGCTCCGGCAGGGCGTTCGGCAGGTCCTTGCCGGTCAGCTTGAGATTGCAGAGGTACATGGCGAGCGCGAATTCGGGAAAGAGGAGTTGGCCGGACTTGGTCGTGTCGCAAAGGGTCCTGCTGCTTGTTAGCCGCGCAATGCTGTGGAGATATATTGCACCCACCAGATATGCGACAGAGCATCTCCAGACAGCTTCGAGCGCATCAACAGGTCTCGCGCCTGGTCCCCTGACAGGGCGTTCGCATCGCCCACGGCCGACTTGAACAGCTGCTCGAACTTGGCCTGATCCTGGGCTGTGATGAACGACAGCCGTATGTTCGGGATCTTGCTCGACTTGGCGGGGACGGGCGGGGGAATGGACGAGGTGGAGGAGCTTCCTCTGAAGGAGTCGGCCATCTGCGACGAAGTCATGCCCGTAGGCTGCGGTCGTTGCGGTTGCGCCGGGGGTTGCTGCTGTTGCTGCGGCTGGGGAGGTGCGCCAGTCTGGAACGACTGCTGCTGGGGCACTTGTTGCTGCTGGAACTGGCCCTGTTGCCCTGGATAGCCCGTGTACTGCGGTTGCTGAGGTTGTGGCTGCTGCCCGAAGCCTTGCGGCTGGCCCGGAAAGCCAGTATACTGCTGCTGCATTGGTGCTTGTCCAAAACCGGTGGGTTGAGGCCCCAATCCGCCCTGGAAGCCCCCAGGTTGCCCGAATGACTGCTGTTGCTGGCCATACTGAGGCTGCCCCGGTCGGGCGCTGTTGCCGCCCCCTAAGTACGAGTTGGACCCAGAGAACATAGTGGGCGAGCTTGCGCGGATCGATTCGAGATTCGGTCGGCGCGCATCCGATGGCAGGAATGTACAGGAGCGCTCGGGAGCCGTGGTAAGCGGAGACGTGCAGTGAGGTTGACAGGAGAGTCTGTGCTGTTGCTTCGAGGAGTGAATCGCGCTAGTTCGTCATCCTACTTTCGCGGAAGTCGAGCTCGCGACTAAGCCACACGACACCACGTCCACACCCAACCATCATGTCCAAAGAGCTGAGTGGTGACACGACTGGGTCGCGCCCAGAGGCCGATTTCGCCCAGGTACCAAGATTCACGGCTTTCCCAGTCCAAGTTCAACCTCTGATAGCTGTGGCAGGCAATGAAAGAGCTTCAGCGCGGCGAACAGACCGCAGCCGCCCTCGAGATCCACCTTGACTCGCTCGAAAAGAAGATTGAAGAGCTTCTAGCGCAGGCCGAGAAGGCTGAACAAGAGCTGAAGGCCCACCCAAAAGAGTCATTGGACAAGAATGTGGACGATGAGAGCAAGAGCTCATCATGATGCCGGCGTCTTCTCAACGAGGCACCAGCGTGAGGCAGAGTCATGCCGTCTGGTGGCCACGGACGATGACTGAGCAATTTGTCGCCCTTTTCCACCAATGCAGGCTCTACGACGACATCTTGGACATGAATGCACATCACAATCACATAGACGCGGTTTGATAATAGAGGTGGGCTCCATGGCGCAATACATTCATTCCGTGTGTGCCCATGTTTCAAAAGATATAAGCGCATGCCGTCTGCTGTATGTTCAGGTGCTGCGATGAGTTCTGCTCGTAAACTTGCAAGCTTGACGAGGAACAGAGCAGCCCGAGGCAATGAGTGCCATGTCCGGCTTGCATCTGATCAGTAAGACGTATACAAGTCCCTGCAATATACAGGCATATCCGGCGCAATGAAGAATTTTGGGCATATGTCGCACACTCTAGCATCCTCCAATGGTAGAGGGCTTCACTTCCGAGCCTTCCTTCTCGAACACGTCCTCGAGATGGAACACGCCATCCGCATCCTTCTCGATGACGCCCACTTCAGTGATGATGCCGTCGATCAGCTCCGCCGGAGTCACGTCGAAAGCTGGGTTCCACACTCCGATTCCGTTGGCCGCAATGCTGATGGTCTCAACCACCCCAAGATCAAGAGTCACTCCATCGTGCCTAGGTCCTTTGACGAGAGTCACTTCCCTACCAGGCCGTTCCTCGATGACAATGTCTGCTCCGGACTTGGTCTTAAGGTCGATAGTCGTCCGTGGTGCAGCTACCAAGAACTTCACGCCATGGTGCTTCGCGAGGATTGCCAGAGAGTAAGTCCCAATCTTGTTCGCAGTGTCTCCGTTCGCCGCTACACGGTCCGCACCAACAACGATACCTGCAATGTTCTCGCTTCCTCCCCGGAGTCGAAGGAGCGCTGCTGCCATGGAGTCAGTGATTAGCGTTGCTGGAATACGGTCATGTACAAGCTCGAAAGCTGTCAGTCTCGAGCCTTGGTTGTATGGTCGAGTCTCGGAGCAGAAGGCGTGTTTCAAGTTGCCTTGGGCGTGCAGCGAGCGGATAACACCAAGAGCCGTGCCATATCCTGCAGTTGCGAGAGACCTAAGAGGTCAGCATTGCAAACACGTTTTGGCTGCAAAGTTGCTTACCCTGTGTTGCAATGGGTCAACATGCTCACTGGGCCTTTCTTCCCTGCCGGAGAGTTCTTCACTATCCACTCTGCGCCATGCTTGCCAATGTTCTCGTTGTCGCTCACATCGTCAATCAACATCTGCTCTGCCGCTTGCACATATGCCTCCCTCACAGATTCGCCGTTTGCGCCTTCCTTGGCGGCAGCATTTTTGGTAATCTTCCTGAGTTTGCCTGCAGCATCTGCCAAGTTCACTGCTGTTGGCCGACTCGTGACTAAGTAGTCGAGCTTCTCTTCTACGAACACCTCAACCTCTTCAGCCACAGAAGAGAGCTTGAGGTTTGTGAGTTCGACGGCGAGGGCGAGTGCAGCTACGATTGCGATTGCGGGCGCGCCGCGTGTTCGCATATCCTTGATGGCATGCCATGCATCGGTGCTCGAGTAGATGTGATCATATTCCTCGGCATGTGGTAACTTGAGCTGGTCGAGGATCTCGAGTTGTCCTCTCGAGTACTTGATGGCCTGGAGCACCATTTTCGTTGCCGGTGTGTTCTTGTAAAGTTCTCATCTAGTGGGAAAATTTCAAGATGACGACTATTGGGTCGCCATTGCCCAACGTGCATTCTGGCGCGACAGCCTACAACACGTGCAATCAGACATTATTTCCACGTGTAGTGGTGTTACAAACACAGTATATTCAAATCTAGTTTTCACTAATAATAAGGTTCATCATGAAGCCGACCTGACTTCGGCCCGCGGTTGACAGCTGATGACGATGGAGGCGCACGTGGACATGTCCCACAGACGAGGCTGCTCGCCAAGAAGGAATGTAACCACATCGAGCTGCGACGACCGACCATGAGCACGAGCTTTGTGCAACGGTATCAAAGGACACAAAGGCGGTCCAGAAGAGCCCCTTTGACCAAAGACATAGTGTCTCATGGCACACGTCTCGCTCGCCTTCGCAGCGCATCTCCGCCGGACATAGCCTGGCCAGCACCGCCAAGAAAATGGAAGCCGCGCAGCCGCTAAGATGCAGGGCTCAGCAGGGTTCCTTTCCGCCCAAATCTGTGATTTCGCCGCTTCCGAGGTTTGCGCTGGACGCCAGCGGGTGAATGACGAGCGCCAATTACGCCAAATGACCGCTCTCTTGCTGGCCCCTCACGCTCCCTTGGCCCACAATCGACAATCGCTCGCATATACAGTACCTTCACGTTTCCGGCAGCACCTGTACATACCTCGCTGCATATCGCCGCCATCCAATCTTTGGCCGCTTTCGGCACCACGCCGTCGCCTAGAAGAACTAATTCGCGGAGGAACGACCCACCCGTAAATACGGTCCCCAACAGCTTCAGCGAGAAGTCACCCACCCATTGGCACTCCTCGAGCACATGCGCACGTCGACCAATCGATACAACGTGCGAAGACCGTCCGAAAACAGACCCCTCACCCACGCCGAAGGCTTGAACCACGGTCCTCAACGGCCCCGCGCATCGCGCAACTGTATATAGTCATGCCCCTCATCCGGCGCTCGCTCCCGCGCTCGTTGTCGGCTGCAGGTGTCAGTTCGGCAGTCATGACTTCGCAAGAAGAGCCTGTCCGGCCCTCGTATAGGGGTTATGGCACCATTGGTACTGAACGACAACGACGACACTCATGGCACACAAGACCATGCATGCAGGAGGCGGAGAACTTCCAAATCCTGGTACGTCGCATGTCTTCAACCGTCGTATCTCATCTAACCAAAATGGTAGCTACGGAACTTCCTTTCTGAACTCAACTGTAGACTAGAATTCCTAGAAAGCTACGGCCACCTCAAGTACGATGCCGGCGTCGAATACACCTGGACGACCCTCGTCAACGTCCGCGACTCGTGCTCCAAAATCTCAGATGAAGCCCTCGAAGCCGGTCGGCGACGCGCAGCTGTTTTCGTTGAGACGCTCGAAGAACGCTACAAGGATGCTCTCGAGCGCAAAGAAACCCTCGGCGAGAAAGTACTCGAAGGCATCATCCTGATGGACACATACCTCACCGACTTCGAGACGCGCGCCTATGCCCTCAAAGACGGCACCCTCAGCTCGTACGCACAAGACTTTTACGAGGAGGGGAGGAGGAAGATGGACGAAGGAGTTGAGTTCGCAAAAGGAGTCGTAGATGAAGGTCTCCACAAAGCGCGGCGTGCCCGCGAAACCATCGAACTCACAATCGAGCATGGGGTCCAGCGCGCCCTGCTCCGCGCCAAAGAACACGGCCTCATTCACTACGATGACCTTCCCGAGCCATGGCGCGTAAACCCACACATCCTCAAAGGTTATCGCTTCAGCGAGGGCAAATGGGCCTGTGTGCGCAGCATCGTCGGGATTCACAACGAGCTCATCAACATCTGGACGCACCTCCTCGGCTTCCTCATGGTCCTCGCACTGGCATTCTATTTCTACCCCACATCCGCGAATTTCAGCAACAGCACCGCAAGCGACATCTTCATCGCCGCCGTCTTCTTCTTCGCAGCATGCAAGTGCCTCGTCTGCAGCACCATCTGGCACACCATGAACTCCATCTCCCACCAAACACTCCTCGAGCGCTTCGCTTGCGTCGACTACACCGGCATCTCGTTACTGGTCGCTGCAAGCATCATGACAACAGAGTACGCGGCCTTCTACTGCGAGCCCGTGAGCAGATGGGGATACATGTCCCTCACCGCCGGCCTCGGCCTCGGCGGCGTCATTCTCCCCTGGCATCCGACCTTCAATCGCGCGGACATGGCGTGGCTGCGCGTCCTCTTCTACGTCAGTCTCGCCCTGACTGGCTTCTTACCATTCGGCCAACTCGCATACTCCCGGGGCCTTGCCTGGGCGCAGTATTTCTACGCGCCGCTGGCAAAGAGTCTAACTGTATATATGACGGGTGCGTTGCTGTACGCGAGTAAAGTGCCCGAGCGCTGGTGTCCCGGCTTGTTCGACTATGTGGGTTGCAGCCACAATATCTGGCACGTTGCTGTTCTTGGGGGGATTGTGTTTCATTATATGGCGATGCAGACGATGTTTACGAGCGCGTTGGCGAGGGCGCAGACGAGTTGCTCTGTTTACTGAGGTGTATATAGTGGTACTTACCCAGCATTTAGGGGTTTTCTTTTGTCTTGGATTGGGCATTTATGAGCGAGCATGAGCATTTTGCATGGAGATGGTGTTGGATAGATGATATTTTGGCGACCGCTTGATTTGATTACATTTCAATGTCAATGGTACTTCTTCAACGGCATATGCGCATCGAGCTTGTGTAAAAGTCAATCAGTTGGTATCTACAACGCCATAAGTCGATCTAACTACACGCAACTATACGATGAAGCATACACAATCTGGTACACTAGCTTACAACAAAAACGACAAACGACGAAACAGGATCTAGAGCGGCGAACAAGCAAGATACCACCCAATCATAAAGTCGTAGCAAGGCCGTGTCATCGTCTTTCATGGCGTCAGACGGCCGTAAGCTTGTCGGAACAAAAACAGAAGACCACCAGGTTATGGAGGGACCAAAAGGACGCAAGACAATGCAGAAACGATCGAGCCAAACGAAACGCTGCCAAATTGCCACCTACGAACTCATCGAGGGAAAAGTGCCCTCAAGAGAAAACAGCGAGAGATGAGGTAGAGAGAAAAACACTCTAGCTCGCGTCGACGGAACGAAAGCGTTGTGCCCGAAAGTCAGGACACGTGCGGAAGCGAAGGCAGACAATTCGCACATGACAAGACGAGAAACGAGAAAAAGAGGAAAGGCGAAGGCGAGGCGCCTTCAATAGCTCCAACGATGTCTAACGAGGCATGACACGGCAGTGCATCGTCTCACGGCTTCAACAACAGCAGGCGAGCGACAAGGCGATCGAAGAAATATCCCATGTCATCACCCTGTCTCTTCTCCGTGACTTTGCGCGAGAGATAGCCGACGCTAGTCGCCTTGCGAATCGCCTCTCTCACGCTCTCGATGAAGACATCGTCTGGCGACGAGGCGCGCCGAGAGAGAGTTGCTTCGCCCTCCCAGTCTGGTCTGAGTCGAGCGTGGCAGCCAGAGAAGCACGCGCCGTAGAAAGCGAGCAAGGTCTTGACACCATCCTCGTCGAGGTGATGGTTATCCTCCGAGTGGGACGATCGTGGTGCGTCGTAGCTGTGATGGTAGGGCAACTTCGCAGCATGGTATTGGATTGACTCTACGGTCATGAGGACGGTGATGAGTATTGCAAGAGTCGTTGGCCAGTCTTCGCATTCACGGTTGAGAAGAAGCTGCTCTAGCGAGGATAGAACCTCTTTCATCAGACTCAAGGCGAGACCAGGCATGACTTTGCCAAACTGCGAGCGGATGAAGCAGGGCGTTGGCGTGAGGTCGTTGGACATGCTCATTGTGCTTTGCACAAGCTGGGATAGCACGAGATCATCACTGGGCGATGGTAGTGTAATGTCGCCGCCGATATGGACGAGAACAAGTAATTTGAGGGCCTGATGCAGCGTCCTAGACGGTGGCGAGCTTGGCAGCGAGCGGAAGAACACATAGACATCGCGTAAGATCCGAAGAGGTGAGGTGAATAGTGGGAAGTGGCGGAAATGGTTGGTGACAAGAAGTGCGAGATGTCTGTCGAGGGTGTGCATCAAGTTGGACATGGCGTCCTTGGTCAGGACTGCTGGTAATACAGCATGTGTGTGCATATTCCCTGTGCTTGTTCCGGGGGGCCAGGAGTAGATGACATGCTCGTGTAGATGGGCCTGTGTATCCTCGATATGTAGTGCGTGGACGGGCACCGAGAGGGGAGGGCCAAAGCCAAAGTACAGTGGAATATTGTATGTTATTCCAGGGAGTACATTGAAGTTGTTGGGCGCAACGAATGACTCGAGCGATCTAGCAGTTGGATGCCAACCAAGTCGGTCGGATAGAAAAGCGCTGGATTGGTCGCTGAGGACACGGTCGCGACAGGGATGATTCACCAAATCTCCTTTGTAGTGGTCCAAACAGGACTTGCATGGTGTACCTGGATCGCACTTTTCCTTCCGTCTTTGGCAATTCGCGCAGGCGCCGACGATACGCATCAGTGCCGCATGGCTTCGCTGCTCGGCAGTGAGGCCTTTCTTCCGCCCTCGTGGTGTTCGACCTTGTATGCCTTCGGTGCTCGTGGGTGCGAGTCGATTGGTCTGAGAATTGATGTGATATGAAACCCATCCAAAGCCTTCCGTCGGGGATGGAGTGGCCATGCCACGGCGAGATCCATTTCGCGAATTGCTTCTGGACAGAGCAACGCTACGAGGGCGGCGGCTCGTGACGGGAGAAACAGAAAGCACAGGAGGCACTCGTTGGCTCCACTGGGAATGTGCTATAGCCGCATTGTGGCTCGCTGGTCGACGACTTGACTGAGGGATCGTGACTGCCCTGCTCCGAGCATGTTGTGCAAGCTCTTCAGACCGCGGCCAAGACGTGAAGGTACTGTTGAAGCTCTGCGACTGTGGGTACGGGATCGAGATGGGCGCTGCTTCCGCATTGTACTCGTCGGCCTCTGCAATCGGCTCAATGTTGATCTGAGGTTGGTCCGTCCACGTGCCAACATTGGCAAAGACCTGGGAAGCCCGAACATCCAGGCCACTAAAAGAGTGGGAGGATCCGGCGACATGCGGGTTGAAAACTGTCTCCGTTGTGGTCTCAAATGACCCGGTGGGAGGAAGACTATCCTCGATGCGCTCCCATCTGGTATCTAGAATAGGCGACTCTTGACTAGAGGTCAAAGGGGAGAGAGCCCTGTCGCAAGCATCGAACGACCCGAAGTAATGGCCGGTACTCTGACCTAACAGTGGTGAGGTCGCATTGGTGTCGAAGGATGGGGACGTGCAGTGAGCCTGGCCGAAGGATGAGAAGTCGCCAATAATTGATGGAGGCTCGGACAATGTATACTCGAGTGATGGAGGACCGTCTGCGACTGATGGAGGTGCGGAGACAATGTAAGGCTGCTCGGAGTTGACGCTCTCTGCTACATGGTAGTTCGAGGCGAAACTGCTGCCTTGTCCTGTAAAGTTGGTATCGCTGTGAAACATTGGATCGAAGAAGTCCCCATCCCAGGCCACAAGTCCTTCCCACTCTTCCGTTGGGGACGTGACGTAGATGTTTTGTGCCATCTTGGCCTCGTGCGAATCGATGCGCAAGGCTGAATCGATGAAGTCCAACGACGACTCCCAAAAAGAAGCGATATGCCTTCAAGTCTCACCCCTCGCCAGGGGCCTCATAAAAGGACGACTATGAAGCGTTGGAAAGTAAACAAATGCGGAAGAAAGGTACTGTCAGGCAGGTATGGTCACAATAGTATCCCAGGCTGAAGTGGTGCGAACATATACTTTTCCTGTAGTCTGCAGGCTTGCGGCTGACAGTTCAGTCCTGGCGGCCTCGAATCATAGCCGACAGGGCGATTGACGAGTAGGTGTTCACGGCCTTATCACGTTGCTCTCTCTCATTAGTCCATTATTGAATTGCTCGTGTCAAGTGCCGTAGGCTCGTTGTTCTGAGTCGGCAGCCCTGATGCTGCAGGGCGTCGAGTGGAGTGGGTGGGCGTTCATCTGACCAAAACGTAGCTGCGGGTCGCAACCGGTCAGCCTTTGGGGCTGAGTTCTTTCTGACTAGTGCTGCATTGCGTCAAAACAGCAAATCACAACAGATGCTAAGGACAATTGTGCGACGTAGAGCCGATCCACCGGTTCAGAGTGGATGTAGTGTATGCGGCATTTCGGTACCCCAGTGCGAAGAGGGAAGGCTTCTGGAAGGCTTCGCCTCGTCGTGGCTGTGACGTGATGCAGCTAGTATACAGTATTTCCCGATGACCTGTGCGTCTTCGCATCGAGCTTGCAGTTGCAATCTGTTGCTGGTAGTGGTGAAGGCAAAGGACATAGGACATGTTAATCTCAGGCGAGGTCACGATAGAGTTTGAGAGAAGGGCAACTGCTGTGCGGAGGAGGAAGGCACCAGGCTACCACCGCGTTAAGCCTACGATTTCCGCACTCCCACACGATGTGTAACTCAAGAGCCGGTACTTTGTCAAGGGCACTATTCGCTGGCAAGCCTTGGGTCGCTTCAAGCATTCCGTAAACAAGAAACCCGTGTGCGGTCGTGCGGTATGCCTCGGCTACTGATGCATCACCTTAACCCCGACGCCCTCTTCGACGTCTAGGAGCGCTGCCGAAGTCCCGCTCGATGGTCACGAAGTGCCTAATGCGCGCCCCAGCTCTGGGGTTTGAAAGAAGCCGCTTCCCCAGACGTGGCCCTATGCGGCCAAGCAACGATGCAGCCTGACGAAGTGCCTTGTGAGCCGCCCACATCATCGCCAGAAAGTGCCTCATCTGTACATCAGCACTTGCACTGTCTTTACGCTAGGACGTGTAGGATAAAGTCCTGCCTATGCGACGTAAAGCTAGCGAGCTTCACTTTTGCAGTTCGCATGTGCATGCGGCTCTGCAAACCTAAGTAACTATCGCTATTCGCAACCGATGAGTCCACGGCGTGACAGTATCCGCGTCGGCGCCGACCGCATCTCAGCCCGCAGGAAGGGGTGGTGACCGCACGAATACCTTGCTTACCATAGGGCAATCTTCGACAACAAACTCGGTTGATCCAGTTTAGCTCCCGCGTATTCGTGTTGGTTTCCGGTAAGATCCAACGCAGCCTCACTCACTTTCAGCATCTGCATTTATGAAGTAACAGGATTGACATAATCATATTCGCATGCCCTAAAACGCCGAGGAACAGGAGTGGGATCCAGCCCAAGGAGTATTAGGGGAAAGCGGTTTGGCCAAAAGATACCAAACGCGGGACAACATTTGTGCGACGCATAGTCGACACGAAATCGTAGACGTCCATCGAGAAGTTCAAAGAGAGAAGCAGCCGTTACAAGGAGGTATGCAGACAAAGTAAGATACGCAGGGTATTCGTCGAAAGAAGTAGTCCAACATGTACATGTACAATAAACATGTTACCAGACCCACCCGGAACAAGTTGACGTGACGTCGGGTATCAGCCAGAATGAAGAAGGTTGTAGAGAAGAAGGGTATCACCAAGCCAACCACCAGTAAATCCCCAGTTCAGGCTACTACGAAAGGCAGCCTTGCCTCCTTGTACTCATTTGTGTCGGCCGATTCCTGGCTCGGCGACGTGTCGCTGCAGCTCCATGTTCGCATCCTTATAATGATGTCGAGATCCCCGTCTAGTCAGGAGGTCTCTGGTGGAGAGAAGAAGAGGACGATCTCGCCTCGATCATTCCTCTTCAAACGCATGTTCTTCCAAAGTTCCTTCTCTTCCTCGCCTTTGGTGGGCGCTCGATCCCGGTGCTCGTGGCGTTCTCGATGGTATCTCTTGAGCGCTTTATTGACACTCATGCCGCGCTCAGACTCCGGCCCCTTGGTGATGAAAGACAGGAAAAGATCAGCACGGGCATCGACACTAGTATTGGTGGATACGAGATCACCGTTCGGACGAACAATGAGTTGGCCATTGGCGTCTGGGGAGGGTGAACGGGAGTCGGAGGGATGGTACTCGATTGCCTTCATGGCCTTGCGGTCTCGAGGGGCGGGTGATACAGAGGATGAATATTGTCGGCGGCGGATCCTGCGGATCTCCGTGGTCGAATCCTCGCGACGCTTCTTGGGCCGCACTTTAACAAGCGCTGTGCTGGCCTGGCGCTCTTTGCGATCCCGCTCGCGGCCACGCTCCTTGGCCTTCTTCTCTTTCTTCTCTTTCTCCTCGCGCTCCCTTTGTTCTTTGATGTCGGCCTTGCGTTGCTTCAGCTGCTGCGCCTCGTAGTCACGTTGCGCACGCAGGAGAGCCTTCGAATTCCCTTGCTTTGCGCGCTTCATGGGGCTTAGCGGCGAATTTGCATATTCTCCAGAGTCTTCTGGCGACGGGGGGAATTCTGGTCGCGCAAGGAGTCGATTCAGGCCACCGGTGAGGCCTGAGTGAAGCATGGGCGGCGCGTCTGCCATCATGATGTCCCTCTGCTCTTGAGCGCGCACAAGGGACATGTCGAGTTCAGTGGGCGAATTTCGCTTGCGCTTCCGATCAGTCTTCTTGGTCGTAGTCTCAACATCCGTGTCACGAGATTTGGTCCTTGAGTGCTTTGATTTCGGTGCGGGGGTTGTGTAGGAGTCGTATCGTTCGCTCGAGGGCCGGACTGGCTCGTCACCGTATGTGACACCTGTCTGCGCAAAGGCCTCGTCGTCATCGGCGAGCTGGAACTTCATAACATCCGTAACCGCCGGAGTATATTGCGCCTCATACGCCGGTTGCTCCTCGTACGCAGGTGGCTGACTATCCTCGATCATGCGCGACTCGCCTACAGGATCGTAGGCTCTAGGCACATGGGGCGTCTCGGTGCCTTCCAGGAAGTCAAACACGTTGAAGTCTTCAATCGCAGCTTGCTCGTGATAACCTAGAGAATGCGCCGCGGGTGGAGGGGTGGGTGCGCGCGGAGGGGCATCGACAAGTGCAACGGCATTGTCCGCGTCGGTCGCATCTTCGACGTATGCGGGGTGAGGGGTGAGGGCCTGCGAGTGATCTTGCTGCGCGCTGTCTTTCTTCTGGTGTTGACTCTTGGGCTTCTTCTCCTTGTAGAGTTTGCCTTGGTACTTCTGGTCTTCTGTGATGCAGGACGTGTGCGCTTTGTAGCTCGTGCCAGGAAAACTTTTGTGTTATCAGTGCTTTGTTTACCTTCCAGCCTGCATTCGAGTACTCACTGTGTCATACAATCAAGACACGTGAACGATGCCCCATAGCACTGGTTCTGATGTCCTTGTAATTTCTTCTTGGTCAACACATCGCCGCATCCCTCCTGAGGTCATAGTCAGCTCGACTGCATCGAGAGGGAGGGAGGGGCCAATGGCGATGCGCTCGCCAAAACATAGCGTCAACAAATGCACTTACGCATGAAAAGGATACCATATTGCCGGTGAAGCTGCAGTGGATTTACTCGAGAGTAGCGGTGTGTTCGATGAGCTGGCATGCGTCGAAGAGGGGCAGGTTGATTTACTATAGCAAAGGCCCTCCGTGCGCGGGCATGGCATAGATTTGGTTTCAGCGCCAAAACAAGCCTGAAGATTGTGACACGAGGCTAGTCGACCCCCTGCTTTAAATAGCACTTATCCTAATTGGTCGGCAACAAGCCCCACAAGGGCATCACGCTGCAGCCACGCGCGCGCGGTGCGGGCGATCCTCGAGTTAACTCCTGCGTCGCGCCTGTCGTATTACAACGAAATCTCAGCGACGATAGAGAGAAAGAAGTGCTGCTCAGTACCTGTGATAGACAGTGTACAGACCAGACAGGTGATCAAACGGCAACGAGTTTTGCCATTGATAAGAAGCGAAGCCATGCCAGTTTCACATCGCATGGCCTGTTCCTGGAATACATAACACGCTAGACGATCTCAGCTGACCAACGAGAGCGCATCTCGTCAGCCCTCTACGGCGTTGGCAGCCCACCATCACCATATACTCTTTGCAATCCCGGACGATCTTGAACGTACTTTCACGTCAGCCGTGGCAGACAATGGCGGATCAGTGGCCTATCGCCTCAGGTGATGCCCTCGTCGCGTGTGCCTCGTCAGCTGCGACTTAAGCCCAGGTTCCTATACTTCGACTTATGAATGCTGATGAGGCACGGCTTTTCTGTGCTGCAGATAGACGATGTCTCGGATGCCAGATCGACTTCTGAAGGAGTCCACTGCGCCATGCGAACACGCGCCGCAGGACGTGCAGGTTCTTCGGCATGCAAGTCTTCGGCGTTCGCGTAAGATGGGCGCGTATCCGAATGCGCCGGACATGCACCTCTGCAAGGCGGGGTATTTGTTCCTGCTGATCCTTCTTCTGCTTCCGCGCCTTTCAGCGTCATTGGATGTCCGACGAAATACGACGATTGTTTTGGGCTTTACACAAAGATAGCGCTCATAGACTTCCAGCGGTATCGCGCGTAGTCGAGCAGCTGTACCACGCAGACTTCTGTGCCCAATCACGAGACCACATCTCCATTTGGCGGTTATCACGATCTCTGTATCGCCGTGGATTAATCCTGAGTATGCACGCCGGAGAGCCATCATTCTCCAGCGCCTTTCCCCGTATCTGCCGGATCGTCTCCGCATCCACAGTCGTAAGCGTCTCCGAGCCCTGCGCAGTCCCATTCGGGTTTGTGAAGCCTCTTATTGACCACGTTGTGGACAAAACATCCCCACATCGCCGCAGCTGTTCGTGAAGATACCTGCGGTGGATATTTGGCAAGGACCTTTCCAAAGTGTTCGGCGCATTCTCCGCTGCGAAGGTGGTTAGCTTGCGCATGACCTCAGCTGCGGCGTTCGCATGGCGCAAACATACCAAGGGTACAGGCGCTGAAACAAGTATACGTATGACCGTAGCGCTTCCTTTTCGTCGTCCGTAGGCGTCTCGGGGAAGCGAGCGAACGTCGTGTGCAGCACCTTCCACGCGGCCCGACCTAGTTCTGCTCTATATCCAGCGTGGTCAGTCGAGTCCTGCGTTTCCACGCGCTGGCGTCTGGATCCTGGCGAACGTACTTCGCTGTTTCATTGCCAAGCTTGGGCGCAATCGCATGGCCTGTGAGTACGGCTCCGCTTGTAGCTCCATCGGTGCGACCTTGCTGCACGAGTTGTGGTGTGCGCGATGACAGGTGGCTCAAAGGTACTTGGTAGAAGAGGAAGGTACATATGGCGAAGACCAGCAGCGCCAGGACGATAAAGCGACCTTTGAAGTCCGTGGCCCGCAGCATCGTGCTGAAGGAGTACGGTGGCCGCGGTGGCCACGGTGGTGATAAGGAGAGTACCGTGTGCTTGTTGAAGTTCTGTCGCGACCTCTAAGCCCAGGCACCTGGTGCCTCAGATGCTCAGAGCGTGGTCACGTGAAGCCTGTCGCGTGACATCATGGCTCCATTCCGCAGCATGTCTGACTATTCATGGAATGCACAATGCCTGTCGCGCAAGCAGTTTGAGCTCAAACGTTGCAGCCTCACTATCAGCTTACCACAGAGGGTCATCAATAAGCCGTATTTCCTGACGCTGACAGCAGCTTCTTTTGGTATATTCAGTCGGATAAACATGGCTAATGGCGGATAGTTTCTGCTTCTTCGCATTCCGATATCGCAGATGTGGAGAGCTGACAGTCCACCTCGGTGAGCCGAAAGTATAGCTGCCCTGAGCTGAAGTTTAGCGCGTCGAAGTTGTCGCTTCAAAAGCATCAAAGCTGCCGTCATTCAAGGTCATTCAAGTTCATTTCAAGTGCAACCAAGACGATTTTCCGTACTACATTTAGAAAAGAGCATCAATGGCAGACTTTCCTCCTCCGCCTGTCGATACCATCGGTATGTCAATCGGAGAAGAATTTCCGAACAAGCGTCGACCTATGAGAGCTGTGCTGACATGAAACCAGACTGGGCGAATATGGGCTTCAAGATTCGAGAAGGTTAGAACACCAGCGTATTTTTAATGTTTGTGACTGTGGAATCAAAATCCTGCACTTTGAGCCAGAAGCAGCAACAAGAACATACAACACACTTCCAAACTTCGTCGCAATTAGTCTAATGTAGCGTGCTCTGACGGTCAAACAGTCAACGGCCATGTAGAATCACACTACTCAGTACAAACCGGAGAATGGACTGCGCCGGTCTTTGTCGAGGACCCGTACCTGCGTATCCACGGCATGGCACCAGGCTTGAATTACGGCATGCAATGCTACGAGGGCATGAAGGCTTTCCGTGCCCCAGACAACACAATCAACATCTTCAGGCCGAACAAGAACGCCGAACGAATGCAGCACTCCGCCTCTTTCATTTCAATCCCAGAGGTACCCACCCAGCACTTCCTCGCATGCTGCAGCTTGGCCGTAGGAATGAACGCCGCCTATGTGCCACCACATGAAACCGGCGGGGCTATGTACATCCGGCCCCTTCTCTTCGGCAGCTCGGCGCAGTTGGGGCTCAACCCGCCCCAAGAGTACACATTCGTTGTCTACTGCATTCCTACGGGCGTCTATCACGGAACAAATCCCGTTGATGCCATTATTCTTGAGGACTTTGACCGTGCCGCTCCGGAAGGCACCGGATCTGCCAAGGTTGGAGGCAACTACGCCCCTGTTCTGCGACACAGCGAGAAGGCCTACAAAGCGGGCTACGGCATCACGCTGCATTTGGACAGCAAAACTCGGAGCATGGTGGATGAGTTCTCCACGTCAGCTTTCATTGGTGTGAAGAAGGACGGAGATAAGGTCAAGCTCATCGCCTCCAAGAGCAAGAATATCATCCAGAGCGTGACGGGAGATAGCGTGCTTAGGATTGCTGAGTCATTCGGCTGGGAGACTGAAGCGAGAGAAGTACGACACTCTGACTATGGACGATTTATCACCACTAACGCATGATAGATTGCATATGACGAGATCAAAGACTTTGACGAGGTTCTCGCAGCCGGTACCGCGGCGGCACTGGTGCCCATCAAGTCCATTGTCATGGAATCAAAGGGCGACAAATTCACTTACGCTGCAGCTCAAAAAGAGGTGCCGCCAACATGTGCCAAACTTCTCTCGACTCTCAAGGGTATTCAGCAAGGCAAAATCGAGGACAAGCAGGGCTGGTTGTTCAAGGTCGAGAAGCCAGCGCAATTCGGAAAGACTCAGTCGAACGGCAGTGCTCAAATCGTTGGTCAACTACCATGAGTGTAGATTGAAAACCTTTGTCAACTTGAGCAAGTCATGAAGCATCGGTTAATTGGCGTCGCGTTCCAAAAGCTAGAGATATCACTAGAAAGCTGAGCGGATCGTCCGCCTTCTACGCACAATCAAAGAACCTGAAAACAAGGCTTTCAACCAACACTGGTCAGAATCATTCTCTATTCCATGTGAAACTATGCTGGAGACCCTCATTCTCGACTCATTAGTCAGGATTGACGTGATGGCAAGGTCGCATCCTTGCTACATCAAAGGCGAGGTGATTGTTGAGACAAGCCAGGAAGGAGCATCGCGACACCCACAACCACATCAAACAAGCATATACAAACTCCCTGTCGTTGCGATTGGCATCTCGAAGTCCGTAAGACCAGTCTTTCCTGTATCCCGAAAGTTCGCAACACCATGATATGCTCGTGGATTGACCAATGAAGCATAGCGTCGACGTCATCCGACCCCTGCGCCCCGCGGCATCGCGGCATCCCTGCATTGCTGTGCGCGTGCAAACCCATCCAACTCGTGGGCAGCCTTCGCGTCTTACCTGCATACCCGGATTGAGAGTAAATAAACTGGCCCTCCTCGATTCAGCCTTACGCTTTAAGGGTGCACCATTAGAATCCAACCAGGCGAGGCAGCGCAAGGCACGTCGACGCCGTTCGGCACACCCTCCATTGACGCACGTAACTGCCACGAGATCCGAGTACACGAAGACAGCATGGGTCTTTCCAGACTGGTGAACGGAGCGAAGAAACATTTGGGTGACAACCTTAAGTCAGACGATGCGTATCTTTCTTGTGAGTACAGGCAACGTAGGGTAGTGAGGTCATTGTACTGACTGAAGCAGATCACGATGTGAGGGGTGAGCTCTCCAAAATGTGCGACATTCGACACCAAGGCATTGGCGACTGACAGGACGCAGTACTCAGAGAAGATGTTCTCAGTATCAAGGACGACTGGCTCACTGACAATGTACCTACACTCTGACGAACTCCTCGTGGCTAAACTGACTCCCTCTATAGGCCATTGCATTCTGGCAAGAGTACGTCTCACCAACATCTCCAATACCCAGCTAATCATCCGCAAGATACCTTGAGCGCGAAGAACTCACTGCCTTTCCCAAAGCCTCCATCGTCCTCCTCCGACCCAGCATGTCATACATGCTAATGAACACACCGGAGCCGCTCACCCTGAAAGAAGTCCTTCCCGACTTCAGCGCCACCACACACGTCTTCCTTCCCATAAACGACAATGTAGACGTTACACAAGCAGAAGGCGGATCGCATTGGTCGCTTCTGCTCGTTAGCATAATTGACGGCGTCTCATTTCACTACGACTCTATGGGCAACGCGAACGACCGAGAGGCACGGTCCACAACAATGAAGTTGGAACAATTGCTGGGCAAGAGGCTGAGATATATAGCCATGACCGACTCGCCGCAACAGGAGAATGGTAGTGATTGTGGTGTGTTCGTGTGCGTGTTGATGAAGCATCTTCTACTCAAGAGACTTCTGAGGGCCGATGCGAGCAGGAAAATCAGCATGAGCATGAAAGACATGCATATCCACGCCAAGGACGGAAGGAAGACCATGTTGAAGGTCATTGAAGAGAGGAAGAAGGAGGGCGAGAGGAGAAGATCGTGAGTTCACTGCACTGGGATCAATTCAGCTTGGCAGATTCTAACCAGGAGGCAGACGCAGTCATTCCCCATACCGACCGCATTCGGCCCATTCGAAGAGCCCACCGCGCATCGGTGCAGAAAACGAAGCCCTCAAGACAACTTGAGGGCGCTTACAAACTCCATGCTGTCTCTAACAAGCGCCCTCGTACGCCTCTGGACGTCCAGTACGGCGATTGTGCGCACTCAGACCTTCTCTTTATGTCTTGTCTCCCGGCGCTACGCTTCAATTCTAGAGGGTACCCTTCTGTTCGCTACCTCACAAGAGGACTCGCCGCCAGGCGGTGCGCAGTTCTTACCGGCAATATCGTTTGACTGCCTGTTTCCTGTAAGCTAGCTACACTGAGTTCGAAGACCATTATCTTTCATGTTGATATGACTTCACGTAGATACGAGACGATGGCATAGCAAGGAGTACGGAGATTTATCAATCGCAATCTCAATATTCTATTCAATTCACGTGTTTTGCTACATGGACTAATAAAACCCTTAGAACATATTCACACCGCGAGTGAAACGAAAGTGAAAAGGGCAGCAAAAAGTAGCAAAAGGTTCAAAGTCGACTTTGGTCCCATGAGGAGTCGATCTTCTAATCCTTTGGTTGTCACCCGCCATGAGCAGGTTCGAACCGGTTGGGTGCAATTGAACTGTCAGCCATGAGCCTCGAGCTCGCACCATCTTGTCATACCCATGAGGTACTAGACTTTGTCGATTATTTCTTATATATACGGGTTCCAATATCGCAAGGTGTGTCGAGCTCAGAGCTTTGTTTGCAAACGCGCCTGCTGACCGCTCTCACTTACAGAACATCTTCGGCGCATGAATAGTGACGCAACCTCAACTATCCTAACTAGTATGATGACTGCTCTCAGCACTAGCCCAACACTTCAATGTTTACAGCTCCGCGCACAAATGCATACGCCGAGCAAAGTCACTTCATGTACAATCATGATCTAGGCCGGGGTCCCATCTGTTGAAAGAGCCTGGAGGTTTACACAAACTGTGTGAAGTATATGCAGACGTCAAGCAGG
>TARA_R110002003_G_scaffold1122_3_pt1 | contig 24057 bp, 26 predicted proteins | sample TARA_R110002003 | Tara Oceans TARA_R110002003 (sample SAMEA4396441) | marine metagenome | biome: Westerlies Biome; feature: [SRF] surface water layer (ENVO:00010504); material: water (ENVO:00002006), including particulate matter (ENVO:01000060) such as... | depth 5 m
TATAAGCAGAGAAGTATGTTCTGCGCAGTGCGCAGAGCCGATAAGTACAGTGCTCTGTAGCCTCGATTATATCCCCAACATTCTCAGAGCTTAAACCCCCCAGGTACTATGCTCCCCCACACCCCCGCCCCATCGTACTTCCCCGCAACTCTTTTCAAAAACGCCTCATTGCCCTCCCCATAGCTCCGCACGGGATCCTGCCTCGCATTCGCATAATTCGCATACGTAAACCGCTTCCACAGGCCCGCCCGCCTCGCCGCGCCTTCAACGTCGCGCATCACCGTCGCCGCCTTGTCTTCCATACTCGCAGTCGCGTTTGCGCTACCCCACACGCCCGTCAGGAGCAGCACCACGGCGTTGCCGTCCGCGGCAGACGTGCCGAGGACGTTGTTGCCGGCGGCGCGCGCGGTGATGGCGGTGGGGAGGGGTTCGAGCGTGACGAGCCATGTGACGGCGGGTGGGGAGTCGTGGAAGGTGGCGTTTGCGATGGCGAAGATGGTGGTGAGGAGGGCGGAGGAGGGGGCGAGGGTGGCGGTATAGAAGAGGAAGTTGAGCTGGGGGGTTGCGGTTTCGTTGGCGAGCGTGTGGAGCGGGGTTAGGTGCATTGTGTTTGTGATGTTTGGGATGGCGAAGAGGTTGTGGTAGATGGGGGGGTTGGGGATGGGGAGGGTGTAGATTGGTGTTGAGGAGAGGGACCATGCTTTGGAGGTGGAGCTGTAGGCTAGACTTGTGACGAGCGAGGCATGGACGTCGTAGATGGGTGCGTTGGCGATGTTAATGAATGCCTCGAATACTTCTTTGCTATACGAAATGTTGTGGGCGATGTTGCCAGCGAGTATCTCGCCAATGGGGATTGTAGAGAAGTCAAAGCGCGTGACGATGCCGAAGTTGTTCGTACCGCCTTTCAGCGCGCGGTAGAGGTCGGGATGAGAAGTGTGATTCGCATTGACAAGATGTCCCGATGGCAGCACGAGTTCGAAGTTGACCACGGTGTCGCATGTCCAGCCGACTTGTGGGGAGAAGTAGCTGATTCCGCCGCCCAGAGTCAAGCCTCCAACGCCCACAGCGCCATTACGTCCACCCGCGACGGTCTTGTTCAATGGGTCAAGGAAGGCGTACACGTCGAGCCAGCTTGCTCCAGCATCGACGTTTGCAACGGAATGGTCGTTGTTGACGCCAATGGAGGAGAGGCCAGTCATGTCAATTGTGACGCCGTGGTCGATGTTGGCGAATCCTGCAGCCGGGGCGTGACCACGGCCTTTGATGGCGAATTCACAGTTGGCTGCGACGAGTGTGGTAACAATTTCGGCAACATCATTTGCAGACGCAGGCTTTGCGATACACGAGGGCATCAGCGAGCCCTCTTGCAGCGACCAGTAGTCGCTTTTCGTCGCATTATATGTGACACTACGAGGGAACGCAACGTTTAGACCGGAAATGGTGCTCAATCGTGCACACTGGCGTCGTCAGCAATCGCGCAATGTATGCACCGATGTGAGATACTTACACATGAAGTAGATAGCGCCATATATGATTCAGTAACGAAGCAATAGCCCGTGAGTGCACCTGATCGCCACTACACGGTGAAGGAGGGTGAGTATAGGATCACGGTACAGGCCAAGGCCTCGCGATGAGGCTACACACGAAGCTTATTTACTGTCAAGCTTCAGGCCGTTGTGGCTTGGCGCTAGTTGATATACCCCTCGTTGACCATACCGAATGCTCGCAAGGCGATGTTACGTTGCGTGGTGCTAAGCGAATGAGGCAGGCAACTCGGTCCGACGACTCGTGTTGCCGGAGGAGGATGCGCGCGAATGTCTCGTAGGAACTGAGGTTCCGTGTCCATACCCCTTCTGTGCTAGCGAACAGGAAGATGATCTCTTTCTTGCAATGCGATGCAGCACTCTAGAAATTGCAAAGAAGCGCAACAAGAACCAATCAGCAGGACAATGACATTACAATATAGACATAACGAGAGTCGCGACGTCCCAGCACTTGGCAACGTCTCTGTAGCATCTCCCAGACTCTCGGCCAGCAAGCAAGTCTATCAAGGGTATATAGCGGGACCGGAGAGAACGCGATTAACAACGCTTGCGTATACGTGAACGGACATTGTCTTTGAACAGAGGTTAACGAGAAGCAACTGAACATACGCGATAAATGCGACTATGAAGAAGAAAAGACAATACAGAGTGCGCGCAAGATACGTCAAAGTGGGTTGTGAGTGGAATAACTTAGCGTGCGTTCAACTTGCCCATCTCGAGTCCGACATCTTGAGTCTTGACGCGCTCGCCATCTGGGCCTCTTCTACCACCACCAACGAGACCCCATATACTGATGCCAGCGACGAGCCATGCTACCAACACGAAAGGAATCATGGTAGCGCGACCAGCGAGTTCGATGTCGCACTGTTTGCTATAGTCGTCCTTGACCATAATGGCCCCTCGTACGTCCTTGAGTTCACACGCCCAGGTCTCGAGATCGAACGTGCCGATATTGTAGCGGAAGAAGTTGTCATCCATGGCGGAATTGTTGTCGTTCATGCGAGATGCGCGGAAGTTGACATACCCGTCGCGGAAGTGCGACGTTGACTTGCGAGTCACGTAGATGGACACCAAAGCGAACAAAACGAGCACACCGTTGGTGATATGCAGAAACATGAGGTTCCGGCGGAAGGCCCAGCCTTGTGTCTGTGGATAGATGAGTTGCGGAAAGAAGCAAGAGTCAGTCTGCACATACCCGCTTGCCGCTCCTCCAGTCCACAACAACCAAAGCCAAATGCGAGGCGCCGACAAAGGTGCTCAGCACTGCAGCAACAAGTGCTAGCTTCGCCGGAGCATGATATAACATTCCCGGCAGCGCAGCCATCACAACAGTTTCGCCGACGTCACCATCCTTCTCCGTCGTTTCGAATATGAAGCCTCTATCACGGTTCTCCTCGATGAAGCTGTAGGTTATGGCTTTGAGAACGATGACGGGTATCGAGATGGAAATTAGGACTGATAGGAAGACGGCATAAAAAAGGCGTGCTTTTCGATGATGAGGGCATCCGCTGGCCATAGGTTTATTAAACATTGGTGAAGCATCTTTATCTTGCTGGAATAGCGATGTGACTTTATCAGCAATCGGTGGAAGCTTGAACTCGACTTTCTTCATCATGGGAGCCTTCCTTTCCTTGGATTAACGGTGAAGATGGAGATTCGAAGACGCTTGGGTAGTCGTGTTTTGCTGGCTGTGGTAGGAATTAGCTCCCGAGACGGATTGTCTGATGAAGTCGAAGTAGAAGTGGAAGGCGACACCTCGCAGGCGGAAGAATTAGGTCGAGAGATCGAGTGTAACAACTACGGCAGTGCGTCGCGGCAGAGTACATATTGCAGTCGCAGTAGTACAGAGGTTTGCCGAAGTGCTGCACGCTTGGATAACTGCTGGTTTCGCAATAGCTCACACGCTCTTCGCAATCCTCGGCTGTCAATGCTGTTCTACCGGCATATGGCTGCCACATGAAGTCCGACGAAGGTCGCCTGGACGGTTCTGCTGTGTCCCGACTCCATCTGCGAAGAAGGAAGTGCTGCTATTGGGTATCAAACAGTTCCTGGGGTCAAATATTGGTGGGTGCGGCGAAACGAGACGGGCGACGTTTGAAATGCGCGACGTGCACAAGCCCCCGTCTGCACCGATTAGGAGTTGCTATGTCTCGATAGAGTGCGCTGGTAAGCGATAGCAGAGTGCTGGTGCATGCGCAAAGTATGTCAAGTACATTATAAGACGCGCGGAAGCCTTAACGGTGGTGCATATAGCCGGATTGGGGGATTCCTGATGCCTTCGCCTCGCGTGGATAGCTGTTGTCCAGCGTCTCGCATCAGTCCGAGAGTTGGCACTCGGTGTGGTTTGAGATCATGGAGGAGAGAAAAGTGGCGCAGAAGGAAACGGTGGATGTGCATTGATGGACATGATCCACGAGGCGCACTGCGGCCGGCGAGGCTGGGTCGCGGTTGGAGGAGTCGTTCCTTTCTGATGGCGAAATAGTTTTGACCTTGAGACGATCGTCGCGATTTGCTTACATGCCGAGAGGATGGTGATGTGATTGAAGGAGCCGAACCATTGACCAGGCGCCTGGTTAATGGCTTCGGGATGGGTATGATCAACACGGCGGGGGTACTTAGCAAGCGTTTGATTGCGTTGTCCTGGATAATTCATCACAGAAGGTGGCAGAAAGGTTATGCAGCGAGCTTTACGAATACTCCAAGCGTGAGCAAAAGACAATTTCTATGCGGTGGATGCGTGGTGGTGAGACCGCATTCTTGCCTGATCTACTAAGAAAGAAGCTGCAACTTAGGTCTGAGATGTCGTGACGCAAAAGATGCAAGAGCTTGTCGCGGATGTCCATGCCTGACGAGATCGTGCTGTCAGTATCTGTGCAGACCAATGCATTCTTCTCTTGCTATTGCAGCGATAGATTGGGTCCATGGCGGCAGCGCGACGGATGCGTGGTGGAGTTATGTTGTAGCGCTGGTGATGTCAGACGGCGCTAAAGTCGGGGAAGTCGCGACCCCCGACGGCGCGTCTCCACCGTGTACACTCCAACACCAAAGCTGCTCCACCAACAAACATGGCCTTCACGACGCTGAACAGTCAGGTCAGAGTGCCGCAACCGCCTGCACCCCAACCACCAGCAATCCCCGCTGCAGTCAACAATCCCACCGTCGTGACGCCTGCTGGACCGCACCCAGACGAGGTTGACAAGGCCTTTGCTAGCAATCATGATCTTCGCAAGCGCGTCCACGCCGCAATCGGTAGGCAAGCCATAATACAAGTCTTACCGGCGTGCTAACATACCATAGACGAGCATCCCACGCAGACATCGCTCTTCCGCGATATTTCGACATTCATCCTCAATCAAGCCTCACAGCCTGCTGCCGAGCCTGTGGCGAAGAAGCGCAAGCTGGAGGACAGCAACAGCGCAAAGAACGGCGCACCGGCGTCCGGAGGCAGCCTAGCCAGCGCCTCCACAAAAGCATGGCGGCAATACCCTGGCGTCAGCTTCTCGATCCCACAGCGCAAGAAGTTCACCCTCGAGCTTGTTGATAAGAAGGACGGCGGCATACGGGCGGTGGGCGCCACCGGCAACGTCGAGTTTAGCATTGCGTGGAAGGACGTCGACCAGGTCTTCTGCCTGCCGGTGCCGGAGAAAGCGAAGAAGCAGCACAACTTCATCATCATACCCACACACGGCGATGGCGTGAACCCCCTGCCGGACCACTTCAATGGCGCAGCACCCGAGCCTATAATATGGACCTTCGAAGAGGCGACAGGGAAGAACATCAAGGAGGGAGAGGATCCTGGGCCGGGGCCGATGGCAGAGGCTATACACCATTGCCTGATTCAAGCAGGCACCGGCAGAGAAGTTGTCTTCCCAGACGCGGACGAGTTCTCCAGCGCCACTCCAGAGAGTCATCGCAAGGGCGACACGGCGTATCATGTCAAGGCACACAGAGGGAGCAAGGAGGGTGTGTTCTCACTTTCACACTATCACATGCACATCCATTGCTAATGCGTCGTCAGGCTACCTCTTTTTCACGTCCGTCGGCATCCTCTACGGCTTCAAGAAGCCTCTAGCCTACTTCGACTTCGCCTCCATCAACAGCATAGCCTACGCCGCCGTCCTGCGCAACACCTTCAACCTCGTCATTAACACGCAAACACAGGAGATCGAGTTCGGCATGCTCGATCAGGCAGACTACTCAGGCATCAATGAGTATGTGCAGAAACACGGGCTGCAGGATGCCAGTCTGGCAGCTGCTCGACGCGCAAAGAAGCTCAATGTGAACAAGAGCAAGAACAAGGAGAACGGGACGAATGGAGCTGCAGCCGCCGAAGCAGATGACGGCGACGAAGAGGAGAGCGAGCTGCAAAAGGCAGAGCGAGAGTTGGAAGACGCCGAGGACGAGGAGGAGGAAGACTATGATCCTGGCAGTGAGGGTGAGAGCGAGGGCTCAGGCTCCGATAGCGAGGACGAAGACGGAGGTGGAGGGCGGCTCCAAAGCGATGACGATGGGGATGAGGTGGACGCAGACGAGATGGAGGAGTGAACCCATCCGCCAGGTATTTGCCTATGTCAGATCACAGTCATCGTCAAGTTGCAATATATCCTGGTGTTCTGCCCTTCCGTTGCTCTCCTTCCCGCCGCCAAGACATGCATATGACCACGCGGCTGAATGCCTTCCCCACACCCTCAATCTATCCGGTATGGGCAATCATCAATTTCGTCATTTCTATACACCTCCGTATGCCTCTCTTCTGGGCCATGTCTCCTGCACTCCCTTTCTGCGCTCTCAAACTCGTGCTTGTGACCAAAACACGACGCAGCATGTCCTAGCATTTACCCGGTCGCATGCGTAAACACAACCCGCGACATCTCCGTATCTGGATCCCTGAACCCAGGAGCGTCGACAGACTCGGTACCATGCGACAGCGCCATAACACCATGCACATTCCATCCTTTTGGCGCGCGCTTTGGTATCTGGTACTTCTAGCTGCGTTGACGTTGGCGACTGTGCTGTATACGCTCAGCTGGTCGCATGGAGTCGCGCTGAAGAATCCTGGCTTCGGACATGTTCTGAAGCCATGGAGCAAGCCTGGCAACAGTGGCAACGCAAGTGAGAGCACCGCGATAGCAGAGGGGGTTGTGCTACCAGCCGGCATGCATCCTATCTCGCACCTCACGAACATTGCAACCAAATCGTTCGCAAAGATGACGAAGAACGAGATTCACACCCTCGACCAAGCCGCCGCCATGTACAGAAAGAAACGCGGCCGCCATCCTCCGCCACTCTTTGATGCATGGTACGCGTACGCTACGTCGCACAATGCACTCATCATTGAGGACTTCTGGGACCAGATCTACGATGACCTGGGACCGTTTTGGAGTCAGGATCCTGTGCTGTTGCGCAAGCAGGCGCATGTGCTATACCCAAGGATGCAAGTAAGAGACGGGAATATTGATGTGAAAGCCCATTCCGAGCACGCAAAACTCGATGCGTGGGTTGATATGATCGAAGAGCTGGTCAAGGATGCAAGGGTGAAGCTCCCCGACATGGACATTCCATTAAGCACATCTTCGTCACCGGCTATGCTGGTGCCCTGGGAAGCGATCGACACTGCACTCTCGATGTCGCGAAAGATGATGCCCGAGCCCAGAGACATGGTCACAGCGTACTCTAGCCTCGACGACATCGAGGGTCTTACTGGGGACTATGACTGGAAGCCCACGTGGCTCGGTCCCCGTCTCACCCATCCGGACTCTTGGCTCGGCCCGCGCCCACTCTGGTCGGTAGTGCGCCCAGCATGTCCTCCGGGTAGCCCAGCAAGGCAATCGAAAGTGTTGAACGATATCTGGACATCAAAGGGTGGGACGAGTGAAGTACACTCCCCGGCCGCGATGCTACCTCTTGGCTTGCCTGACGGCAGTCTGAAGGGTTACGTGAAGAATTGGACGTCCGCAGTGGACGTATGTCAGCATCCGAACATACAGGGCTTACACAGTGAGCTTGTCAGTCCAATCGACATGGCTGTTAGCACCTCGCTATTTCCACTCTTTGCGGGCAGCAAGATGAGGTTAGGGAACGAAATCTTACTTCCTGGGGTATCAGACTGGAACAATCTTGCCTTATCCGATCCGCCAGATTGGGAATCTAGATCAGACACACTCTATTACCGCACGGCTTCAACATCAGCACACGAGCCTGCGCGCTACTGGCGCCGCTTCCAGCGCGAAAGACTGGTAAGCATGCTCAACGCAACACATGTGGAGATTGCAGAGGCGTCGATACATTCTGGTAATGAGAGTACAGTCGGTGTTGGGTACGCAAATAATTTCCGTCTTCTACCTGCGAACGAGTACCATCTGAAAGCCCAAACTGGTGGTGAACTGGCAGAATGGGTGTACGGTTGGGCGAATGCTGGCCTTTTGGAGTTCAATTGTGAAGGCCAAGAAGGAGACTGCGAAGAAATGAAGGAGTACTTCGAAGTAGTGCAATCGACACCACCAGAAGTGGAGGCTCAGAGCAAGTACGCTGTGTCTATCGACGACGACTCACTGCTCCATAATTTTCGAAGTGCAAAGGCTACTCTGAGGTCTACTATTCGTCGCCAATGGTATGATAGCCGCTTGGTGCCATGGCTGCATTTCATACCCTTGGATCACACCTTTGTCGACTTGTATGGCATCATGGAGTACTTCCTTGGCTTGAATGTCAATGAAGGAGGGAAGGACTTTGCACATGCGATTGGGCAGGTGCAAAAACATGAACACCATTTCAACACACCCGAATCGCAGCATGAGGAGAATCAGAAAGCACATGGCTCTGGAGAGCACTTCGCCGAGAACGATCATTCGACCTCTTCCCAGTCAGGCAATGAACCGCACATTCCTCGTCCGTCGCAGCCTGATCCAGCGCCGCATCCCCATCCACCCAAGCGCTCTACTGGTGGGCACGATGACACAGCGCGCAACATTGCGGAAGCGGGGAAAACGTGGGCTGACAAGGTATTGCGCAAAGAAGACATGCTGATCTACACGTACCGTTTGTTACTCGAGTACGCGAGAGTTGTAGACGACAAGCGAGACAGACTGGGCTGGGTTAGTGATCTGAAGTGAGACGGAAGGAGCGATTGCGGTGCTGGTATCGAAGCCGTAGTTGCTTCCCTGACTACAACCTCAAGCTTCAACAACCTGCAACCTCCGCCCTATCCTTACACCATTCAGACGTCGAGCAATCACCTGGCCTACCAGCGCCTACGCTTCCGACCCGCCACAAACCGACCACCCGAACCGCATGAACACGACTCTCCTCTACACCCTCTGCGCAGCCTTCGTCCTCGTCCCCATAATCGCAACCCAGCTTCCACGCCATCTGCAGCACAAACACAGCCACAGCCCCAATGGCCCACCTCCATCGCCCCGCCCCCGACCACGCCGAACCTCAAAAACAGTCGCCCCTTCGTCCTACCTTCCGTCGCCCAGCATGCGCGCTCGCCTAATGACCGACGGCAGCAACACGCCTACCTCCACAACTACGCCCCAAGCGTCGCGACGACCCTGGGATCCGCCGTTTCCTGTGTCTGTGTCGAGCCCGCCGCGGAGGGAGAGCGAGTGGCGAGTTCTGCCGCCGAACGAGGCGCGACGTGCGCGGTCGCCTGTGGGGTTAGAACATGAGAACGACGATGAAGACAATGGCAGGAGAGAGGAGCACGGAGACGAGGCGCTTGCTCAGCGCGATCCGGGCACTCGACACGGTGGCATTGATAGCATCGCGGCAAAGAAAGAGAGCAAGTCGCTCATGGCTGTCGTTTGGACCATCTTAGCGGTTTTGGTGGGTATAGTGTTAGTGTTGGGCGCTGTTATATTGATGATACATTGTCTGGCGTGGTTCATCGTGTATCAGACGGAAGCACGACTGGGGGAGGCGAGGCGGGGGCTTTTGGCGGGAGGGGAGATGCGGTTGTGTTTATGTGGACGGGGATGAGGATGAGGCGGGATGGTTGGTGTTGATGACGGACGGGTCGGTAAACGAGCATACTGCCTCTTGTCGACTACGAGTGAAGATGACAGGGATTGCAAAAAGTGACGAACAAACGAGAGGACGCCCTAAGGCTACAAAATCGGATTCTGATTCGCCCCGAGCGACGACTGCTCAGACCTTGAGCCCCCTTGTTCTGTTCACTCATAGCTGATAGGAGGCAGTATAGTACAGAACATCTCCGTTCATCTGAAGGATGGTGAAGCCTGTACCGATCGACAGATCTCCCGTGAGGCTAAGATGCTGTTCATGCCGCATCCCGATCGGTACCCAGGGAATCTAACAGCTCAAATGTGCTGCGCTACTTGCAGCAACTTCACATTGGCAGCACCGATTTGGCCCAGGCCGCGTGGATTCACGATTGACTGAGATGCCTATCCAGCCGCAACACGAAATATTCCATGAAGTCCATTTTGACGCGTCGCGGGCCCCACCAGCCGCGGCCGCTAGCAATCTCAACTCATGACATCACTTGCGCTAAATCGCGCGCTAACCCCACACCATGCGCCGATCCGTCGCGTTCGTCCCAAGCATTACGAAAAGACCAACCACTCACAATTGTGCATCATGCACTTCTCATCCAGCCAAAGACCCTCTTCTTCGTGCCGCGATGCTAGCGGTCGAGAGATCCCGAGTGAGGGGTGCTGATGGCTCGTGGAGGCGCAAAGTGCATTCCGTGGTTGGTGTGGCCATCGAACAGCTGAAACACCCTGGAGGAGAGCAGCCCATGAGAATAAGCTGTGGCTGCATAAAAGGCGGCCGGGCAGCCGTTGAGCTAGTATGAATGGACGCGTCAAAGTCTGCCGACGACGGTGGCGTAGCGTATGGCGTATTTGATTGTGGATGTGGATGTTTCTCAGGTGGACGACGTCACAAGCTGGTGATGTTATCCGCGTTCAGCCTCTGCACATTCCTGCAGACTTCGACTCTCGCGCTGCCTGCCCGCAAGACTGACGCTCACCCTCGGAGTGATCCTGAATCTTGACAGGATTTGGGGTTGTATAACTTGAAGAAGCTGTCATGGCGCCGCTACGCAATATCCTTCCTATTCATAAACGCGAAGCTCCGGCAGCCTCGGGCGAACCGAAGAATGGCAACCATCCGCACACGGATCGTTCGAAGAATCCGATGAACGCGTGGGTAACGAACAGATGGCGGAACGAGATCGTCGCTGCTCTGGCTGAGTTCGCCGGCACGTTTATGTTCTTGTGTAAGTCAGCCTGGTCCATTCACATTCCCAGCCTTGGTCGAAACATGCTGATGAACCGTGACAATAGTCTTCGCGTTCGGCGGCACTCAAGTCGCAAATACAGCTGCCATCTACAGCGACCGCGCCACTTCGGGCCAGCAGAACAATGGGCTTACGCAGGCGCCGAACACAAGTGTGCTGCTGTATATCAGTCTGATCTTTGGCTTCAGCTTGATGGTGTGCGTATGGGTCTTCTTCCGCGTTAGTGGCGGCTTGTTCAATCCAGCTGTAAGTCAGCGCAGCCTTTCTTCCACCGTCATATTACATCGACCTCGCAGACACACTTCTCGACCCGGGAACCCACACCTCTAACACGCTCAGGTAACTCTCGGTCTGTACCTCATCGGCGCCCTCACCCCAACCCGCGCCGTGCTCTGCTTCATCAGCCAAATGCTCGCCGGCATGTGCTCCGCCGCCGTCGTCAGCGCCATCCTGCCCGGCCCGCTCAACGTGTCCACGACGCTCGGCTCCGGCGTCACGCCGGCCATGGGCGTGTTCCTCGAGATGTTCCTGACCTCGCTGCTCGTCTTCACCATCTTCATGCTGGCCGCCGAAAAGCACAAAGCGACGTTCCTGGCGCCCATCGGCATCGGGCTCGCGCTCTTCGTCGCCGAAATGGTCGGCGTCTTCTTCACCGGCGGCAGCCTCAATCCCACCCGCAGCTTCGGGCCGTGCGTCGTCACCCGCAACTTCCCCTCGTACCACTACATCTACTGGTTTGGCCCGCTGATGGGCACGCTGTTGGCGTTCGGCATGTATCGCATTGTGAAGATTGTGGAATATCAGACTGTGAATCCGGGACAGGACTTCGATGACCATGAGGCTGCGCTGTTCAAGCCACCTGAGGACCCGGAAACCGCCGAGCAGGTCGAGAGACCGAATGTCGCGGCGATCGCGGCTGAGGAGGCGGTCAGGATGGCGTCGCGGAGTAGCCAGGGCAGCGGGAATGAGAGGGAGATAAGGGGCATTGATGATCGCATGGAGAGCGAGCAACCGCGATATGTGGGCGAGAGGGAGTTGGTGACTGGGCATGGGCATGGTGGGACTGGGGTCAATGCCAATGGCGCGGGATACGGGTCGCATGCGCCGCGGTTGTGAATTGTGTTTGTGAAGTTTCTCGTGCGTTTTCAGCGGGTGTTTTTTGGGAAAAGGAAAAAGGCAACAGCATGGATGGATTCTGACTTTTCGTGCTATCACCGATCACGTTCGCCGAGGCGACTTGCGAACGGATGATTCATACCTCACCCTCGACATGTGCTGCCGTGGTCGTCGCCGAACGTGTCGGGCAGACTTATCATGGCTCCCTAGGACCCAAGGAACGCAAACATCGACCAGGCCGATCCTTCCTAGCCCACTCCCACCCCACTTTCCCTATCGCCCTCACCCTCACCGCTTCCGTCTCCGTCTCCGTCGCCGTACCCTCAGCTCAAGCGTCCTCAACGTCGTCCTAGCCTTGGCCATGTACGCCGCCACCGATCCATTTTTCTTTAGGCTCACAACCCCGACTATTCTCGCATCTGCATTTCCCCCACGCCACCTTCATCTCCCTCGCCACGCTTGCCCTCCTGTCTCAATGCAAGACACCTACTCCCCGATCCCTTGTTCCCGTCCCGTGCGCATAGCGAGCAAAACACTTCTCCTTGTCTTCATAACACGTCTCGCAACCCAATAACAGCCGTGAGTGTTAGTCGTTCACCTAACCCTAATCTCCTGTCGGCTGTTTAGATGTGCTGGGGACGCAGTGGGAGGAACGACTCGAGGCTGTTGATAGTGGGTTGCGTCGTGGGTCATGCGCATGTGTTCTTTGGGGTTTTTGAAAAGATTGGGTTTGGGTTCGGGGGGAAGGGGAAAGGGGGAGATGGATGACGTTGTTGTTGTTGTTGTTGGTGTTGGTGTTGGTGCTGGGGGGAGGGAGGGTGGGCGTTGAGGAGGTTGGCGATGGCGTTAGCGATTAATAGTTTGGCTTGCGTTGCTGATCCATGAGCTGGTGCTCATGTCTCTTTGTTATCTTGTTGTGTGTCTTGCTGTTGTTGGTGAGCGAACCGGGTTTTGGGTGCCGATGCTAGTCAGCCCAGTGAAGAAAAGATTGTAGTCGCTTCTCTGATAGCGTGGTGTGCATGGTTAACAACGCTGGTGAAATTGAAAGTAGCACTGCGGGTCGTTCAACGTCGTCTGAATGCCTTGCGCCAAGATATCGGCAACTTGGAGCCGAGGGGATGATTCAAGACGTGTCGGAACTGTGGAGGGCTATAGGCTGACGTTGTAATCGCTCAAGCCATCGCAACTCATCAAGCTTGGAGAGATGTTCAGGGCATGATGTTTGGCGGATTCAGCCGCAAATGACTGCTCATCTCGGTCAAGGCCGTGCTTCTTGCGCTGTAAATGCTGGTGCTGCTGCTTCATATGAGCTCGAAGCCATGCTGTATCCTCTTGTTTTTGATTCCTCCACTACTATAGTCGGTCCCTGACGGCCTTCCTATGCTGCATTCAAGCTCCTTGCCATTTCTCCACCATTATTCTTACCATTAATAGTAAGTTCATTGCATGCAGACCGATATTTAGGAAAGCCGGAAAGACAGAGAGCGTCGTCTGAAGCATGCCTTGTCTGTCAAGCAGTAACGTGACCGGATAAATCGCCTCGCATTCAGTACCGACCTCTTTTTCTCGAACAAATTGGCGAGGACATGATCAGTCCTGTAGATCTACTTGAAATGTCGGTCGCTGTTGCCGTTGCTGGTAGAAAAGGTTAATGCAGAACAGAAGCTGAAGACGCGAGACCGATGGGATAGCGTGTGTAGTCTCCAAGCCTATCCTGCAGCAGAAGAATTTCAAATCCCACCTGACGCCTTAGTGTTTACCATATCACTGGATCACCCCCAGCCAGGAGGGGCTAGCACGAGTTCCCCTTGGCGCGCCAGCCCAGAACCAGCTTACGGTTCCAGATAGACCATAATGTCCGCACATATGAGGCTTTGTCACGTAGAATAAATGTGACGCAGCTTTGGAGCAATTTTCCTGGGCCCGTCCTGCGCCGAGGAACGGGCGAATATACCCCGCTCAACGACTCTGCCCGCTGTTCTAGCGGTGGTTGAGGAACTGCGAAGAACTCCGCATCCGAACGGCGAGGTGATGAGGTTATCAGTGGGTCGTACCAGGACGAAGTGGTCATCAAGACACTTCCAAAATTAGGCTACCGGGGGTGGTCCCGAGGTTCTGCCTCGTTCGTTCGCGCTTCGCTGGTACCGGAACTTGCATGGTGTCTTGGCGATACTTCCTTTTTGGTACATCCCCGCGTTGTGGCTGTGCTCATGCTCTCATGTCCGTTCAGGTTCCGGAATGCTTTTGCTCGGTGCTTGCAGGTCAGCACTACCCGTTGCTCGATTTCGACGGTCCGAGGCCGGTTGATATTGTAGCAGCACATCGCTACCAGGGACTGATCTCGATGCGTGTGCCCGTGGAAAACTTGGTGCAAAATAGGTAAGGAGATGCCCCGGGGGATCGTATTGAGTGAACAGCTTCCCAACCACGACATATCGAAACTTCACGGAGGCAGAAATCGGCTTCGAACCATCCACAAATGACTTATAATGTGTACTTACTTGAACGGCGTTCATCGCGGAGAAACTTGTACAGTTGCCCTCCAAGTTCACTACGTAATGCAGAGTTTCAAATGCTCTGATATGACGAAGTATAAGAACTGATTGCATTCAGATTGCGTCTATTAGCCTACCGTGTTGTAAATATGTTGAATTACTCCTTGCATGATATATGTGATCATGAATCAAAGCGGACCATGAAGAGCGTGTCAACGAAGAGGGGCTGCCCAGCCAAGCATGAGGACCTGATCAGGCGGGCGCCTTGTTTTTCACCTCTGCCTGGGTTGATTGGACCCAAGAGAGACTTAGTCCCGGCTCTCCTAAATGAGAAAGTTGGGTAGATACGGAAGTCGAGTGGCGAACAACTAGTGCGTGTTTCTCCTCACTCATATATAAAGCGAGACTGCTCGGAGAGTTCTAATGTATTCCTCTTGCTATCATCTCAAGTGCATCTCAAGTTCCTGACCACACACTATCAAGCAATCATGAGATTCTCCACCACCTTCCTGGGAATGATGGCCCTGTCCGGCGTTGCCTACACGGCTTGTGTCCCGGCCATAGAGGCCACAAACAGCACCTGCGTGACGGGTCAGGATGAAGAACCTATCATCGCAAGTTACCCAGCCCCAATTTGCGTTCAATATCTGACCACTCTCCACTAGGCTCGCCAGTCACTGGAGACACTCAGCAGGATGCCCCGGTTCGCTTGGATCAAGAAGGGCAAGCAACACTGCCTCCTCGAGGGCGTCTACCCTTGCGTCCGAGATTGCGGCAAGGAGTACCTTGCACAGAGACAAAAGCCCTATGTGGGAACTTGCAAGGGGGAATGTCACTATGCGGGCAAGGACAGCGTGAGTCAGGTTCAGGTGCCGCTTAAGAAAACAATGCTAATCAAATGGCTGTATACAGGAGGAAAGCTGCACCGATACCAGCGACGACGACTACGGCTTCAATTTGCCGGTGCTGATCAAGGAGGTCATGAAGGGTGGCTGGAAGCCCACTGATGCGCTCATGAACTCGTTGGAGACTACTCATGGTTGAGCTCCGAACTAGCTTGAGAGAGAGGATGGCAAGGTCTTGAGTGGGCTACAATGATGCTCATGTCTGGACACATGCTGGGATATGGGACCTATCTTGTCTTTTCATAGTGTTTGCGGGCAGTATTCTCTGGAGTCTGTAGGTTAACACATAGCTAGACCTGGTTATAGGAATGTCAAAAATCCACACATCTACAGTGTCTTCTATCGGACCTTACTTACCTTTCTGCTCCAGTGTTGATATGTACACCTCCGCGAGTTGTCTTGAGTGAAGCTACGACACATCAAAAGTGCTTTGTCGCCTGTTAGAGTAGCCTGGACTGATAGGATGGTGTGGCTAGATTGCTGTGAGGATAGATAGGCATACGGTTACTCACTATGCTGTAACTGTTCGCAAGGTACTCAAGTAGCATGTGTTGGAGCGAGTCAGGACTGTCGTCGTTCATAGCGATGATCGCCGTTATCTCTATTCGAAATGTGAGGTAGATGGAATTTCATCCATTGTGGGCGGTCCCACGTGGCCTCGATGTTAGGTATTCGCCTCATTTTGCTAGTCCTGCAGCGAGCCACCGTGAACCAGGGTTCAGAACGGGTGATCTTCAGCACCGCTTCAGCAACATCGATGGACGCGCACCCCGCCTTGAGAATGCCCAGTACTCTTGGCGTCAACCATACTGTCCCTAAAACATGTTATTGGGGAAGTGGAGGCATGAAATGCACTGGGCTTGTTGGCAACAGCTGGGCTGGTCGACTGATCTTTTGCTTGCATGTGAACGATTGCGAAATCCACCCAAAGAACGATGCACGAAAGACGGAGTGTCGGACCTGAACGTTCGTTCAGTCCCAGTAACGCAAGGCCGGGGGGTTCGCCACAGCGGGGAGAATCGGTGTGGTCGTGCAGTTCAACAAGTCGCTCATGGTTCATGGAGCTGCGCGTTCGCCTCGGCCTGCAGGCGCACAACCCATCCCACTTCATTCACCCTTCCACGCCTTCTCCGCTCCGATCAGAGTACTGCATCCGGTGCAACCTCCTCTTATCACTGATGGGACTCGGGCGAGTCTTCTAATCCTGCGCCCACCGCATCATCGCGCGCCCATCGCACATCCTCGCTGTCGTGTCTCGGCTGTTGCTGATCAGCGGAACGGCATCGGCTCCCCAAGCCAATTCCCGGGCTGACTGCACCCGCGCAGCACAACACGAGGAGTGATAGGCATATCTGCACATGCACAATGCGCACCTTTGCCTATCCATCATGCTAGTATTGAGAGAGGCATAGCCAGTGTGTAAAACTATTGATAGTAATGCACGGCTGCGTCTGCGGCTGCGCAACCTTCGGTGCTTGTCAAGATGCGCCCGCCGACTCTTGAGTGACTTGAGATCGCGAAGTCGCGTGTGCCGGATGCCCGTCTTACCTTCTTGGTCTTGGATGTATAGCCTCTTTCGTTCAGATGCTTCTTATCTTAATTTCTAATGCCCACTGACGACAGACATCACCTTTATCCTTATTACCTGCGTCTGTATAATCGCTAGCAGAGGACGCACGGTCAGATCACCTTGTTGTGCGGGACATACGCCACGTCGAAAGCGTTAGATATCGCTATCTCAGACGTGGACAGCCGAGATGGCGGGTTCACCTTCTCCCTCTCGCACGGCGTCGCAAACGGCAACACCAGCACAAGATGACGACGGCAATATAATCGCGACAATTATCGCAGATTTGGCAGAAGAGGCCGAAGAGGCGTTCTCGAGACCACCGTCGAATTACAGAAAATCGGTTGACACGTTCTCAACAAGTCCTCTGCGACAAGAAGACCTCGAGTCCATACGCCCGCGCGGACTCAGCAGCGCATCCATGGCATCGCAAACAACACTAGAGTTGGAGGACATGGAAACCAAGAAGCGAGGCCGGGCGCCTGTAAGATATTCGGAAGAAGGAGATTGGGTACCTGAGATGATGGATTCATACCGAACATCGAAACGTTCAAGTTTGTCGCGACCTAGCACCGCGTATCACCCAGGAATCGCAGACTCGGCGGTCAGCCTCATCAAAAAGGACAGACGCATCAGTACGAGGAGCCAGCTCCGAGAAGCCCATTCAGCCGACGAAGTGCCAGAGCCACGTCGCTCGGCTTCAAGAAACAGTCAGCCAGTTGGCAAGAACGAGGGATTGCCGGAGTACCCGTCAGGAGCCAAAACTGCCGTCATTATGGTGTCGCTTTACATCTCCATCTTCTTGGTTGCGCTGGACAGGACCATAATCGGACCCGCGATCCCAGCGATCACAAACGAATTCAACAGCATAGGCGATATCGGCTGGTATGGTAGCTCGTACATGCTGACATCGGCTGGTTTCATCTTGCTCTATGGCCGCATCTACACCTTCTTCCCTACGAAAGCGGTCTTCCTATCCGGTATCTTTCTCTTCGAGGCTGGAAGCGCGGTATGCGGCGCTGCGCAAACGAGCACGATGCTCATCATTGGCAGAGCCGTAGCCGGTCTTGGAAGCAGCGGGATCTTCACGGGCGCGATTCTGATCATGCTGAACACGGTGCCATTGCATCGCAGACCGTTGTTGCAGGGCCTGTTTGGCGCTTGTTTCGGCGTTGCCAGTGTTGCGGGACCGCTGCTTGGTGGAGCATTTACTGGAAGTAAAGCCACCTGGAGATGGTGCTTTTACATAAACTTACCGCTTGGAGGACTTACGATACTCGTCGTTATTTTTCTCTTGAAGCTGGAAGAGCAGAAGCCGAAGCTGGCGAATTGGAAAGAGACAGCCAAGAATTTGGATCCATTGGGGACAGTGTTATTCCTTCCGGCCATCACATGCCTTTTATTGGCGCTCGAATGGGGTGCAGCAGAATACTCTTGGAGCTCTCCACGACTTGTAGGACTCTTGGTCGTATTTGCAGTTCTTTTCGTCGCGTTCATCGCCTGGCAATACTTCACACGCAACACCACAGCCACGGTACCGGCCCGCATTCTCCTCCAGCGAAGCGTCGCATTCGGTGGCATGTCGCAATTCTGCGTTGGCTCGACGATGCTCACAGTGTCCATTTACATCCCCCTGTGGTTCCAGGCGATCAAGGGAGTCTCGGCAATGCAGTCTGGCATCAACACTATTCCGCTCGTGCTCTCGGTCGTGGTTGGATCCATCATGTCAGGCGGCTTGACACAGAAGATTGGTTATTACACGCCCTTCATGATTGTAGGCTCCAGCCTGATGGCAACAGGAACTGGTCTCATCACCACCTGGAACATCAACACCAGCAGTTCGATGTGGATCGGCTACCAAGTTATTCTGGGCTATGGAGTGGGCTGCACCATGCAACATCCCAACTTGGCTATCCAGATCGTACTTCCGAAGCACGACGTGCCCACAGGAACAGCGGTTTTGTCTCTTTGCCAAACACTTGGTGGCGCGGTCTTCACTGCCGTTGGACAGAACTTGTACATCGACAAGTTCTCGAGCGGGTTGCAACAGATAGGCGGCCTCGACTCAAAGCACATCCTCGAAGGCGGTGCCACAGACCTTGCCAGCAAAGTACCTGCGGAGCTGCTACCAAGTGTGCTCAGAGCCTACAACAACTCTCTCACTAAAGGCACATTTTTTGCTGCACTCATCGTGGCCTGCTTAGCCGTTCCAGCTGCCTTGGGCATGGAATGGCGCAGCGTGAAGGAGAAGGAAGGGCCGGCTCAAAGCCCAGCAGCACGGGATGAGGAAAAGGCGACACCAGCTTCTGAAAATCCAGCTCGCAATGACAGATTCGGAACACTCACCAGTCCATCGCAAGGGTCTGTTGTTAGTGTTCCAGAGCTGCCACGGCCCACTCCTGCTTGGAAGAAGCTGTATAGGTCTAGCGGCCACTTCTCGTCGTACTTGACGGCCAAGGTAAATCCCGACCTCCGTGATGAGCTGGGTGCAACAAGATGAGGTCATTGGTGTGAGGGCCGAACCAAGACGGCCAGATGGGCGTAATGAACGAATACGAATTTACTTCATATATATCGTGCATCGTAATGCGGGCGTCGGACCGGATCGTCCCTTTGAGAATTACGCTTGGAGCGCACCCAATCGAATGTAGCCCAACAGATATGAACTCACACAAGTGATACTGATCCTAGTAACTGCAAGATCTGATCGCGCTCATCATCCTAGCATAACCGCTGCAATTCTTGTTGTGTGGAACAGTTCACGTGGATCGGCAGACAAGCTGTCCCTGCATGTACAACTGCTGGCCAACCTTGCTGTCGCTGTAAGATTGAGCAAAAGGCAAGGTACTTATCCACGGTTTTGGTCCTTCTGGGCCAGTAAGGTCCGGTCTGATTCCATGCAGCAATTGCCAGATTCTTGTGCCAAGCTGTGCCCAACCTGACTAGGTTTGCCACTTCAATCGACCCAAAGACAAATCCCAACAGGTGTGAGTCTCGTAATTGCGATATGAGCAAGTAATCTTCATTTCTATAGTTTAGATAGGCGATCCGGCATAGCATACTCGGATGCAGGCTGCTGCAAGTCTCCCCTGGTTTTTGTGGTAGTGATGGGGATCGTCGCACATACTGTCGTCGTACTGGTCAGCGTTCGAGAGCGACGCATGTAAGATCGGGCGATGATTACCGTCACGACTAAGCTCAACGGAGAATTTATTGTGCTTATGCTTCAGGCCTTCGGCATGCCGATATCCTACCCAAAAGATAGTATATGTCAACGGTGTGTCGGAGCTTATATTGCGATGAGCTGGTTTGGTGACTCTGTTGGGTTTACTCGTTCCGTCGCTCAGCGTCCATGTGGCAGCCTTAGTGGTCCCTAACCAGTTAGCCTATCATCAGCGATACGAACTGAAAGCATCTTAGCTTGCAACGGCTTGCTTTTCCCACGGTTCCCCGCAGCGTTCCCTTGCCGACATTTCGTTGCGTGAGTACAGGCGCTTCCAGGAATAGCCACGCACAAGCAACGACAGGCGTTGTCAGCTATCGCCCATGGCTTCGGAATGTCAGAGCCGCCGGTGATCAGCTCTGGTATCGTGTCGGTAGGCTTGCAGCTGCATGAGATGCCCAATAGCCAGCTTCGAGCGTCGGACTCGGACATGGAGGGGATAGTTCTAGTCATACAGAGGTGATTTACCAACGGCAGGGCGAGAAATTGTGCAAGTACATACCCAAGGTGCTCATTCAAGATAATGCGCGATACGGATCTTCCACTTATTTAGTAGACGTCCCAGCCAGTTGTGCACTCATCTTGGTGTTGTGGCGGCCTCAATCGTTCTGCACCTGATAAATTGTTAACATCCTCGTGAACCATGGCACCGAGCTCTCTTCACGTCGTCCTCAGCGTTGCATGGCAGGATGCGGGCGATACAACTCGCGCCATCAAAATGGCCATCGCATTGCGGGAACAGTGCCCACCTGGTCTCGATCTCAAGATTGACTTCCTTTCATGCGGATCCCGTTTCGAATACCAAATCACAGATGCTGGATTCAACATCGTCCCAGCTCAACCGCGCGTTGGCGGAATCTCGGTAGCGCACGACCTCGGATGGGACTGGCCTGAGTTCTTCGGCTCCGAAGAGATCGCAAAGGGATTTATCGAGGGACAGCTTGCTGCTTTTCGCGAGCTGAAGCCAGACATCGTGTTCCACGGCATGTGGGCGCCGGCATCGATCGCTGCACGACTTCTCGGTATTCGAACCATCAACTTCTTGCCAGTGCCTCTACATCCCGGCGCCTTCGCGCATGGCCTTGTTCGCGATCTCCCAGATATGATGCCTCTCTTCACTCGACTTCCTCGACCGATCAGGCAAAAGTTGGCATGGTGGGCTAGTCCTCTTATGATCAAGGCTCCCATCTTCACACAAAAGCGTTTGGGTGCGGCAGCTGCAGCCTGCGGTTGGCCGATCAAGGGGCCCATTTCTCTCTTCGACATGAACATGGCAGACCTCAATCTGGTCAACGATCATCCCGTCTTCCACCAGGAGTACCTGCACCTCATCCCGAAAAACATTGTACTGACTGGTCCACTGTACGCCGGGAACGATGCCAAGCTCGACGAAGATATCCAGAAGCATCTCACCAAAGGCCCGGGACCATCAATTTTGGTGACGATGGGCAGCTCTGGTACCGAGGAATTCCTTTTTGAGGCCATCAAGGCCTTGAAACTAAATCCCGAGGACAATTGGAATGCAGTTGTTTTAGCTTCGAAATCAATATGTTCAATCGACAAGGCCAACGAGATCGCGGCCGGTGATCCACGACTTCTGGTGACAGAACGATTCATCCCAGCCCCAGCTGCAAATGCTCTTGCAGACATTATCATTACCCACGGAGGCCAGGGTACGGTGCAGTGCGCATTAGCTGCTGGAAAGCCTATCGTCGGTGTCGCATTGCAAGTGGAACAGCAAACCAACTTGGACAATGCGATGAATGCTGGTGCCGGTATTCGAGTTCAGAAACAGTTCTGGTATGCCAAGAACATTCGGTCAACAGTGCTGAAGGTGCTGAAAGACCCGACGTATGCGGCCAACGCCAGGACTTTGGCGGAGACTCTGAACTCCATGGACGGTGCGAAGACGGCAGCGGAGGTGATGTGGAAGTTCATCTTGGAGGAAGAGAATGAGAAGGTGAAGGCTTGAGAATTGTCCGTGACTGGACATAATGATGATCTCATGAAAGTGGTCTTCTCCGTATCGTACCGCAGGATGATTGGCTGTGGGTCGCTGCCAAGATGGCGTTTCGGGTTAGATATCCTTCCAACTGTGTCGCTTGATGCAGATAGCAAATGTAATGATTTGTCTTTACCTCGTCACAACGTCACGTCGTCGTGGAAGGATGAAGAGAAAGGTTGATGGACGACTGGCGCCCTGGCGTGCCTGGGTTTCAAAGGCCTAATTACAGGCAGAGACCCGTGTTCGGCTACTGCTAGGTACGCGAAAAGGGCAAGAGGACCCGCAGTGGGCTTGGCGCAACGCCGTCTTCAACTTCACTAAGGCGGCCATTTCATCAATAATTCTGCATCCTCGCGTACCGGTACGACGATGTCTGATTCGTGTTCTCTGACTACAGGCACATCCTGCATTTATCCAGTCCCCAGCGTTTGGGAATACACGCGATAACAACGTCAACATACGAGGGCATTCTCGGGCGCAAGATGCAGTCCTGATGACTTCCAGAGACCACCTGCATGGGCCATCGATCACGCTGTTATTTCTATGGGCTGGTGTATGACGCTTTGCGGATGGAGTACTTCGAGATTAACTGCTTTCGGCGCGAACGATGATTTTCTTGGCAACGAGGCCGTGGTGAGGCTCGGAGGTTATTTTCATCCAACTGCGCCGCAATATATGGACCCAGCGCCCAAACCTTCGAACTCCTTCACAAATGACATGGCATCCTTGCGAAAACCTTGGAAGGGTGGAGATCATATCCAATGTCTCGAAGCTACGCTGATGGACCCGATGAAAGACAATTCGTTTCTGCCCCATGTTGCGGCATAAGAACTGCATTCGCGAGGGTGTTGAACGTCGAGATCATATACACCATGCAACCTGATCCACCAACACGGTTGATTTCATCCCAACAGTTCGTGCTTCTGACAACAACCACAGACAATTCAACGACTGTTGAACTCTGTTCCTTTTCTTCGTTGGTTGTTAGCAACTCAGGCTAATGTGACCCGTGTCAGCGCGCATTCACAACTGCCAAATCCGAGTGACACAGGTCACTTTTCGTGGTACCAACACAACTTCCGTGTAGGCAACATGCACGCAGACCAAGTTTCTTATGATGTTTGCACAACTGTTGAGGTTGCAATGGACGACGATCATCGCAGTACATGTTAGACAAAAAGTATATATTTGGGGATGACAGGTAGGCCTGACGTGGCTGAGTAGGTAACTTCGACTCCACTGTGTGACAACACATCCCGCTCGGAACACCAACTGCTACGCATATTTATCGATCCTCGAAGCCTTGCCTCGCGGCTTACAAGACCTCGCCTATTCGATTGTGCTTTTAAAAAGTAGCGCATTTCCAAATACGCTGGTAGCGCCGCAGGATTGTTTAATACCAAACACCGTCACCACCCACGATGTCACGCTCATACGTCTCAATCCTCACAAAGCCAACGCCCGTGTACAACCCGAAAAGGGGTGCATCTGGCCGACCTGCCCAACGACGACGGTCTAGCGTCAAACAGCAAACTGCGAACATCATCCCAGACCCGATCGTAAAGCGTCGCGATCTCGACTTCATTGCCACACTGTGGGTCGTTGAAGAAACCAAATGCGAAAGGTACGCCCCATCCATCTTTGCATCGCGGTACTGAAGCTCACATTTGTCCCAGCAGCTCAGACGAGAGCGAGCAGGAGGAGGACGCGGCCAATCAACCAACCGCGAGCGACGTGCAGGCTCATTCTTCGAACTTGCGGCGATGGCACACGGCCCGCGAATATCTCGACAACGAAGCAACCTAGCAGCAAGGGCATGGTCGGTTGGAGAGGCTAGTGTACATGATTTGGAGCAAGCGCTGCAATGATGGATCGTGTTAACCGCCTGAACGGAACACAGTTATGCTAAGCTCTCTTACTTTGGGATACTGTTAGTT
>TARA_R110002003_G_scaffold193_11_pt1 | contig 24055 bp, 28 predicted proteins | sample TARA_R110002003 | Tara Oceans TARA_R110002003 (sample SAMEA4396441) | marine metagenome | biome: Westerlies Biome; feature: [SRF] surface water layer (ENVO:00010504); material: water (ENVO:00002006), including particulate matter (ENVO:01000060) such as... | depth 5 m
AGCTTGCCAAAAGTTTCTTACAGCGCTCTTGCTGCCTGGGTTGGTCATGGTCGTAGTCGTGATGCAGTGCATCGTAATGTAAAGGCTGTAGCAGGATTGACGAGTCGCTACAGCAGTGTGATCGAGTCTCGAAGAGCGAGCATTTGATCTTTCAGGTTTATTGTTGCAGTCCGTTTCATCAGACTATTTCTTCTTGAGATGTATGCGTGTTCTCCACATGGGCGGAAGGTGTTGGGTTGCTCGGATGTATCGATCTCAGGGAGTCAAAACTTTCAGTGCCGGCGGCCGATGGCTCGTCGCTTGGTCGATCTGTGCGTTATCAAGTCCCTGAGTAGTGAGGGTCACTTCGTCGCTCCTTATTCATGGCCCTTCCATGGTCTTGCTGCTGTTCCCTCTGTTCAATGGCATTCTCTGTTCCTCGTCTTCCCTAATACTGCCCGTTCCTACCAGGATTGTCTCACAGACCCACCCTCTCCATACCCTCCCTCAGATCCTCATCCGTCCCAAACACATTCAGCGCCCACGGCGTCATCCGACTCTTGACCACGAATCCCCTCTCCGCACTTCCATCACCTCCCTGTCTCCTCCCACCCGCAGCTTGACTGACTCTTGCCGCGCCTTGTCCAAAGGCATCAACCTCCTTCTCTCTCCAATTGCCCGGACTCTGTGGCACGGTCGGATCCAACACTAGAGGTCCTTCCTCTCCAAGTCTCCGTGTACGCCGCTGATATGGTGGCCCACGACCCATTCCCGCAGCCTTTTCCCAGCTTGTCTCGCAGCCACGTGCCATGATGCCTGCGGATGCCCATCCGGTTCGACGATCGATTTCAAGGAGGCGTGTGATGAGCCATTCGCGCTGGGCGGGGTCTTGATATTGTACGCCTGCGAAGAATAGTGAAAGGGTTGATTCAGTTAGCACGGCGCCGAGGGACGGTGAAAGGTCGTCACCCATTGGGATCTGCATGCCAGCTGTGATGCGTCCAATGAGCGTAGCGTAAGGCTGCGTAGCTTGGGCACATATCCCTGCTGCCATCTGTGCGGCCGGTGGCATAGCAGGATGAGAGCGGAGAAGTATGATCTTGGCGAGATGCAACAAAGTCCATAGGATACTGATGTCGTAACTTCTGTGTATGAGAGCTGGGCCAAATGGTGTCAAATTCCCGGTTCCACCAGGCACGGGAGGACAGAGATCTGGGGGCAGTGGCGCGAAAGCCTCCGCGTTGGTGAGGATTTGAGCGACCGTTGCATGAGCTGCAGAGATACTGTTCCACTCTATCATAGCAGTCTCGTAAGCGGCAGGTAGATTGGCGTGTTTTGGATGTGGAGTGTTGGGTGTTGGTGGTGACCGCTCGTAGTCTGGATTCGCATAGCTAGAAGACAGGGGCGCAGTCGGACCAGCAGGAGCCATACCAAAGAAGTCTAGCATTGCGGATGGCGGTATACCGCCGGGAGGGCTTGGTCTTTGTCCTTGTCCTTCCATCGGCGTTGGAGGGCCAGCTTGAGGTGGGCCAAAACCTGGTGGTGGTGGTCCCTTCCATCCAGCCGGAGGCGGCCCAATCCATCCCGGAGGAGGACCTTGCATGTGCGATGGAGGACCTAAAGGTGTTGTTGGTGTTGGCGGATGGCCAGCTGGAGCTGACCCCATACCTGGTGGTGGTCCCATGTTGCCAAAGCCTGGCATGCCTGGTCTGGGTCTCCAGCCACCATCGGCTTCGACTTGTGAGAGTTTCCGACTCCGATCACGTACGGTGAAGTCTGCTATACGCGCGATAAGAAGCATGATGTGATCGTGTGTGCCATAGAGTGCATCTGCGCGACCTAGCGGCGCCCGAGGAGGGCAGTCGGACCATTTGCGATACGACAATCTGGTGTGTGTTAGCCAAATTCCCAATGCATGAGTTGAGAATGTTTACATTAGAGCTTTGCCGCTAATGATACTCTGGTAAGCATCATTTCGAGCATACCACCAGTAAAGATCTTGGAGGGTTTCAAAGTTCTGAACATCTAGCCTTTCTGGGAGACTGGTCTTCTTCTCATATCTTGAACCATTCTCTTCTATCACCATGCCAAACTCGTCATAGTTGATCTTCTTGCCCACGATGGTGCTCACCAGACTCGCGTCTGGCATCATAGCGCTCTCCTTCAGCCTCTGTTCAAAGTATTTCTGATCGATGAGCATATCCGGATTCTGATACGGAAACTGCCTCTCCTCCGCTGTTTGTGCCGCCTTGAGACGTCGAGCCTCGCGTGTCAATGACCGAAAGTCGAGCTCAGTTAAAAGCTGTGCTGCTCCAACTAGGTGGGTCGACCATTTGACGTGCTCAGCCGTCCACACTTCATAATAAGCCAAGAGCATGGATGTTGCTATTGTGGAAGTGGAAAGGCGCTTCTTCGGATTTCCTAGATTTCGTCCGAGGCGTTTGAGGGAGTAAGCGTAATGTTTGAACGACGGCGTGATTGAAGCTCCCTGAAGTCTCGCGATCTGTAGGCTTGCAAGTGCCAACATGGCGTGTAGAAGTCCTTGGTTTCTCAGGGCCTTCAAGGGAAGAACGTAAGTCCACAAGGCCTGCTGAGCCGCAGGAGTCGCTCCTTCGAAGAGCAGGGTCGAGTTTCTAGGATTTCGCTCGTAGATCGAAAGTGTTGGTCCTGTCTACGTAACAAGTCAATACATGGTCGTAGCTAGTTGTTGATGCCAGTTTGAGCGAAAGCGCCGGTCCTAGATGCTATCGTATGCCGAGTCGTATGGCGGTCCGGCGAAGATATGAAGGAATGACTTACGACGTGGATATAGTGCGCAAAGACACGGGCCGTCTTGAGATTTCTCAAAGGGCTAGCGGCGTACTCTGGTCTGTACTGCGTAAGGAGTCCGTCATATAAAAATGCGTCGTAACGCCTGATTCCAAATTCGCTGGAATTCTCAAGATGTATGCGGCGTATAATGCTAAATTCCTTGCTCGTAAGCATTGCATCGTCGTTCCTTAGGTCCTCTGCGTCGAGCATTTCTTCATCCGATTGTACATCCCAATAGTCGTCGTCCTCATTTTCGACCGCGGCTTCGTCGAGGACCTGAGTGGGGCTGACATGATCGTCGCCTGCGAAACCTCGCAGCAGTAGTTGCGGCTGGGATTGTTGTGCTTGGGATACAGCCACTGGTTGTTCTATAGAGGTCAGACAGGTCAGCTAGCTGGATCATGCGCATTGGGGGTTGACTGCGGTAGCTGACTGCACTCAACGAGACTCTGACTGCAAACGCAGGGCGCTGTGTGACGGCGATCTTAATGACAACGACATGCACGGTATTGACGATGAGATGGTTTGTATGATTGAAGCCGGAAAGAGAGTAATAATAGTCATTGGGGTGTACGAGGTATGTAACTAGACACGAGACATACCGAGAACAGGTTGTGGCATATACTTTACATCCGAAGTGAAATCATGATTGGGTATCTGAACAGAAGAATAGCTAGAATGGGTGAAGTCAGCATGAGAAACCGCCGCCGGATAATTGTATGGTCCAGCTTGGCTCATCTCCGCTGAGCTGACTTGAATTTGTTGAACAGCAGCTTGAGGGTGGCTGTTATATCGCTGTAGAACTGGGCGTGGCTCGGGATATGCAGGATACTGATCGCTTCGCGGCGAAACGCTGGAATGCGAATGATACGAATTCTGTTCTTCTGCTTGGCTAACAGACTGATGCTGGTAAAGCGGCTGCTGTGTCATAGCCTGAGAGATAGCGGAGCTCGAATCCACACCACTCCCATAAGTGACGGGAATCTGCTGGTAGGATGCCTGGCTTTGGGCGTAATGAGGAGAAGCCTGATAATTGATGTTGGGCTCATGATTGTACTGCGTGGGAGGACTGGCGTGTACAGGCGAGGGTTGGGGAAAGTATGATGCTGTCGTGGTTGCCATCGGAGTATGGTGATGAGGCGAAACGAGCGGCTGTTGGTGATGTGGTGAGGGTAGAGGATGTTGATAGCTAGCCTCCTGGGCATAGTTGTGAGTACCACCAGCTACTTGCTGAGAGGATGGATGGTTCGCGCCTGCACTCGGATCGACGCTTGAGAAGTCGTAGCTGTTCAGTGGTCGTGGCTGGATGGTGGTGTGCGGTCCGTCCTGGCCTGCAGCCGTAGAATGAGGAGGTTGATATGGTTGATTTCGAGTGCCGGGTAGCATCGAAGTGTGGTACTGAATGGTGCTAACATGGCCTGGATGGTTTGGCCAGTTCTCGATGGGAGTCTTAAATACCACCCGTTGGTTGTAGCCTTCACACTGACGTTTCGACTTGATGCAGTTACCGCACGTGGGCCTTTCCTCTCCACATTTGATGCGACGCTTTCGACATGTGAGGCAACCCGTTTTGGTCCTCTTCCTCATCTTCGGGTGTGCTGACGTGCCTGGCAGGTTGCCGGTAGGGGACACATCGCCGGCGCCACCAGTTGGAGAAGCCAATTGAGCATTCGTCATGACTTAGAACGATCAGACGTGGTTTTGACTTTCCACGTTGGTTATGATGAAGGGTTATAACGCGAATATGTAAACGGCTACAGGTGGAGCAGGCGCTTGGGTGTGAAGCCAGGTGAGACTGAATGCGGCGGAATGATGTCGGTCCGCGTGGATGCGGGTACGGCGGAGCCAAGAGTGATTGGCCTCTCAGAGATGTCGATCCGCAGTCGGTGATTTCTGCGGGGTCACAGCGGTGTGGCAGGTGTAAGAGTCAACTCGAGGATACCAAAGCGATGAGAGTCGGCTCCAAAGACTGGTGGATGTTGTGATGTGGTGTTGTAGGACAGCAACGAGGATGCACAGCGAAGTCAATCACTCAAGCCCACGGGAACCATGTGGAGCATGGGCGTCTGCGTTAGTTATACAGGAGACGGGCAGCACGCACCAGGTGTCAAACGCCGCTGATGAGCCCAAAAGGGAGCAAGCGGCAAGCCCTCCGCTGGCAGACAGGACGGAAAGGCTGTACGTAAAATGCTGGCACCCCCAGAACAGGCCAGAGAAGGTGAAGATGGTCTAGACTAGGGCATGTGAGGAGGCTCCTCTTGGACGAGCAAGGTACATGGGGTCGGTTCAGCGTGGGCGTGTAGGGTCTGCAAAAGCAGCGCAAACGGACACGGACTGAGGTAAGTAGGTGCAGGACAGAGAAAACATGTTCTATTCGGCAGCGGTAGTGCGAGGCTCGATCGGGGTTCGTGCCACGAACCAGGGTACGATGGCTGACGCTAGGACTGTGGAGAGGACCGCTCGCAGGAACAGTGATGAAAGATGGCGGCTGTGGTCTGTGAGCGCCCCAGGGATCATGGATCTCTGGGCGTGCGGACTAAGGAGAGGGGTGCGCTGCTATAGCCAGCGCGAGGATCCCAGTGCAATCTGCCCAGAATAGCAGCGCGGTATCAATCACAGCCTGACGACAATGGGTGGAGGTGTGTGGTTGCGAGCGTTGAGTGACGGACAGTGCCGGCTGCAGCGGAGGCACTAGCCTTCACATTCTTTCCGGCTTCGGCAGGCCCCAGAGTCGCGCCTTGCCAGCGCCGAGGTTGGGAATGCGCGGTATCGAACAGTACCAGTACCAGTACGGAGTCAGTACCCTACCCGTCTCCACCACGGCCGCACGCTGCTTGCTGCTACTGTAGGCTCGGGGCGGGAGTCAGCAAGCAATTGCCCGCGTCGAGCTTGTTACTCGTGCTCAGCTTGATGGTTCCGCGCGCTATCGTGGCTACTGTGCAATGTGCGAGACGGGTGGAACGTGGGACTCGGAAGCAATGGCGCTGCCATCCCAGACAGGCCCCAGCAGCTGTCGCGTTACGCACGAGAGACATTCACTCTGCCCCGGGCGGTGCTCATTGCGTGCGCTGGGCGGCAGCCGCTCCTGAGCGCTGCCGCTGCAGCTGAATCGCATCTCAGTCTCTGCGACGTCGCCCCGCCAATACATCGATTCCAAGCCGCCCGTCGCCCTTCAGCGACTCTGAGCATGTCGCCACGATGGCCTGCTCTCCACCGTCCGAGCTGCATCTGAGACTTGGCTCGTCCCCAATAGAGCCTCCCCCAATGCGGCCTAGCCGATCGCCGTCCGATGGCGCCGTCTGACGCGCCACGCGCTGCGCTGGTCAATAAGCTCATCCCACCCCATGGTGTCAACCCACCCCACCGGAGCGTCGCCTGTGATCGCCTGCGTCTGATTCACTGCCCATTCCAGGGGTCCCTTCACCACCCTCACCTGTCTGCCATGTCCATACACAGCGGCCCAGGAACACACTCGCGCCGGTGGCTGCACATTGCCCAGCTGAAAGTCAATAGGGAAGTGACGACCCTACGCCTGCCGTTCGGGCCCGCGCTTACGTGCGCTCTGTTATGATTTTCACCCAGGAATGATGCGTGGACCCGGCCGCTGGGCTCCAGCCTGGAGATACCGCTATGACACGCTCAAAACCATAACAAGCCCGCCGCCGGCTACATTCCCAGCGACTCTGCGGCTGGACCTGCGGAGGATATCCGCCCCGGCGGACTTCATGCTAATATCTTTACGAGGACGGTTACTATTCTTGCGAATCGACGCACTTGACTAGCCGCTGCATGCATCGCAGAATTCCGGACGAGGGGATCGTCCGGAATGCCACCCACCGAACGGCAAACCAGATCGCGATGCGCGCTCTATCATTTGCAAAGTCCTAGCCTTGGCGGCTCTGCAATCCTGAAGGTCCCAGGAGCCTCAACCCATGAAAGCTAATGCAGTAGACGCATGCCGCCACACAATCCTTTGATCACGGATCCTGGGCGCTGGGTGGAACAGACTTTTGATAGTTAGGCCAGTGTAGGGCGAACAGGATGCCGCAGCGACTGACGTCGTTTCGTGCTAATGTGCCTCTAGTCACCGTTGTGGTCACCCGTCAACACTTCGCTGCTAACTTTCGTTTTCTGGTACCGCGCCGCGTCTAGTCCGCTCTCTCGGTAGCGGCTGGTGTCCTCGACGTCTGCTCAGGTCACTTGTAGGCCTTTAGCGCGTACCAATCGTAGATGCCCACCACTGTCCACATGGAGAGATAATGGGATTCGCTTCCAGCTTCATCTGCTGAAATCTAACCATGCACGCACGCGCTATTCGCCGCAAAATCTTGCAAGGTTCCACACGCGCGAGATCCTGCACCTCTCAGGTGGCATTACCTGCACCAAAAGCAACCCAGTTTCCGGACCATCGGTACCTCCCGAACACTAGTAGCCCTCACCGGTGTGACTTGATCAAGACCACCCTTGCCCTGGCTCTGTTCGTGTAGTGAGGGGAACTTGGCAGCCTCGGGACATTTGCTGTTAGGGTGCACTTGAATGTGGAAAGAGTTCCATCAATGTGCATGCACACTGCAGCAGCCTGCTCTCAAAGCATGGCACAGAATTATTGCATGGTGGTCTCCACGCATGAAAGCAGGGGTGGATTTCGAGGTCGTGGCTTCCACGAGCGACAGTTCAGCACAGCGCACCGGACGGCTTGGGTGAACGGCGACTACCAGCCGCACTAGCACTTTAACCGGCAAAATTTAGCGATCTGGACCCTTCGAACTAAAGCTTGATCTCTGGAGATGCGCTGATGCGATATCCACTCCCGTCGTTGGCGCAGCAGCTTGGACCAACGCTTAACTGGCGCCTCACGTGTAGCCTAACCGTCTCGGTTAGGTTATGCGAACAGCACGTGAGCCCCATTATACCATTGAATGTATTGGATAGGGGCCGACAATGGCGCTCCACTTTCGGATCTACCGATAGCACTGATACTTGCGAATGACCCTTACTGGTTTGAGATCACGCAAAAGTTTGTGTGGTCATGGATGCACTTGCTGCTCTCAAGTTATCACCTGGAGGCCGCGAGTGGCAGGAAAGCATGCATACTTCGAATCAGGCATTTCAAGTGTGATCTACCATGAGACTGCTATTCAGTCTCTTTTTTCCAACTCCAACGGCTGGACTCGACCTCGTCGAGCCCTGCTTGCGATTGAATCGACAACTCACGTGCACCAACATGCACCTTGCTGTCTAGAGTGCGTCCAGGCAAGATCCCAGACAGCGCTCACACGCTTTATAGAGCCCACATTCTCCCGGCAGAATGGTTAGGCTTTTTTTTACCCAAACAACATGGCAGGAAGATTCGTTGGTCCCACCGGCTAGCTGTCATGGGTTGGAGCATACCCGATCATGCGAGCCCCTGTGGATCTATCAATCCTCTGCATGTTCACGTGCGCCTAAAAGCAGCACCGTGAACTCAGCAGTTACGATGGTCATCTATGGAACCCCTTCCAGTGAATCTGTCCAACATTGGGCACCCACTTCCTCGGCCAGGGAGGTACATTACAAATACGGAGACAGTCAGCCGGCCCATTTCCCAGGCCGGAAGTATTGGTTATCAACCGTTGGCACTGCAGCATCCAACTGCGGCTGCTCTATCGTGGACTTGACTACACTAGCTAGCAGCATGATGCCAGATCTCCACACAGTGTTCCCCCAAATAGATCTGGAGACCCTCTCAAGCAAGAGCAAATGTCCGATGCATTCCCACGATCTGGCAGCCGGAATCCGCGGGACGGGACGAGCTCCGAAGGATCCGTTTGCAGTCGTACATGGAGCGCCTACCCATGTCGGCACCCTAGTACTGCATGCTCTGTCCGACCACAATCTATTACAGTTCGCAGAGTTCATGTCGGCCGGGCCATTGCAGCCTCGCGTTCGGTTTTCTTCAATCCTTGAGTGTTCGAAACACAAGGGTTCCCTGCTTCAAAGCACATGAGAGCGATCACGTGAGTTAACTTTCACCCTGTAGTCAAATCACCTATATGAGTCCTCCCAAGCGGGGATTCTTTCACATACGACCATAGGCGCAGTACACCAGGGCTTCCCGTCCGCTCAGCCGTACTTAAGTCTGCGACCGGCGGATTAGTAGTCAAGTGGGTGACCATTGGCGAATACCCGCTGTTGTATGTTTTTGACGTTTTTGCCACCCTGCTCATCGGCTCAAAATGTCTTCGAGACCTCGATTTTCTCCTCCACTCGCAATTCGTTTACGGAAACAGTGCTGCTTAGTCCATAGTCCAGCCTGGTGGATATCGATATGATAACTTGCATTCACATCCCTCCAAGCTCACAAAGAATCTAGCGCTATGTTGGCATTGCGGACGAAGTTTTCGCCCTTGCTCAGTGCTCGATACAGCAACGCATTAGACGTCTAGCTTGATATCAACAATGGTACAGGATGGCATGCCGCTCATCAAGCGCATATCCACTCCAGTTTTCTCTTATCATCCTTGCAACTCCAACCAAGAGCGCCCACATTCCATTCACTTCCCAAGCTGCATCAAGCATGGACCCAGTACCACTATCCACTACGCTCACCCAATCGCCAACCCTCTCCGAATCAAGATGCATTTCCCTCAACACTGTAATCACACCAACCACCCCACCTTCCTGCTTCTCCACCCTAAACCCACCCACCAAACTATCAATCGATCTGTCCACCCCCGCCGAAACCGGACTCACTGCCGCACTCCACGCCCCACGAAGCTGGCAACGGGATTCATACAGCCTCACTCCGCCAGAACAGAAAGAGGAGCGGAACCAAGCATTTGCAGAGGACGCATTCGCGTAGTATAGGATATGTGTGTCGATTCTTGTATCAAGTCCAAACTTATTCGGTACATGTCCATATACCTTGTACCCTCACCACCATCGCATACCCCACATCCAACCGCCCTTCAACGCAACCTTGAATCCCCAACGCTCCCACGTCCTTACACCAACTGTCCATAGCCACAACGCCAGCACTCCAATCCAGCCGCCCAGCCACTTGGCAACGCGGAACGGCGCAGCAATGGTGTTGAAAGCCTCGCGAATGGCATCCAGCACGAACCATACTGCGATAACCGCGTACACGGCGAGGCAGATCTTGAAAACCAGGTACATGAACTTTTTGATTTGCGCAAATCCTGTCTCGAACTTGCCCGTCGATGGGACGGAAGTCCGATGGAATGTGGTGGGCTTGGTGAGTACTTTTGTCGGTGAGTTGGACCGGCTTGCGATGGGTGTGCGTAGACAGGCTGGCGTGGACGCTGATGTCGGCGCGGTATGTGATGCGAACGGATCGATGTACGCTGTAGGCCTTGTTGCAGCCGTGGGCTTCGCTGCAGGAATAGAGAACATGACGGGCGTTGTTGTGGGCTTAGCGATTCGCGGGCCTGAAGGGCGGAGCCAAGGCCAGCGGGACGTGAGCGTGCGTTTCGGCGACGTTTTCTTCGACTCATCTGCAAACTTGGTGTTTGCTGGCCCTTTCTCCTTGCTAGCATCAAGTCTCGGAGTCGCACCAGCAAGGTCTTTACTTCTGTATCCGAAGATCGAATCGCCTTCTACGGAGTTGTGGCGCGTGAAATTCGGCATCGATTTGGCCGGGCTGGGCGAGCGCGAGGTTTGTGTCGGAGAAGTGACGGGCTGATGGTTGTAGCGGTTCTGGCCATCTTCTGTCTGTACACGCTGAGCTACTGTAGCGGCTGACCTGGGTTTGATGTGAACTTTGATGCTTGCTGGCAAGGCTGTGCGCGATGTCGAAGTCGCTGAAGCACCTGCAGTCGAATCGGCTCGATAGACACGATAGCATGAAGTGGGTGACGCAGCCCTAGCGGGCGTGGTGCCTACGATAGGCTTACGTCGTGTACTGACGTTTGCTAGGCCGTTGACCTCACGAACGCCTGATACCATAGGTCTCGTAGATCTTTCACTCCTTGTCCAAGCGCTCTGCTGTAGTGGCGGGCTGATAGGAAAGGATCCAGCTGGACTTGGTTGACTCTTGTCAGTCGCTGCTGAATTTCGAAAACTGGCTGATGGTCGCGAACCATAGTCGTAGGATAGGATTTTCGACGGCACTTTGACGCCTTGGCTATCGTTTCTCTCCCGGACTTGTCGCGCCTTCTCTTGGTATGTTTTCAATGCTTCGGCCCGAGCTGCTGGCGAAGCTACCTTTGGTGGCGAGATGGGACAGTCGAGGATGGGTAAGCGCGTCGTTGGCATAAGAACGGCGAATGCATCGCTTTCGAAAGCTGCCTGAGTATCCGTTGATTCGGTTCGGATCGTAGCAAAGCCCGTCTTCCTGCTCGTGGGCACTCTCCTAGGTGGCGGCACCTCACGTTGCTCCCATGCATCATCTGAAACGTAAGGTGAGCGGTAGTTCGTGTCATATCTGTGAGAGTCTTGCTGAAGACTCTTTGGAGACTTCCTTGACGAGGCAAGAATCTGCTTGAGTGACCTTGGTGGTTGTTTCGAGCCGCCATCGGTTGTTGCCGCTTGGTCTCCGAGATGTGCGACCGGTGAGTCGTACGAGCGACTACGGCGGCGAAAGTGCATCTAATAGTATTGTATGCAGTACTGAAAGATTTGGTAGTGAAGCGTTGGAAGCGAATGTAGAGTAAAGAGTGCTTGTTTTCTTGTGCGGCGAGATGCTGAGTCTAAGAAAAGTTCAGCAATAAATTGCCCCGTTCGAACAAAACGTACGTCAACGTGGGGTTGGATGTGGAATGCATGGGGCTGATGTGGCGACGAGTGTATGCTGTGGAATGTGCAGTGACACCAGACGGAAACGTAGCGAGATGGCCATGAGCCTCATTTCGAACAGGAGGCTGGACCGCCCGACCTTAGAGAGACGCGAAATATGTTGGTTTGTCATTATTGATGACTTCTTTCGGGCAAGATGCTATTACCGCCCGTAGTTCGCAAATGCGAGGGTATATGCTATACAGAATGACTCGACACCAGGTGGAGTCAATATGCGAAAAGGACCAAGAATCCCGTCCGACAAAAGTCCGTACGAACAATATTTCTATCCAGAACGCCGCGTAGCTGTTTTGAAGCAAATATGGGGTTAGGCGTCGTCAGTAGGGTCGATCTCAGCGTACTCTGTCCAGCGACCATTGACAGCCTTCTTCCAGGTGCGAATGGATGCATCATCTCCAGTAGAAACAAGCAAGTCACCTAGTTGTAAGATCAGCAGAGACTTGCAAAACGTCTGCGTCAGACATACCCATGTGCGAGAAGCTCACGCGCCATACTGCGCCGTGGTGGTTGGTGAGCTCGTCGGTAAGCCTGGCAGTCTGTCTGATACGGCCCGGATACTGATCGTGCTCATGCGACGTGTCTGGCGTCTTCGAAGCTCCAGCCAGTCCAGCTCCTATGCCGGAAGGCGCGTTCTTGCGAGGTCCTGGACGAGGCGAGATGGCACCGGTGACCGTGGCAGTCGAAGAAGTTCCACCGGTCGAGGCATGACCAGACGAAGGTGTCGTTACTTCGTAGATACGAATGGCGCCATCTTTACTAGCCGTTGCAAGAACATCGTAGCCACGCATAGAGCCGTTTGCCCACGCCAGATCGCGGATGATCTGTCGAGCACCTTCCAACTTGGCCACGTGGAAGAAGCGCTTGGCTTTGTCAGTCCTGAAGATGTAGACATCCTTCATAGCTGCAACGGCCAGCGAGAGCGATTTGCGGTCGAGGCCAGCCATAATGGCCGTCCAGCATGGTAGTTTTTCCTTGTGAAATACTACCTTGAAGCCAACTTCTTCTTGGCGTTGAGGTGGATTATCCTCGCAAACCCAGTGCTCTGCTAAGACAGTCAGATAGCCGTCACGAGTGATCAGAGCAAGCCACGTCTCTTGCATGATATTCTTGAAGTCTAGCGACATGAAGGGCGCATGGGTCTGCGAAGCAAGGTTTGTGATCAGCTTGAATCTATTGCCGGACATGGGCACTTCAGTGACGTCTTCTTGCCAGAGCTTGCAGCGACCATCTTCACCTATGCTGCCGACGACCTCACCCATGAAGGGGCCGTTCCACTTGACCTGTCACATGTTAGCATGAGGTTACCTATGTGGCGACATCATATGCATGGACCCGGATCGAGGCCTGCGGCTGAAGATTAGATAAAACGAAAGTGCACTTACATCAACAATCTCAGCATCGTGTGCCTTCCAGCTCTCGACCAGAGTCCACGAGTCGTCTTTCTTGTCCCACACCTTGAGGCGGTGATCGGAACTCGCGGTTACCATGCGCGTACCAAAGTAGTTGAAGTCGATGGCGAGCACAAGGTCCTGGTGCCCGTGAGAGAAGGTCTGAAAGCTGCGTTCTGCTGCCATTTTCGCGTACGCGTGACGCGCCTCGATGAACTGAGTTTCGAGATGTTCCACGACGCGCTGTTCGACGCTGGACGGGCTGCCGTCGGCACAGGGCTCCTGTATCAAGGGAGACACAAGGTCAGCATGCTCCAGCACATCTTCAAAGGTAACTGCAAGATTGAGATGGGAGTGCCGATGGTGGGAAAGCGGACCAGAGTGCAACCGTGCTTCGTCGCGTGTGGGGCTCAGAGACGAGTCGCTCGCGGCTTGCGAGGGCAGGCGCGAGGGCGTCAGGTTCGCAAGGAAGGCTGGACGAGCAAGGCGACGAGTGACGGCGTCTAAGTTTGCCTTGATGGCATCGAGATCGGTGTGCTGGCCAGGCTGGTTGAGCTCCATAATGGTTGCCAATGCGTTCGTCGGCTGGAGCTTCTCTCGTTTGGGGTTAGCAGGACGAAGACGCCGGGGCTGTTTCTGAACACCTTTCAACACCACCCAGCGACGCCAACGGCCATCACAAACACGCGCAAACGCAGCCCTTCGCTCAATCCTGCACTGTTCCTGCGTCTTTCCGCATTCGTGGCGCGCTTGCCCAATTCGATCGTTAACGTTTGTGCACGCCACGTTTCTCAGCGCGCATTGGTGACGCCGAGTTTCAGCACACCGACTTGACTGTTTTGCAATCTCTTTGGCTTTCCACGGGATCCGGGCCGCAGTTGTGGAATTTGCGGCTTCCACCGTCGTGGGGTGGGCAGAGCGGCAAAGGGACAGGAACACCATTCCATGCCAAGCTACCACGACAACACCGATATCAGCCTCATCTAAGCCATAGGACGCCCAGTCTTGGAAGCATGTCGGCCACTTTGACGTCGACAGAGGCGTATTCGCTCCTGTCTTTGTCGTTGGCATGCAGTGGGGTCTTGGCGAACACGCTGCAGGGTGAGGGAGAGCCGCTCATTGCATCCATAGCATTCAGCGGGCTTGCTTTTGCATTTTGCTATGCTTTGATACGGTGGCTAGGGAATGCCTTCATCAAGCGCGGCTTCAAGGGCAGAGATTTATGCAAACTCAAGCAGACTGAGATGTGAGTGCATGGAACACTTCTTGACATACGAAATGTGACTAACAGACACAGCCCAGAAACCATGGGTGCAGTGTGTGCGATGGTATATCTCTTCGTTTTGATTGTCTTCATCCCATGGCCTTTCTACAAGGACATTGTTGTCGCGACCTCTGGCGGCGGCAACAGAGATGTCATCAAAGAGCTGGAGGAGATCGAGACAGGACGGTTGCTCCACAGGTTCCCTCACAACAAGCTTGCGTCCTACCTATCAGCCATCTTGTCACTACAGTCCATTGTGCTTCTTGGCATTGGGGACGACCTGTTCGACATCAGATGGCGTCACAAGGTGCTCATACCGGCCTTCGCTGTCATACCCATGCTTGTAGTGTACTTTGTCGATTTTGGAGTAACTCAAATGGTTGTACCACTGCCACTACGACCTTATTTGGGCGAGCTGTTTGATCTTGGTAAGTGCAGACTCTATATCTCTCCAGGGACGACAGCGCTGACGCATACCTAGGCTGGCTGTACTACATCTATATGGCACTGATGTCCATCTTCTCCTCGAATAGCATCAATATCTTGGCGGGCATCAACGGCATCGAAGTCGCTCAATCCCTGGTCATCGCAGTGCTGATCGTCCTGAACGACACCCTATACCTTTCGCCATTCACGCCGTACCCGCATCCAGCCACTGACTCGCATCTCTTCTCCTTGTACCTTCTCCTTCCATTCATCGGCGTATCGCTGGCTCTTCTAATGCACAACTGGTACCCTGCAAAGGTATTCGTGGGCGACACGTACTGCTATTTTGCAGGCATGGTCTTTGCAGTGGTCGCCATCCTCGGCCATTTCAGCAAGACTCTGATCCTCCTCCTACTACCACAAGCATTCAACTTCGTGTACTCGGCTCCGCAGCTGTTCCACCTCGTACCATGCCCCCGACATCGGCTTCCGCACTTCAATGCACGGACGGGCTTACTAGAACCCTCGCGCGTCGAGTTTCGTAAACCATTACGTCGACCGATAGCGGAGAGCCTCAAGTTGCTGCACCGGCTTCGGCTGCTTGATGTCGAGGTTGATGCGAAGGGGCAGGTGGTTTCGTCGTCCAACTTTACGCTAATCAACTTGTGGCTGGTGTGGTTTGGGCCGATGCGGGAAGATCGGTTGGCGTTGGGGCTACTTGCGTTCCAGTTCCTTATCGGGGCACTAGGTCTGTTCATTCGGCATCGTATGGCGTTGCTTGTCTTCTCGGCGGACAACTTGTAGTAGTACAGTGTGTTGGACAGCATTTTGGCGTGGCATATGGCCTTCACAGCGACACTCCTACGACGCTTTCACCCGTTTGTAATATAGCCCTTCCTGTTTGTATACGAAGTAACAATATCACAGAGCGTACTAGCAGGCCGATGTCGAGATGTGTGGCGTTCCCTGCAAGACATGGCCAATCGGCTACGGTTCGAACAAGCTGACGCTGCAGATGCCGGTCGTCGCGAGGCTGTGGCGGGGGCACAGCGCAATGCGGGGCAGCACGCCAGCAACGTCATTGCCGTCTTGCTCGAAAGAGCACACTTGACAACCACCTTCCAAGAGCAGCGCGGTTATCTAGCGGATGCTGCAGGATGGAGCACCACATCGCACTGCTATCATACGAGTTTAAGCGCATGGTGACTGCAAATGTGGGACGTGCTGTTGCAGACGGCCATAATCGGCGCTTCAGGATTGGCCGTTCGGTCGTAGCTATCCTCGCTGCCGACATCGGCCTCTTGCTTTGCCATCGCATTGTTCTTGTTCTTAAGCCGAGGAGTGTTGCTCATTTCTGGATTCCACATCATACTTTGAGCCTTGTCTCTTTAATTGAATTTCCGAGTGCAACTTGAACCCAATCATACGCCATGCCGTCTGCTGTAACACCACCACAGACCTTGTACGACAAGGTTTTCGGGGATCACATCGTTGAAGAGAAGCAAGACGGCACAATTTTGCTATACATTGGTGCGTCTTGACTTCGAAACCACGGGAAAGTGGCTGACAATTCCGCAGACAGGCATCTTGTCCATGAAGTAACATCCCCAGTAAGTCAACCTAAGAACAACATCGTGATATCCGCAAGTACTCATATGACCATAGCAAGCATTTGAGGGTCTTCGAAATGCAGGCCGGAAGGTGCGGAGACCAGACTGCACCCTCGCCACAGTAGATCACGTATGTATCCTTCGAACCAACGCAATTGTCTCCCAGAATCTGACACGCAATAGAATATTCCTACCTCATCTCGAAAAAACCTCACTACGACCGATAAATTCATCGAGGAGGCAGACTCGCGGACACAATGTGTGACTTTGGAGGACAACGTCAAGGCGTTTGATCTCACATACTTCGGCCTTGACGACAAGAGGCAAGGTATCGTGCACATCATCGGGCCAGAACAAGGCTTCACATTACCAGGAACGACAGTTGTCTGCGGTGACAGCCACACATCCACACATGGCGCATTCGGAGCACTCGCATTCGGTATCGGCACGAGCGAAGTCGAGCATGTCTTGGCCACACAGACGCTCATTACACAAAGAAGCAAGAACATGAAGGTCCAGGTAGACGGCGAGCTCGGCCCGGGTGTCAGCAGCAAAGACATCATTCTGCACGTCATTGGACAGATTGGAACTGCCGGGGGCACAGGAGCAGTCATTGAGTTTTGCGGCTCGGCCATCCGCGGTCTGAGCATGGAAGCCCGCATGTCGATATGCAACATGTCGATCGAGGGTGGCGCAAGAGCAGGCATGGTCGCGCCCGACCAAACCACCATCGACTACCTCAAGGGACGACCGCTCGCGCCCAAGGTTGACAGCCAAGAGTGGAAGAAGGCTTGCAACTACTGGCTGGGCCTCAAGTCAGACGAGGGCGCGAAGTGGGATATCGACCTCCTGATTGATGCAAAGGACATTGCGCCAACAGTGTCTTGGGGCACGTCGCCGCAGGATGTCGTTCCCATTACCGGCGTCGTTCCAGGACCGGACGACTTCCAAGATGAAGTTAAGAAGGATGCTTGCAGGCGTGCGCTGAAGTACATGGGACTCACTGCCGGCACTCCCATGCAGGAGGTCCAAGTCGACAAGGTCTTTATCGGATCCTGCACAAATGCACGTATTGAGGATCTGCGGCTGGCAGCGCGCGTTGTAGAAGGCAAGAAAATTGCCCCCAACATCAAGCGCGCCATGATTGTGCCCGGTTCCGGCCTCGTCAAGAAGCAAGCCGAAGCAGAGGGTCTCGACAGAATCTTCAGCGATGCTGGTTTCGAATGGAGAGAAGCTGGTTGCTCAATGTGTCTGGGCATGAACCCCGACATTCTCTCTCCCGGCGAGCGCTGCGCTTCAACATCAAACCGAAACTTTGAAGGTCGACAAGGTGCAGGTGGCCGAACACATCTCATGTCACCTGTGATGGCCGCCGCAGCCGCCATCGTAGGCAACCTCGCAGACGTACGAAAACTAGCAGCCCCATCTGCCCGTGCCGCCAAAGGCTCTCCCAAGGTCGAACTCGACGCACACATGGAAGAAGTCGGCAGCGACGAGGACTTTGACCGCCAAATGGACCTCCCAGCCGACGCCCAGATTCCCACGGCACCACAAAGCACAAAAGGCGCCACCGCTGGTATGCCAAAATTCGAAACCCTACGCGGCATCGCCGCTCCCTTCGACATTGCCAACATCGACACCGACGCCATCATCCCCAAACAATTCCTCAAAACAATCAAGCGCTCCGGTCTCGGCTCCGCCTTGTTCCACGCCTGGCGCTACGAAGCCGGCAGCGACAAGGAAAACCCCGACTTTGTCCTCAACCAGGAGCCGTTCCGCAACTCCAAGATCCTCGTCTGCACGGGGCCGAATTTCGGCTGCGGCTCATCGAGAGAACACGCGCCGTGGGCTTTGCTCGACTTTGGCATCAAATGCATCATCGCGCCCAGCTTCGGCGACATCTTCTTCAACAACACTTTCAAAAACGGCATGCTGCCGCTGCGCATCACCGACCCTGCCTCGTTGGACAAAGTGTACCAGATCGCCAAGGCGGGCCAGGAACTCGAGGTCGATCTCGTCAACCAGGTCATTCGCGATGGCCAGGGTGCAGAAGTCTGTAAGTTTGATGTCGAGGAGTTCAGGAAACACTGCCTGGTCAATGGGCTGGACGACATTGGCCTGACGATGGCGAATGAGGAGAAGATTGAGCAGCATGAGCGCAAGAGGACAGCTGTGTGGCCATGGCTGGACGGGAGTGGGTATTTGGCGAGGCACGGGAAGGGGCCGGTGAAGATTGAGGCCAAGGCGGTGCCGAAGACGAACAGGGGTGAGGTGTTGACGGAGCCGTTGGAGTGGTAGAGCGGTGTGTTGTAGTGATGAGTGGATGATATTTGCGCTTCGGATTCGGTGGTATCTGATTGTTTTCTGAGCAAGTAACGAATATATGGCTGCTTCAGTGCACTTTTATACGGAATATAACATCTTATACACTGTACATACGTGTTTGCAATTGAACTCGCCATACACTTATCTTTCTAAGAACGCCAATCTTCAAGGTATACCGTGCTATGCGGCCCGAGCCTGTTCCCTTAACGCCTTACGCCACCTTGCTACATCTTACATCACGCTCCAGCACAGGTCCTTCAAACATCTTATCGTCCAGCCTGCTGCCCCGCTAACCCTGGGCCATCCTTCGTCCACCCGCCCCTCCTCATGCCCTCCTCAATCCTCCCCCAAATCCGCTCCACTACCTCTCTATCCCTCCACCTGCCCTTCTCTGTGCCCGTCCACTTATCCACTTTCACCGGCAATACGCCCCTACCAAGACTCAACACGCTATCCGGCGGCTCTTCATTACTCCATCCTACATAGACACCTGGGTAGTGACTAAATAGCTCCGCCGGGTTGCTGTATTTGTACGTCTTGAACTGCCACGTCTGACCGGTAGTGAAGATAGCGACGACGCGGGACCAGTATGTCGGTTTGAAAGATACGGTGCTGTCGACGAGAATGAATGTGATGGGCGAGGTGGAGATGGAGGGCATTACGCGTTGGACGCGCACCATGTTTGTGCTTGTGGCTGCGGCGTCGGTGGGCGTGAAAACGCCGTCGTCAAGGAATTGCTTGACGTTGCCCATGCGGAGGAGGGAAGAGGCAGACGGCGACAGGAGTATGATGGGTTCGAGGCGCTTTCGGGGCGCTTTTTGCAGGTTCGCGACGAGGGTGGAGGCTGGAAGCGGTGCGGGCGCGGATGGGTTGGGGCGGTTGCGGAGGAAGGTCGCGGCGATTTTGCGGTATGGTGTAAAGTCCTTTCATCACACTGTTAGTGCCGTCATTTGGAAGAAGTGGGCATAGGACGTACGACGTTCTTGGTTCCTCTCAGAACGGTGTTGTGATCTCCCATCTTGCGCTCGCCGTCGTAGATCTGGAGTAATCGCGCATCTACCATCTTGCCTGTGCCACTGCGCTTCATGTCCTTGTCCATGGGCACGCCCTTCCCGCCGGCGATGGCAGCGGCGTCGCCGATTGCTGCGCTCAAGGCGGCGCTGTCGATGGCAGCGATGCTATCGCTGCTCTCCGTCTCGCCGTTCAGCCATGCTATCAGCTCGATCTTCTGTGCGAAGGTCAAGTTTTGCACACTTCCACCAGCACCGCCGGGCAGCTCTTCATTGATTGTTTGGACGGCCGCGAAGTAATCGGTAACGCTGGCGTCTTTGTTCAGCCATGCGAAGTAACAACTGCGCAGGTCTATAGGCTTGTTGTTCGGCGCAAAACGTGTTGATGAGGTGAGGGGAAACGTGCGATGGGCATCATTTACATTGAAGGAAATGTGTGATGCGACAGCGAGATCTGTAACGGTGTCGGTGGGTGTCGGGTCGGCGCTGTTGGAGAGGATGGGGTTGGCGTTGTCTTTGATCGAGAGGCGCAAGTTGTACAGCGGGTCCTCGATTTCAGCCTGCGCTGCCATTTTGAAGAAGACGGGCGCGTCAGGCGCGTCACGGGAGGTCGATCGAGCTGGTGGGCGTGGACGCTGGCTTTGTCGCGAAGCTGAAGGCTTGAAGCTGCAGTGAGCTTGCACTTTTGGCCATGCTTCCGAACATCAGCCGAGCTGCGACCAGGGACCTGCGGACTCCCGCCCCGTCTCACAACCCCAGCCTGATTTGGAAGAAAAGCAAGGTGGGCACATCGCCATCTTTACTTCACGAGTGCAGCTTTTTGAATGTCTCTGCGACTGCCCTCCGAGCGGCCAGGCTTCTGGAGAGCAAGCATGCATCGAGCTCACGAGGCTATGGTCACAGCCATATTCCTCCGTGCAGTCGAAAGTGCATTCATATATTTGCCTGCTCGGACGGGTCTTTGCCAACATAGCATTTAGCTGACACTGTGGCCTCCTTCGGCCATCTCAAACCGCTGCCGGTAAGGAGTCGCTGCCTTTGCGTCACTTGTCACAAACGGTACAAGCATATTCCGATAGCCTGCGGCACCCAGCTCTGTCATGGCTGACTCCTGCTGATGAGCGTCTTCCGTCCCTTCACCGTGTGCATCGACAGTCAGATCAACGTAATGATACACCCAGAAAGAGCAGAAAACAAAAGCTGTCATCCCACCTCCCAGGACAGTCAGGTACATCGTCGCAACCTACAGCACATTAGCTCGAAATGATATGGCGAAAAATTCAAGTGCTTACACTATGTCCCACAGTCCAATTGCTGCCTTCTCGTATAAAAGGCGTACACACAAGGATTGTCAATCCTGCGAGAAAAGCACTTACGGAGTATGACATGAACATCAGCGGTCCTTGCCAAGTAAATACCATCTTCTTTCGAGGTACTACAAGCTGGCTATCAGTGCCCTTCCGCGAGAGCAACAACGGTTTATATCTCTCGAAGAACAATTCAGCGTCAGAGACCATCTGACTTGGACGTAAGGGCCCTAGTAAGTCCAGCACCGTGATCTCCGAAGCGGCGAGCAGAATGCCGAGAATGGAAAGAATGAGGCTACTGTGCCAAAAGCCATGGGTGAGCCAGTACGCCTCTTCCATTGTGGTCCAAGAAAATGCCCCAATGACTGCCGCTGCAAGGACTGTGCACTGTATGAATGATCAAACCTGCTCAAGGCTCAAGGTTTTCGATGTTCTTACAGCAATGATGATGAACTGTAACTCGCTCAGTTTGCGTGCTCTCCAAGACGCTACTGTCCGCGAGAGTTTCCTGAAGTCTGGCGAAGGCCGAGACGCCAGAATCGCAATCTTTTCAAGAGGATCGACGGTGTTGAAGTGGTAAAGACGGTAATATGGTAGTGTTGCCAAGCGTATGGAACCTTTGACACATACTTGCGAGGCAGTCTTTATGGTGATGTCAGCCTATCGTGCTTTGACTCCATGGAAACCATTGCAAGGCTTAGGGGTAAGAGTAATACCTGAAAGAACTGCAATATGGCGTATAATTTCGACATAATTCCTTTGTAGCTGCGGGGTGCAAGCCCCATAGACGTGGGAGCGATGGTTATCGGCAGGGGAAGGTTTGCCAACATCGTCTGTGGTTACAAGGCTGGCTGGAAGTCCATGGTCGCCTTTGCAGACATTGATGCTGCGATGTGTAGTTATGGAGGTGAAGGCTAGGGGCTGAAACCCACACAGGAGGGCCACGACTTTGCACTGGAGGCGCTATGATTGGATTGGCTGACAACCAATTCAGCCTCGCCGCCTGGCGGTGTGGGGCGCAGCTCATGACAGGCTGAACATGTTGGTCACACGATAAACTGACCCTTGCTGAGCCACAACATATGTTCTGGGCGAGCGATATGAGATACCTAATATTTCAATGCCAGTTGGTTACTGAATGGAGGCTCACAAGACTGCTGATTCACTCTTTCGTTGGAACGCTTGAGCGATGTAATTATATGTCTATACGACGTCGATAGAACACCAGAACAGTCCCAGTGGAGAAGGATCGCGAACGTCTTCCAGGCGAACAGTATCACAATCATGCCATGATTATTCCTAAACGCCGTAACCTGGGTATCAACCATGCAATGAGATAACGCTACAGCTGCGAGCTCCGAAGCAGCCAAAACCTCGAATCGACTTACTTCGTAAAGGCATTTCGAGAAGCCTGAGAGGCTGGTTGGTATTCCCAGAACTCGGCTTCTGGTTCCTTCAGTTCAATGGCGTTTTGCGTATCATCTGCATGTATCTGCTCGTAGTGAGCTTCAAAGTCCGAGCGGTTTTCGAACTCGCGGCGACTGCAGTCATTGCTCTGGCAGCGAAATTGAGCGCACAGGGCGAATCGTTCCCATCTGGCTCCATTCTCTGCCCTCTGTCTCCTTCGACGGACGAGTTCCCGCGCACATTCTTCAAGCGCTCGTATATTGCTCCTCTTTCTCGCCCATCTATTGAACTCGGTTTTGATCGTGGAGATGGTTTCATGTCCGGGGTGGTTGGTAAAACTACCACTCGGCTTCCATTCGTCGAGCTCGATGTTCAGTCCCTTGTGATCATTGAATCGCCAATAATTGGGCCGCCCATCGAGTTGATCTGCAACATGCTGTGGGTTCGTAGCGTCGCTGAAGGCTTGTTTTACTCTCTTGAGAAAGCTTTTGCCACCAGGCCTGTCGTCAGCTCTTGCAGTTGCAACACTCACTACCACGCCAACTTTGTCTCCGCCGTAGAGCTTCTCAATTTCATCGATAGCAAGTTTAGTAGGATTGTTGGTGTGGCCAAATCCACCGTCAGAAAAGTAGACCTTCGTAGACTGATTAGCCATTCCAGCCGATTTAATCTCCTTGAAGTACATGGGTGCAGCGGTGGCTGCGCGTGCAACTTCCCATACCTCCATGGTCGATGCTTTGCCGAAGTTAATCGTCTCCCTTCGAGGTACCGGCGCCCCGATCTTGTTGTTCTTCTTTTCCAGATGATCATATGATCGGATCAGGTACGTTGTTTCGGCGCTGGCCTCGGGTCCTTGAATTCTTCGTTTCGTGGTCACGAAGCTGTTCATTGGTTAGACGATGGTCCGAAGTGCTCTTAGGCAAGTCATTGGGGGAAGGAGGGTTTACGAACATAGCACAGGTATCATCGATTGTTTTAAAGGTTGCCCGAGAAGTATCGAGATCATCGGACCTTTTCTGTCGCCGTCGCTCGGCAACATCCTTGAAGACTCTCTCCATGGCATCGGCACTGTATTTTGGCCAAGGCACGATGCCAATGTTGCGCTGTGAAAGCGGTCGAGGTTTGCCAAAAATATGATGGCCCATGTTCTCATATTCGTCCAAACAATCTACGACTGTCATGCGGAATCTACTCAGCATGATCGCAATCAAACTACACCTCATAAGTCAGGACTCGTGTATTCTGAGAGCAAACTGACCTCCCTGTACTCGAACCGCAGATGAGGTCGAAGTAATGACACGGCAGAAATTTCCGTGCATCACGAAGTGCGTCACAGTGGTCGAGCAATTTGTCTTCAAGCTGGCGCTTCATTTTTCTGGTCTCGGCAAAAGTAAATGGAGTTTGTGTAACATGTTCTGGGAAGCTCTGGGGCCAGAAGCTGTGAAATTGCCTTTGACGTGCTTGCGCTTGTTGTCTCTCTTCGTCGCCGATAGCTTTCATCAATCTTTTAAGCACCAGAAGGGTCCAGTAGCCGCGAATGCCGCCTCCATCTAAGATTGGAAGAATCAGCCTCACGAAACACTAGCATAACAAGCGTATAATGTAGTGCTTACCTAAACTGAGTACGTTCCTTTCGGCCCACACACCCTCCCGACTGTTGTCGCGATAAATAGAGAGATCTGTCTTTCTTCGAACAAACTGTTGCCCTTCCGGACTAGTATCAGCGAAGGTGGAA
>TARA_R110002003_G_scaffold106_23_pt1 | contig 24053 bp, 21 predicted proteins | sample TARA_R110002003 | Tara Oceans TARA_R110002003 (sample SAMEA4396441) | marine metagenome | biome: Westerlies Biome; feature: [SRF] surface water layer (ENVO:00010504); material: water (ENVO:00002006), including particulate matter (ENVO:01000060) such as... | depth 5 m
GTTTGTGGTTGTGGCTGTGGTTGCAGTTGTGGTGTCGCGAGGTGTGAGGGAGTGGTAAGAGTCGAGAGATATTTTGGCCGCGGCAGAGAGGTGGGCCGTAGGTGGGGACGTGCGGCGGGCTGGACTTATCGATAGCGCGGTTGATCTTCAGCCTTACGAGTCCGACGATGCGTCCTGCTTTCATCACCATTCGGCTATTTGTGTACGCTGAAGATTGTCGACCATATTTTGCCATCTGTGCCATTAGGCATATGTTGCGGTTTTGTTCTCAGGATGTCCTCAGTCCATCAGATATTACGCGGCGCTGTGCGACCGTACGAGTACCTTTTAGGATGACAAAAAAGCGAAGGCACTACAAGAAATGATAGTTTCCTACAACTCAAGATCATGCGCATTTCATATCAAGATATGCAGTTGCGCAATCGCGGCGATTGTGAGGTCGAGTTCATATGGGCCCCATCATCGTGCAGAAGCTACTAACGCCAGAGATAAGCTTTCCGCATCTGGCTGGCCTTTGGGTTTGTATATCGGCTCGCTGCGGAGTTCCCAAACCAGGTGAGCTGAGACAGAGTGATGATTCGATCGAATGATTCGCCCTCCAAACCACATTCATATCTGAATCCCGTCCACTCTACAATTTGGCGAACACAACCTGCAAACAAACAATCTCCCTGGCCTACACAAAACTCCAGAAGCCAAGATGGCCCAAGACGATGACCCAGAATCCTATCAAAATCTCATGCGAGAGAAACTCGTGAAAGAATCCATCATTGGTGAGGTGCCTTAAAATTCACATCATCCGAAATCAGACTAACCGTTGATCTGTAGACCAAGCCAAAGCCCTCCATGGCCACAGTTGTCCTAACGGTCACGACTGGAGCGTAGTTATTGCCATGGACCTAGAGCTAGACCAGCCGTTCATAGCTCACGTCATTGTGTATACCACCCCTGGTAGTCTACGGGACTGGACCATCCTGGAAACCACCTCGAGTCAACCACATGATAGCAGTTTTCAAGCTTTGGTGGAATTGATGACTTTAATGCAGCATAAGCTAAGAATGATGACAACGAGGAAGAGCCAGGATGCGTATTCGGCGGAGAAGGCTATAGGAAGTGCATATGCCAGGTTGGGGTGAAGTGTGAGGGCAGCGTGAGTTTTCGCAGAGACGATGATGTTGCGAATATGTGTAAGGTTTTCATTTTCTTGGGCCAGATGCGTTTGGTTGGAATATATCCGCCGTGGCGTTCGATTACATTAAGTGAACGTGTCTATCAACTTCTGTCACTATTATCTACCCTTCCGTTGATCTCCTGACCCAACTCATTCACTTGCTCAACCTGCACCCAAGTGTAAAGCTGATACGGATCTTCCGGTCTATCATCCACCTTCGCTCCCACAAACCTGCTCCACTTCCACTTCACCATATCCCAAGCCCACGGTACCATGACTCGGACTTGGTAGCTTATGTGCTGGGTAGTCTTGACGTTGAAGATATAATTTAGCTCTTCCAACGAAATGTAGTTCAGGCCCTGAGAGTCGTCCGAACCAAGTGTGGCACCTGCGGTCTCAGGGACGAGGAAGAATATGAGGACCAGTGACAAGATGTTGAGGCCTGTAAAGATACCTAGGAGGCGAGACTCGCCAGTCTTGAGGTCGGCGTCGCTGAGTGGGTAGCCGGCAAGTGCTCGTGTGAGCTGTGGGACAACTAGGGCCAAGATGCCTAAGGAGCATGTTAGTGTGAAGGGGTCAATGTTGGTGGAGTATAGGACATACCAGCGCCAAATAAATTGGCGAAGACAGCGAAGCTCATGCCGGCTTCGCGGTTCAGTAGTGGGAATACCTCCGATGAGTAGGCAAATGGGACTAGGTTTTGTTAGCCTATATCGATGATAGGTGATACGGCGGGTACTAACCAGGGCCTTGACCCCACGAGTAGAAGAAGACAAAGAAGAACATGAAAATAACGACCACAGCAAGCCTTCGTGTCTCGTTGTTGATGTTATAAGACAGACAAGCTCCAAATATCGACACAATCATGCCGGGATACGAAGATAGGAGCAGAAACCTTCGACCTCGTCTGTCGATGAAGCGGTAAACAGGAAATGTGAAGATGAAGTTTGCAAGTCCGAAGCCGAGACTCAGTCCTGGTCCAAGCAACGAGTTTGAGGCGAGCTTAGGATCGTGGAAGAATGTGGTGCTGTAGAATTGGAGAATGTTCTATGCGCATAGGTCAATGTCAACGCTTTGTAGAACGAAGTACGTGCACTTACGATTCCACACATCTGCTGCGTACACATCATTACCAGTGCAGCTGTCGTTGCACGTCTGATGCGCGGCATGCTAAACAGCTGGTACACTCTGGTGACATAGAAACTTGCCTTGGCACAGCGCTGATACTCCTCCAGGTCAATGTCATCTTTCTGGTTTGTAATGGTGTCCCAAAACCGTTTCAGACGCTTAGGCAAAGGCAGGCACGCATCGACCGTGGCTCTTTGGTCTGCGGCCTCCTTGTCTGGCCTAGCCGTTGGTTCGGCGATGTCGTGCTCCGCGTTCTCGTTATGCCGAATGTAATCCATTTCCCGTTGGGAAATGGAGCCTTTTGCAACGTGGCCATTGCTTTTTTCGCTGTGTCTTCGCGAGGCTTCGATGTCAATACCGCGTCCTTTCCGTCCGAGCAGCTTGATTTCGGCTTGGATCTGGGCGTTCGCGTAGTAGAGCTCAGCAGCTGCTTGGAGAGGTGTTTCGCGTAGAGCACAAAAGGAAGCAAAGGCGTCCTGATATCGACCTTTCTTAAGCAACCATCTTGGTGACTCTGGGATGGTCCATACAAGGCTGCATGTTGATCAGTAGCTATTCTACAGCATACTTTAAGAGATGTACCTCAAAAGCACCACTGTTGGGATGACCGCGGAGGCAACTTCGTATCTCCATCTGTTGTCACCTGTCTGCGAGACGATGAGATTCGCTGTGAAGCCCAAGAAGATCCCGAAGGCGTCAAAGAGTTGCCAGTTCATGACCAAAGCACCCCTATCTCAACCATCAGCGCCACCTTGAAATACATTTAGAAGCATGACAAACCTACCGGAGATGAGGAGGGCTGACTTCAGCCCCATATATTGGCGTGACGCTTGCCTTCGCTCCCATAGCCGCACCCAGAACAAGTCTGCAGCCGAACAGCTGTTGCCATGTCCGCGAGAAACCACAGCCAACAGCACCAGCTAAGCAAAAACAGGCAGAGAAGAAGATAGCACCTCTTCGGCCAAAATCAATGATTGCAAAGGATCTGAAAGCCAACAGCCCAGTATGCTAGCCGAGAAGTAAAGAACCGAGTTGATCGCGGCGAAGATCCATATTTCTCGTGTGTCAGTGGGTGGTCCGTCCTTGTCGGTGAGTCCAAGTTGTTTTCCCCAAGTCAGGTTCGCGCCATTCTGCTTGTGTCAGTGGTATGGCTCATTCTCAAGTTATTGTACTCGGCTTACAAGTCCCGTTTGAACCCAGCCTTGAATGACGGCCGCAAGGCAGAGCGTCACAATGGTAACGCGGAGCGGTCGAGGCTGCTGCCAAAAGCGTCGATCTTTCTGCTCCCTGATGGCCTTCTCTTCGAGTGCCGACAGACCTTCGATGCGTTTCGATACGCACAAGTGAGGAATTTGCTGATACCGCGCAACCAGCGCCGCTTTTGTCCAAAACGTTATGTCGGGCTCCTCGCTATTGATCCTTCGTGCGAATGATATAGCACTTTGCTCTAGTTCCCTGGGAGAATAGCGTGCTAAGGGGTTGTCGATTCTACGCGATGTTAGACGCTGTTCAAAGTGTACCAGATCAGATCAATGCTTACGCATATTTTCCGTTGCTACCGGAGCATGCTTCACGCCATCTGCTAGATCTGAAGCGGGATGGCTGTATAACGTCAGAACACGTGCAGTTACAGGGTGGTTACCTTTGACTTGCCATGGTGCTCGTCTAGTCTCGAGGACGTCAAGATTGTCGGTGTGGTTCCTAGACACCTGCAAAGTCATTCAAGGACGACACAGGCTGCGCAGTCGATAAATACCTGGTCTCACATGCTGAGGCGCAATAAGCCAGTAGGGTGGCTTTGCCCTTTGCAAAACGGCCGCCTTGTACGACGCCAAAGGTGAGACATCTGCTTCTTCTGTGGCGCGAGGCAGGATCGAGGAGAGCCGTTAGCGTGTCGGAGCATTCTGCAAAGAACTCGCTTTTAGAATATGGTGACCATTGTAGATGTATAAAATGCAAGAGTTAATGCGTGACGATCGGTGGCTGCTGCAAGCCGCGAAAGTCCCCGGATTGGTGAAGCCTTGTGTTGGCTTGTGCATACACCGGTGTACTGTGTATAGCCACCACCTAACGGCCCGCTAGCGCTATAGTTCCTTCTGTCGATTCGAAGCCAGAGCAGAAGCTGCAGATTCTTGAAACTCTGCCCCCATGTCCAATCGATGTTGATGTCATCACTGGTCCTCAGCCTGGTTCCCCCCGCATCATGACGTGCCGGTCCAAATTCAAACCAACCATCTCAGCCTTGAAGGCAAAAGCGACCCAATAATCTGCCTCGACCACCACCGATAATCTTAAATTAGCTGCGAGTGCACAATGTCCCGATCTTGCAAGTCCGCACGCATCATGGTTGCATGGATCCTTCCCGTCCTTCGTCGTAAGGGCGACGATTCTTTTCGTTTGCCTTCCCTATCAAGTTGTGATACAGGTTTCAGCAAGCAGCACAGCGTCAACCTTGGGACGCCTAACATCACAGTACGAACTCAGCCTTGAGGTGGCAAGTTGCATCCACTCGATCTCTAAACCCGTCCTCGAGCCCTCAAAGAACATGTGTGGCTCGTTCACTCCCAGACCAAAAAGTGTCGGACCGGTCAGTTGAACATGGCTGAACTACAAACAATATCTGCTCTTCTAGGAATTGGTTCGTCCTCAGTAGGAAGTAGCCGTAAGCAAGTCCGTTGACATTCTCCAGTGAAGAATACGTGGCATGCTCTCGAGTTTGCCCAGAGCGCATTTCACGCCCGAAGTGATGCCAGACAACTGTGGGCAAGAACGACCGATCTATATCTTCTCATCGAGAAGATCGACTCGGCGGTGAAGCACCATTATAGCGAACCCTTGGATAGAGACATTCTCACCATTGTGCAAAACGCACTCAATTCGAGCAATCGAACAATAGATGAGCTTGCACGAAGATGTCTCAATCTTGGAGACAGGGAAGACATCACTGCCTTTTCCAGGTTCTCGCGGCCCATATACTTTACACTGTCTGCGAAGTCGATCCAGAAATTCGAGCAACAGCTTCAAACACACATCATGAGCATGCAGATTGCCTTCGTACTACTTGACAGGGGCGAAAAGCAACAGTTGACACGCAAGGTCACAGACTTGTTGAGCAAAATCGATACCTCGATTAGCCACACCAAGTCCACTTCGTCGATGCCGAATGAAGGCTTAAGTGAGAGCATCCAGACATCGGATGAACTTGCAGAGCTAAGCACCCCGGTTTCGATTTCACCGCGATCACTGTCACTTGATGAGGATCAAGGCCTCGGCTCTCCCATTTGTCTCTTGACATCCGAAGAGATTGACGCCTGGCGCGAAATATACGAACACGCACCATGTCCGACTCTCAAGAGGACAAAAACGAATAGCGCGAGTAGCATGGCGCTCATCGAAGCCGTGAAACAAGGTTCCATAGACGAAATCAGTCAGCTGCTCAATAGTAGTGTCGATGTGAATGGCACAGATAAGCGAAGCTATACAGCACTACACATGGCAGTCAAACACAACAACCTCGCTGCCGCCAAGCTGCTCCTCGCCCACGGCGCAAGCATCGCCACAAGCCAACCGACTACACCTCTCCTCCTCGCCATCCAAACCGACCGCGCCTCATTCGTGGAGCTTTTTCTTGCGTCCCAACCCACTACTGACCTCAATGCCGTCGATACGGCAGGTTGGACACTCCTCCACCACGCTGTTCACCACGCCTCATCCCCTGCCCTACGTATCCTCCTCCAAATCGCCCAAGCACAAAGCCTTGCACTCGATCTGAACGCGCGATGCAATTTATCTTGGACACCACTTATGCATCTCGGCGAGCGCGCACACGTGCCTACCAACCTCTCCCTCGCCACTCTTCTTCTAGACCACAATGCGGAGATAAATGCTACAGATGCATATGGTTATACCGCGCTGTACTATGCAGTGACCACGGGCGCAGCGACGACGCAGCGATAAGTTTGTGTCATTGTTAGTGCAACAGGGGGCGGATTGCGAGGCGGTGAGGACCAAGGTGCCAAAGAGGGTTGTGGAAAGGTTTGGGGCGCTGAGAAAGGAGAGGAGGGATAGTGTCTGTTCAGGTGCTGAGGCTGGACCCCGTGCAAGGAGCGGGAATCGCTTTGGCGGACGAGAGGTAAGGAATGACGGATCGAGGTAAAGCCGCTGATCGAATTTCTGAGTTGGAGCGTTTCAGGTATGGCCTGGAGTTGTGGATGGAAGCATGTTTCTGGTATTGCAATTGGAGTCGGGGCCTCTCTGGTTGTTCCTCGTGGCAAGTTTAGCCGAGTGCAGGACTCATACGAAGTAGTTATCGATAGTCTCACCAAAAAAGTCCCCGCAGCCATTCAACTCTCGCTCACCAATCTACAAGCCTCAGGTGACAATGGCTGACGAAGACGAAGAGCTCTCGCATTTGCGCGCGCCAGATGCAGGAGATGTTGATCTCACTGAAGAAACTCAAGACTTTCGCTTTCTCGACAAATTAACGTTCGTTTGCACAGCTCTTTTCTCCAGCAGAGCATCCCAAAGCTAACGCATAATCAGCGCAGGCCATGATACGGCCTCTTTGTCCCTTCCGAAACGCGGCGAGAAAGACTTCGAGAGCCATGCGACAAACCGACAGCTAGACCAGCTCGAGGCCTCGCGCCAGGCCATGCACGGCGTGCTATCCTGGCAACGGTCGCATACGCAGAAGAACCATGTGTTAGCCATGTACGAGCCCCAGAGCAACATGGCTTATGTGGACAAGGTCAGGTCACAGCATTTTCAAACAATTGGAACCAACAAGGCGGGAAGAGAATGGCTCTTACCAGAAGAGGCCTTGTTCTTGATCGAACGAGGGACGCTGGACTGCCGGTGGCCAGTAAAGCGGGTGGAGGGCGACGAGACAGAGTACAATATCGAGGATGGGGCGCCCATGAGCTTGCAGGCAGCTTATGCGGCTTTCATCGGGTTCGAAGGTGGGGTTGGAGGGAAATTGACGCTGGAGATGTACAACGTATATGCCGGATTGAAAAGATCAGGCTACGTGGTCTACAGGACAGGTACTTGGGACGACGATCGAGGAGAAGTTGTTCCATCGGCAGCAAAGGCGCAAGAGGAGGCGAAGGCACAACCTGGTTTATTCACCCGTTTCTTCACCGAGATCTGGCGGCGACTGAGCCAGCCAACACACACGATATCGCCTGAACAGTTGGCCTTTGGGCCCTTAATCAAGCCTGGTCTGTACAGAAACTATAACGACATATTCCGTCTCCTGCAGCTCATACCTACCCACGATCGCACGTCTCCGCCGTCTTTTACGCTTCCACCCTCCTCTGACAATCCTTTCCGTCTGCATTTCGACGTCTACCGCACCACCGCCAAGTTTCGCAAGAGCGCGCGAGGAATACCGGATTTCCGCATATGCGTAGTCAATGCACGAGAAACCACGATACCTACTGGCGCGCAGATCAATGATTTGATGGCACAAGTGCCAGAGGACAAGCCGAAAGACGGAGAGCAGCTATACAGAAAATTGAAGCACGGTTGCAGGAACGTGATTCTTGCGGTGGTGGACTGCGGCATTCCGAGCTATATCAGACTCGCAGATGTGCCGTTTGCTGACGAGAAGATTTATGAGAGAAACTCCAATGCGGCGAGGGGCAAAGGTGGGGGAAGAGGAAGAGGAGGTGGTAGAGGACGAGGGCGAGGGCGAGGAAGAGGACGGGGATGAGGGTCAACATATGGTTACGATCCAAAAGCGCACACGAGGTTCATCACACTGAAGGACGACCATGCTTGCAATGCCGCCATGAGCTGCTCCGGGTGAAATGTCACAAACGGTCACACGTGAAGGACAACCCTTCTGGAGTCTTGTCTCCACACACGGTTTAGAAACGCACAGCTGATGCGCTTAAGAGTCAGGATATGCTTCCCAGTCCACGCGAGCGATACCAAGCATTGGAACGACCAGGGGGAAGGTACGCATTGGCAGGATGGTATCTGCATGATTACCGAGTCTCGAAGCATGCGTCAGTCCCTGTCTGAGCAGACCAAATTCAGCACGTATATACGCCATAGCTGATTTACCCGTATCCAAACGTGATACCGTTTGGGAACTTTTGGCGATGCTCGTATTCCTCCGATTTTGCTTAGCCGAGCCGAGGCATCTTCCCCAGGTTTCGTCACCTCCGCTTGAACTCCGCAACTCACTACCGTCCGATCGCACGACAGTCGCTACTACTTTCGACACACCTTCACATTGCGAAGTTTAGGTTCACATTCACACTTCAAATCAACATGCCTACAGCAGTACCTAAAGTCAAGCCAACGGGCCTGAGCAGAGAGCTCTCAGAGCCCATCCCACAATCGGAGAGCTTTGAGGGAATGCAAGGCATTCGGAGTGTAGCTGGAGACCTAGGAAACCAGTGAGTATGAAACTATTCACTCTACTTGCGGTCCTACCTTCGAGCTAACAGGGTGAAATAGGAGGGTAAAAGACAAAGTCATTATCATCACCGGTATGCAAGTCCAAATCCACCATCCGCAATGCACCTTGACTAACTCCCAGACTCAGGCGCAAACTCCCCCATCGGCATCGGCCGCGCCTCAGCGCACCAATTCGCCCGCCATGGCGCCCGCGCAATCTACCTCTGCGACTTCGCCTCCTCGCACCTCGACCTACACAAGCGCGAGCTCAACTCCCTCTACCCCGCCGTCGATATCCACACGCGCACCTTCGACGCATCAGATGAACCCTCAGTCGCAGCCGTCGTTCAAGACGCCGTGGACAAGTATGGGCGACTCGACGTCTTCTTCGCCAACGCAGGCATCAGCAGCGGCAAAGTGTTCTGGGAAGAAGACAGCGCCGGCTTCATGAACGTCATGAAAGTCAATGCCCTCAGCGTCTTTCTAGCTGCGAAGTACGGCTCCCGCGCTATGCTCAAGACATCGACGGACAAGCCGTACCCGGGCGGTAGCATCATCGGCACAGCCAGTGTCGCAGGCTTGAAATCAAACGCCGGCCCGACGGATTACTCGGCTAGCAAAGCGGCTGTCGTATCGCTCATGCAGACATGTGCGTACCAGCTCGTCGGCACGGGCATCAGGTGCAATGCTGTGTGTCCGGGGCTGATTGAGACGGGCATGACCAAGATTACGTATGATAGTGCGAGGGCGAGGGGCAGCGAGAAGAAGATTGGGCAGTTGAATCCGCTGAGGAGAGGAGGGCAGCCGGATGAGATTGCAAGGGCCGTGCTGTTTTTGGCGAGTGATGAGGCGAGTTATGTTAATGCCCAAGCGTGGGCGGTGGATGGAGGGCTTAGTGGCGGGATGCCGTTTGTGCCGGGGAAGCTGGCGTAAATGGGTGAGGGATGTCAGAATAGTGAGCATATTCTACCTGGCTGAAGGATTCTTATCGTTTGCCTGTCCTGTGATGCTTGAATTGATATGTTTTGTACAATCAATGAATGAAAGCACGGCGAACTTGACCATGTCTCAACTAGCTCAAACACAATTGCCTCTTTCTGCTACAATGCAGAAAGATCCTTCCATCACTACAAGCCTCTACCCAATCCCCTCGCGACTACAACAGCTCCTTCTCATCAACCTTCTCCCCCCTCCTCGCCGCCAAATACACCCTCCCACTCTCATATGCGCCCAAATACAACCCCGCCCCGATAAACGTCCACACGCCTCTCAACGCCCCACCTCTCCACAGCCCCTTGACTCCCTTCTCAGCCATAATCTCCTGTCCGATCTTCCAACTACTCTTCTTCCCCTTCTGCTCCGGGCTGCCCAACGGATTCAGATTCCTCGCTGCGCTCTTAACCGTGTCCTTGGACGACTCGACAGACTTGCCGAACGCATCGACCAAGCCGTCCGCTTTTGGCTTCGGCTGGGACTGCGATGCTTCTTGCGCAGCGTTGTCGACGGCCGAGAGCATGATGCGTGTCTTGACCACGTCGATGGGCGTGGTGATGACTGCTGCGACAGCGCCTGCGGAGCCGGCGCTGAGTGCTGTGATTGTGCCGCTCTCGTAGATTGATCCAGTCGTCAGGCCTCTGCGGTCTCTGTACTCTCTGATTGCGAGCTTGAGTCGTTCGAACATGGGGAATTGCATTGCGGTGAAGGGGAGATTCCTTCCAGCGAGCGCAGTGTAACCTCGCCATAGTGCAAGTGGGTTAGATCTGAATTTTGCTAGGGTTTGGAGAGTGGCGTTTGTGGGCGAGCCGGCTTTGACCATTTGGGCGTTTTGCTTGATGACCTCGGCTGGCGTCAGGATTGCGCATGAGACGAGTTCTGCGAGTGATGAGGCGCCCGCATGGACGACGGCAATTGGTAGGACGCCATTGGGTGAAGAGGATGTGGTGTTGAGTTTTGTGAAGAGCGTTTTGGTGCGCTCGTAGGTGGTGAAGAAAGCTCCTGCTGCAGTTCATCAGCCATGGTCTTGGTCCAAGGACACATAATAGCCGAATGTGGAAGGGAATTGGCCATTACATGATGGTAGTGTTGCTATTATAACACTTCCAATGCCTTGATACACTCCCCGGAACAGCGCGGGACTCGGTTTTCCCGTTGAGGCATTAGTATAGTAGCGTGCATAGTCTGGAGATTGTATCCTCGTCTTGATAGTGTCAAGCGGATATACAAGAAGGTCGACAGTGAATGCTGCGATTGCGCCGGCCTAGTAACCATGTCAGTAACCAAGTTTCGTAATCCGGTGCATTCGAATGTCATTACGTGCGGGACATTTGAACTTACAATGAGAATGTCAGAATTGGTGTTTCCAGACATCTAGAAATGTCGTCTTGTCCTTCAGAGCATGATGGTGCTCAGGCGATATTTGAGGTTCTAGTTCCGGATCGACAGGGTTCGTGTACAAATGCAAACGTCACCGATAAGCCTCCGATACGCCAGCACGTCTGCACGTGTACGCTTCATTCACAGCGAAATCGGCGCATGCTCGGTGATGTCTGTTGTCTTATCTGATGTCGTGCTTGTCATCCAAATGAAGCGCAATTTTTCTCTCACTGCTGTCACTTTCCAAACGGTTCAATGCCTGTCCCATAGCAGGCGCATAAATTAGGCGTCGATCCACATGTTCAACCTACGGTCAACTCGCCATTGTTATGTTGAGGTCACATGCTCGTCTTGGTAGCTAGATGATTTTATTCGCTACTAGCTGGTCTGTCGCGCGCTCGACAACTGCCGTGTCACTTGTTCGTAGCGCACCCCAAGGGTTGAATCTAATTGAGGGAAATGGTGAATGAAAGGGGTATATCTACATCCGTACTTCTTCTGTGCCATGAACTCCGAGAGAAGATGGCAGAGACGACCTGAGCTTGAAGTTGACGACAAAGATGAACTGATAATTCCAACCCACCTGCGCCCGCCTTCTTCATCCTGAACACATCCGCAAAACGCCTTGAAAGCACTTTTCGTAAAACATACTTCGGTGACCATCTGCCGTCCGAATAGACGGAGATGATCATAGCTTTGTGTCCTGTCTTGTTGAATCGCTCAGCCGCCGAAAGGGCATCTGTAACGTTGCACTTGGCCCAGACCTACTAGTTCCTTGCGCAACGTTACTGCCGGTCGCAGTGGTGTTTGTACCACCAGTAGTTCTAGCCGAGGAGCTACCGGCAGAGTTGGTACGGTTGTGGAGGTGCGAACTCATGAGCCACTGGATGTGCATGCGCATGTTGCTGATGACGGCGTTGGTGCGCAGCATGTCTTCTTTGACACGCTGGCTCTCGTTGAACACCATCATGTTTGCACGGCCCTCGAGCTCGGTCATTGCGTTGGAGATGCGAGACACTTCCTCGCGAAGGGAGTCGTGGAGCGTAAGGAGGTGGTGCACCTGTGAGTCAAAGGGTGGTTGTGCTGGTGTGCCTTCGTGGCTTGGTGCGACAGGAGGGTATGAGGCTGGAGGCAAATTGAACTCTGAGGTCCGTGCCAGAGCATCGCTGTCGTTTGGATCCAGTGGATCTGTGACTGGGAAGGACGCATCGCTGGCATTGGCGGGATACAGCATGTTGGTGATGTTGGTAAGACCGTCCTCGAGGATGCCGACCCTCCTGACCAAGGGCTCCATCCGAGCCTCGTTGCGCTCAATGCGGGCTTGTTGCTCACGGAAGTGCGGTGCCATTGTGGCCATGGCGCACGATGCCTCATGCAGACGAACCTCTAACCGCGTCTCCCTGAAGGTGCAGCCAACAATGGCGCCCTGGCAGGATATGATATGTTTGGGACAGTCGTTGCTGACATGGCTCTTCAGCTCAAGTCGGAGCACGTCGATCGAGCACAACGAGCAAGAGGTTAGGCGATTCGCGCAGCTGTGCCGCTGGTGTTCCTGTGAGAAGTGTTTAGCAATGCACTTACTTCCGTTACAGGAGCGCTTACCTCGAGGTCCTTCTTCATCAGCGAGGTGTGGCAGTCCTCGCAGCTCACAGTGTAGTGCAGACAGCCCTTGTGGAAGTCTTTTTGAGCGATGTGCAAGCGGCAGTCCCTCGCAGGACACTCGACAGGCGTGTATTCGCAGTAGAGCATGACATGGTCGTGAACGTTGACGCGGTGATCGACCCAGTCGCACCCAGCCCTGCTGTTCGAACACTTGACAACCAGCTCGTCCAGCATGTGCTCGATGATTTTTGGCACGGGCCGAACATCCCGCTCCGTCTCAATCTTCAGTCGGCAGGTGGGACATGTCTTGCGGCCGTTGGCCTGCGGAGCCCAGGCGTGGTCGAGACAGTCGCGGCAGAAGTAGTGCTCGCAGGGCAGCTGGACGGGCTTGTCGAAGGGCGCGTGGCAGATGAGGCAGACGAGGTTGCTGTCGGGCGTGGAGACGTATTCGAGCGAGGCGAACTCGGGCGGGACTTTGACGATGCGGCTGCGTCGACGCTTCGAAGAGGGTGAGTTTGAGACGCGAAGAGCCAAAGGCGAAGGACTGTTTGGAGGGCCACCGACCATGCGCAGAGCGCCCGGCTCTGCAGCCACGTCCTCGGGCGTCTGAATGGGCAGGCTTGCGCTGCTGGACGCGCGCGAGCTGCGGCGGTCGTTGGGCGGCGGGATGGGCGACGGCGCCGACATGGTGGAGTGAAGCAGGAATGTCTCGCCGCTTCACGCCAGCAGTCGGACACTTGTCACAATATATCCCCTGCGCGGTGCCAGCAAGGCAGGCTGCCTGTTCTCCACCCTTATACGCCGGCTGTGCTATCAAAAGGCGGTCGGGATGCGTGGATCGGCGGGGTGGGGAGGCTCTGCGGTGAGAAGGCGGCAGCAGTGAAGTTTATAAGGTAACGAGGGTCCACTGGAATGGAGGCATGCTTCCCAATGCGGCAGGGAGCATGCGGGCGTTGGTGTGGCTCTGTGAGGTTGCGCAAGAGCGAGACATGGCCGTGCAGGTGCCCTGGTGCCTCTCGGGAGTGCTCCGAGCCAAGGGCATGCGTCCACCAGATCCACGACCCGGCGCGCTTGTCGTCAGCGGACCGCCTCCACTCGTGCAGCCTTGCGCCCGGCTCCGCCTCCCTGCAACCTCGTCGTCGGCTTGTGCAGTGCACCTTGCACCCGTTGTTGTACGTAGTCTGTATGCCATCTTTGCGTGCCAGCTTCGTTCTTTCCATCTTGAATAGCGTGCCTGCCGCTTCCGGCAACTGAGCTACATGTAAATACAGCAAGCACCTCCGCCTCCGCATCTCCACACTTCCTCCGTCGCAATGGCTACCAACCCGCCGCAGCTCTTCCTCCTGGCGGACCACATCAAGCTATCCCTGCTTGAGCGGCAACGGGCCATCTCCCTCAATCTCTCGCCCAACAGCCAAGATGGGCAGATCTCACGGTCCATGGAGCAGTTGCGATCAGGCATCGAGTCCCTCGAGTCGCAAGTCGAAGACACCGCCGACGAGTGAGTCCCCGGCCGCAAATCCCCGCAGCTTCATCGCCAGATGAGTCTAACATCCACCAGATCAATCACATCCCAACTGCCCCGCCTAAAAGCCCAACTCACCGAACTAACCGCCCAATTCGACCGCAACACAACCACCACATCCCCGACCCTCACCAAACCAAACGACCCCTCCCTCTCCTCCGACTTCGCTGCCGCACAGAAGAAACCCCGCCAGACCTCCAAGTCCGTCCGCTTCAGCGACAACCCCTCGTCCCACACCGCAGACGCTGAAGATCCAAACCGCGCAGCTCTGTTCCCGTACCGCGACGATCCAGACCCCGATGCCGGACCCGATCAATCCCAGCTCGACAATCAGCAGATTCACGAGTACCATAGCCAAGTTATACGCGACCAGGATGATCAACTGGACCAGCTTGGTGCGAGTATCGGACGCCAGCGAGAGCTGAGCATGCAGATTGGGGATGAGCTGGACGGGCAGGTCATGTTGCTGGATGATGTGGAGGAAGGGGTAGATCGGCATACGGCGCAGTTTCGGAGGGCTAGGAGCCGGCTGGATCGGTTTTCGAGGAAGGCGCGGGAGAATTGGAGTTTGACGGTCATTGTCGTGTTGATTGTTATACTGGTGTTGTTGATCATAATCACGAAGTGAGCAGTCCGGCATCGTAGGGCGAAGCGAAGCGGTTATGAGAAGAAATCGTAAATATGGCATAGACGGCGTTTGGAGCTTTGTGGTTAAGGAGGTCATCTAGTGGCATCTCACTTCTGTATGATTGACCTTCCTCTTCTTCGCTCGATATATACTCTTGAACGAGCATCATCCATAATTTCTACACATGTGCACATAGAATCGAAGGACTTGTCAATGCATATCTCTCATCATTTCTACACAGTACAGCATGGTACGAACATTCGGCTCATCGAGTCTTCCAGCTCTTGCGTCACCCACATCAGGGTGTCCGTCTCCTAAAACGCCGTGCTCGATGCAAACGTAATCAAATAAACCCGCGATGTGACCAGGCCATAGCAACGCTGAGATTGGAGCGCGTAGGGTATCTCTGTATGGATATGCAAATGAAACCGCTCTTGAAGAATAGGTAGTGAGCTCGTGGGTCTTCCACGCGTAATTCGAGAGGGCTGTGCATTCAATAGCGACAGCTGGTGCTGCGCGTATATGGAATGCGTGCAGGTTTGAGGTGAAGCCGGGACCGCGAAGAAAGGCATTTGATATGTGACCACGGTCGGCGAAGTTTGAATAAGTGCCTTCTCAGCTCACCGCAGGCCAATGACTTGCTTGGATTTGTCGTAGACGACATAAGTGATCGAGACTGCTGGTACGACCTTCAATAGATTCGGAGTCAGGCCTTTGAAGAGGCCTCGCATGCCTTCACCCTTGATGGTTTGTCGCGTGACGTCCACGATTCCGGTATAGGTTCTTGGATGAAGTACCGTCCCTTGGCTCTGCAGGCGGGTACGCAGAACGTTCAAAGGATATACCGCGCTGGCTCCGAAAGCTCCAGAGAAACCACCGATGGCTGCAGTCATGAAACCGCCTGGTTGGGCATCTTCTTCGTGACAGCCTAGTCGCTTTGCGTTGCGTCGCGCAACGTACCGTTTCAAGTACTCAAAGGTTCCCAAGTCGAGTGCAGCGTAGGGGAATATGCCGAAGATGCCCATGGGTAGTCCGCGGTAGTAAGCGCCGACACCACCTTGTGCCCACATCTTCTTTGCGGTAGCGATGATGAGTTTATTGCCGTGCAAGCCACCTGACACCGTCTCGCACTGCATACGACTTCATAACATTAGCTTCGCTAGCAATTGTGCACGATGCGAGTATACTCACAATTTCAGCGTATCGATAGGATAGACAGCGAACTGAGAAACCATTCCTGAGAAGGTCAGCGACGTGCCGGTTCACGAGTGAACTTGACTGACCTGCAAGACCGCCAGCAACAAATTTGGACCATGAGTGTATGATAGCAGGGTCATTGTGGCCTTCGATCTTAGCGAAGACGCGCTTCGCCGCCTGTGCAAGTTAGACATGTGAGTTTACAAACATGTCGCTACTTGCCTCATATGAGCCAAACTTGATGGCTGACTCGGGCATCACTTTAATGACGTTGAGGCCATTCCCTTGAGATTGCTATCAGCACTACCCGGAGCGTAGTTTTCGTCTGACTTACCAGCATAGAGGCTGCGCATGCCACCTGCCTGCCATAGCTCTTTCATGGCGGTCGCAAGTGGCCTCCAGGCATTTAGGGCAGCTCGGAAGACGTTCCCAGATTTTGCTGCGGCAACGGCCTCTTCGGCGGCGCCGGTCTGCGCGATAAGATATACTTTTAGTCGGTCGAGAGGCGCAGTCGAGGTGCGAGAAACAATTCCTGCAATACCTCCCGCCACGAAATAGCCTGCATGGGGAACACAAGCAATCAGCACGGTTCCAAAGCTTTCTACAAGCTCCGTGTGTACCTCAGCGAGGGAAGCGTCAAGCTCCCCTGCACTTTCAGAACGTGGCGGGAGCGTTTGCGAAATCGCGAGACTCGGAGCAGGTGGTGAAGCCATCTCCAAAGGTGCGTAGTAATCTGAAGAAAAAGAAGTGTAGGGCGGTGTATTCGCCACGAGGAAGAGCGAGCCGAAGAAGAAGTGAAGAAAACGCTGTGCAGTACCTAAGCCTTGGATTGTGTCGTCGCCAATGAGAACGTCACCCTCCGAGTTCACTTTCATCGTTGCAGAAAAATAGGACATGACCGAATGAAGGTTGGGTGCGCTGACCGGTATGAAGAGGAGAAAGTCCCTTTCACTTGTCAGTATTGTACTCAATGAACATGTGTTGCGCGGATGCATGCATGGATGCAGACGACGGGTCGCGATGTCTAGCGTGCAAAGATCTCAAGTCGGCGTGCAGAGTCCCCCTCTGCCTTCACCAGCCTGTAAATCTATGCGAATCGCGAAATAGCGACCTGCAGCTAGCTTCTGCTCCTGGCATCCAGTTCGTAGACGTACCTCCATTCCTCGAAGCTGATGGTGCCATCATTGTTCGTGTCAACCTCTGCGAAGAAGCTGTCTAAGCTGCTGTTGGGAACCGCCAACCCAGCGCGCCTAAGTGCGTCGCGCAGTTCCGGCTTGGAGATCCTGCCGTCGTTGTTGTGATCGATGCTCTTGAATAGGCCGAGGAGCTCCCTTTCCGTTTCCTGTACGAAGGTTCGAAATTCTGGTGACATTGACGTCAGCTGCGCTCAAGCACGCTGCAACACTGCGCGCGGTAGTCGGCAAGCTCACCATTATATGATATACGCCCATTCCCATCAGTGTCAACGGCCTTCATCACCTCGTCCAGGAGATGATCGGCATTTTTCAGGGCTACAGTCTCTACTTAGCAGAGTGATGTACATGCAAAGAGGCCAAGCCTACGATGATCCAGCTTCCGCAGTCCCTTCTTGAGAGCCGGCAAGTCCAGATGGCCCTGTTTGCGCGTGTCGAGAGTAGCCCATAGCTGGTCTACCCGTACGTCCGCGACACGTCCGCTGTTCGTGTCCATTGTGCCGGGCTATCGTCGTTCTATCATGGCTATGGATCGCGGCACGCGGAGGATGGCGACTCTCGGACCTGGGCGAGGTGCAATGCGTAAAGAATGGCTGATGGTGCAAGCGAAGGTTCATCGAGCTCGACGTGGGGTATGAGGTCAGTGGTCAATCCTGGAGGGCTGACTCAAAACAGCCTAGCAGCACACAAGACCGGGTTCACCGAGGGAAAACACGGCAGGAGCGACGACGAATTGCTGACACATGATTGGGCGCTTCACACTTCTTATGGTAGCACTGCACTTCAACCTCACCGCGTGCATCTCGTAGACTCGTATCTCCTACTCGGATGTCCAGCAGTATTGCTCGAGTATTGACAAGGAGTTGCAAGCTTCCGTCTTGCTAGCCCAGCAGCCCCAAAAGTTATTCAGGCCCATCCGCAGTGTGACAGGCAACACCCGCCACCCTTCATTCTACACGTGTCAAGTCCACCAGCCTACTTGAACTCGATGCGTTTTCGATATCATCAGGATCTATGATCGGCAATTCGGAAGGCACTAAACATCGTTGAAACCTTTCTGTGCCCACCAGTGTGGACACGACTACTTCTCTTGTTAGCTGAGCTGCCCAGAGCACGAGCACAGTTGAGCTACCATACGTTTGATGTCCATTATTGGCACGTCCCCATATATTCAAGCAATCCCTCGTGTCCTGACGACCAGTATCGCTTCAAACCGCCAAGAAGTGTCATTCAGAGATTCCAATACACACTCTCGCGAATAACCCTGCCTGAAAGTCTTGTGGCCAATATCGTCAACACCGCTTGGGGCATCCGACCCGATTATCGTGCAGGCCTACTCACGTAGCCATGGCATCAAGCTATTGGGAGTCGACTCAGCGGAAGTTCTGGACATTTACGAAGCAGCAACTGGCCGTGGAACGCAAGAAAATTGAAGAGTCGGAGCGCAACTTGGTCAGCCTATATCCATTACCAGATCGAAGACACCTTAGCATCTATTTCTACCATCGTAAGTCTCTCGGGGAGTAAGTCATGCTCAAGACTGACATTATGAAGAGCTCTCCAAGATGGCAAGGCCGTTGGGTATCCGGCAACAGGCTTTGGCTACAGCCCAAGTTTACGTACGGCGTTTCTACACCAAGATCGAGATACGAAGGACAAATCCAGCCCTTGTCCTTGCTACTGCCCTCTACTTGGCTTGCAAGATGGAAGAATGTCCACAGCACATACGAATGGTCTTAGCAGAGGCCCGTCATTGCTGGGGTGAGTGATGAGACACTTGAGATTCACGCAGGTTTGTCTAACGTGCAACGCAGACACATCGTTCAATGATATATCGAAGATTGGCGAATGTGAATTCACGCTCATATCAGAGATGAACTCGCAGCTCATCATACACCACCCCTACCGCAGTCTCGCCGAGCTGCAGACCCAGTTTCAGCTGACGCAGGAGGAGAACGCGCTAGCATGGTCGATTATCAACGATCACTACCTTACCGACCTACCACTTCTACACGCGCCACACGTGATCGCCATCACAGCAATGTTCCTTGCCGTGGTACTCAAGCCAACACAGGGCGGTCTTCAAGTAAATGCAGCAGGGATGACCAATGCTCTGCAAGCTCTCGGCAATGCTCGAGGCGCACCTCAGGGAACGCAGAACAGAGTCCAGAAGTTGGTAGACTGGCTTGCCGAAAGCAGCGTCGACATCGAAGCCGTCGTTGAGTGCACGCAGGAACTCATATCGCTGTACGAGGTTTGGGAGTCTTACACTGATAAGACATGTAAAGACCAGATAGCGAAATTCGTCAAAGCGAGAGGTCTCGACAAATGACAGCTTAATGTCTAAATGAATCGTCGTGGTGGCTTCAGGCCTCAAACAGCCCCTACTGATAAGGCTGGCTTTAGCACTCACTAATTAAACACGCGAGTACTACATATGAACTTTCTGGTATTCGGTCTCAAACAAGATGACAGTCAGACCTCTGGTTCGCGTTGCGGTCGGGCCAAGACCAAACATTCCAAAATCCAACATCGCTCCGATAACATCGCAACGTCGGTCTGCGCCACTGGTCACAGAATCGAGACAAGCTCCGCTGTGCCACCCATTGCTCAACAGTTCGGGCTCAATATGGATGCTTGTCTAGGGTGGTCAGCACTTAGAGTAGTAAGCAGCCTTGAACCACACGCTTTCGTCACCAACCCATGTCCCAGCTGCAAGCGAATCGGCCGGAATTCATGTAGATTAAAGCACCCCACGCAAACATCTTGCGCCTCCTGAGTGGAGAGACGGTGAACTGAGGGTGTTTCGAGCGGAGAATGATCGTTCATGCGTTTCTTGGCGCCGTTCCAGCGCCGTTTACAATGCCTGGTCTGAGCGCAGTCCGAGTAAGAAGCTTGCGCCATCACACGACAGCCTGGATGACTTTGCAGCATTTTCCTCGAGGTACAAGGAGAATGCCCTGTGGTTTGGATGTGGCATGTTCATCTCCAGACTGCACATCACCGGTGATGGAGCAAATCAGGACCAGGCGCGGCATGCGGGGCTCCTCGGGATCAGCTAAATTTGGCGCTGTTTTCCTATTGGCCCCGACTGCATAGCTGGGACGTCACGCAGGAGAGCCCGGACACCCACGGGACGCTCCAGGTGCAGGGTGCCAAACACGATCAGCGTCTCGCTGTGCCTGGTTGAATGATCCGGAGGGTGTGGTAACCAGACTGCGGAGTGGTGGATGACCTCACCAGCCCAGCACGCAACAACGCAGGGTGGAAGCGGTGCATTCCAGAACATGGCTGGGGAGGGGAACGATGCGCGCAAGCGGCCGCAGGAACTGGGCTTTGCCACCAGCCGACCCCAGAGGCCGACACCATGCTGGCGACCGTGCTGCTGGCTGGCGACAGGTGGTGCCGTGCGCTCCCTCTAGCGTTCCACAGGGCAGCTTCGAGGCTTCATGGAAGCATGGCCTCGGGATCCCGCTTTGCGCTGCTGCCGACCAACACATCTTGTGTGCTGTCGGAGTTCGATGGCTGTGCTGTTTTGGTTAGGCGAGAGAGTCGAGCATGCATTCCCCTGGCGGTGCGGAAGACGGCCTGCAGCAAGCAGCGGTCAAGGCGACGAGACTTGGTCACCAGCCCATCCCGAGCCTCCAGGCTGTGAAGTGGCAGGCAGGTTCTAGCGGCATAAGCGTGGTTTGATAATGCGCCGCCATCTGCGCGGCCGTCCACGGTACACAGCGCGCAACAGCAAGCAACTGGCTCTGCAGGGCCGCTTGTACGCCGGCGGCTCTTGAAGCTCTTGACGGAAGGGCCGTGGAGATCGCGGTTGGAACTGACCGCCATGACAGCGCAGCGTGCGAAGCGCTCGATCTCGAGCCCTTGAGCATCCGCACCGACGCCCGCTAGCACCGAAACGGCGGCGGTGGTGGCAATGTGCGTCGCCTGAGAGCCAATGGGCGCAGACGAGACCCACTCATGCTGTGGTCCGTGCCTGGCCAGGAAGAGCGCTGACCAGCCCGTGTGGGCGCCTTCCTTTTGATCCCAACCCATCCCAACCCTTCCGTCTCTTCGCTCGCACACACGCACCCAACATCTACTCAGCCTCGCATCGCATCGCACTACCTCTAGTTAATACTCGCCGTCTTCGCACCTCGACAGTCTGCACTTGCAGCGACCCTGCATCCTCTTACGCACTCTCCGACGAATCATACCCCTTTGTTTCGGCTTTGTTGTGGTCCTTCGGCCTGCTTTAGTCGACCCCTCACCCACACTTCGTCCGAACCACGTTCAGCACAACGCAGCCATCAACCATGTCGCAGTTCTTCAACTACGCTGGCCAGCACCAGCCGCAGCACCTTAATGCGCACACGCACAACCATCATGGCGGCCGATCGCGGAGGGCGCCCCGGATCTCGGCGCAGCAGAACCACAAGCAGTTCCGCCAAGTGCGCACGCCCAAAGAATTCAACGTCGAGCCGCCCAACATGATCGCATTCAAGCGCGACCTTGCAGCCTCAAAGTCGTTTGACATCGAGGACGACGAGATGTTCTGCCCATTCCACTTGCTCACCGAGGATGATGTAAGTTGCTTGGCCCACGATATTTGCCACCCGATGTCATCGCACTCGCCTGCACAGGCGCTGACACTCGATGAACAGCTCCAGTCCATCCACTCGTCTGGCTCTGATCGCTCTTCACTATCCAGTGGCTCGCCCGAACAGTCTCCTCTCCAGCATCAACTGCAGCCAACGCCGTCTTTTGTCCTGTCTTCTGCACCAAACCCGTACACGCCTGCCGGCTTTCAGCACAACAACTCTTCGCAAACTAAAATCCACCAGCCACTAGCCCAGCGCACCCGCAATGCTATCCCAATCGTCGATCCATCAACACGAACTGTAAACAGCCCACCACTATCTGTCTCGCCCGGCCGGCAGATGGGCCAGACGTTCATTCCGCGTCGTTGGTAGAGCCTTGCAGGCACGAGGCCAAGCGTTGCGTCTGGTTGGTGTTGCAGCGTCTTCCGTTGCTAGGCTAGTGGCTACCCTTCATGCATGGCGGGACACTCCACCGTCCCGCCCCTGCATGCCATTCCAGGATCTAATTACCTTCTGTCTGATATCCTCTGGAGGATCATACGTCTATACTATCGACTCTCCCTGTACAAATCTACGATATCTCATTCGACATCTTGGGTATACCACTCGACTCGGCGACGGCGTTGCACTGAAGCGAAAACATCATAATCAGATAGATCGCTTGGTCTCTTGTCTTCGAGCACTAACGCATTCACGGCGGTTTGCACATAACGGTGTTTTGGGTCGCATCCTCGGTTTATCATCAGCGTTTTAAAGACTTCAGAAAAATTTTGGTTACAGAACGCGGTGTTCTGTAGCGTAACTGTCATACATTATTGTCACCCGGCTGCTTTTGCGCGCCACTACAAAGGGTAGATTTCTTTTGTGCGGTCGGTGCTCGGTTTCAGCGGTCGGCATATACCATTTGGGCGCGACTTCGAAGCGGTGGTGTCAAACGGTCTTGGGTGCATGCGTCGGCTGGTCTATCAATAACTGTACGACGCTGGATGATTCTACGCAGTCAATTGGCGCAGGGTTTCGTTGGTTTCTTTTCCACTGTATGAGGATTTATATGACCCCGGAGCGCGGTTGGGGCAATCTTTCTTGGATGTTTTGTTCCTATCTTTCCTTCGGGAGCGGTTCTCCTTATACATTACACGCCTCTTTCGAGGGCAGTGAGTTATCTTAGGATACAGAATCACAACTTATTCACATCAAACTTAATGCATTGCCATTGTTCTCGTCAATTGCGATCGTCCATGCCAACAAACACCACATCAAACGGTCGAGAGACCGCACCCTCAGGGGCTGCATTTGGATGCGGGGTAGACTTCGAAAGCGGCCCTAGAGCAGGCCAGTGTCTCAAAAGGCAGTGCCCGCGCCACAATGCACTCCTCCACAACAGCACAGATGCATTGGGCCAGAAAAGGTCCAATGCGGGCCTCGAAATGCAGGTACAGCTTCAAGGAGCATTGGTGCAGGCACAGTCGCAAGGCTGTGCTCAAGCGGCCCATGCTACATGGATGCAGCAGGATGGCGAAGCAAGCGGGCGGAGCGTGCTTCACTCAAGACCACGTGGACTGAGCCTTTCACCCTGCCCATGTCGGCTTGCGCCCCATCAGCTATCACGAACCATGGAGCCCTAATTGAGACTGGCCAAATGCTTTGAAATTGGCGCACACCAAATGGACGCTCGCGGTTGTTCCCGGCCAGATTTCGTAATGGTGATACTAGGGCGTTGACGTCATGGCCAAACACGGAGTCACGGACAGCACAATTCAATTCCCTCGGCATTGCAGAGCTTGTGCGAGCATGTGTTTTGCTCGCTTTCCCACTGCACATTGAGCTCCATCATCCACATTTGAACCCAATTGCATTCCGTGATTGAGAGAGCATCACAAGAGACATTCTATTGCACCACCGACCGCATCATAGCTCCAATCTTAAGCTAGCAAAACCCCGCAAAACCTCACCTGTTCAACAACAACCACAACAACACACCGAGCCATCATGTCTTCCGTTCGTGCTCTCGCGGCCCGCCGTACGCCTTTCGTCTTCACGCAGCGCGCGGCGTTCCATCAGTCAATAGCTCGCTTGGCTGGCAAGGAATCGACTTTGCGTACGTCCACACCTGCACTCGCTGCACCAGCGGATCACAATTGGCAGGCACCGTGACATCCGCTGACACATAACAGACAGCGAAGGTCGCTCCGAAGAAGTTGAGAAGAAGAAGCAGGACAACTTGCAGAAGCAGAAGGAG
>TARA_R110002003_G_scaffold155_5_pt1 | contig 24048 bp, 29 predicted proteins | sample TARA_R110002003 | Tara Oceans TARA_R110002003 (sample SAMEA4396441) | marine metagenome | biome: Westerlies Biome; feature: [SRF] surface water layer (ENVO:00010504); material: water (ENVO:00002006), including particulate matter (ENVO:01000060) such as... | depth 5 m
GATGAAGCTGTAACCTCGATCATTCTGCGACATCTTTGATAAGACATTAGCTTCGCTAACCTTAATACACCGATACACACTCTTGCGGGACTTCGCCCGTCTCGTAGCGCATTCTTTACCCACTACTTATTCTCCTTCGTTTGTTTGATGACCATTTCCATTTTCTTCCGGATGGCAGGGGCTTTTTCCTGGAGCATTGTGCAGACCATCGTGCCTGTTAGGGTTATTCTCTTGCATTGTGTCATTTACAGCGGATTCGTACTTCCGGTTTCTAGTATTACTACATCTTGGTATGGATCGGTGTGTATGCAAGGGGGCCGAGCCTTGTTGTATAGGCCCTATGCTTGGCTATCTTCGCTTACAGATTTTGGTATCGATGCTTCAGACTTTGGCTGGAAGGCCTGGCAATGCTTGACTGGCACGCCACATTGTAACTCTCTACCGTGTTGTTACAACAGCAATGCCCTCGTACGGATGCTTAGGGCCCAAATTAACCACCGACGGTTGCAGATCTTCCGGACTGACAGATGCGGTATATCCAGCGAGTCTTATAGGGAAAACTAAACAGTCCTTGGACAAGGCCTCTGCTGAGGAGATCTCCGGTGTATCGCTCGCGAGTGCTCCAAACAGAGACTGCTGCGCCAATTGAACGTGGAGCGGGGTGACGAGGTGTGAAATTAGGGAACATGTTCAACGATGTTATTGCTGGGACAGATGCCTCCTGAACGCAAATCGAATTGTTCCAATACTTCCTTGCTGCTAAATATCGCTCCCTTCCAAATCTGGTCGTGTTTGTTGAACCGAGTATTGTTCGTGGTAATCAAGGGTCGTTCCAGCTTAGTCGTCGCCGCTGCCCCACTTCGCCGAATCAACCCCGATGTACCCACCCACGCTGCACCCTGATGAAAATTCTCTCGACCGGTTCGAAGAGCGACGAAAAGCACCCATGGTTCACATTGTATGCTGATAATAATTCCCAGCAGTCTAATCAGAATATATACGAATCAATTTTGCAACGTCTCCATCGTCAAACAAGACGGCCTAATGGCCCAATGGCAAGGCGCTTGACTACGATTTCGCAGTAATCAAGAGATTCCAGGTTGTGAGTACATCCAGCAAGCCCGGCGTTCGAGCCTCAACTAACACCACTCAGCGACCCCTGGTTAGGTCAAATTACATTCATTTTTTTGCTTTTGCATGTTCATTGTGACTGGCAACCTGGAAGGCACTAGCGTTTCCGTGCCGGGCTTTTTTTGCGACGCGAGGATGCATGTCAACTTTTTAGGTACGAGAACTACAAGTACTGGCTGCAACTGGCATTTGTATGCTTGTTTGATCGTTCGCTTTTTATTACGCTATAACGTACCATCACGTTGCTGTACTGTGAAGTTCAACTTTTTTAGGGGTATCTAAGCTCTAGCAGCGGGCTGCGTGAGCGTGTTACCACCATCCGGGTACAAGACCTGCTCGTTGTAGAAGACACCTCCTGGGCCAGCCAAGAAGAGCACCGTCGCAGCCATGTCGGTATCTTTTCCAGGACGGCCAGCAGGGTTTGACATTTCAGATTTGATGACGGACTTGTTGTCCTCATCGGAAGATCCGGTGGTCATCTGGGCAGTTTTAGCATCGAGTTTTCGAAAACGACAATGGTTGAACAGACCTCACTAGGGAAAACGCCAGGTGCGATGGTGTTGACGCGAACCTTGGTACCAACGAATGTAGTCGCCAGCATCCTTCCGAGATGTGTAGCCGCTGCTTTCGAACTCGCATACGCAAACTGGCCATTACTGCTTCCCTTCATGTAGCCTGAGATGCTGGATACATTGATGACCTGGCTGGTGTATCCAGGTATAGCGTTACCCTTGGCCAACAGCGGCAAGAAAGTCATACTCATGTAGAAGATGCTCGAGACATTGGTTTTGAAGGTATCTGCCCAGCTTTGCGGGTCTGATTGGAGGAAGTGCTTGGAAATTGACTCTGCGTCTTCCATATTGGGCTGGCCAGCACTTGAGAACTTCGTGCTATCATCGCGAGCGATACCTGCATTGTTGACGAGGAGTTGGATGCCCTTTGGCTCCTTGTCGCTAAGCTCTTTGTAGAGACGTGCTACGTCTTCCTTATCGCTGCAGCGAGTCAGCGATGGCTCACACGTCGTAGGTATCGCATCTTTACCTAACATCTCCCTGAAGAGGAATGATCTGGCCTGGGCCGCTGTCATATAGCTCGTCGGTCTTCTGCAGTACCTCGTCGCGTCTGCTTGTGATGTACACCTTGGCGCCATTGGCTACAAGCGCTTGTGTAATCATCAGACCAATACCAGTTCCTCCACCAGTGACGAGTGCGGTGACGTGCGAGACATCGAAGAGCTTGGAGCCCTTGAGCTGTTCGTTGCTAGCCTTGCCGTTCCCCATATTGCGGACGAGTTGGTATGTAGTTCTTGGGATGAATTGAGATTGTGATCGAATTGTCGATGTTGCTGTGGGAATTGTTCGTGAGAATAGACGGAGCATGTTGTTGTAGTCAAAGTGTGCTTTCGTCTTTTATGGAGGTGTGTTGCACAAGTGGTAAGATGTCCACATCATGACGTTGAGACGACGCACGGCTTGATAGGGCCCATGCTGGGCGATCGGGGTGGGGTCCGATCTGAATCTAAAAGTGCCGTTGACGAAGGACTTTGTTAGATCTATTACCTTGCCTCACGATGCGTTCCAAGTCGTCGCATCGTATCGCCTTTAATGCTCTAGACTTGCAGCACGTGCGCAGACCAAATGGCACTGCCGTTGATCCCGCGGCCCTGCATGGACGCTCAAATCAGCGCTCCGCGACATATGTATGCCATGGTGTTTACTCAAAGACGTGCTCGCACACATGCATATCTGAGTAGCTCAAGATTGCGGTGAGGTGGTGTTGAGGTTCAGCCTTAAGACCAAATGACGCCATCGGGGGTCCGAGCGATGTCCGAGTCATCCCATCTCATCTCAGACGCAAACACCGCGGGGTTCCGAAACATTTACAAACCACTTCACGCCTCGTGGCCATCTCGCAGCATGCAAAGCCTGTAATGTTCAGCACACAATTCCGCTTGTTTTGTCAGCTAGGCGTGCGCTGATTTGCTGGTGAGCATTACTAACTTAACCTCGGTCGGGAATAAGACGCCCAGGTATGGCATCATCGCCACACGTGTACTGATGCCAATCAGAGCCGACTGGTGAGGGGATGACTACACTTTGGCGGGTGTTAGGCGACTTGATGTTTGACATCGAAGAAGCCGTCTTGATGCATTTCTAATCGTCCGCTGCTATATAACAGCCGTTGTCGCTACCGTTGATCACAACTCACACTCAAGCCACTTACCATCAAGCAACTGATTCATCAGCTCACTACATCATCACTACCTACGGTCTCAGCTCTGATACATCAACCTCAGCCTGAACTAGACCACCACATCGAATACATCGAGGCTCTCCACCATGACGACCACCGCGTCCCTCCCAACTCCCGCCCACCAACTCTCCACCCCCTCCGCCCCCGCCTCCACCTCGAAAACCGAAGACGTCAATTTCCAGGGCCTCCCCATTCCACGTGGACCCGTAACCGCACTTCTCTCCTTCTACAAAGCCCCCGAAGACGGCGCACCACCACACAACTACGTCGAGCCGCTACTGGGCGTCCCACAGCGTAATTGGGGCGATGACTGGCAATCCGTCACGCTCAACGACCTCCGCGGCATCGAGAGCCAATTCAGCCTCGACCAGAACGCCTTCGACACCTACCAAAACGTGCCCAGCGACGAGCACGACTTCACCTCCGACGAGCGGATAAAGAGCGTATACTACCCCGAAGTCGAGAAGCTGTTGCTGGAGAACGTGCAAGGCGCGCAAAAAGTCATTCTCTTCGACCACACCATCCGCCGCCCCACCGGAAACAGGAACCCGGTCACAAGGGTCCACATCGATCAGACGCCCATGTCGGCCGCTGAGCGCGTCAAGCTGCACGCACCAGACGAGGCGGACAAACTCCTCCAGGGCCGCTATCGCATCGTCAATGTATGGCGACCCTTGAACGGACCGGTCATGGGCTTTCCGCTGGCAGTGGCTGATAGCCAGACCGTCGAGGACAAGGACCTTATTCCTATTGAGCACCGATATCCACATCGCAATGGCCAAACGGCGTCAGTGCGTTACAATGCGGGTCAGAAGTGGTACTACTGGTCGGGCATGACCAACCAGGATCGCTTGCTGTTGAAGTGCTTTGATAGCGACGAAAGTGTTGGCCAGTGGGGTCGTGTGCCGCACACTGCTTTCAACGACCCTAGGACACCGGAGGGCGCCGTTGGTCGGGAGAGCATTGAGGTTAGGGCGTTGATTTTCGGTTGAGGTTTTGTAGGAGATGTATTATCATAATGAATCATGACCCCTTTCGATTGTATATTCATACAGGATGTCGAGCTATCTGTATTGCAACTGTGAGTGTTCACGGACGCGCGTGGCACCAAGGAGGCTTTTGGGGCGTTGAAGGGGAATGTCACGTTTCGAGCTTTTGAGAGTGTGAGTGGTGGCAGCGCACGACAAGTATAACCACAGCGTATAGTGTATAGAATCTTGCTCATTAATCGAATATAGATTATGCTAACTGAAAGGAAACACCAGTCTTGGTTGGGTATCAACTTGCAAAAATGCGAAGAAACGCCATGCCCACCCCTTGACAAACTGCTGCCATCTCATGGCTCATTATGTAATTGATTGTCTACTCATACAAGCTTCGATCGTTCGGGTCGTTCCTCGGCGGCGGGTGTTGCGGTGCTCCCGCTGGTCTCTGCACCGACTCCGCTGACACCTCGCTTACGTTTGCAGGTGGCGCTTGTCCCTGTGGCGGTGGACTTGGTGCAGGCATCTGTGCAATGTTTGGCGCCGGGTACACGGGTTGAGGTCCGTGAGGCGATGGAGTTTGCGTGGCTGGCGGGATAGGGTGGCCGTATGCTTGCGCCTCAGGACCTAGCCCAGGTTGCTGTTGTCCCAGTGCTGAGACAGGAGATGAGGAGACCATTGTACCGTTCTTCGATGCATCCGCGTTGTAGTAGCCCGCTTGCTGGGGTGGGTACATGTAGCCTTGCGGTGGCATGAAACCCTGGCCATCAGGCGTCGGGATCCAGCCAGGTGGTGGAGGACCGTAGTAGAAGACCTGACCGGCCTGGCCAGGCGCGCCCTGCGGAGCGTGTGGTGCGCTAGGTGTGAAAGGTGGCGGAGGTGCTCCGGGGGTGAAGAGTGGAGGTGGTGCCTGTGCCATTGCTGGTTGTATTGGCTGGCCTGCTGGAACGATGCCGACTGTCGTGCGAGAGAACTGGCCAAGGTGCTCAACGGGATACTTGTGCCGGAAACCCCACCTCCACCAAGCCTTGAACGCTGCACCAGATCCCATCTTCTTCCATTTCTCTTGCAACAGCTTCTGATCTTCTTTGCTACGCGCATCTTGCATCCGAGTGAAGCAGAGGACCCACAACGAGATCAGAATCCAACAAACTGTACCACAGCGCATCGCACTCTTGCCGAGCATGAGACGACGGAACCAGAACCAGGATTCGAGGAAGCCAAGGAGGAACAGACCGGGTATAACCGACGCAATGATGATGATCCACGTCTTCAATGGCGTATTGCAATAGTAATAACTATAGCAGCGATCAGAGCCAGAGCTTGAGCTATCATCGCCACCTGATCGCAGCGTTCCGGTGCTGCGAGAGCCTGGTGGTGTGCTACACGAAGCGACGTAGAGGCGGTAATAGATGTCCGAGGTTGTTGTGAAGGGCGCAGCTCCTGCGCTCAGATACCATGTCTCGTAGATGTAGACATAACTTGAGCGAGTCGTCGTGCTGGCCTCCTTTTTCGAAGAGGGCGTAATCGAATCCCAGACCTGAGATGGGACCGTGACGGATGCGGTCGTGGTTACCGTAAATTGCGTTGGACATGAAGCCGGCGCAGTCATTGTGACGGGCATAGAAAATGCAACGTTAGACACCGTCGACGTGGTTGTCGCTGAGTAGTCGCGTTCAGGAACGAGGTCTGACTCGGCGACTCCAGCATTGACGCCATAGTACTGATAGACGATTTCAAGATCAGCGTAGGTTGAGTAGTATGTCGTTGTCGAAGTTGGCGTCGCGGTGGGTGTGACGGATGGCTTGACGGTGCGCAAGCGATCAGTCACTGTATATGTCGTTACTACTCCGTTTCCTCTGGTGTATGGACTGGGGGAAGCAAAGGCGGCGTAGCGGGATGTGTACGTCCAATATGCGGAGCCATTATATGTTGAGCTTTGCGCAATTGTGGTCGCCGCAAAAGAAAGGAGAGCCACAAGAGCGTGTCTTGGAGCCATTGTCGCGAGGTCAGTCGGCGGTCGAGCGTGAAGTTGCGAAGCAAAAGTTGTCAATGCAAGGCTGTCCCTCCTCTTCGGGGCAGCGAAGTCATTTTAACCTCCACCAAGCACAACGCCGTGCCGTCAATATGGCGACCGACCCTCGGCAGGCTCACCGGTCGTGCGAGTCACATTTCATTTCGTCTCTTGGCCCGACGATGTTTGCCTTGCAAAGATCGCGAGACTAGCTGCCGACCAATCAAACGACGATCGCAAAACCGGTCATCCAATCAAATGAAGGCACGAAGCAGTCTAGAGCTCAAGCAGAATTGGATGAATCTATTTCTGGTTGGTGCGGCTCGTATCGGGATGGTAGAGTCCAGGGGCTTGCGGGAGGCCTGATAGGGCTACAATGCAAAAACATGTCTGCACCGCCCCAACATTTTATTGAAATTATGACTGAGCGGTGTTGTTGAGCAGGCATTCGTTCACGTTTTGCAAAACTGCGTGCGCCTTGAATTTTGCTACTAAATGGCACTGAGTGTGCTCCTTGGTGTGGTAGTTAGCGACGATCTCGGAAATTCAAGGCCGTTTGTGGCGTTGGGGTGGAACGAGACACGAGAAATGCGAGGCTTGGCGACTCACGAGCTTCATTGTAGACGACTGCGCGCCTGGACTCCCTGGCGACCGCTTCCACATGGAGCATTCGATTTCAGTAATTCCTAATGAAGAATGACATTCTCCGCATGTTGCGCCCGAAGCTTCGCTTTTGCGCCCATTGATAACTACAGGTGCCCGTGGAACGACACTCACGGGATGAGAGTCGCATATGAACGTTCCTGGATATAACCACGAGAAAAAGAATCGACAAGGAAGTTTTACGAAGGACACGGTTGTGCAGATCCTCTCACGCTGGAGTGGAGATCAAGTGCACCATCCGTGGCCTATAATGCGCCAGCACGTTTTCTGGACCTAAATCGTGCTGTCCAATCGAGATTGCGCTCTCAATTGAAGTGTCACTATCGTAAGAGATCAACATGTACATAGCGATTGTACTGGGAGACCCTGTAACGCGTCGAATGAAGTGAAGTTGATTTGGGAGTCGGCAGCCCAAGAAGTGACATCCGGAAATTAAAGTGGATGTCATTCGAGAGTGCATCCTTATGGTTGACAGTGCGAGGCTAGCAATGAAGCATCGTGTGATAAATCAGCAAAGAAACATGTAAGGGTAGATCCGTCTTCTACGTGTAAAAAAGTAGAGCGCGGCTGATGAGCTTGTTCGACTTGAGCTAGTAGGCTTTGGGTCTAGTGGTTTTTGGCCCCGTGCTTCTTCACGTCACGAGCCGTCAACACGATGACATGCACAGCAAAGGCTCATATTTCGTTTGCAACTAACTCTCTAAGACCCAGCATGCACCAATCGGGCGCTTCTGTCTTTCGCGATTACCTCCCGAAATTCTCGCGCGATGTGATTCCTAGCTTGGTACTCAATGCGCACTTGATTGAAAGCCTGCGAAAGTGTCCTGGCCTTGCGATAGCAACCAAAGTCTACGCTCGCCGACCTCAAGGACGACAAACCCGCGTTCTCCGCTACTCCATGGTCAGGCCGATGATTCCATATGGTCGATACCCACGATGCATTTGAAGCACTCTCATATGCTTGGGGTGAGTCTACACAAAGAGTGAATCTTTAGTGCAACGGCATTGATGCCTTGATTACTCTTAGCCTTGCTGAAGCACTCCGTGCTCTCCGACGTCCTAATGAGCCTAGGTGAAGGTGGGCTGATCGGACACAGCAAAAAGAACTAGCAAGTTAGCATGATGGGTGACATCTTCGCAATAACCGAGCGGGTCATTGTCTGGTTGGGACCTGATAGCACCGGGGTTATGGACGTCGTGCAAAGCTTACTCGGAGCGGTCCCGGACTCGCTACTCACACAGCCCGCTCGAGCCACATTGAATGAAGTGCTCGATGTCATGGCCACCCTGGATTCGACTTCATGGAGTGCTATCGGTCAACTCGTTCGCAAATAGTGGTGACTGAATGCGGCAAACGGCCTTTCAAGAGCACTAGATGCATAATCGATCGATTTTCCTTCAGCGAAGGCCGACCAGAATCATTGACGATTGATTGACGAAAGTGATCCCGACATGCTGAATGCTGCTCTAGACTTCCTTTGCTAGCCCAACTAGTTACATACCTACGACGCCCCTTCGACAAATTGAGGTCATCTAGGCTTGAGTCCGACGTGACAAAACTCTGAACGGCTCACCCTGCGTACTCTCCTCGCTCAACGCTTCCTTGTCTCGAATCTAAAATGCACCCTTCATTAGTACAAAGATTTGGTGTGCTGCACAATGTTTATGACCACTGTATTCGCGGTTGACTCAACATCATGAATGGTCGGCCAAACAACAGTCACATAAACTGTCAAGATCTAACAAAGGTTTTGACTCAATCAACGTGAGTTAATGGTGCGTATGAGAGTTGGCCCGATGACAAGCACATGAGGTGTGAGTGTTTCGACGCAAAGGCGTATATAAAGCACAACTACCAAAGGCCATTACATACAATTAAACATTTCCATATAATCCTCGAACTTATTGTTTTCATCGACAGATCATTGAACGTGCTGGCAAACTTTTGCCAATCAACATCATGTCGTCGTCACAGCCACCAGCCCCCAAGTCAGCAAAACCTCAAGTTGAATTCTTCGAAATGAGCACAGAGGACGCAGATTTCGCCTACAGCATTGCAAGTAAGCATAAAACATCCAATAATCTTACCTAGCTCTTCCTGAGCAGTCACTAATTAGTCCATTACAGCTATCTTCGCTACGCGCCAACATATGTATCTCGAATCGCAGAACTTTCCTGACGTCAGCGTAGGGGTCGTTCAGCTCAAGGACATAAATCCACCAGAATACCTTGCTCGCGTCAAAGCAACATTCCAAGGAGACAATCCATTGAGAGCATACACCAAGATTCTAAAGAGGTCATTGATTCCACGCAGTACTCCTCGTGAGAGCTTGGAGGATCTCCAACACGATGTAGAGACTGGTGTTATGAAGATAAGCCCGGCCGACGTGGAGCGGCTTGGCCAGGCTGGGTTCTTCAACGAGGAAACTGTGAGGAATTTGGAGGAGATATTGAATAGTTGACTGGTGTGCGAGTGTAGGTCTTGTTTGATCCGTGTGATTTGAATGTACAATGATAAAATCTAAAAGCAATGAGATGATTACTGTGAAGTAAGCGGCAAAACACCTGCACTGTATCAGAACCGAAAGGTGTTTGTCACAAATGACATTACATGTCCGCCGACAACAATAGCGAAGAATCTAGATATCACCATACGTATCCGCACGCTGGGCTTGGTTGCCAAAATTCCAAGTGGACACACCCCGCCACTAACTTCACTGAATATTGTGTAGTCATCTCCTCCGAGGCAGAAGCCCTTTCACCAGGTCGTGAAGAATGAACAGGGCCTCTACCGCATATTTCTTCGCTACTGTCGTGTACTCGATTTTCAAATCGCCGCTTTCACTGACGACCCCTAGAGTACCAACCCACTCGACGAGATTGTCAGTGACGTGGGCGGCACAATATGCACTCGCCATTTTATCTCTGTGGCGGACCTCCTTCCACTTGTCTGAGTCTAGATCAGTGGCTTTGCGTATGCAAGATTTTGGTGACAACACTGACCCTTTATGATTTTTAAAAGCTTGTACTCGTCTTCGGTAAGTTGTGGGGCCGACATGTACTTGGTGTTGATAAGTGCATGCTCAGGAAGATATTTGTAATTTAAGCAAGAGAAATGCGCAGCGTCAGACAACACGTTACGATGACTTGTTACTGAAGAATGTGACAGGCTTCTCTCGTCATTGGTGTTTGTTGTCACAGATTGTCAATAGAAAACCTAAAATGCGTGGTGCAACAATGTCAACGGCCGATGACCACGATAAATGACTCCAAGACGAATGACTCCGCGCATCCGCTTAAGTCATGCCTTCGGTGTTCAGTAACACGATGCGCTCATAGAAGTCTAAGCCTACAAGACTCACTTCAAACGCGTGTATTTAAAGGCTGCCTATGGACCTTTACGCTTGCTAACTTTCGAGTAGCCGTGGACCAGATTTGCAGATTCACACAACTACGACAGCTCGCTATTCTCGCTACAAGATATATCACCATCGACATATTGCAGAGCCCGAACAAAGCAACGGATTATGCCCAAAGAGGATCGTCGCTAAACAAGCTGGGAATGGAAGCCCCCGCTCAGTGACGCCAATCAAGATCTCATTGACGAAATCGTCGGTACGTGGTAGATCTCTACACTTGATTTCCCACCAGCAGGTTCGCTAATTCTGTTTACAAACAGCCGAGTGGGTCGAAAAACGGCCCGAGGACGATGTAAAGGACGACCCAAAGATCCGTCCGGGTGTGATGTGGATTGGCAAATGGGCAACGAAAGACGGCAGAGAGACTGGGCACGAACCAGAGAAGCTCGTAGCCATGATGTATGTGCCTATCAAGGACGAGAGTTGGGGATTTGGTGCGTGCGAGGCTAAAGAGGGCGTGGAAGCTGCCTTGTTGGAGCTTCAGAAGCAGGTCAGGCTTAAAATTCTTCCAACGGCGTCTGGGAAGGTTTAGCTAGGCTGCAAAGTGTGCCGATGGGACGCACAAATGGCGTTTGTATACTATTTTGGAGGTATGATGGACCCTTTGTTTCGACTTGTGCGCAGGGAAGTTGACTCCACAAATGTGAGGCTGACGACGTGTGGCTGCGCATAGCATGGACAGGGTCTTCAAAGACAAATTCGATATTTATCTGCTCTTTAGGAAGCGATCTATTGCGAGCGGTGGTCTGTCTGCGTAGACAGAGCCAGCTGCAGGGCAGTGTGTAGGCTGGCGGTGTTTCGGAACCTCGTGCTTCTCGACGCATGTGGGCGTCGCGACCTCAAGAAGGCCACAAATACTATCACGTCGGTCATACTTCAAAGCACACCAAAAGATATTGTTGGTGCGAAGTCGCAGAAATTCGAAGCTATCCTCGTCAGCCTCGCACACCAGTCATAAGTTAGACTAGTGGGGGTTCCTTTTCCCCAAGCGGAGATCCGTTGCGGCTCCGCTCGCAGAACCCACATAACCTCCAACACACGTACAATTGCACCATGCTTCGGGAGTCCAAAGCCGCACCATATGCTTGCGATTGGTGCGCGGGTCCGATGAGGGGAGATGCGGCTGCGCAACATATATAGAGTTCGCGCAGGTACTTTGTCGAAATGCGTAAACGTCCACCTCTCCCACCACGCCCTTCCCAGCCATCGATTCCAACGATCAACAAAGTCTTCGACATGCCGTCCATCCACCCCTTAATCGACAACGGCATAAAGCCAGGCTCCCCCAATTTCCCCGGCGGAACCCTGCACTGCCACTGCCCGACGCAAAAAGTCGCCGTCACACTGTCCAGCAACGTCGCACACAACCACGCCTGCGGCTGCTCCAAGTGCTGGAAGCCCGCCGGCGCGCTCTTCTCCGTCGTCGGCGTCGTCCCCGTCGCCAACGTACGCGTGAGCGCCAACGCGCACAAACTGCACGTCGTCGACACCTCGGCCGTGATCCAGCGCCACGCGTGCAAAGACTGCGGCGTGCATCTGTTCGGGCGCATCGAGCAGGAGCATGCGTTCAAGGGCCTGGATTTCGTGCATGTGGAGCTGAGCGACGAGACCGGGTGGCAGGAGCCGCAGTTTGCGGCGTTTGTGAGCAGTGTTATCGAGCAGGGGTTTGAGCCGAGCGGGATGGAGGAGGTCAGGGAGAAGTTTAGGAGCGAGGGCTTGCAGACGTATGATGTGCTTAGTCCGGCGTTGATGGATTTGATTGCGACGTTTACGGCAAAGAAGAGCGGGAAATTGAGTTCGAAGTTGTAGATTGGGGAATTGGGATGCGCCCCGGGGCAAGAGGTTTGCTAGTGGAAGGAGCGTGGGACCTTTTGGAGGACCGAGAGTATCTGGCATTTGCTGCTCAGGCGGGAAGCATGGGACAGGCGATGGTCGCCGAAATGGGGTTGGGCGAGCTTATATATGAATCACACTTGAGTACCATGTTCTCCCACTAGAAAGAGCTGCACATACGCTGTACATCATCATCCTTATGCCAGTGCATGCCTGGCCACTGTTGCTGGACTAAGAGGTAAAAATGGTACCCTGTAGAGTAATTATACTACCTTTTCGACGAAGTCGATTCTACCAAAAAAACGAATCCAGCCTACTCGATATCAAACCAAAAGCCACCAGGTTCACGGATCTCGAAATCGACTCAGCGCATAAGCCAGCCTCCCAGCTCGATCGCCTATGCTGCCTAATGTGCCGCTTCCTCCCCCCAGAGCAATGTTATCACAAACGTGTGCGAGAGCAGGCTACGCGCGGGGATCACCGTTCAGCACCGCAAGAGAGAATAATTCAAGCGCTAAAAAAGACGGCATCAGAGAGCTCATATCATTATCCCAATCCCCCACGAAGATATACTAAACGCGCACGAGGGCGCCGAAGAAACATGTATGCAAAACTGCCAGCCACCAAGCCGTCCGCAGTGCACGAAACTCAGACATGCCCGGATCCCGCTATCGCGGATCAACAGACATCGAGCAAAAAAAAAAAGGTCGACCAACCAAGGCGCCCCTAACCCCCAAACCCCCAAACCCAATATATATTATACAATGCGCAAGTGGCGCGAAGCCCCACACTTCGAAGACGGAAGTGTCGGAGAAGAAGAGATGCTTAGAAGCCATATTGCCGCCTAGCCTGCGCACGCGGCCGTCGGCCACCGCTCCCGGGACCGATGTCGATGCTCTGCAACTCCAGACTGAGCGCCATGTCCTCGTTCTGCACGGGCATTCCGGGCTCGAGCGGGATTTTGGCAGGAATAGGGGGCGCAGCGGAGTGTCGCCGGCCGTCATGGCCGTAGCTAGGGCTGGTGCCGTAGCTGTTTGGGTTGTGGCGCTCTCGCAGAACGTGCGAGTCGGGATGTGGAATATACGACTGGGAGTTTTGCGACGAGTGCTGGTCGTACGAAGGACGTGGGCTGCGCTTCTGCAGCCGATTGCGGCCTCCAGAGCCGGGCGGTGTGACGTCGTCGTCTGCAAGAACCATGGCGCCATTGTAGGCGGGAGAGTTGCGGCTGCTGAAGTCGTGCCTGGAGGTCACAAGAGCGTTGCTGGGCGCCTCTGTAGGGGCATCGCCAAAGGTCTGGCTCGCAGCATGACGAATGCGATCCCTGGCCTCGCGATCTCGCCTGTACTTCTCCTCGCGCTGTCTAGCTGCTTCGATGTCTCGAGAGCCATTAAGCTGCGCCCTGGACCGGATCGGTTTATCCTTTACAGTTCCCTTTGGGGTCGGCTCGGGTGCCCAATTATCGACTGGAAGATGATCCGAGGCATCGACGACACGTCCACTAAAAGTGACGATCTGGCCCTTGTCATTGTATTCCATCCGACTACCCGGACGTTCTTCATCATCTGAGTTGCCCGGTGCTGGCGACTTGGAGACCCTAGGGTTGTACACATCGAAACTGTCTGGATTGAAGGCAACGCCAGACAAACGACGCTCGCCATAATCTTCCATCGGTGGAGGTCGCGGCGATACCGACTTCCGCGTCGGCATGCTTCGCGCCGGTCCTCGGGCTGTACGGTCGTCAACAGGGTTGGGCGAGTACCCAGGGCTGACACCAGGACTTGTCGCCCTCGGCTTCACGATCGGAGCTGGGTCGTGCACGGGTGAGGTACGTCGAGGCTGCTCTGGTGGATCGTGCGGGTAGTAGGGTGAGTCGTACGAGGGCAGTGACTGGTGATGAACCAATTCTTGTGACTGAGTGTAATTATCGTACTGCGAGGCAGAGCGGTACTCCGCAGGCTCAGAGTACTGCCGTAGGCGTGGCGGCGTTTCATACAAAGGCGGCGGTGTTTGGTAAGCCACCATGTCGCGAGATGCATCAAGTCCTGCGACGAGACTCGGAGGCAAGACAGTCGTCTCCTGTCTCAAAGGTGATGGTGCTATTGTGTCGCGTGATTCTGGTCGACTCGATGGATGGGTCGGCCCACGAGGATATGTCATGCGTCGCTCTGACGGTTGTTGACGCATGTAGTCGTCCTGCGCGTATGGGTTCGGCGGGCTGTATGAGACCTGTTGCGGCTCCTCTCGATAGCGAGTAATGTTCAGAGGCGCGGGGCTGTCTTCCTGATACTGCCGTGGACTTTCCTGGTTGGGATGTGGCAGAGTGCTTGCGTTTCTCCTATGTGCCGGTGGCGGAGGAGGAAGATCGTCTTCGTCTTCCACCATGGGCTGCATGGCACTTCGCCTACGGTGAGAAGCAGCTTCATCGTATGGCAACGGCAAGTTACCATAGCCGTCGGAGTTGTATTGCTCGTTGGGCAACATGCCCCCCGGGCTGTGGTCGTGGGTATGGCTTGGCCTGAGTGGAGCAACCTGGTACGCAGGGTCCTGGTAAGGTTCCTGGGAGTACGATACCAATTGATTGGACTCCTGGTACTCGATGTACTGTTGCTGGTGGGGATGAGACTCGTAGGTGTGCTGTGTTGGTATTGCAGGGGCGGAGTGTGTGTGCTGCGGCTCAGGCGGAGGCGGCTGCGAGCGCTCGTACTGAGACTGGTAGTCGTCTTGGGACATGGCCCTCTGAGGCTCCCGCAAACGCTGTGGCACTGCATTGACGGGCTGCACCTCGTATGGCTTCGGGGCTGCATACGACATGTCGAAGCTCTCGCCATTCTGCTGAGCAATGTTTGTGAGAGACGGACGTGGGTTGGGTGTAGTGTAGGGATCCTGAGGAGCCTGCTGGCGCTGTGGCGTGTTGTGGTTCGATATCGGCGTGCCGCTCAATGGCGATGCGTCCGGCAATGGCCTGCGAGACGGAGTTTCTGGTTGCTGACTGCTCCGCTGCTGCAGTGGTGCGCGTTCCTGTGGTTGCTGGTGGCGAGGCGAGCCAAGCTCTCTCGGTCCAGCCCTTACACCCCGTAGTCCGCGGGGTTCTGGTGTGTTGTTTGGCGATGGCGACGCGCCTGTGGGGTCGGACGGCAACGGCCTCCTCTTCACGGGCTTGCTCTCTCGTGGCCCTCCGAGCGCGGGACTTTGGCCTTCGGGACGCGCGGACTCCTTCCTCTGCTCCACTGCGGGCTTTTCAGCCTTGGGCCGGGTGTCGTAGTAGGTGAGCTCGATGCGGATCTCGCCGGCGTATTTACCCTTGCAGTTCAGCGGGTGCCAGTCGTCGCTCTGTCCTCCGCCCGGTGTGATGACGGCCTCCAGGTTCGCCCAGCACTCTCCAATCAGCTCCGTTTTCTTGTCGTCGTTGAAGACCGAGACCTTCAGGCGGTGGTAATCCGGCGAGTCGTGCACAGTGAAGCGCAGCTCCTGGTCCCTGGTGCATGTCAGCCTCGTCGTTGCGATTGTTGGTTGTGCATACTCACCACTTTGGCGTCTGTCCTCCACGCTTGTCGGTCTTTGTCTTCTTCGCTTCCTTGCCGAGTCTGGCGGCGCAGTAAGGGTCCTGCTTGCCCATGGTGCGCTTGTTGGGCAGGTTCCTGGCGCGGTCCATGATAACAACGAGCGTGCCAATGACAGGCCCGTCCACTGTCATGTCTGAGAAGATGCCCGCGGTGTGGGCGCCGCCAAAGGCGGACAGACTGACTGCCTTGGTAGCCATGATGCCTCAATTGCTCTGTTGCAGCCTTATCGCGGTTCGCAGTTGCTATGGAGCAGGCGGTATACGGCGGGTGGGTGGTGAAGTCGGAACAAAAGTCGCAATGGCTCATGGGATGCGACTGCAGGACGGCGAAAGAGCGGCAGCGTGGAAAAGTGCAAGCCCGCAAAAGAGTGAATGTCGAGTGTCGAGCGGCCAAGTGCTGGCGTGGCTCTCTCGCATGTTTGTTGATGTGCGTATTGCCCGTGGCTGGAGCCCCAGCCTCACAGCTCGACCCTCATTTAGCCATGTCGGGACTAGCGTAGTACCGCACCTACCAATAAGCGGAACCCTGTGGGTCTCGGTTGCTCGCTACACGGCTTCCGTCCTATCCACCGCCTCTGTACCTTGCATCCACAAGCCATTATTCCTGAATTTAGAACACGCTTCCCTGCGAACCATAGATCGCGCTCCATCACATGCGCGTCCGCCAATGGGTTTCTCGGAATTTCTCAGTGGCTGGGCGTGCGAATGCCGCATGCCGTCCATTGCGCACCGCACCAGCATTGATGTATCTCGGGTGTAGCGGCTGGTCTTGATGACATTGGAGGATCCGCCATACGCGTATCATAGATGCGGGTGGTACGTATACTTGAAGCGCAGTTTGTCGTCTTATACGCTAGATGTACGCGGTGTTGTGCTGAGCAACAATCGATAAGTCTGCCTGGCCATGGGCCAAGCTGCGACAAAGTCGAGGTTTCTTTGATACGAATTCAATTGAAGGCCTGTCTATCTTCAGGTGTATGGATCAGTCATGTCTTAGTAGATGGAATTGCACTCGTTGCCTGGTTGATGTTCCAAAAAGTCCCGCCGAGACCTCAGCAAGGGTACCGTGGATCTCCCGCAACCAATTCGTACGACGAAACATGTTTCTTGGGGTCTTATCAAGCGTCGCACGGTCTATCGAGGCATTTGATGTGGCTGGCCGGCTATTACTGAGTTTCATAGCAGTCTTGATCGATGATCGTGAGCAGCTCGAATGGACGAATTATCTCACACAACGGATCAGAGGCACCAGCCTCAAGATTTAAGAAATGTGTGAATGTAATGCATACCATAGTCGGTCATGAAGTTATCAGAAAGTCAGATCAATTCCAACAAGTGGTAATGTTAAATTGCATGACTCGTGCTTTGGGTAACTGTGCTTAAAATGGCATGGCGCAAGTCTCCTCGTGACAGCGCGTCCCCGCGTTCCACACCTGCCTCGCGCCTTCCAAAACCATCGCCACCATGGCACCGCCCGCAAGACAGCGCCTATTGCGAGTACCCTACCTCAACGCATACCGCGTACAGGATCAGATGGAACGATTTCGATGCCTACGCACACACCATCACCGCACCGCTTCTTAGCGCCTATTCCGCCCTCTGCACAGAAGGCGAAAGCGAAACCACAGTCAGGCCTTCGCAATGGCTTCACGGCGCAGACACCCAAACCCATTACCTCCAATGACAGAGCCGAGCTGCAGTTCAAGAAGTTGACGCCGGCAAAACGCTTTGTCATCACGCCACATCGTCGCACGCTCAGCGCCGAAGAGCACGGGAAGGATAGACACAGAGAGGACGATGCGTGGAGCAACACTCATGCACTGCTCACACCACGCCCTAAGCCACCACGAAGGTTTGAGCGCGTGGAAAGCATAGAAGAAGCATCGCAATCGAGTCCAGCCGCCACGCAAGACGACAATGGCCATGACATCCTGCAGTCCGTGGAAGGTGATCGCTCCCACGATGAAGACGATGACGACGACGAAATACTCTTCGCCATGGAGGAACGCAACAAGCGCCGTCGCGTCTCCCCTCCAACCTCACCGCACTCCGAACCCACGACCCCAATAGCGCCGACAACGCATCGCTTCCTCGCACCTCCTCCACGCACACCCGCTCCGTTCGGCGCGCTTCACAACACCAATACGATCACAACATCTCACCAGATTCCTCCTACTACGCCAGCACCACATCACCGTCCAACATTCCTCCTCCCACCCCAACCAACCTCGCCCCAGAAACCCAGCAAGCCGTTACCGGAAATATTTTCGCCGTCTCGCAAGACGCAGAAATACGTGTCGGGTGGTTTGGCATCGACGGTGCAAGGCTGGATAATCGAGACGGCAAACACGGGATTTGCAGCGCAGGAACGGGGTGTGACCTGGGGACGCGAGCGGGAGGATGGAGTGAGGTTGAAGATAAGGGTCACTGCTGCTGCAGGGTCCGCTGAAAAGCTTGACGACGGCAGTGGGGAAGTGGAGTGCTTCCCCGGATGTTTTGTGTTTGTGAGAGGGGAGACAGAGCCTAGGATGTATAACTACTCGCGTGCACCTAGCGTCGTGGGAGAGGACGGCGAGACACGCATCTTGCTCGCTGGACAAGGCGGCGCGAGGGGTGCGGGTGGTGTCAAGATCAGGACGGGAGGGGTGATAGGGGTCAGACAGCCAATGTGGGATGTTGATGTCAATGGGGAGACGTGGGTTGTTGGCGTTGATTGGGTGGTGCTGTCATGATGAGATGATTTACGAAGTAATGGACACGATGTTATGAATCATGGAAATGTATTCGCATCTCAATGTTAGCCACATATACTTCGATGGCGAGATCATACCGTGAGTACATCCTGCCCAGCATGTCGAGTTGCACCTTTCTCAGCTCGTATCTGCTTGCCAACATTGACCATAATATAGATATCCGCGATACATTATCACTGTCGCCATCAGGCTTGACTCCACATCTTCCATCTTCCAAAACACCAGTGCCGTAGGTATCTTTGCTCATGGAATCTTGTCACTCTCCGACCCGACCACTCGTGGCACTCTATCGCTCCCTTCACCTCCCGCGTGACTGCGGCTCGCCCAGCTCCGGGCTCGACTCACGCGTCAACACCTTCTCCACGTCCCACGCTTTCTTCTTCCTCTGCAGCTCTTCCGGAACCGTAGCATACTCCGCCTGCGGCCCCTTCCAGTGTCGCACCAGGCCATCATGAACCAGCGCCGCAAACACCATGACATCTTTCTCGCCGTCAAGGAACCCATCACCATCAGCGTTGGAGCGAGTAATCATTTCACGCATAGCTTCAGCCAGAAACCCCTCGTCGTCCCAATGCAGCCTATCTGACGTCTCGGAAGCGCCGTCGGCGCCAGCTTGCCCTTCGCGCTTGCACTGGCGCTTGCGCTCCGCCGTGCGGCCTGTATCTACATCATGGTCAACATTCCCAGCGGAGATATCATAGAGATGCGGGCAAACTCACCACCACGATCCCGCTTTCCCGCTCCGCGCTCAACGCTCTCCGGCGTCTCTGGCACGCCCGGCGCACTGGCGAGGCGCACTTTTCCAGCTTTCTGCAGCGCGGCAAACACGTCGACGACGAGCTGGCGGCGAAGTCGCATCGCCTGGTTGAAGTCGAAGCCCTGGCGTGCGAAGTCGGGCCACGCGTACGTGCTGTGTGCTTCGTACCAGTTCAGTATAGTGAGGATATCCAGCCGCGCTTTGTCGATGGTAGTGTACGTCGTGGGCGAGTTCTTGTCGCTCCCGATGACGAGCGCGGCGCCGACCATGAAGTGCGCCCACTCGGCTTGTTTGGTTAGTGCGAGCTCGTCTCGAAATTTGGCATATGGTTTACTTGGCTTGGTGAGGGGGGCGGCGTCACTGGGCTGCTGGGTGGGTGCGATGCCGGCCATGGGGGCGATGCTTGCTGCGAAGTCGCGGAGAGAACGGAGTTGGGCGAAGAAGAGTTGGTTGCGGGGGTTGTCTCGGGGATCTTGTCGGGTCATGGGGGGTTGGGCCTTCTTGATCTGCGAGGGACGCGTTGGTTATGTGTTTTGGGAAGGAGCGATGGTGTAGGTTGGGAATCTTTATGACGTGCCTGGGAGTTTGGCAGTGGTCTCAAAATCGGATGTGCATCTGCATTTTATAACTGAGATGGAGGGCTAGTTGGTGGTCCTAGTCCCTAGAAACTAGTCTTCCATAGGGTGATCCTCCTCAGACCATGCTGAACCCTGGATTATGGTGAAGATTGGTACCGATTACAGGCCAACCATGAGATACAACGAACTCTGGAACCGATCGAGGGCTAACGCGAGACCCCTCTCCAGCGATTAGTATAATAATCCTCTACAATTAATCCCTCTCTTTCTCTTTTTACAAAATCCGCACCACAAAATAACCACACAAACACATTCAAAGCCTCGCACCATCAAACTCACATTTCCTCACCATGTCGTCGCCTACCATAACCACCCCCTGCTCAGCCTTCATTAACAAAGCTCCAAAATCTCGAATCTGCAAGCCCGTCCTAGCAGAAAAGGGCCATCTCAAGAAACCATGCAACATCAGAGCGCCCTTCCCTGTCCCCACCATGGCCGCCTTCCGCCTCAAAGGCGTACACCAAGACCTCTGCTTCAGCAAGGCCGACATCCGCGAAGTCGTCCGCATGGTGCGTTCCTTGTGGCCCAAGATCTCGGACAAGACAGACGGCGCTGCAGAATGGTACGAGGGAGTCAGCACAGTCGTTGTCGTCCAGGGCACCAAGGAGAAGAAAATTCCGGCACTGTGCCTGACTGCTGCGGAGGACGATATCCCCACCATGGACGCGATGAGTTGGAATGAGTTCGGTGCTGCCATGTCTGGAGCGATTCTGGTCGCGCTGGGCGAGAAGAGGGGGAGGATGAGGAAGAGGCATGCTGGGATGTGTAGGTGTGAGGGGTGTTTGAGGGCGATTTGGGCGGATGCGCATTTTAGGAAGGGGATGGGGTTGAGGAGTAGGCAAGAGGTTAGGAGGGAGAGACCGAGTGATGAGGATTTGGCGCTGATGCCGGGTTTGGATAGGCTGTCGGGAGAGGTAATTGTGGATGGTGTGGATCGGGCACGGATACAGGATTATAGATGGTGGTGATGGGAGTGGAGAGAGTGGAAGGAGAGGTCTGGAAAGGAGGGAAGGAATGTACTTGAGACTTGTTTTGATGAATGACGTGTTTGGTTATGAGCGTTTGAGAATGATTAAGCTTGAAATATAAAATAATAGATAGAGTAGAGCAAAAATTAGTCAAGAGAATGAACTACGCACGTGACATGAGCATAGACTTTGCGACTTCGAGATTACGCATGTAGCCTCGTCTTGCCTTGTATTACTTTATGCCTTGAATCTCGATATGATCGCCTCAATGACATGTCGTCGCTCAATAGCCGACTCTGGCTATTGCGTGCACTCATAAGCGACCACGTACATGTTGACATAAGCATTCGCCTTCTAACACCAGGTGCGGCAACAATTCGTGTCTCTTCTCGAGCTAGTTGCTGCCACTTAATTCGTCCACAAGCATATAAGGTATATTAGAGCCTAATAGTAATTAGCGCATATTTAGTTGTCGTTTGTAGACTATAATACTGCTGAAGCTAGACAGACTCTATGATAGCGACGAAGCTGCAGATGCTGACTGCAAGTTGGACACGGATTATTGCCGGATCTGGTGCTGAGATACTTTCCTTTTACATCAACCTCGTTAGCCGCAGCATATGGCCTCACGCTGATGACGGGATGCACGTCACTCCCGCAGCCTAGAATAGATTGGATGATGCGCGGAAGGGTACTCGCAGGGAGATCTGGAGCGGCAGCGGGTCAGTGCCGCAATGCTGGAGTGCACTGACCGCAATTGCACGGCATTGTTGTACAATGGTCTCGAAGGCGTGTCAGGCCGGTCTGCTCTGTCGCGATCCCACGTTGCACCAGTCGACAAAGTCGACCGCGGGATGGTGTAACAAAAGTTCTCGAGTCGGCTCGTCATCTTCGTGGGATGGTCAGTGCGCCCAAATCGCCAAAGACCAGCTCGCCACGTCACTCGACATTCATCACTCACACATCGTTGCAGCCATCGCTCCCGATGCGTGCCCCTGCATCAGGACCCTCCTTTGGGCCGCTAGAATGGGCCGTGGAAAGGCGCGCTCCGCTGGCCGCCGCCAAAGAGCACGTATCCCACGCGACAGAGTGCGGGCATCAACGCCGTTACGACAAATGCTGCACGACGCTCCCATCTGCAACTAAGGCCTCGTCGGACCAATCATTCAGACGCCTTCGCGGCGTGAACCCACCTGCCGGGCCTCAATTCTCTCATTTCGAGCGAACGACGTTCGCGTACGTGGTCCAATGGCGCGAAGCCGCAATCCCAACGCTTGCTTCCGGGACTGCACGAACGTGAGGCTTACTCGGCCTTCGACTTGTCGCTCGAGCCATTGCCTCGCGATTTCTCGATTCCTGTCTCGTGACGCAGTCTTGCATCTCTCTTTCGTCAATCTCAGCGCTCCGTTTCACTTTCGTCCCATTGAGCGACACATCACGCTTCTCCACAATCGTGTTGCTTTTCTCCTGAGGCAACTTACTTCTCATTCGTCCCTCCGCATTCAATCCCCTCACCCCACGTTTATGTCGCCATTGCGTACCTGTCGTCTGTTTTACCGACCATGGAGCGACGACGACGTCAGATATAGCACGTAGCACCAAATCTCGAATCTTTGGATCTCGAAGGACGCAATTGCCATTGCTTGTCTCACCATGCGCCAATTCGCAAATGTTTCAATATCGCCGTGGGCGAACCCGTACAATGGCGCAACCAATACGGGAAAGAACTACTACACATCTAGCGTACCACAACAGCCTATCTATCGCCGAATAGTTGCGCCTCCTCCACCAATCTTCTTCCATCCGGGCGTAGAACAGGTGATTGACGACGATGACGAAGCCGGTATGTGTATCCGTGAGGTATCATGAGATGAAAGGCATTGATACTGAGCCAAAGTAGGGGGTGCTCCAGTCGATGCGGGTGTTCCACCAGCAGCCCCAGAGGCTCCGCCAGCCCCAGAAGCATCACCACCAGAAATATCAGATCAGGCGCCGCCTCCCCCGCCTCCCCCGCCGCCACCACCAGAGGACATTGAAACACCGCAACCAGACGACGCACCTGAACCACCACCAGCTACTGAAATTGTGCCTGAGTCCGACAGCGAGATTATAGTCATCGATGTCAATGAGCAATCGCAAGAGGCAGCTGAACCTGTGGAGGCTCCCTCACCACCACCACCGCCGTCGCCGCCGCCGCCTCCTCCGCCTGAAGACATAGAGACACCCCCTCCACCTCCAGATGTAGAAGCACTGCCGCCTCCACCGCCGCCTCCGTCTGAAGACGTAGAGACACCCCCTCCACCTCCAGATGGAGAAGCACCGCCGCCTCCACCCCCACCGGAGGTTGTCTCTGACCCGTCTGTTGCTGGAAGCGAGAAGAGTGGTGGGTCCGAGCAGGCCGCTCAAGAGCCCCCAGAATCTCCCGTCATCAAGTCCGTTCATTTTGCGTCTGACACAAAGGATCCAGACGTTACTAGTGGCAAAAAGAAAAAGAAATTGCTAATCGGCAAGGGTAAACCTAATGCTTTCGTGCGTGTAAGAGACCCAGCACCCCCTTCTCCGACATCGCCGAAAGAGGAGAAGAAGAAGGTCGTCGACAAAGTCCTCAAGAAAAGAGAAAGAAGGCCGTCTTTACTCTCAATCTCCTCGATAGAGAAGCCTGTTGTTAAGGACGACGCCTCAACTTCGAAGAAGAAGCCCAGTAAGACGGACGAGCGGAAATTGAAGAAGCAGGGAGAGAAAGGCAAGAAGTCGAAGGCTAGCAAAGACAAGTCGATGAGCACATCACCAAGTAGTGATGATTCAGTGTTGATTGAGGACGGTGATAAGGCATCGGACGTTCCGGAGAGTGTCCTGAGTGAGCAATCTGCTGAGACGCCTTCCGACCAAGCAGCTTCGCTCGAAGATACGTTGCCTCCTCCTCCCCCTCCTCCACCACCTCCCCCGCCCCTCGAAAACACACCAATGGAAGTTGAAGAAGCTGCTGTGGAGGAGCAGTCACAACCTCCCGAGGAGCAAGCACAACCTTACGAGGAGCAAGCACAACCTCCCGAGGAGCAAGCACAACCTCCCGA
>TARA_R110002003_G_scaffold116_28_pt1 | contig 24033 bp, 24 predicted proteins | sample TARA_R110002003 | Tara Oceans TARA_R110002003 (sample SAMEA4396441) | marine metagenome | biome: Westerlies Biome; feature: [SRF] surface water layer (ENVO:00010504); material: water (ENVO:00002006), including particulate matter (ENVO:01000060) such as... | depth 5 m
TATCTGATTGGATGTTGTTTTTGATGATGAACTGAAATATATACCAAAACATACACTACAATGAGTTGCACGCTCTGCTTGTGGACGTCTTGTCGACAGCGAGTACTTGGTGTGCGATATTGCGCTACGCAAAATATGTGGATCAGAAAAATTTCTGTTGGTATGAGTCAGACCTAACATACGGTACGCTACCGGGACAGTGAGTGGATATCATATGCAACACCAACAACCATGACGCGAACCAACCAAAAACAACCAAACGCCGCGCTAAATGAGACACCTCCAAAACCAGTATCCATCATATTCTCATGTCCTTGCTGACCTTCCCCTGACTTCGCATGTCGTCCACCAGCTACTGTGCTGAACTTCGCACATTGTGCCCACATCACCGCGAAAACGCGCCTTCGGCATCATCTCCCAGGCCCCTGAACGCAATCCGCCCGTTGCTCCGCAGCACCTCGCAAATTGTCTCTGCGCTCAATTCATACCCGCTCTTGCGCCATCTCGCATTCAGCCAATCTGCGAGCGCATCCGCAGAGCAGCTGAACCGTCTTGTATCCCATTCATGTAAAATGAGATCGATGATTGGCTGATCGGGCAACGGCTCTGGATTCGCATCCTGCAGCGGCACAGAAGACAAGGGTAACGGCAATGCACGCGGCGGGAAGATATGTTCGTACGCGGTGAGGAAGTGCAGTAAGGTGTGTTCGGTGTGCGGCCGCGATGCTAAGGTGAGACCAAAGGGCTGGCCGTTGAGTTTGAGTGCTGATAAGGGGCATGCGGCGGTGGGGTAGCCGGCTGCTGCTGCGATGGAGGAGAGGGGCGCGTCGCCGGGTGCGATGATGATGTCGAGTTGCTGGGATGTGAAGAGGTAGTCGAGACCGTCTGGACCGCCTGCGGTCTGGAGGTGTTGGCGTGCAGCGTTGATCTCTTCGCGTTTGGCGGAGCTTTGGAGGGCGGCCATGAGGTCGTTTTGGTCTGGACATGCTATTTTAGGTTAGCAGCGTGCAAGATCAGCTTGATGTTGGGTTGCATACTTGGCGGTAGGCAAAGCTCGGGGTGCTCGATGTTGAAATTGATGATCTCGGCAAGGGAGTGCATCTTGGTCGTCTTGAAGTCGCGTATGAACTCGGTCAAGCAATCCTTGAACTCAGAATCTACAAAGAAATTTAGCATTCACCACTTCATGCATCGACGACCAACTTACAAACGACAGGCTCGAAGCAATTTTGTCCATCGAGAGTAAGGCTAGCTTGACTAGGCAGCTCAACAGGATACACAATGTCGACGCCCATCTCGATCATACTCTGTACCACCATGTCGTACTTCTGAAGCTATAGCCAAGTCAGCTCTGCATGTTTAACACAACACGGACCCCTGCAGCATAAGATGCGTCCGATCCGCGTTTCATGCAGGCGGATGCGCTGACGCGAGGCAGATTCCGCTTACTGGATCAGACTTACCATGAACCGCTCGGCGTCAGCATTTATCCGACCGCTTTTGCGCCATGTTTTCCAGATGGTGGGCTCGACAAACCCAATTCTAAGGGTCCCAAAATTTGCCTTGATCTTGAACGATCTGTGTGGGGCCACTTCATCGCTCTCGTGGTTGGTGGGTACCATCATGGCGTCCATGAGCGCTACGAGGTCCTTCGCGGATTTTGCCATGCCGCCCACCGCGTCAAATGTTTTGCTCAAGTTGAAGATGCCATCCATGGGGACCTGGCCGACCGTTGGTTTCAGCGCATACAAAGCTGCACGATTGGCCGGAGTGATGAGTGAGCCTATTGTGTCTGTACCGACTGCGAGCGTACTGAATCCTGAAGCTACTGCGACTGCCGAGCCGGTCGATGAGCCTCCTGGCGCTGAGAGCTCCCAATGCAGCTTTCTCTTCGCAATGTGCCTGGAAACATAAGGCGACTGGCATTGACCGCCCACTGCTGACCAGCCCGGTGGCATGGAAGGGTTCTTCAGGCCGCAGAACTCCGTGAGATTGGCTTTGCCAATGACGATCATGCCACGTTTGGTTAACCGATGGACGATGGTCGCACTCCTCTTCGGTGTGCATCCAACGAACGCGTATGAACCTGTGAGTCGTCAATCATGAGTCGCCCCATGTAATTTGGCCAACGCACCGACTGTGGTATCCATGCCCAATTTCTCATCGGTCATGATGTTGTCTTTCAAAACAATCGGTATACCATGCAGAGGCCCTCTAACTTTCCCACGTAACCTTTCCTCATCCAACTTTTTCGCAATTTTTATCAACTCGTGTTTAGGAGCAACTGAGATCAACGCCCGTAGTTGCCGGCCTCTCCGATTGTGCTGTTCGATCTGATGCAGATATATCTCTACAATTTCCACGCTCGTGATGGCTTGCGCATTCAGCAGCTCCGATAACTCGAACGCTGACACGACAAGTGGATCGAAATCCGGTAGCATCCCCATTCCTCCTTCATTCGATGAAGTGAACGACAGTTTCCGTGACGCTTGCACCTTCTCGACAAAGCCTTTCGGTGGCGATGAATCCGTGTTCGGAGAGAGCGCCTTCCTGAAGAATTTGGATGCCTTGCGCATGTTGTTGGTTGGCGTAGTACACTCTCCCCAATTGCCACGTGCTGCCTGCTCTCCAGAGTTCAGAATCGTGGGGAAGACCGGGGTAGGGCGGCTTGCGGGGCTGGCGGTTAAAACGCTGGAAGAATCGAGGAAACCAAATGCAAGCAGTTGCTGGTCTTCAGAGGCGAATGCTAGGAGTGCGGAGCAAACTGGAGGGCGGCCAAAGGTGTAGGCGCAGGTTTGGGTCATACCAGATTAAAAAGACACTCGCCATATCATCTCCGAGGTCGTCGAGATGAGATACGAGTGGCTGCGCCGTCAGATCCTCCATCCAGAAATCGACCTCTGGACATGTTCGCTACCACGCATCCTGGTTCTTAGCGGCAATAACGTGGGTGAGGCACTGCCGTTGGTGGGTTTCAGTCTCGCCAATCGAGGAAAGGCGTGACAATATGTCGCCCACATCTGCCTTCTTATTCGTAGGAGTCCCAAAGAGAACATTGCGATTTGGTCGAGTTGAGACGACCGAACCACTTTACCCGGCACGTAGGCCCGCACGGAGCTGCAAGCGGCTCCAAGGCTCGCTTACTGTAAGGATGAGCGGAAAGGTGTGGCTGCTCACCTGCTTTTCGTCCTGCTTTCCTCCAATCCTTGTCAGCGAGTGGAGGGCCTATGTGTGATACACACCATTTCGCGTCGCCTTGCCGACCATTGCTCGAGCAATCATCTCATCGAGACATTGGTCCTGCAGACCGTGGTACTGCTCTGCATCTTAATGCGATATCCCGTGGCACATAACGCATGGTGCATAAAACAGTTTAATCTTGATCTGCTTGTCGGGTACCTGTTTCCTGTTCGTGCCAGCAGTCGCTAGTCCTTCACCTTGAATCCTTCGATGCAACCGAGGGCGTTCTCCTTTCTGCCTAGCAGTAATCCGACCACTGGCACGGCATGCTAGCCTGACCGCAGGCTAGCGGCACAGCGATGCGAAAAGGGTCGCGTCAGCAGGTCCTTGGAATATGCAGCGTTTCTGTCTCGCCGTAAATCGTGTCTGGTCTGTGGTGATGAATGGTGCGTACCCCTGCTAGTCTCCCGCTGCACGTAGGCTTTCCGGTCCGACGTTGTCGTTTGGCATTTTGCGGGGGATCGGCTCTCAGGATCTATGAAGCCTGTCCCAGCAGAACGACTGCCGGCACCAGCCTTTAATTGTCGATATCGCATTTGTCAGAATGTTCTTGAGCGTTGCAAAGGGCCGAAGCGAAGTTTTGAAGGCTGCAACGCCTTCCATGTCAACGTGGGGTCGGATGAGCCGGCTGCTGCAGGACGCACGTTCGCTCTAACAGAGGCTGTGGAAGAATGGAGCGTAACTGCAGACGCAAGTTCCAGAAGCTCATCAAGCGGGTGCCCAGTACGCCACTGGACGCGGTGTCTCACTACCAGCCTTTCCACAGATATACGCGCTTGAACGGTGCATGCTGTCCCGAGGCGGCGAGGGTGGTCGATGCAATATCCACGCCCCATGGCACTCCACACTCTTTAATATGACTGCCACGCTGTATATATTGCTGGCCAGGGTCAAGCAATCCTCTTTGATCAAATGATGCACACAAAGCAGATCAGGTTGCACATCGCCACCGGGAAGCCCTCGAATGCCCACTGATCCAGGCCAGGGGTCAGTTCATCTATGTACCACTGCCATGCGTGAAGCCGAGCCAGGTTGTATCTTGGAAGGCAATCAATTGGGATGTAGCGGCCCAGGTACTTGTCTTCGAGGTGCCGCATGCGCGCTTGTCGACGCGTCTACCGTCCGAATGTGCCCCGTGCTGCAGATCACGAGTAAGTGCTGTGGGTAATTGATGTGCATCGAGGCTTCTGAGTGCTGGTGGTGCTATTGAAGGCGGTGATCAGATGATCATGTAATTGCGAGGAACAGCGGAAGCTCAGCATGAACGTCAAGCCGTCCCTCAGTAGACTATTTGGTGAGACCGCCACGAGCGTTGGAGGCAGGTGCGACTAACCAATCCGCGTCACAACGGTAGTAAAATGTAGAATAGAGTGTGACTATGTACAGTGAGAGCACCGTCCTTAACATCTACTAGTCGCAAGCGAAGGGTATCATGCATTGTTCATGAGCATCTGGGAAACGATGCTACTACTATGAAATGCAGGTGTCATCTGGTTCTGGAGTGCACTGTATGGTCCCTGCGCTTGGTGTGTTTCCGCGCGAAGTACATCAAATGGAACGTGCTTCAATCCTACTTCACACTAAAAGGTTAGAAAGTTGTAGTGGCCAGCCGGCTCGCGGCATTCCTTGCGTCGATCCGATCCTCATCCTCTTCTACGCCCTTTTGACTTCCCGTTTTACTTGTTGCTCGCTTCCTGCCGTGAATGGTCTCCCCTTCTTCCTCGTCCTCTTCTGGGAGTGGAGCTGCAAGGGTGCCACTCATGCTACGATTGAGACCGTCGCCAGGTCTTCGCTGCACGCCTGACCACGCATCTCCTTTAGGTCCCTGAGAGCTTGCTAATGAGGCGCGCCGCTGCGCAGGATGCGCTTCTCGTCCGAGACGCGATAGACCACCAGTGTTATCAATGGCCCGAATATCAGGTCGGACGGACTCGAGAGTTGCGAGCGTGCGACGCTCCGCTTCGATTTCGCGAACGACATACTCCCGCAGAGCCTGTTTCATGTCATGGGCGGTCCTGCCAAACCACCTCCTCTGCTCCTGCAAAAGGTTCGCCGTCACCCGCTGAGCTTTGGTTGTAAGGTACTGCTCATGGCTCCTGGCCTCATCCAAGGCAGCAATAGCTTCGTCGACCTTGTCACGCTTTACGCTAGAACTAGCCTTCAGCCTATCGGCAGCTGAAAGCTTCGATTTGGTCTGAGACTGCGCCTGTAGCAGCTCGCGCAGTAAGATGTGGCGATTAGTAAGTGTTTCCTTCGCGATGAAAGCATCACTGCTGTGGTACTGGAGTGGGTCGCCAAGCGTGGTGGCCTCAGCTGTTCCTTGAGCGGCGTGAAAGTCGCCCGTCGCTTGTATGACTTTTCCGAGCTTCTTGTATGCGTGCGAGAGACCCACGTGTGTTTCTTGCACATGTAATGCTGCAAACTTCGCTCCGAGGTCGGATTCGGCGACACCGAGATCTAATGAAGATTAGCAGCTTGGCCCAGAGCAAGCGGTTCAGACTCACTTCTCCTGTGCTTGACAACCTTCTCCAGCTTCTGCTCAGCCTCCATGGTCCCTAGATAGAATGCTTTCACAACGGGTCGAGCTGCAGCGAGCTCTGGCGTATCGTCTGGAGGCGGCGCAAATTGTTTAATGACCTTGCGCCTTACGCCAGTTGCTGGTTGCTTCCTACGCACCACGGGGCTATACCCGAAATCGCTCTCGACGAAGAAGACCATCTCTTCGTCTCGTATGAGGATGTCGTTGCTGCACACGATATTCAGCCACCGCTGTAACGATGCCTTGAGCCGCGCTTCGTCTTCATCGGTTCCTGCGCCGGCCGATGTGGTCGATGGCGGTACCGCGGGCACAATCGCTTCTGGACATGCTGAGATGAGATGCTCGCCCAGCTTCACAAACTCGGAGTGTAATCTGCGGACGTCGCGGAATTGGGTAGTTCGGAATTTGGGAAGGTTAGTCTAAGACATGGTATCAGTAAGATGTTCGAGGATGGGGGACCCAAGTCATTCGTGTCTCGTTCCCTAGAGTCGAACGTCCAACTGATGAAATGCAACCATAGTAGAGAAAGCTTAGACAAGTGTTGCATCGTAATCGAGGTCTAGAGCGGCACTCGAGGTTCGCCTCATACGCCATGGATCGTTTCTACAGCACAGAGAGAATGATGGCTTACATAAACGTCGAACCTCAAGATGGGATCCTTCTTGCCATTGCGCTCGAGACCCGTGACCTTCGCTTGAAGCTTGTAATGCTGCTGTTGTCTCTGAGGACGCGTGCCATGGTATCTTTGGGGTTGCTGGCCGTGCGCCGGAGCTTGTTGCTGAGCTTGCTGCGGTTGCTGTGGTTGCTGTGGTTGAGGCGCATCGGCATCATGACCAGGTCCTTGCGACTGTTGGGAATGGTCGCCATTCGAAGAAGCAGTGTTCGGTCTATTCTGTGTGTCATGGTCGCCCATATAGCCATACTGCTCGGAACCCTGACCATAGGGCGACGCTTGCGGAGGCAGCGGGGATGAGGGGATATCGCTAGTCGGTGGCTGGCCAAAGGATTGTCGATTATGTTTTGGTGATGAGGCCCATGGATCACCACCACCGGGAATATCTGAGTCGTGGGCGGAGTAGTCCATAGCAGAAACGAGCGCAATTGAAGCAAAGGACAGCTGCGAGCTATCGAGACGGGCGTTGTTCGGCTGGTGATGTCGTTGCCTTGGCGAGTCCACTAAGCACACTTGTCAGGATTAGGGAAGGCGCAATGTCAATGACAGGCGTCATTTTCGTTATCACGTGTTTCGCTGCTTCTCTATATTCACCACTATACGTGTCTATTCTGTCTTTGGTATGAGGGTCGGATGGGCGCGGTGTGCTCTTCGAGTCGTACAGCACAATGTGAGAGCGCCACGAAGGCTGCTGTCTAGCCTCGCGCACTCACCAGCAGCTGCGTTATCAAAGACCACTAGGAACATTGGCATCATTGCTCATATCGATGCGGTAAGGAGGATTGGGGATGATGAAAATGAATGAGTGCTGATGTCGAGCAGGGCAAGACCACAACGACGGAGCGCATGCTCTATTATAGCGGATATACAAGAAGAATCGGAGGTCTGTTAACCCTGTACTTCCCTCCGAAACCCACCATGTGTTTGACGCCATACTACACTTTCATTTCGGGTCACGTAAGAAAGGCTTTCAGTCGAGCACTGTCCTCCTGAAGTATCTTCCTTCGGTACTACAGTGGCGTCGTTGTCCTCACCACTTGAGACCACTTCACGCATTATAGCGACAATTTTCCTTGCAATATCTCAAGCTAAATTACCTCAGATGTCGATGAAGGCTCGACGGTGACCGACTTCTTGCCAGCTGAACGCGCCCGTGGAATTACCATTCAGTCAGCCGCCATCACTTTTCACTGGCCTCCGCTGCCTCCAAACACCCAGGACGCGCCTCACGTTCCGCAATTGCCGCCTTCATTCGATACCACTGTTCGCTCAACCATCCCGCACAACATCAATCTTATCGACACGCCTGGTCATGCAGACTTTACGTTCGAGGTTTTGCGATCGCTGCGTGTTTTGGACGGCGCAGTGTGTATCCTCGATGGCGTAGCTGGCGTAGAAGCGCAAACGGAGAAGGTTTGGATGCAAGCCGGGACCTATCAAATCCCGAGAATCATATTTGTCAATAAACTTGACCGAGATGGCGCTGCGTTCTCACGAACTGTGAAGGAGATTGGAGTCAGGCTGCATGGCTGGCCTGCACTCTGCCAGATTCCATGGTGGCGAGGTGGGAAAGGAGCCTTCACTGGTGTTGGTGATGTGATTAACCTCCGAGGAATGCTGTGGCAAGCTGGTGGTGATGGAAGAGATATTAATGCACACGGACTGGACGAGCTTGAGAAGACCGACAAGACCTTTGCTGAGGAGATAAAGAAGGCAAGAGTGTCTCTAGTCGAACTCCTGAGCGAACACGATGACATCATGGTGGAACACTTCCTCGAACACGATGAAGACCACCTTGCGATTTCTGGCTCGCAGATTATGCAGTCTCTACGCCGCGTCGTGCTGCACGCACCCCAATCTGTCATACCAGTCTTCGCAGGCGCTAGCTTCCGCAATATTGGTGTTCAGCCTCTCCTCGACGCAGTTGTAGATCTACTGCCATCGCCCTCCGAGCGTCCGGATTCCGAGATCAGTCTATCGAACCAGACCAGCACTCTCTCTGCACTTTTGACGTCATCAAGCTCGACGAAGACAACAAACCCAGGGAAAAAGCAGCGACAGCCGGGCGAGCACAGTCTCGCCGTAGCTGAAGCCAAGAACCTCACTGCTTGCGCCCTTGCCTTCAAGGTCGTCAATGACAACAAGCGCGGCGTTCTCGTGTATGTTCGCGTCTACTCAGGTTCCATTGATCGCGGCGCTACACTATTCAACACGAACCTTGGTATCGCAGAGCGCGCGCCTCGCCTCCTCAAAATGTACGCCAACGACGCAGTAGAGGTCGATAGCATCGCAGCAGGTCAAATTGGCGTCATCACCGGTCTCAAACATGCCAGAACCGGCGACACATTGATCGTGTATCGTGGGCTTCAAATGAAAGGCTCCCCACCTGGAGGACTCAGTACACTTCAATTGCGTCCTATCAACGTTCCTCCTCCAGTCTTTTTTACGAGCATCGAACCTAATAGCTTAAGCGAGCAAAAGCATGTGCAAGAGAGTCTGGGCATCCTACTGCGAGAAGATCCGAGTCTACATCTCTCCATTGACGAAGAGTCTGGTCAAACGCATCTCGCCGGCATGGGCGACTTGCACCTCGAAATCGCACGCGACAGGCTGCTCAACGACTTCAAAGCCAAAGCGCGAATCGGCAAGATCGAAATTGGGTATCGCGAGGCCATCACATCATCAACATCTTCCCACACATACCAACTCGACAAGGCCATCGCAGGCAAGGCCGCAAAAGCAGTCATAAGCGCATTCATCGAGCCTGTTGACGACACTGCGATCATCCCAGGCGTAGAAGAGGAAATCACGATCGACGACGGACCTTTCGAAACAACCTTCAAACTCCCAGACCATAACACGATCCATATCTCCCATCCCAACGTCTCCCGCCACGACTCCGCCAGCCACAAAAACAATATCCCACCACAAATCTCGCTTCCTGGCATCTTAAACTCCATACAAGCCGGCGCCTCGGCTGCGCTCGCACGCGGCCCGTTCAACGGCTTCCCAGTCGCAAATGTGCGTGTGAGCATCGACCTAGATGCACAAGCCAACTTGTTCCCCGAGACAAGCCTAACCGCTATCTCCATGGCCACGCGCGCAGCAGTTAGCCATAGTCTGCGCACAGCATGCACCGCCTCACCGGCCGCACTCTTGGAGCCCGTCATGCTCGTAACGGTCTACGTCAACGAATCCTCTCTCGGCGCCGTGGTTCAGGACCTCTCCTCCGCGCGCGGCGGGCAGGTTCTTTCCCTCGATTCACCTTCCACTCTCTCCTCGTCCTCTTCCTCGTCTGAGAACGAACTCCGCATCGACCCGAATCTGATATACACGCCGCCGGACCCGTTTGCGTCGGGCACGGGCGATGTGGGCTCGGGACTGGCGGATAGCCAGAGACAGATTGTGGCAAGGGTGCCGTTGAAGGAGATGGTGGGGTATTTGAATCATTTGAGGGCTTTGACGGGGGGAAGAGGCACGTTTGTGATGGGAGTGGATGGTTTTGAGAAAATGGGGACACAGCGGCAGAGGGAGGTTCTGGAGAGGATGAGAGAGTTCTGAGGGGGGATCAAGGGGGCAGTAGTTTGTAGGATATTTGTAAAGTTTGGGGTAGGTTGTGCACGTTTTTCGTTTTTCAAGGATAGGGGAGTACATGATGCTACTACAGATGTGCGAAGAACAAATCCTCACTCTTAATTGTCAATGCTGAGCTTGACGCCGAATTCGTCAAGCGTTTTCACATACTGCTCTCCCAGCGTAGCAGGTGTGAGAATACCTCCGCCCAGTCTTCCGGCCTCGGTGTCTTGCAATCTGCCTCTCAGAATGACTTGCGCAGCCGCACTGAGCGTGATAGCAGTAGCAGCATACCCTCCATGCGCTATGTCCAGCTTCGCAGTCGCTTTACCCTTGCCATCCTCCGCGACGCCCACGGCCCGATAACTCAAGAAATCCTTCTTCATGCTTTCCCGGCTTGGCCCTTGACCGGGCGCATGGACCGCGAATTTCTTGATCAACGGAGCCAGGATCCAGCGTGTCGGCGGGAGCGCAAGCAACAAACCCACGGAACCAATGGCAAGTTTGATCAAGAGGCCGGCAAGTAAGCCTTTAGCGCGCATGTACTCGTTGAAGCGGAAGCGAGGGCCGTAGCCAAGCGATGGGTCATTTGATGTTTGCGCGGTTTGCGAGTAGAGACCCCACGAGCGATGCGTGATGCATTCGTCTACGGAAGCCATGATGTATGTGGTTTGGACACCGCCAAGCTCAGGGACAGAGAGGAGGCCGAAAAGACGGTAGAATAGGCTGCCTGTGGGACTACCGATGGAGGAGGTGGGTTTGACGGGCGATAGTGAGTAGGGATGCATAGACTTGGCCAAGTGACCAAGCGAGTAGTTGTTGAACAACTCCAGCATAGTCAAACTCGTGCCTCCACTGATACCAGTCTTGGCGTCATAAAGTGTCATGATGACTCTCTCGCACGCAGCATTGAAGCGCTTGCGAACCTCCCGTGCCAAGACGTAGGCCATGATGTCGGCGGGTACCGAGTCGAGGCCACATTCTGGGATGATGATGCTCCTATTTTGCTTTGCAAGGGCGTCATATTTGGCAATCATGTCGTAGACCCAGGGTACTTCACCGGTGCTGTCGAGGTAGTGTGTGCCATTGTTGGCGCAGGCGGCGAGGACGGGCTCGCCATAGAACATGAATGGGCCAACCGTGCTGATGATAAGGGTAGTCTTCTTTGCAAGAAGTTCGAGTTGGTCTTTCTTGAGTTCGCAGGTTTCGATGCCTGATATGTTCGTTAGCATTACGCACCTTGCAATACATTGATGTCATGCGAATCCTGGAACTGTTGCGCTTCTTACCTGGTTGTTTGCGCGCCGGACTTAGGTTCTTCACCTCATCCACGACATCTTGGAGCTTCTTTGCGTTCCTTCCCGCGATGGCCCACTTCAAATCCTCGGGAAGATGTGTGCTGATCCACTCCGCGACCAACTTTCCTGTGTAGCCAGTTGCGCCCAGTAGAATGAGCTCATACTCTCTAGGTTCTGGAGCCATTGCCTCGTCGATTAGCTGGGACTGGAATGAGTACTGAGCGGCCAGATGAGGTTTTAAGAAGAGATGGGAAGCCATTACACGGACGAAAAGTTAGTGCATCATTGTGTTCAGATGTCGGACGACGCTCTGTTTTGGGCAGTTGCATCATACCGAGGCAGGCACGAGCGGCTTGTTGAGAGAGAGCCCTGGAGACTTGGAAATTGATTGCCACCCCACATCTCTTCAAATAGACGGGTCAGAAAGTGCGAGTAGAAGGCCGTTACCTCCGCTGCATGCAGTAGAGTGTCCTGGTATATGGAGCATAAGCCATGGTGTTTTGGGGAGGAACTGTCATATTGCGCTATTATCTCTGTGGCTAGATCGACACGTGCCCCACTTGGCACTCGGCAATGACTGAGAGGACACAGAACGACGACAGTGCCCATCTCACCGCCACCACGCTGAAGCCTGCTGTCAGGACACCACCATCTCGATCACGCACGCCAAAAATGGCTGCTATGGTATCCCCGACCATTGTTTTTGGGCGATGGTGGACTGCATAGCCGGTGGAGGGCGTGGAGCGAAGGGCACGACTGGTCAGCATCTGCACGTTATTCAGCAAAGCAGTGTCGCTAACGACTAAACCTTACAGATTGTCTAGAGAATGCTGTTGCGCTTCACCGCGCTCTTCGCAATTAGCGGGAGACGACTCGCCTGCGCCAAACGCCCACTCGCGTGTCCACCTCCGGCGCTTACAGTACCGCGAGGCATTATACGTAGACAATACAAGAACCACACATTTACATCTCTGGCTCACCGATGGTATCATAGCGCCACTCGATGGTCGCTGCATGAGGCCTGGGTCACCAATGACGCCGTGAGGCATCGATCAGGCGCATTCTCCCCTCGAGACGGATTCGCTAGCGGCCTGCGCCCAATGTTCCTCATCTGAACCTCTTCGTGATCTCTGCTCGGTGCTGGAAAGCGCAAACCGATGGCTTTCGCCCGGCGCCACAATAGACTTGTGTCAAGACGCGCCGACAGTAGGTATCTGAACCATGTTGCTCTTCGGATGGAAAGTCCCGATGAGAGGTGAAGTAGGTCCATTCACCTCGAGCCGGATCTTATGCACGAGATGGATACGTCTCGAATCTAGCATGGCTCAGTTTCCCGGCACGAGACTAGCAGAACTCTCAGCACTTCTTGTATATCTGGAAAGATGAACTCCAATACAACTGCAGGACGACCAAAGCAGGAAGCGAGGGAGCAGGAAGCTCCGAGCGTAACGATATCTGAAACATTTGTTTGCAATCCGAGCAACGCCTCGGGGATCCGACAAGTCATATGGCCGCTTAAGGAACGGTGACACGTGGTAAGGTAAGCCGCAGCGGATCTGAGCACATCAGCTGCGTCACCCACCGCTCCAAATATGGGCTATACTTGACCTCGAAGGTAAAGTATCCGCTCCCGATCCCAGGCCATCATTGAATCCACGGTCGTCACGGGGTCCCTCGGATGCCGCGACTCGCGACAGCCTGAGGTGGTGGCTGCTGCAGGCATTGGGTCGTGACTGACTGCTGCGTTAGCGCCTTGGACCGTGCACGTTCCTACTTAAACCGCCCCGCTGCTTCCCTTTGACCTTCCTATCACCAACTTATGAATCGCGTCGACTACACGTTTCGCTCTTTTCCTATAAAGCACCATTTCAATGGCCGAGACTTGTATAGTCTGCCTCGGCGACCTCGCCCCCCAAGACGAAGGCCCTCCCGCCACCGAATCATCGCTTGCGAACCCGCCTGAGCATGATGCTGGTAATGAGCACCAACACCACGTCAACGTCAAGACACGAAGGCAGGCAACCCAGTCTGCTACAGACGATGAATTGGTCGCGCATCTACTACCATGTGGCCATGACCTGCACAACGAATGCTTGAAGCCTTGGGTGGAAAGGGCCAACAGTTGTCCGATATGTCGAGCCAGCTTCAATCTCGTCGAGCTTAGCGCGCGCGTTGGAGGTATGTCATTCCATGGATCCAGGACGTTGCCGGATACTGCAGCTGCGATTTTGCTTTGGCTGCCTGGCGGTGGTTCGGCTACTGGCTAAATGGTCAGTCGAGCTCAGCTTACCCTTTGCACGAACCTAGCTTCTGTCAGCACCATGGCATCAACACTAACAATGATGCAGGCCCGAAGCTCTCTGAATATGCTGTTCAAGATAAGCAACAAGTCGCCGATATCGACCCGTCCATGATCGTTGAGGAGGATGGCTACACGCTCGAAGATGACGGCAGCTATGACGCGTGCATGATCTGCGACGAATTCGGTGATGCATCACAGCTTATGTATTGCCATAGCTGCGAGCAGCTGTCGCACGTCTTTTGTGCTGGCCTCGACCGAATGCCAACGCGCGGCGCGTGGTACTGCCAGCCGTGCATGGAGAATGGTCTGGTCGAGAATGCTTCTCTCCGGCGGCCCGCGCCCCGAGGTCCTGCTGCCTGGATCAATGGTCGTAGTCGCGTACCTCGCCACAATCGGGCCCCAGACGAGTGGGTAGGCGTGTGGCAGAGTGTGTGGGATCGATTGCAGTTCGACATCGAGTTTCCCTTTGAAGACGACGAGCAGTCGGAGAACCAGTCAGAGATCCTGAGGCGTGAGAACAATGAGTGGGAACGTCGCTTCGCTCTTGCCCGGCAGATGGGCGCTGGGACACGCTTCCGCGCAGCCGCCGATAATGTTCACTCGCGTCGCCGCGGATCAAACCGTTCTTCACGACCGACCAATCGCGCTCTTCATCGCGACCCTCCCAAGACTCCGAGGGATCCAGAATCGCAGGAGGAAATACGTGCGTGGAATCAGTTTGAGAAGGCACGGGAACAACTCGCGCAAGAGGAAGGTCAGACTGCGCCGAGCACTACTAGTACTACCACCAGCCGTCGAGGAGGCCGGAAGCGCAAGTCGGACGATTCTCCCGCGTCGCCCGCCGAGTCTGAACCTCGTGAGCAACAGCCAGAACGCAAATTGAAGCGTCCCCGAACCCGCTTGCTGCTGGACAACGGCGAATCTTCTGCTGCGGCCGCTCGTCGCAACACAGTCATGCACGACAATGGCCCAGCCTTGGCCTCGTCGCCGCCCGCCGCCCAGAACGGCGAAACGTCAGCACCTTCTGGATTTCTTCAGTCGTTGCTGCAGGAAGTTGAGATCGATCGCTTCGCAGAGCGCGAAAAAGAGATCGCTGCACCACAGCCTCGACGTGTCATAGTCGAGCGAGCGTGCTCTCCCACCTCGCCTGGGCTCTCGCCTATCTACCAAAAGTCACAAGGCATGGCTACTCCGCCGCCTTTGAACCTCACCAGGTCCAAGTCGCCAGTGCAGCAAGATCAGCAACTATCGCCAACCTACTCTCCATACTCACCTGCCGCCGACGAGCGAGCGAGCCGTCGTACCATTCCGCATCGGACCGCTGGTCTCAGCAGCCCACCTCGATCTAAAGACTCGTCGCCGTCTCGGCCCGCATTATCCTACTCGACGAAAGCCGAGTTGCAACGCATGGTCACGGCCGTTTTGAAGCCTATATATCTCAAGAAGGAAATAACAAAAGAACAATACACAGATATAAACCGCGACGTTTCGCGCTTGCTGTATGAGAAGGTCGGCGAAGCTGGAGCTGATGCCTTGGCGGACCAAGAAACCAGGGAAAAGTGGCAGCAGATGGCCACGACTGAGGTACGGAACGCAATCGACACCCGTCACGTAAGCAGCGCAGCAGCTCTGTCACCCGCCGCTGAAGACTCGGCGTCGTCTTCGTCGTGAAAGCGCATTGGTCTAACCAGCATCGGGTTTTCTGGGTTTAGATTCGTCTGGAAAGCACTTGGCGTACCGGTATATGGAGCGTGCTTCATCGTCTGGGTTCTTGATACCCAGGTTTTTATCGATTATTGGCGTTTTGAACTGGGAGGTTCTGCCTAGATACCATGGGTTGAGCAATGTATATGCTGGGAATTTTGGACGGCCTGGGGCTGTACCTAACGTGCTACGAGCACCTGTAATGATATGAACGAACTTTTGAGCTCTGCATGGAGCTCTACTCACATTTCAACTCTGTTATGACCTACCGTAATTCTCGCCAAACTAGCCTGCCCAACAATAAGTGACACCTGCCAGGGTCTTCTTCGAGTACCAATAACCTGAAAGACCATTGAGACTCGCATGGATTCCGGTAGGTCACGGGGTCACGTGCTAAGCTAACATTAGGTAGACGCCAATTGTTCCGTAGTTGTGATGTGCAGAGCATCCCTTCTGGCGGCTCTGTCACTCAAACCATTGCGGGCTACTTCGAAGCGTGGTGGGATTTCTTGGATGATCATCACGGATGCAACTGGGTTGGAAGGGTGCCGGAACGACTGAACAGTTCATTGGCTCGGAGATGTTCACTGCGTATTGCATACACTGGTCGCAGCCTAGGATGGAGAGAAAGCTGTATGGACGGGAATCGAATACCGACACTGTCACTCATCTTGCTCTCTCACGCGCTTACTCCTTCTCAGAAACATCTATCACCTCTTCCGATATGCATCAAGGCCACAGTCTTGCGCCATGTCAACATGCCTTTGCTCGAAGCTTGGGGCAATGAACGTCCCGTGATCGTGGCAAATGATACACCGCCGAGAGTGCAAAGAAACCGCTCAGTGCTGGTGGGAAATATGGTTGGCGCAAGCTGGCCATTCGGTGTGGCGGTCACTTTGTGAGTAACCCGGATTTGATATTTCGAGTGAAGAATGGGTCGAAGTTGGCGACATTTTACACGGTTGGGAGTAAGGATGGATTTGCCGACTACCCACTTTCGACGGCGCTTTCGGCTCGAGGTAATGTCGAAGCGGAACTATAGTATGCATATCTGCAGCAACAGTTCCTTGTCTTTAAAACCTGTGTGGCGGCTGATTCGTGTCCTCCTTTCCCATACTTCTCACATTAACATCCGTCGTGACCTTTATACCACTTCCATCCATCGGCATCCTTTGCACCGGCAGCTTCAACGCCGTTCCACCTTGCCTGAAAAGCTCCTCCTCCGACTCTGTTCCCCTCTCCAAGCGCGTAATACTCCCTCTCGACCCCTTACTCTTTGCACTCCTGCCTTGTCCACTTGCGTACGCACCAACACCCGATGTACTCCTGGCCTTTCTCTCCATTGAACTCAACTTGTATCCCTTCTGACCCGAGTACCCCTGTCCTGAATCCGTTGTGCTTCCGCCAGTGAGCTTCATCCAAAGCGCTTTGAGCGAGGGAAGATTAACAGCGATGATGGCGAATTGGATCTCGAGAGCGGCAATGATGACCATTTTGCCTAGGACGTAGGAAGTATCAGGCGAGCTGTTGAGCTCGAACAGGGGAATGAGGCGGAAGCATGCGATGATGACTGCGCAGGCACCAAAGCCGATGACGGCAAGGACAGCGATTTTACGCCGCAGAGACATCTGCAGGTTCCAGACGGTGGATATGGGTAGTATGAGGATGTAGATGTCGGTGATGATGTTCTGAATTTGGTTAGGTGTGTCTTTGAAGCCTTGTGTGCAGTTGTTTGAGGGCCGAAGATTGTAATGTGGGAGTGATAGAAACTAAGGAAGAATATTTACCAGAATTGAAGGCACAACGAGTAGTACCAGCTTATTGAAGCATATAGCGTCTGGATGCGTACCGGGATGCAGTATCTCGTCAAACGGAATGCATTGCAAGCAAGCCAAAAGACTATCGCAGTAGTCAGACCAACACCAAGTACCATGGAGAGTTGTGCGGACTTACACGTTGATTATCAAGATAGCTACGTTCAATGCCATGCCAAAGAACACTAGCTTCCGGAACGTCTTGTCGCTTGAGAGACGCAGGTAGAAGAGGAGGAACGAGCATTTGATCACCCAGTGTACTGAGTAGTAGATGATCTCTTCAATGAAGAGCCATTTGATAATCTCCAACTGCTGGACGGGTTTCAAGGTATCGAAGTGACTCGTATCAAGTTAGCAGATGCAATCAAAGCCGATAACGGGGGCTCACAGTCCACAGCCCCAATAGAGGAACTCGTGCAGGATGGCTTGTTGGACGACATTGAAAGCCTAGAAGTTATGTAAGCAAAACCGGTGGAGACTTAGAGGGATCTGAAGTACTCCGAACATACCAGCACGACTATCGCTAACCAGTCATCCCAGCCCCAAGTCCTGAGAATGAATATGCGGGAGTAAAACCTCAGAAAGAAGGACGCAGTGCCAAAGAAGAACGTGACATACATAACCGCATAAGCGAGAGGCTGCAGAGTCGTTAAGGCCATAGCGAAACAGCAAAGCCACGTCTTGCCGTGGAACCTCAAAGGGACGTCGGAAGATTTCGTGGAGAGGAGGCGCTATTCGTATTTATTCTCCGAACGCCTCAACCCAGCTCTGCAACGCTTTCGTTTGCTTGAGGCCCACCGTCCCCACTCCAGTGCCCAAAAGCAATGTTCGAGGCGAGATGAAACCGTCGATCTCATCGCAGTCGGCACTAGTCATGACAAGGCCTGTAGACCTGGTCCATGACGAACGGCGACTGTCGCATTCGGACATCTTGCTGTCGATGCTTGGAGCGTCAAGGATCAAGATGCATGAGTGCGTTGCTTTTGCGGCAAGCTCTTGTGCGTCCACATCCCAGCATTGATGTTCAAGCTGTTTGGTACCCAGCTACTTGAGAATGCTGCGCTGAGCTGGCTACCAGCTGCAAGATACGCTGTTGAAACGATACCGACACTTCTCGGGCAAGAGGATGTGTTGATATCAAAACAGTGTTGTCGGTAATACGGCAGCCGCATGAAGCACGAGTACTAGCAAAGACTCCAAGAGGTGATGATGCATGGCAACTCACCGCAAGTGTAACCTCGTGCCGTAACTTGCTCATGATCAGTCTGACAACAGGAGAAACTGCTCCAAGTGACAGGGAATTAACTGGGAAAGACACGGGATGAGGCTGCCCGTGGGCATGGTACAACGCTGCACACGGGGCCGAGGTAACATATTCCTGCGCGCTGGGTTCATCGGATTCTAACATCCGAAAAGAGCAAGATAGTGTCCTGTCCCTTATTGTGCGAGCGTTGCGCGGAAAAATGTTCATCAGGTTGGATGCTGATTTGCCCACGAGGTCCCATGTCCAGGAGGCCCCATGGAGTTGTCAGATCTTTTGCTGACCAGGTAGTGCCGCAAAAGCTCCGTTTGCTCTTCTTTCGGGCAATATGTCCGCCAAGGTATTCATATGGGAAGGACTAGTTCCCGGTTTGCTGAGCCCGACAGTCTGGTACGCTATCAAGTGTCGCCGGGGCTGCGGATAAGGGCCACATAGGTATCCGTGTTACAGGGTCCGTTTGTGATCAGATGGTAATTACAATCGCATAACTTTAGCGTCGTACCCGAAATCTGCCTGACATGTGCTGCGTGAAACGTGGAATTGGCAAACGCTGGAAGCTGGCTGCCTGCTTTTGCTTTCTCAAAACGAAGAGCGGTGAAGCAATGGGCAGGAATTACACGACTCGGCAGTTCCAACGAGGGGCCGCGTGTTGCTAAACGCAGCAAGAGCTCGTGGAATCGTTCTTTATAAGGTAATGATGTTCGCGCTAGTCATGGCACGAATCCTTCGCTAGAAGCGGTGCGGGTCGGCCCCATGGGTGCACGCTTAGTGTCTCAACGTCTAACGTGTCGTATGTGGATGCATAGAAATGAAGCCTTACAAGCCACCAATGGGGTCGGTCCCCGCATGCTGGAGGTGCAAGGTTTGCTGGTTAACGTGCCTCAGTTAGACGACGATCAGCTGGAGGACGACGATAGGACGCAGACCGCCGCTCACTCGCCCTCATAGGGACCCTAGTAGAGCTTGAGAGTTAGGGGCTTGATGGACCCTGGTCGTGGGCGGTAATATGTTGTCTTTTCCCTGGTCACTGAGCATGAGTCTGAGCATTCCGATTTATCTTGCACTCCCAATTCTTCAAATTCACTGTCTGTAGGGAGACATCGTCCAAGAGGTGTGAGATCTCTCTGGTCATCATCATGGAGGCTTTCAAACAGATGGCGCAGGCCGATACGTCCAAGACGGTCGGAGTTGCGGCACTTCTTGGAGTTTTGTTCCATTTGTCTATCCAGCCAATCGAGTTCGAGTTCGTCATGTTCCATTTCATGGCTGCATCCATTGTGTCTTTCCTGGGGCTTTTCTATACGTTCGCCGAAGTGGGCGACCATGGAGTCATAGGAGGACTTGCAAAGGCGTCACTTTTCGCGTGCACTTTCAATGCCGGCCTCCTCTCCAGCATTGCAGTCTATCGCCTTGTGTTCCATCGTTGCCGCAACTTCCCAGGACCTGTTGGCGCGAAGCTCACTCGGTTCTATGCTGCCAAGATGTCAGCAAAGAACACGCAGTACTACAAAGAGCTGGCCAAGATGCACGAAAAATACGGCGACTTTGTCAGAACTGGTGAGTAGGATCAACTCGACGTGTGGATTATCGAACGCTGACAGCGAAAAAGGCCCTCGGGAAATCAGTATCCTCCGCAAATCCGCGGTACCACTCATTTATGGTCCCAACTCAGAGACTCGAAAGGCGACATGGTACGGCCAAACTGGAAACGATCCGAAAAAAAACTCGATCCATATGACGCGGGATTATAACGGCCATCGAATCCGACGCAGAGCATGGGATCGAGGTTTTTCCATCAAAGGTGAGAGACCATGAAATCGTGGGTAACGGTCACTTCTAACACCTGTCAGCGCTCGCTACATACGAACCACGAATCAAAGCGAAGACGGACCTTTTCATGAGCCAATTGGCGAAAAATGCAGGAAAGCCAATGGACGTGTCAGCCTGGGCCATGTATTTCAGCTTCGATGTCATGGGCGAAGTAGGTTTCGGAAAGGACTTCAACAACCTCGTCAGCGGTGTAGAACATCCTGCTATCCAGGGGGTCCACTCGCACATGTCTTTGCTTGGAACCATGGGACAGATTCCGTGGTTGCTGAATGTACTGAGCTGCATTCCTGGTGCTGCTTCCGGCTACACGGAGTTCTTCTCGTTCTGTGCAGGCCAGATAAGGGACAAGCACAGGGTCAGTATATGCGATCCACTCCCTTGTTCATGAAACAATCCTTGCTGACTTGTCGTAGAATTGGGATGGCGAAAAGTATCCGCAGGATATTGTGTCATGGTTGCTCAAGGCCGTGAAGGACCAAGAGGCTTCGGCTTCTCCAAGTCCAGAGGCATTGGAAGACGATTCGCGGGTGGTGATCATTGCCGGAAGCGAGACGACCGCAACAACCCTCGCGGGAGCCCTGTTCTACCTCGCCAGGTACCCCGAGAAACAGCAGAAACTTCAGCAGCTTTTGGACAAGGCCATGCCAGGTGGTTATGGACAGTGGTCTTACGATGCTGTAAAGTCAGTCTCATACATCGATGACTTTATCAACGAGACACTTCGACTGAGACCAGCCTTACTGACTGGTGGACCGCGCGAGACGCCAGCGAAAGGCATGCAGATCGATGAGGTGTTCATTCCAGGGAACACGAATGTTCTGATTTCCACGCATTGCATCCAGAGAGATCCTCGGTGGTGGCAACAAGCCGAAGACTTCATTCCCGAGCGTTTTGGAGAGAGGCGGGCGGAGATGAAAACCGACGAGGCGCCGTATTTGCCATTCTCGTTAGGTACGTGCACCCATATCTAAGCAGAACCATCGTGGCGATACTAACTTTGCTTTAGGTGCCTACGGCTGCCCGGGTAAGAATCTTGCCCAACTAAGTCTTCGTACCTCTCTTTCAGCAATTGCGCAGAACTTTGACGTCGCTTTTGCATCAGGCGAAACTGGAGAGACTTTCGATACGGAGGCCTTGGATACCTTCACGGTAACACTTCCGCCTCTTCAGCTCAAGTTTACCCCAAGAAGCAAGGAGTGAGAATGGGGTGTTCGTGGGATAACGCCACACTGGAGTTGAAGTGCTAGAAGCGTAATTTACAAGACACTGTTCTCGCTGATCGGTCGAAACAGCTCTTTGTTTAAAATTATGCCACACGGCTTCTCTGGACTTGGTCAATTAGTTTTAGGATAGTCTGCAAAAGTAATTCCAATGACTCCTGGGAGATTGTAGCCTGGCGCTTGTAGCCAGGTTTGCGTGTTGTAGAGGTGTTGAAGTTGCCGATGAGCGCGTGGCGAAGCTGTGCAGTTATCGCGTGATGAGTTGATTGAATCATTGGAATCGCCGATGTCTAGCGAGCCTGAATCATATGTAAATCAAAGGTTTCCAGGACATGAGACTCGTGACAAATGAGCAATGCGCATGCGTGGTCATGTCCCCACAGAAGCTTAGGCGGTGACGCATGGCAGAAAGCCAGGTTGTTCAAGGCTAGTCTATCGATCACAAATCGCGACCTCGTCGTGCTCGTCTCTTCATCAAGACACGCAAAATCAAAATCCGTCCCGACGTTCCACGCGGGCCATGTCAATTGCTTCCCAGAGAGGCGCTACTCACAGTACTAGGCACCGCAGCAATTCAGGCGTGAGCCTTCGGCACGAAAGTAGCCAACATATAGCACCGACAGTTAGCCACTGGTATTGTGTCTGCATGCTGTGACAGGTTTACTATGCGGCAATTTTTTCTAGACTTAGAAGACGTGTCGCATAAGGGAGAGTGCTCAATGCTTCAAAAAAGCAAATTGTGTGGCGGAGCGCTTCCAATCACAGATAAAGAGTACCGCTGCGCCCCATCCAGGCATCTGTGCGATCGCATATCTCAGCCTCAGCCTGCTCCGCTCCGAAGATAAGGAAATACGATGGACACCTCGCACCATTCTACTAACCGCCTCAGTTAGCCTACACGGCCATGGAAGCTCTAATCGCTGTCGGACTTGCTGGGAATGTCGTGCAGTTCGTCCAAGGCGCGGGGGCCCTAATCACGCTAGCTGGTGAAATACGAAAGAATGGCAGCCCTTCCTCCCTACCTGACCTCCAGCATCTTGCCGAAACTCTCACTGGGCAAGCGGCCATATTGAAGTCTCGTTTGAAAGCTTGTGGCGCCACCCTGGCGCAAGAGGATCAGGTTGGCAAGCTCAAATTCTTGCGGATCAACTGACCTGCTAATCCCTTGGACAAAGAACATATCTGACCTTACGGCAGAATGCGAGCAAGCCGGAGTCCGATTTATGGCTCATCTCGATACAATGAGGGCGGATGACTCCTCAGGTATCCTAAAGACACCGAAAACCGCAAAGACCGCAGTCAGGTTTCAAATGACATTGAACAAGACCAACGATTTCGTCACCAAGCTCACCAGACTACGTAGCTCGTTGACGCTAGCAACTATGCTCGCTCTTCGAACAAGCAACGAAAGCAGTCACCAGGAGATTCTCGTCCATCTAAAAGAAATTCAGCACGACAATGAAGCTCGGGACCTTGGCAACTTAACAAGTGGAATAGAAGCAGCCGTAAGAATGCTGACAGATACGATACAAGACGAAACGGGCGAACGACTTAATAGCATTCAGAATGAGATGCAGTTGTGTCTAGGTGGAATAACCGCTCTCCGTCAGGAGCTCGATTTGACGGAGGGAAAACAGGGCCGAGAAAGACAAATATTGAACTGGCTCAACTTTCGGCAAGTCAGCTGGAGATATGAGGGGGTCGAGAAGGCATACCACGAAACGTATGAGTGGATCTTCGAAGTGCCACCCGAAAAGAACGCATGGGACGCATTCCCATCCCATCTCGAAGACAATGTTGAGAAACCTTACTTCATCAGCGGCAAGGCTGGCAGCGGAAAGTCGACGTTGATGAAATTTATTCACAACCACCCTAGGACAAGGGCAGCTTTAAGGTTGTGGGCGGGCTCGCATGAGCTTATGATACTGCATTTCTTCTTCTGGAACCTTGGGACAAGCCTACAGAAGACACATGTCGGGATGCTGAGGGCGATGGTACATACCATCTTGGAACAGCACCCCGAACTAATGCCTGCCTCGATCCCTGGATTGTATCGAAACTGGAGGAAGTCCGATGCGGGAATGGAACCTGAGTACGTTGAAATGAAGCGAGCATTCGAGTTATTGATGGAGAAGGCACGCTACTTGAGATTCGCCCTATTCATCGATGGCGTGGATGAGTTCGACGGCGATCACCGTGACATGGTCCTCTTCCTACGATCACTCGCGTCCACTCGCGTCAAACTCATAATTTCCAGTCGCCCGCTCACTGCATGCTTGCAGCCATTGGCAGAGTGTCCTACTTTGCGATTGCAGGCCCTTACGAGACAGGATATGACGAAGTTCGTGCACGGCGAGCTATCCACACACCACCTCATGACTCGCTTAATACGGCAATTTCCGTGCAAGGCGCCACAATTGGCGTCAGATATTGTCGAGAAGGCTGAAGGAGTCTTCCTGTGGGTGAAACTGGTTGTTCGGCTACTGATCGAAGGCCTGGAGAATGGGGACAACCTCGATGAGTTGGAAACAAGGCTGACGGCATTACCTTCAGACCTGAAAGCTCTGTACGAACGGATG
>TARA_R110002003_G_scaffold135_3_pt1 | contig 24031 bp, 15 predicted proteins | sample TARA_R110002003 | Tara Oceans TARA_R110002003 (sample SAMEA4396441) | marine metagenome | biome: Westerlies Biome; feature: [SRF] surface water layer (ENVO:00010504); material: water (ENVO:00002006), including particulate matter (ENVO:01000060) such as... | depth 5 m
CTGACGCTGTCGTTGGAGCGATCAGGAGGTTGAGGGTGGAGTAGAGGACAAGTTCAACATGGGAAGATACAAGCGCTGTACTCTAAACCGATTATACACGGAGAGACCTGCAACGCGCTGTAACTGCATCAGAAAATGACAAGTATGCTTCGTGAAGCGATGTAGCAATGCAGCATTGGGTCCTTTTTCCGCCGCCGCAAAAACCCTTGGAGCGTAAAGACACACGAACTCAACCTTCATAAACATGGACTTAGATCAGAATTTCGAACTTCGGCGCCGTCCCTTTGAGCTCTTGACCCGGAGCATGGAACGATTCAGATCGTTTGGACTGTCCACCGCCAAACTTTTCCTGATCTTGAGCTTCGGTAGCCGAATGGCAAACCGCTGTCCATCGATGTCATACTCTTCTTGCTCTTGCTCCTCTTCTAAACTTCTTCGGCTCCCGTTGTCGCGCAAGAGAATCTCGATATCGTCGTCATCGTCATCAGCGGTGCACTCACAGTCCGATTCGGATTCTCCTCCCTCGCCACCACTCTGACTCTGGTGAGAATAATTGCTCTCATAACCCTCGTCCGATCTCGAGCGATGCTTGTACCAGTCTCCGTTGGAGTCGTGCACCACGAATGTGCGCTCGAGGGAGTCGCTGCGTGAGATGCGTCGATGCCTGTATGCAGTGACCAATTCCGGGTCTGTTTTTCCCCGAGACGGGTTCAGACGTGCAGCTGATGCGAATAGAACATTTGGGGTTACTAGCAGGCAGCCCATGCGATCCGGGGTTACTGGAGATGTGGTGACAGATTTCTCGCGAGGCGGCTCACAGGAAGCCGCCCTCGCCCTTTGTCTGACGATGTCGCCGTCAGGAGCAACAACCGTTGGCGATCGCAAGTCTCAACGAAGGACATGGATCCATCATGCGAGTTCGCCCTTCACTCTACTGTACACCCATTCACGCATGTTTTTTACCACCATACGTAGCACGAGGACACCCCACGTGAGCTCCAGCAAACTTGCCCAGATGCAGCGCATCTCGATGTTCTTTGTGTCCTAGTATATTGTCGTCGTGCATGCATCCGCGTCCCACACGTAAGCATGCACATGGGCTACCTCGCTCATCATTCACATGGTGATGAAACCCTCAGGCGCGAAGAGTCGACTGCACGCAGAGACATTGAGCACGCATCGATGCACAAGAAGAACCATGAACGAAGTAATGATACGCATTGCTTTTCAGTACCTATAGCCGTGACCAACGCCAGGCAATGCCATGTACATGAAAACGACTACTCATCCTCCTTATTCTCCTTCGCTTCTTTCCACTGCTGCTCCAACGCCTTGACGCGCTCCACACCCTTCTTGTTCCCTACACCGCTCTCCCACTCAGCCCAGTTCTTGAACACAGTCGCAGCGCGTTTCTTCTTGCCCACCTTGCTCATGCGCTCGAACAAGGCGCGGATATTCTCCTCGGAGCCATGGCTCATCTCTAGGCTCAGATACACGTCCCACACGTCGCCTTTCTTGGGCCACGTGCTGACGAGGCCTTCGAATATGGTGCGACCGCGCTCGGCATCGCCGTTGGCGGACTTAAACTCGAGGGCGGCGAACTTCTGGGTGAGGTGACGATGTTGATTTGACGGCACGGATTGTGTTGCGCGTTGAAGAAGCGCGCGGGCGCGTGTTGGCGAGGGTGGCGAGGCGACGTCCATGAGGAAGGTCGCGTAGCCCAGCCAGAAGTTGGGGTCTGGAGTGAAGGACTTGTTCTTAGTCATGGACTGGTAGAGCGCGTCGGCTTTCTGTAGCAATTGATTAGCATTTAGTCAGCACGTAGTGAATAAGAGGCGTCTTACATCAAGCTTCCCGGACGAAATGTAGATCTTGATCATACGCTCGTGGATCTCGCGGGAGTCATTGTGCTGGCAAGCGTCTTTAAAGGTCGCTTCTATGGCGTCGTCGCTGGCGAAGTCGTTCTCCATGTGTAGCAAAGCAGTCCAGACGTCCAGTTTCTCCTTCTCTTCACGCGGGTTGATGGTCGCTAGTGCACGTCGGGCAATCTGTCGAGCCTTTTCGATCTCATTGAGCTCGCGTTGGAAGACCATGTAGCGCACCCACATTTCAGCGCTATTTGGTTGTCCTAGGAGAAGTCGCTCATAGTCGGCAACAGATTGAGGACCAAAAGCATCGAGATCACCAGTGCGGTCTTCCTTGATGGTGGCCTTCTTGCTCTTTCGCTTCTTCTTGGTGGCTGCTCCGTCGGAGTCGGAATCAGGTGCGCGTTCGACGTCGTCAAAATCAAGGGTTGCACCGGTCCAGTCGAACCCAGAAGTGCTTAAACCAGGCGCTGCTGCTTTTGCAGCTTTGGTATCCGGCTCCACATCTGAACCGTCCTCATGCACGCTGGCTTCGTCAACATCGCTCTCTGCACTCTTGACACTTCTCATATCAACATCGTCGTCCGACTCAGCCTCGCCTTTGCCTGCATCCACATCGTCATGGATCTCGACGTCAGAAGCATCATCCATCTCCTCGTCTTCGTCGTTGTCGCCTTTGACTTGCGAGTACTTCAAGCTAAAGTTGATTTTCCTCGCTTTCGGATTGATGCTGATAACCTTGGCCTTGACCATGTCACCTTCCTTGTACATGTCCTTGATCTTGTCCTTGTCGACCGCAGTATCAGCCAGTTTGGATACGTGACATAGACCGCTGACGTTATTGGAGTTGTCCACTACAAGGAAGACACCAAACTCCGCCACATGTCGAACCTTGGCAGTCACAATCTGTCCGACCTTGAGATCACCGAACTCAGCCAGCTCTTTGTATTCACCTTGAATGACCGATGTCTTCAGGCTCATCTGAGGGTTGCGCATATCTTCCTTGTTCGAGATAATCTTGCCGGTGACAAGCTGGTCCACATGAAAAGCGGATTTCCAGTCCTTGATGTAGGCGTCGGACAAGTGTGAGACACGGACATAAGCTTCCACGTGGGGACCTAATCGTACGTATAGACCATTGTCTGCGACCTTCTTTACAAAGCCCCGAACGACCTGGTGGACCTTGAGTTGCGACTTAGCCTCGAATAGAGGATCTTTGACTGGTAGCGACGAGCTCAAGACCTTCGATGGTCTGGCCGACAGCCCAAGCTTCTTATTCGGTACGTCGATCTCCGTAACACAAACACGGAGAACATCGCCAACCTTGAACTCGGACGGTTTGGCTTTTTCGTAGTCGTCTGCGAGCTGCTCCAGGAATATCGGTGCAGCGAGATTGTCGTTGATCTGTACTACTATTGATGCATCATGGAGCTTGGTTACGCGTGCAGGCAAGACAAAGCCGACCTTGAGATCGTTTAGACTGAGCGTCTTTCCAGTTACAGTGGAAGCTGCCGTCAGGTCCAAACGCCCAGCGGCAACATCGACCGCCTTTGCACGTACTTTGAGGGCAGAGCCAACTGGAAAATTGCCCTCGATGTCCGAAAGCTGTTCAAGATCATCGGTGAGATCGAAAAAGTCTATGCGTCCGCGCACGTTGGCAGATATGTTGACCCAGACATAGCGGTCGGCGATGTTGTTCACAAAAGCGACGTAAGATGAACCTTCCTTGACTTTGTCGAGACTGAGCACGTCGGTTTCCGACTTGATGTTTCCCTTCGTTGCAGTCATCTCGTAAGTTGGCGTTTTGTTGCTTGAGCGGTGAGTGATGGGAAGGAATCGATGGTTGCGGGCGTCATGTCGGCCCAGCACCTGGGCCTTGATGATCTGGTTCATCTTGAAGTGGGCTGTAGGCCGTTTCTTGTCTGGAATGTCATCCCATGACTCAAACAATTCTGCCACTGATATGCGTCCCTGTACATTCTCGGCCAGCTCTACGTTGACTTGCGTGCTTTTGACAGATCGGACGCGCACGTTGAGTGTGGTAGCGAATTTTATGTCACTAGTGTTCGTGATCTCCGAGTCCACAGGGTTTACCATTGTTGCACCGGTAATGGCCGCGGGCGCAGTGATTTCCGCCTCATTGGCACTTGGCTCAAGTTTGGTCGAAAGCCAGAAGAAACCTTTCACGGGGTCGACGTGGGTGACCCTGGCAGTAATTGTTTGGTCCTTGCGTAGACCAAAATTGGGAGCCTGAAGCATCTCTTCTGTCATTTGCGACTTGAATATAGCACCACTGACGCTATTGCCGAACTCCACGAACACTTTGTCTGGCAAGATGCCACGTACAAAGCCGTGCACAATCTCTCCAGATTGTAGCTCTTCGACATTTGTAACGAGCTTGGACGCCTGTGCAGCCTTGCGAAGGCTGGGTTTGTTGGAGACTGTGACGACCTTGGACCTTACGAGCTTGCTGAGAACTACTAGGTCGTCGAGCGTGCCTCCGACGCGAATCTTCTTCATTGTCGAGGCGTCCTTCTTCTCCGAACCATCAGTCAAGTGGCCAATGCGAAGCAATCCTTTTACGCCATGGCCAAGATCCAGGGTTGCCAACTCGTCGGACTTTTCGACCACAGTGCCTTTAACAATGTCGCCGGGGTTGAGGGCATTGAAGGCCGCCTCCTTGTTCGAGTCCACCGCGGCAGGGTCCCTGCAGGATACTAACATTTGGCGTTCGTCAGGCCTGACAGAAATGACGCGCACATTGACAACCTGTCCCTTTGTAAAATGCCGTGTAGCATCGTCCATGAATGCCTCGCTCATCTCGGCCACTGGCAGCCATGCTGTCAGATCGCCGTAGAATCTGACTTTTGCGCCATTCCGCCGAACGTCCGCAAGTATGCCCGGACCCTTGGCGCCCTCCGAGACCTTGGAATAGTCCGTCCAGGGCTCGACATCCGAGTTGACCAGAGACTTCTTCAGGGTAAGTTGAATTTGATGTCGTGCTGGTTCGGTATACAGCACTCGGGCTGTCACAGGAACGCCCTCTCGGAACTTCCTTTCCGGGTGTTGGAGGTGAACATCAGCCAGATGCATCTCAGTAACGAGACCAGTGATGCCCTCAGAGAGATGCACAAGAACCGCAGTTGCGCCTTTCTTGTCAGCAATGAGCTTGTGCACTTTGCCCTTGACAATCTGCCCTGCTTTGATATCCTCAATGCGGATGAATGATTGATCCAGGATCTTCTGCTCCAGGGACAACTGGAATAGTCCGTCTAGTGCGTTGTAACCGACAATGCGCGCTCTATGTGTCGAAGCGAGCTTGAAGGCGCCAGCATCTTCCGACAGAATATCTACGCGTTCGTCAGATAGGCGAGAAATGTGCGCAAAGCCAACAACATCCCGCACGCCAAGCTCAAAGAAAGCACCGAGACCTGGCGCGACCTTGACGACCTTTGCGGCTTCAATGATTGTCGATATTGGCAAAAGGTCGAGAGGCGGCTTGCGTTCCTTGGGTTTGCCAGACATGCGAGAGGAAAGTGTCACTACGTGCTCGAGGAAGGATACGCCGACTTTCCTGGGCTCCGACTCAGGACATGTGAACAATATCCTGGCTTTGACCTTGGACCCTAGCTTGTACTTTTGTGTCATATCGGCGCCCTTCTCTGTGGCACCGGAATGGTAGGCATCGGCTGTAGCGTCAACGAGACCGAGGATCTTGCCGGTGATGGTGCTCGCTGTGCTGTCGGCAATCAAGACTTCGACGGCGGTGCCAGGTAGAAAGACGTCGATGGTGGGCGCTTCGGTAAGTGTATGGCCCTTGGTAAGGTTACCAGCTTTGCCATGGTCAGCCGACAGCTTGACGATTCGTCCGTCCGAGTTGAGCCCAGTAACGAGGCACATGAAGACGGCGCCTTCTTGGACCTTTGCGTGCTGCACTGCAGAGCCAAGCTCGCCCTTGGGCAGGAAGCCCTTGATCTTTGAGTCGTCCAGTCCCAGATCCATGACCAGTCCGTGGTCCTCGTTGCTGACCACCGCGGCCTGCACCATGGTGTTGACGGGCATCCTCCGCTTGGAGAGACCCTTGTTGACCAGCTTCGGGTCGATTGAGAGCTCCAGCCTCTTCCTCGCCCGCGCGCTATCGTCGGTTGTGGCCGTAATGCAGGCTCGCAGGTATTGTCCAACCGTGAACATGTCCTCCAGATGCACATCCTCGAAGTCCCCTTCCTCGTTGTCCTCGATGTCTCCATCCTCCTTCAGAAGCTTCTCCAGTCGCTCGTTGAGCTTGTCCGAGACGGCGGTGAGGGGCACGTAGCCTACGAGATTGTTGGGCAGGGCGAGGACGATGTCCTGGTGGGAGATGTCGGTTACCTGGCCGAGGACAATGGTGCCCGGGGTCAATTTCTTGTAGTTCAGGCCCTCGACGCGCACGAGGGGCTCGGTGTCCTCGTCTCCGACCGCCTTCTTGCCCTTTTTGCTTGGCCTCTTCTTCGCCGGCTTCGATGCAGCCCGCGGCTCTCCGTCCTCGGAGCCCATGTCGCTGAGCCCATCGTCGCCGCTGCGCTTGATGCCGGCCTGTTCGAACAGCACGTCCTGGTTTGCTTGGATCTGGATCTGCTTGTGCTCCAGTGGCGTCAGCACGCTTGCGCCGCCGCGCGGGAACGACTTCTCCTCGTCCTTGAAGACGCTCGGCTTTGCAGCGGCCGCGCCCTCAGGCTTCGGTTTCGCAGGCGATGGCTGCGCTGTCGCATCGGACTTGCGGCGCTTCGCATGGCGTTCGCTCGGTGCGCTCTTGTCCTTCTTCGAGGGCGTGCTGCCCTGGTCGGCCTTTCGCTTGATTGCGCCCATTGTGGCCTCTGGGTGCTGCTTCCTACTGGTGCTGACCGCCAGACATGCTGAGATTGATGAGCTCTACCGCCAAGCCAAAAGTTCCCATGTAGAAAAAAAATACTGGGGCCCGGCGCATGGGCCACTTCTAGCCGGGCAGGCACGACTAGTCCGCCACTTAAACGCGTGCGCGTGGGCAGTCGCGACTGCGGCCAGTGCGTTCTCCAACCTCGTCCCGCTGCTATATCCCCCATCCATCCCATGTCGCCTTTCCGTATCCTCAGTCGTGGCTTGCTTTGACGTTTCCAATTGCACATTTTGTATATACGTGCACGTAGAAGATGATGTCGTCTCCATGCGCCCCTCGCACTGGGCTCCAAGAGCCGACGCCTGAGCTGTTCTCGTCATCGCCGCCCTCGTCCATGGCGACCACGGGCAGCCGAAAGCCCAAGCGACCGCCCCCGATCACCCCGAAACGCTTCACCCGCTTCTTCACCCCGAGGAACTCAAAAAATGCTTCTTCGCGAGCCGCTGTTTCCCGCTCAGGACGCCAGCTTCAGGACATCACGCGAGCTGCTGCTAATCGTGGCAATGCTGCACCGCGGACCACTCCACGCAAGACGGTGAACTTTGCAGACATTGAGAACCAGATGCAGACCCCGCAGTCGAGCTCCCGCAAGAGGAAGAGCGCCTACCTGTCACCGGAGACGTCGCCAGTTCAATCATCGCCCTCGAAACGCTCGCGTTACGTCACTCCTCCCCCGTTCACGATACTCGAAGATGCCCCTGTTTTTGATGAGCCTCCTGTCTTCCCCGTACCTGTACGGAGGATACGAAGCTTGGGCGCTGCTTCACGAATGCTGCAGCGGTCCTTTGGCGGCATCCTGAGTGTCGGCAGAGGCTTCCGAAGGGACCATTGTTCGTCGTGGCAAGAGCAGACCGCAGATTTCTACAGCAGTGCCGAGGACCTGCACCAGCTGCCGCAAGGCGCACCACCCTTCTGCACTGCCAGCTGCAACAGTATGTCACACATACGTGCACACCTCGGTTACGTTGCTAACACCATTCAGCCAACTCTCTTCTTGCCATTGGTGACGAGGATGGGTACATACACCTGCTAGACTCCGAGGGCGACTTTTCCAAGGCTCACATATCATGGCGCGCACACTCCAACGCTGTCATGGACCTCCAGTTCTCCTCGGATGACACATATCTCGCAGCAGGCTCAGGCGATCAGACAGCGCAGATAGTCGACGTTCGGACGCAACAGACCCTCAGCGTCCTTGCAAAGCACAAGTCGTCCGTCAAGCAGGTGCGCTTCCAGCCGGGCGATGACAAGATAGTGGCAACATCAAGTAGAGATGGCGCCGTACAGATCTGGGACCTGCGGTGCAAAGGCGGGCAGATGTCCGTACATTCAGCCTGGGGCTCGGACGCTCCATATGCCAGTGTCATTCGTACACTGGCATCAGCACATGCAGACCACAGCCTCACAGCGAGCGTCGGCAGCGCCACATCTCTGACGAGAACCAGCTTAATGAGCAAGACAGAAAGTATCAATCGTCGCAATGACATCTCTGTCACAGCACTCTCGTTCCTGCCCGAAGGTCGACAGCACCTTCTCCTGACAGCTTCAGACGCATCAACTTGCGTCAAGCTCTGGGACATTCGCGGTCGCTACTCGCTACGAGGGCCCGCTATCCCCATCTCTACCACCCGACATCCAGAGTCGCACAACCGACATCGACACTTTGCCATTAACTCCCTTACGCTAAACGGTAACGCATCGCGTCTTTACGCCCTTAGCAAAGACAACACTGTTTACGCCTATTCTACCAGTCATCTCATCCTGGGCGTAGCACCAGAGCTATCCACAACATCATCATCAGATCGGAAATACTGCGGCGTCGGTCAAGAAGGTTTGGGTCCCATTTATGGCTTCCGACATCAAAACTTCCACGCTGGCTCCTTCTACGTCAAAGCATCATTACGAAAAGCTCGGGACGACAATTCAGAGCTCTTAGCTGTTGGCAGCACCGACGGCAGCCCCGTGCTCTTCCCCACAGATGAGATCTTCCTCAAGCGCGAAACAAGACACCCAGAAGACGAAGCAGAACTGCCTGACATGAATTCACGGAAATCTTCAAGACCATCATTATCTCGCTCGACAACAGGTAGCAGATGTCCAGACAATATCCCTATCTACGAGCACGGCACAGCGCTTGTCCGTGGCCACGACGCCGAAGTCACAAGCGTCTCGTGGGCGACCAACGGCAGCTTGATCAGCGTGAGTGACGACTTGCGCGTCCGTCGTTGGAAAGAAGGCAGCCAAGCCCGCGAATTGAGGCTTGGTGGAGAAAGCGAGGGAAAGCGGTGGATGTGCGGATGGGCAGATATGAGTGCGGGTTACGATGATGAAGAGTAGTTTTGATAAATGCGTTATACCCATTCCTCAGTTGGATATGAAGATGAGATGATGAAATGAAAGATATTCTTGCATACTACTTGGCCTTTAAAGTGGCCGATCATCTAGGATATGATGCTACCTAGGTAGACTCCCCATACTAAAGGCAGGGAGACGATCAAGAAATAAGCCAGCCTGATGCCGACGTACAATTCAACGCAACCACGGCTTCCCTTTGAAAGGATTCGGCTTCTTCTCCAGCATCTCCTCGCCCTCATCATCATGCAACTGGCCCGGCAACAGACGATACGGTGACTCATCGAACCTACTCGGTGCCCCCTCATCAAAACTCCCAAAGCTGCCGGACACAAGCCTATTCGAGCGAGTATCCGTCGGCGCTGGACTTTGACTCGGAAGTACCATCGCCACAGCATCCTCCCTCTCCTCTTCCAGCTCAACCCGTGTCCGCAGATGGACTCCAGGTTTCGGCAAAAGTCGATACGGCCGCTCATCAAACCGCCCCGTCACGCCGCCCTCAAAACTCCCAAACGAGCCCGACACAATCCTACTCCGAGGACGCGGATCCAAAGCTAGACGCGCCGGGTGCTGGTTCGCGGAACGCCCATGTAGATACGCGGGGAGGCGAGGGGGAAGCTGTGAGGCATCAACATCATGTCGGAATCCGGCGGCCGTGCCCTGTTGTGTGCTTGTGTGTGTTTTACCTTCCATGTTGACATGACCTAGACCGGAGAAGATGCTGGGCGTGGCCGAGGTATGGGCGGTGCTGCGTTTCGGAAGAGGCTTTAGCGGGCGGGCGTGGGCGCCGGATGGGTTGATGCCTGCGCTGCTGCGGTGGAAGATGGTGGCGCTGGGGGAGCGGGGAGGGTAGGGTGATGTGGGGGGTGGGGTGGGGATGGGTGTCTATTTCAGGTGTTAGTAAGAAGTGCCTTGGATAGGATTGAGCACGGTATACCGCTTTCTTTCCGCCCTTCTTCTTGCTCTTGTCTTTGTTGATAACGCTACCACAGTCGTCTTCTTCCTTGAATGACAGGGTAATGTCTTCTGCTTTGCGCTTACTCCCAACATGTACCTTGGCCTTCTGGTCGTCGCCCCAAAGTTCTTGTTCGCGCATCTTGCGCTTGACTTTGTCGTTGATATCGGCGTATACTGTGCCGCCGTGCGATTTCCACACCTCGATGTCCTTGCCGAACACAGTTTCGACTTTCTTGTCTGTATCGTCGGTCATGCGGTTCAGGAACTCTTCTTCTAGGACCGTATTGTCTTCTTCTTCGGTGTCGGAGCCAGCGTCTGCGGCAAATGCTAGCGCGTCGGGCGGGATGAAGGAGTCTGTGGAGCCGCCATTGCGGACGGTGTGGAAGGAGAGCTTGCGGCGTTTGGGTTTTGGAGCAGCTTTGTCGACTGAGACCGAGGGGGCCATGGTGGGTTGATGGTGATGCGGTGGTGGGCGATGAGGATGTCGGCGCTTTCGTGCTGATATAGCGGCAGGTATTGTTCGTTAGTCGTGATAGTTGGCACGTGTGGGCCCAATGTATGGGTCGTGCTGCGTTTGCGTTCACGCGGAAAAGCTAGAGTTTGGGAAGTGGCATTGCACTGATCACAGTGAATTGATATGGTCGTAGGTCAAACTCCGAATAAACAATGTAGTTGACTTAGTTTCACTGGATCATTGAACATAATAAGCGAGAATTTGCTAGAGGGACGAAGACGTACAGGATAGCAATGATATTGCTTCACATGACCGGTGACGGCTACGTGCTGCATCTTGTTACGTTATCAAGCATCTTGGCCGCAACGTCGCCAATGTGTACACGTTCTGTATTCGCCATAATTCTTTCGACAGACGAGTCGATGCCCTTCCTACGAGTTGTCCTTCATCGAACGCAAAGCTCCCATGACATCGATCGGATCTGTCTTTCCGGTGATTTTCTGAAGTTCTGGATCGTCAACGCGCATGAATACATTGTGTTGCTAGTCAAGTCAGCGGAAGCGCCATAATAAGACTGAGCACTTCAAGTATATCATACCTTCTCATCCCCAATGGTGAATTTGCCCTGCGTCTCTTTATTGGCCTGCGAGTACTCATCAAGTCTCTTAATTGCGTCATTGTTGAGCACCTTCTTCGCGAACTTGACGTTGCCCTTGGTGTATTCATGTCCCGGATATACTTTCGTATCGTCCGGAAGAGAAGCAAGGACCTCGTTCAGTGCCTTATGCATCTCCGCAGGCTTACCCTCAAAGAAGCGTCCGCAACCGCCGATGAACAGCGTATCTCCAGTGAACACCGCGCGGTCCGTACCGTCCTCAAGGAAGAAACAGATGCTGTCCTGAGTATGACATGGTGTATGCAGTGCAGTCACGTCGATGGATCCGATCTTGAACTTCGATTGATGGCTAGGTGTTTCGGCCACCAATGCACAATCACGACCTCCAACGACTGGGATATCGTACGTGCTTTTCTGTACCTGAGTTAGTCTTTGCATCGCGAATTTCAACCTTGTAGACCAACTATCTCTTTGTTTCCGCCAGCATGGTCATGGTGGCTAGAGGACGCTGTGAGCACTCATTCTGACATGGGAACGGCGACCCTACTGATGAGTGTTGATGATCTTTGTGAGATTGAAACCAGCATTTATCTTGGCCTTCAGATGCGGCAAGACCCTGAACGTGTGTAAGGTTAGACACTCCCACGAGCATCGCACTGTCAACTCACTCAGGCGGGTTCGCTGGGTCAATAATGACGGCCTCTTTAGTCTTCTCGTCCGACACGAGATAGGCATAATTGTTGCCGGTCCCCTCCCCTGAAGACGCGTAAGTTTTCACCCACTCCGACACATTGCCATGAGGGTACTCTTACACATGGGAATTGATTGGATGTGCATGGCTCGTGTGGTAATTGGCTGCTTGGCATTTCAGTGCTGTGCTTTTTGTTTTTGTTTGGAAAGCATACTATACTAATGCGACTAGCGAGTAGTGTTGGAGAGTAGCGTTTGATTGTTATACCGAATAAGCTCATAAGGAAAACAGTAAAGATGAATTGGCGAAAAGCTATGGTCGATGTCATGAACTCGAAGGTGCCGTGAAGGCCGAGGCAATGACGTTGCGGCACTTAATAAGCGAGGGGGCGACCACGAATAGACTAGCGCCACCAAGTACGTGGGACTGAAGTTTCCCCTGGCCCTCAGTGTTGCAGACGCACAAGACTTAAAGGCTCTCAATTGTATATTCATTAATCACGGAATTTTCTTCATGTTCTATGTTTACTCGAAGTCAGGGCATCCAAGTGCTACTTAGGTATGTGAGCCAAAACCGCCATCATGGCAAGAAGCTCAAAGTTGTGTCAGACGCCGCGATACTTTCCTCAGTCATAATGATCATAATTTATCAATGCAACTAGAGCCTCACAACAGCGACTTCAGTCGTTTCTGCAACTCTGGTTCACTTGATGAACCGTCGCTGCGTAAGCGGCGGCCTTGAGGATCGTACAGCGGATCTGCTGTAACTGTGGCCTGGATCCTCTTTCCAAAATACTCGACTTCCACAGATTCGCCCTCCCTGATCTTGCCTGGCAGCCACGCGTAAGCTACTGGTTTGCGCACGGTGTAACCGAAGGCGGCACTGGTTACATAGCCGACGGCGACACCGCTGTGGAAGACTGGCTCTTTTCCAAGGATCATCGAACGGCCGTCATCGACAGTCAAACACCTCAGTCGCCGAGAAGATGTTTTCTTCGATAGCTTCTCGAGCGCAGCTTTGCCAATATAGTCGTCCTTCTTGTCCAATTCGATGGCATACGTGACACCAGCTTCCCATGGATTGTGTTCCGAGGACATATCGGAACCTGATGCTCGGATCCCCTTTTCGATACGGAGACCATTGAAAGCAGCTCGGCCAGCCGCGATAAGTCCTTGAGACTTTCCAGCTTGCCATAAGACGTCCCATAGCCGTTGACCATATTCTGGTGTGGTTTGTATCTCCCAACCGTACTCTCCCACAAATGATTTTCGGAACATTGTTACCGGAATTCCAGCAATACTTGTCTTTTTCACACTCATGTACGGAAGACTCTTGCTGGAGAAGTCATCGGAACTGACAGTTTCGATCACGTCACGAGCCCGAGGTCCCCAGAGGCCCAGGCAGCAAGTGCTACCGGTCACGTCACGTACCTGAGCCCACTGGCCTGGCGTGTGTTTGACCTGGCGACGCGATTCTCGTGCGAGATATGCAAGGTCCGTTGCAGTATTCGCGCCGATTTGGAACAAGTCGCGCTCAAGTCTTGAGACAAAGACATCGCTCAAGACGCCACCGTGGGCGTTCAGTAGTAGCGCGTGGGTGATGGCACCCGGCTTCTTAGCAATGTCCTTGGTCGTCAGCCGCTGGAGGAGACCTTCGGCACCGGGACCAGCGATTTCAAACCTGTGAAAAGTTGTCATATCATATATTGCGACAGCATTACGCGTTTTCCATGCTTCGGCCGCGGCGATGGGCGAGTAGAATTTCGACGACCAAGCATCCCGATCAACAGGTCGCCAGTCTGCTGGCAGTATCTTTACCAAATCTGCGTTTGACTCGTACCAGTGTGGTCGTTCCCATCCACCCACTTCCAGGAAGAATGCCCCCAGCTCGCGCTGCCGAGCATGGAAAGGACTGACTCGGAGATTACGTGGGGATTCCTTTGGCGCGAGAGGATGAAGAATGTCGTAGATCTCAACAAAGTTCTGCTGAGAGGTCTCGCTGACGTATTCTGGGCTTAGCTGGACTTCTTCGAATCGAGTCATCTCGCATTCTGCGATGTCAATTCTTGAGCGCCCCTCCGTGAGTACTTCGGCTACTGCTCGAGCAACGCCGGCTGAGTGTGTAACCCAAACAGCCTCAGCCACATAAAAGCCGTCCAGATTGGGTGCTTCTCCGACTACAGAACCGCCGTCTGGAGTGAAAGAAAAGATGCCATTGAATCCTTCGGCGATCTCAGTCTCACTCAGGATTGGAAGAAGTTCCTTTGTCGCCGTCCAGGCTGGTGCAAAATCCTCAGGTGTGAAGTCAAGACGCGAGGGCATATGCTTGTCATCGACGTCTTTAGGGGTTATACCTAGAGACGCAGCTTCGACGGGCATAGGTCGGTGGCCGTAGTAGCCAATACCGAATTGCTCTCCATGCTCTCGGTAGTACAGATCCTGGTCCTGGTGGCGCAAGATGGGCAGCTCAGCATTCATTGCGTTGATCTTGTTGTTGACTTCACGTCCCACAAGACCGGGTACAGCTGTCGTTTTTACATACTGATGGCCCAAAGGAAGTAGTGGTACTTTCAGTCCAATCATCTTGCCAATCTCGACGCCCCAGAATCCGGCACAGGACACCACAATATCTGCGGCAACGGTGCCGTCGTCGGTTGTAACACCTGTTACGTGGCCGTCCGCTTGCTCAATTCCAGTAACAAGCGTGTGTTCAAGGTAGCATACACCGGCTTTTCGTGTGTTCTCAATGAGTATCTGCGTGGCGCGAGCCGCCAACGCTAGACCGTCGCTCGGAATATGCAATCCGCCCAGGATCATATGTCTGTTGAGGAGGGGGTATTTCTCCAGGCACTCGTCCGTGCTGATCAAGTGAGCTTCGATGCCCCAGGACTGAGCGTAGCCATGCTTGCGCTTGAGCTCTTCCAGTCGTTCTGGCGTCGTTGCTACCTCTAATCCACCCAGCTGGTTGAAGCAGTTCTGGCCGTCCTTTTGGAGCGATTGCAGCTTCTCCACGGTGTATTTGGCGAACAAAGTCATCGTTTTCGAAGGGTTCGTTTGGAATACGAGACCGGGGGCATGCGATGTTGAGCCTCCTGGTAAGCTCAACGGGCCTTGCTCAACAACGGTGATGTTCTTCCATCCTCGGGAAACGAGCTCGTCAGCAAGGTTGGTGCCGACAATGCCAGCACCAATGATGACAACGCGCTGAGAGGTGTCCATGGTAACGTGGAAAAGAAGTCAATTGAACATGCTAGAGAATTGTGCGCGTGCTCATCTTAGGTGCACCGTCACGAATCCGGACCTTGTCGCCACAATCAACCTTTCCAGCGGCCGCCACTAAGCGAGGACTACAGCATCAAGAAAGCGAAAGCTTTCCGGAGAGGGAGTTTAACGGCAGTCCTAGCAGAAGACAGCGCACCACCCCGCCAACGGCCCTGACGATTTTGGTGGGGATGTATGCGAACCGTGGATGTAGGGTTTGTTTGCCGAATCGAGGTTAGTCCTCTTTGTGATCGGAATCAGGGGCGCCACTACATAATCTGCAGCAACCCCACCTCGCGTACGCGTTCACCATCCTGCCACTCTCCCAAGCATCCTCACCTCCGACCTTCTTTCTCGACAAAGGCTCGGTCCAGGCTTGGTACGTATCAGCACAAGCGTCCACCGTTCGTAGCAACGCAACTTCTCGACATCAATTTACCAGCATGATCGGCATGCAATATTTACCTCGCCCTTCGTTGCGAGAGCGCCATGGGACAGTGCTTGACGATACGTGCGATAATGATATGCGACAAGTCGTAACAGCAAACCCAATGCGACAAGACACAACGCCATATCCTTGCAGCAAGAAATACTCGCCTTGCAACTCCCTTCCATGAACTGCCAAAGAGGACTTACCGAGTGCGCCAGTCCTTGTGTCCTTCGCTCGACAGGAACCATGACTTATCTGCCGCTGCTCGTCTTGCACAATGGCAACACTACCACGGGCAATACAGAAGACATACATGGCTCCATCCTGCCATGACCCAACTGTCATGGATGGTTGGACTGCTTTTAGTCGTGTGCCCCGGATAGTTCGATAGTGGTTCTTGACAATGACGGTCATCCACTGTAGGGTATCGACAGCTGCGTTTTGCAACCCGCCCCGATACTCGGAACATCCTTATCAATAGTCAGTGCAGCCGGTCCGAGCCTACCCACCTCTCGGCAGCATTCTCGTCGAGTTGCGTTGTAAGAACGACAGCAGAAAGCACCAAAAGCAGCATCGATATCCGTACCTGGACAAAGAATACTGTGCGATGGTGAGGGGTAAGCACTCCGCAACGTGCAGCTGTCCTCGCATCTCGACACGGTTCAGTCGATCTGGATCGGTGTTCTCCCACCACTTCACAGTACTACCCATGGCGTGGCCCGACACGTCACTCGCCAATACGGTTGCAAGGCTTGTGACCCTTTGAGGTGTCTATGGCTAAGGACTACGATCAAGATGAGAGCACGTTTGTCAGAGTTCTACCTTGCAGCAGCTTCCTTTGGCGATCGCGATCTTCCTTTCGTATGTCCTAGACATAATAGTGCCTGTCTCAGGCCATCAGCCTCTGAATCTACCGATTGTGAATTTTGAGATAAAGCCTGATAAGAGCCAGATACAGTTCTTGGTCGTTTGGCCTTTGGTAACGGTCGGAGTTTGGTCTAGCCTTGGCTGGCGTTCGATACCCAAAATTGGACATCGGATCCACGCCAGTCCGTGCCTTCGCGAGGGGCTGTGACGAGAACGGTCTCTATGGTCTGTCACCATGATCATTGCATTGCCTCGCTGGAACGTAAATGGATACCACGACTCATGGTCCACCACAAGCACAGTGTTTGGCTGAGAGCGCAACGGCCAGAACCCATGTCGTCTGACACGACTGATCACGATGGCAAAGTAGTGCGTACAACGCGTCCTTGGAGGTGCATGTATGTGTGGCGCTTGACGGGAGCCAACGGTGCGATTACGTTCCCTCATGCCACTGGTCCGTCGCCGTGTGAGTAGTGTATGGAAGCCATTACCCCATGGGGACTTAGGGATCTCTTTTACTTGATAAGGGTGAGGAGGTACAATCATTGCCTTCAGAGTATATTAATGCTACAGCATCTGAGCGACAAGCCTTCACATTCATATTCCACCTCAGACTTACACATCTGTTTCGTGGTAAACCCATCTCTGACATTCCAATAATATTTCCATACTGCCCGACATGGTTGCATCGTTGTTGAACTACATCGGCCTGGGCGGCTCTACCGCCACTGCTCCGCCAGTGAAGGAAGCCGTACGCGCCTTGCCTGGCAACTGGTACACTTCAGAAGAGATGTATCAGCTCGAGCGACGGGCAATCTTCTCCCGCCGGTGGCTGCTCCTCACACACAAGTCAAGGTTCCAGAAACCCGGCGACTATCTCCGTTACAACGTGGCCAATTATGATATCGTTATATCAAAAGACCGAGCAGGCGAGATCCACGCGTTCCACAATGTATGCCGGCACCGAGCCTACCCTGTTGTCGAGCAGGACGGTGGCAACGCAAAGATCTTCTCTTGCAGATACCACGGCTGGTCATATGGTCTGAACGGGAACCTCGCAAAGGCTCCAGGGTACCAAGATCTCCCAACCTTCGAGAAATCCAAGAACGGCCTCTTTCCCATCCATGTACGATTGGATAAGAATGGCTTTGTATGGATCAACATGGACTCGAAGAAGGTCCCCGAGGTCTCATGGGAGTCGACATTCGACACCGTTGACGAGCAAGAGCGTTTTACTGACTTCGACTTCGACGACTATGAGTTCGATCACACATGGAACATGGAAAGCAACTTCAACTGGAAGATACTTGCGGACAACTTCAACGAATGCTATCACTGCAAGACGACACACCCAGACGTCCCCGCTATTGCCAACCTAGAGACCTACGACGTCAACTGTGCAGCGGATCACATTCAGCATGACCCCAAGACCACGGACGAGCAGCGCAGGATGGGCTTCGGCATCTGTTCAACTTACATGTTTCCCAACGTCTCCTTTACTGTCACGTAAGTACCCACTTTCCCTTCACACTGTCAGCCACTCTCAGCCACTGACAAGAGACCAGCAAAACCTTTATGATGATGCAAAAGTTCATGCCTAAGTCTCCCACCGTCTCCGTCATGTACTACGAGGTCTGGCGCAATAAGAACGCTACCGAAGAAGAGTTCCGCTCCATTGCCGATCTCTACGCCCGCGTCATGAAGGAGGACAAGGTCCTGTGCGAGCGCGCTCAGGCAAATATCAATGCTGGTGTCTTCGTCAGTGGCGAGTTGCACCCGCACATGGAGAAGGGCCCTCTCTTCTTCCAGAAGCGATGTCGAGAAGTCGTCATGGAGCATGGACTCAAGGAGAAGCGCGAGGGCAGACAGATCTGGCCAGCGAAGCAACAACTGGAAACCACTGGCAACAGCGCAATCAGCAATGAGGACGTTGCCTTTTGCGAGGGCCTCGCCTGTGGTAACGACAACGACAAGAGTGAACTGGCATGGTAATTGGCATAATGAGTTGTGGTTGGCGGCATTGTTTGGCGTTCTGGAGCATTGATAGAGGCATCGACCTCTCGCCTTTGGCCAGCACATTTCGCTGGCACTTTTTGCAACGATTCGTTTAGTTGCATGGCTTCGCACACGACAAGACTGCATACTCTTCTTACATAGAACGAAGTATCATTTACTTCGATATCACGACTTGCATTTTCTACGCCCATCTCCTCGCCACATGGTACACAGTATTTCCGCTTGAGTTGTCGGACTAAATTCAACCCACCCGCCGTGCACATCTCGTCCCACACCCCGACCCCTCCCGAAGTCGCTCTTCCCCTCAAACAACGACGAGACTACCGACATACAACCTGCGCACAATGACACACCATGACGGTCGTATACCAAAACATTGCAACAGTCTTCGGATCCACTTCCATCGATCATCGATGCATGGTGCAGCCGACGTTTTCCTATCGTGATCGCTTCTGAGCGGAGTTCGCGACCTGAGTCCCGATTTGGGAACCGCAAACCGACCAATCGGACCGCTTGATAAAACGGCAACAAAGAAGTCAGCGTTATCGGGACAGATAACGGTGGTAGCGTTCCTGATAGATGCGGGCAGACGTAAAGATGCAGTGGGATATAATCTCGCTAGAACTAAAGTAACGAGTTCATCTCAACCGACATTGCCATGCTTATCCGGACATCTCGCAAACTCATCCGCTATGGGCATTCTCTCACCACGACGGTCCTGCGGCAACCTGACCTACAAGTCTGTTGAAGCAAGCCAACTCAAGTCCACATGCGGCGAACCGCATCTCCTCAGATCAGGCGGCCCGGGTTTCCAATCGCCAGTCGCGTCACCCGCATGGCGAAACTGAATGCCTGGGTTCAGCATCTTGGCTACCCTTGGTGAGTCGCGGTCGTACCAGGTATACATGGCTCGCTTTGGATCGACACATGGAGCACCAGCGTGGTCCCGCGGGCGAAACACTTCCACGATGAAAGCAGCTGGGCGCGGGAGATCGGCGCAGATTTGCATCAAAGGATAGTCGCGTAGAACGGTGGGTGCGATGACGATGGTGCAGTCGTCGATTTCGAGGAGGCCGTCTGGGTCGTGCACGAAGTTCAATTCGCCTTCGTGGTAGAGGTCTTTGAGTAACGTCTTCTGCATGTCTGTATATGTGGCATCTTGGAGAATGATGTTCATGGGCTCCTCTGGGGTCGAAAAGGAGTACTTCCACGATTCTGGGCCCGAACGGTGGGGGAGGCGCATGCTTTTGAATAGCGAGGCTATGGTGAAGACAAATAGGTGTTTCGCGATGCTGGTGGATCCAGTGTTGAGCTCGAAACATACGATCTTGTTGATGTAGGTTAGAGACCGCGCGTGTTTCTTCACACCAGCTTTCAATTGTCGACATGCGGGGCTTCTTAGCCAGAGTTCCTGTGCTTCCTGCCAGATATCGCGCCACTCCTCCATGCTGTAGTTGCTGATCATGCTCATGTTGCTCCTGTCCATACTCCTCTTGTGTCTGTTGCGATGCTTCGCGTTCGTTCTGTTTGTGCTGCGTTCAGTCAAAGTCCTGCCCAAGCTCTTGCGCGAGGTCCTGCGATCATTCAAGAGCGTTCTCTGATCAGTCCCGTTCTTGCGACTGCTCATTATGACGACTGGAGAGAGGATCGAGCTCTTATTTCTGATATCCTCTTGCTTGAAGATACCGTTGACAGTATAGAGCAATTTCAATTTAGGCGAAAGCGGAACCTTCGTATGCAAATCCGGATGCATCTCCACAGCCGTCATATAGTGAATCTCCACCGTATCATCGAGTGGTCCGCTACGTTTCCATATATTGACCCGCTTGCCACGAAGATCCAAGCCCGTTACCTTATCTTTCTGTTTGTTGTTGACAATCTCGTGACGGAGTTTGGCGTATCCCTGGAGCAGCTCGCGCGTGAAGACCGGTGGCACGGGAGCGAAACCAGACACAGCGGGCTGCAGGTAGTCCGGAATATTATGGCCGGTTGTATCGCGCTCTGCATCAGACGCTAGGAGATCGACCTCGTGGGATCTCCAGGCCGGGGGATCTTGCGGACGTTTCACGCCGAACAAGGTTTTGAGCTTGCGTGCAATGAACGTTATAAATGGTGGAGGCATAGCGAAAGTTGCTGTTAGATGGTGATAGACTAGTAGTGTAGCCAAACGATAGGTCTCTCCGTTGTGGATGTCCTGCAGTGCAATACATGTGAAGAGAGGTATGTGCGAATGGCCAGTCAGCAGGATGTCTTGGTTGTCGAGTGCACTTCCTCTGTCCAAAGAAGGACCAACCCTACGATCTGGTCACAACCAAGCAAGAGCGATAGAACACTCATCTGTTTAGGATCAACGCCAAGCGTGGCTCTGTGATTAATCGCATTCAATAGGAAAGCACTTTTCTTGAGGCGCCCATGGTGGCTGCATCTCATTCGTACCCATGTATACAACATCACCCAATTTAATCCTCCTTCCTCCGTTCTTGCACAAGCGTCTCCTCACTCCCCTCTCTCGTACTAACAACATGAAAGCTAAAATCCAGCTCCCCCACCAACGCCTTCACACACCTCAACAACCGCTCCAAATCCATGTGTATACATCTCGTGCTAATCGCCATGACGGCAAATGCCGCGTATCCTGGTTCCGCAATGTGTCGTAAGCTCAGAATATCGTGATCCACGGCTTCAAGTTTCTTGCTGAGCTGGTAGCCTTCCGGCGGCTTGAGATAAGGCGGTAGGGGCTGCCCGGAAGTGATGGAGGAGGAGAGCAGAGATAGTAAGGAGGTGATTTCGTGGGAGGTTATGTTGGTGTTTGCGGTTATGCGGCGGAAGTCGGCGAACCATTGAGGGGAGGCATGGAGGGAGAGGGTGGGTGAGAGAAGGGGGTTTGTTGTTGATCTTGGTTGGTTGTTGGTGTTGTTGGGGGATGTGGTCGGGGAGAGATGGGATGGGTAGGGAGTGTCTGATGTCGAAGGGTTGAGAGACGGGTGAGTGAAGGTTGCGGAAGCGTAGCCTATGAGCGCAGTATAGTTTACGATGCTGTAAGATGGCTTAGCTGGGGTGTCTTCAGGACATGGAATGATTAGGACGTACTTGGTTACATATCCGATGAGCTCTTCGTACTCTTTTCTAGGAAATTTGCCGCCGAGTGGAAACTCCCACTTGACAAAGGCAGTGTGCAGCTTCAAGCCCTGTAGCGTAAGCATTTGCTTTGCAAAGACTTTGTTGCGGGCCTTGTTGAGTGCGTAGCCAGGACTCTCTTTATCATTCTCCTCGTCGCCAGCGTCGCCTCGAATGCGCGCCATGACTTGCTCGTGCATGATGCTGTACAGGTTTGCGGAAAGGTACAACGCGCCTCCTAACTTTTGCCGCAGGGCAGAGTGCTCCGTGATCGGGAACGGGAAGATAGTCCAGAAGAACGCGACCGCAAGACCACCTACGACCGTAGCCAGGCGGTAGGGTCCAAGTTCGTATATCGGATAGGCTGGTTGACCGTTCGTTGTAGCCGCCGCAGTACCGATCTTCCGCACCTGTAATTCGTAGCCCACGATCATGGTCGCGGTGACCACGCTAATCAATCCAACGATGACAAGATCCGGACGCTTGAGCGGAATGTAAAACCCGATCGCCACAAAGACGAACACAAAAACAAGGATACCGGCAGTGTGCTGCCCAGGAATATACCAGATGAGCCATGCGACAATCATCGCAATTGCAGTACCGGCAATGCGCAGGACGAATTGGAACATGCTCTGTCCAGCCGTCGGTGTCATGGAAATTGCAACCATGATGAGTGCCCACACAAGTCTTTGCTGCACAAAGAAAGTCTGCGTGTCCCTCAAGAAAGCAATGACCGCAATGCTCATAGTCGCACAGGCTGCTCTGAATCCGAATGAAGACTCTGGAGATCCCAAGAAATGCGAGATGCTGCGGATAACGTTGCCGAACTTCTCCCACGCGTTCGCAGGGGGCAGATGCTCAGGATCCTTCTTGCTCTTGTAAGCATCTCCCATATACACCGTGGTATTGCTGCGATCTGCGCCTGCGATGGTCGTTTCGTCATCCTGAGCCGCATCCTGGTTGCTGAATATGCTTTTCAGCCACTTCTTAAAGCGTTTAGCGCCGGGCCAAATGAGCTTCGACTTTGCTGTTGCCTGGTCATGGGCATCTGCAAATTTGACAAATTCAATGACGGAGCGACCGATTGCGTTCAGCAAGAACATGACGTACAGCAGGATGTATAGTTGCCGCTGATCACGTTTGCGAGTAGTGATGCTAGGAAGACGCTTGAGTGTTTCGTCGTCTAAAGCACCAGGTGAGGTGAAGTAATCAGGGCTGATCTTGAGGCCTTTGCTGCCGACCCAGTGGCGAAGTGTTGGCTCCTTTTGGCTGAAGAAGATGCCTGCTTGCTTTTCTAGATGTGCTGCGAACCCTGCATCTCCGGGCTTGACAGCATCACCCTTCGCCTCTTCATCATCCTGGTTCTTCCCTTTCTTTTTCTTGGGTGGTTGCTCGAGTCCCAATTTTAAGAGAACATGTGCGAGGCCGTCATCCAGAGCTTGAATAATATCGTTGAATGGGTCGTGAAGAAACTCAAACATTTCGTTCCACTCGCTAACGGCTTTCTTTCGCTGCTCTTCATGCTCTGGCTCCTCGTCTTCTTCGCCCCAGTGATTCACTTCTGCGCCACGTTCGAAAAGGTCCATAACTGAAGCAAGCCCCAGGACTGGCAGCATTATCAACCTCAACTGCTTGAAAATAGCCTCAAGATCGTCCGGCGTCAGCTTTCCATATGCGATCTCGCGCTTGCCAAAGGGCAGGTCAGCTGTAAGCTTGCCGTGCAGCTCCTGGATCGCACCGACTGTCTTCTTAATGGCTTCTACCTCTGGCTTGAGTTTCGGCTTGACGACCTTGGCCTTCTCCTTTTTGTCCTTAGGCTCGGGCACATATGTCTGCCCAAACATGTCCGAATGTTCCAGGCTATGGATGTACGCCTTGTGTGCACCCAGCGCACCTCGTAGCAAGCCGATATAGCCCGTGATCTCTTTCATAACGACTTTGCGACTCGTGACCGGAATAATGAACAAGCTGACTCCAGTCGCGAGAGCGAAGCCAACCAGAAAGGACTCAAGCAGTCGCGCAATGAATGACTCGCATTGCGCCGTTGTGCTGAACAGAAATCCATTGGTCGCCGCGACGTTGACCTGGATGGAATAAATGATAACCGGGAAAGCTAACTGTGGAAACTTCGCTTTGATCGCGTTGACGAAGTAGATCTGAAAGAACAGCCAAACCCCCAGCACAGCCGACTGAGAGGAGTTGTAACGCTGTGGCGGAGCCCCGGCAATCGTTGTGTGTTGTCGTGCCTTGACTCCGGACCATACCATCAACAGTGCGATGGCGGATCCAATACATGTTCCAAGTACATTCATCACCATTGTCTGGATAAATTTGGCCCGCGGCATAATGCAGAACCCTAATATCGAGATGATGGCGACTAGGAACCCAAGCGTCGTGAAATGCTCCGAGACCGATGTTGACTGATACATCGACAATGCTATCGTTGGCGGAAGCGCAGCTTTGCACATCATCATCACGGTTCCGATGTCCAGGC
>TARA_R110002003_G_scaffold196_3_pt1 | contig 23988 bp, 21 predicted proteins | sample TARA_R110002003 | Tara Oceans TARA_R110002003 (sample SAMEA4396441) | marine metagenome | biome: Westerlies Biome; feature: [SRF] surface water layer (ENVO:00010504); material: water (ENVO:00002006), including particulate matter (ENVO:01000060) such as... | depth 5 m
CCCGATATAAATCAAACGGACCTCAACAACTTCATGGAAGCAGCATTGGTGCATGGGAGGAACAGGTTGCTGTTCTCCACTACAAATAGCGTTGGCTTCGCGTGGTCTGGGTTTAAACCTGACGATGAGATTTGGGCCTTAGATGGAGCTAAGGTACCCTTCATTTTGCGCAAGACCGGTGTCCAGACGTACAGAATCATGTGCGATTGCTATCTGTGGGCTGCATTGGAGCTGGACTATTGGAACCCGGGGACAAAGAAGGGGAGATGGAGCGAGCACCGAGTCCCACATCAGGAGAAGCAGACACATATTATTGAGATTCATTGAAGATCAGTTGCTTCGATCGACCACGAGCCGCGAAGCTACTACCTATTTCTCCCTACCGCTTGAGTACCCCTCGTCAACAAACTGTGGCGAACGTCTGGGTGCTTCTACGCTTGCACTGTGACCAATACATTCCGAGACCCGACGGAACAATATTCGCCACATCTTGTGACAATACCATATCCATGTATTCAACTGTAGCTCAATTTTGCGTTGTAGACCTTTATCCGGTCGCATAAATATACACACCGATATTTCAGCTCATGCACTCCTCAAGTTGTGACCGTGTATACTGCCGTTCAATTTCCTCCAGTCACGCAGCGATAGTATAGTAGCGACCGCTGTCCAGATTCTGAGCATTTACCCAATATCGATGGTGTGTGTTACTCCCGGCCAAGGCAAGTAATTGTCCTCACTACACAAACACTGTCTTTCCGACGAAATCCCGTGGAAGTAGCATTCTCCAACAAATATGTAGTGCTCTTCGACTCTTCCCAGGATCAAAGAGGCATCTGCGCCATCGACTATTCGTATAGTATCACCAAGGCGCAAGCTATTTCGTATTACCTACAAGCAAAGTGGCGTTCACATCTTTGAGACTTGCGCACCCGGCCAGACCAACCGTGATCTCTAATTCCGCAAGTAAACTCTTCAGAACATGCCTTACGCCTGCCTCGCCCTCATGCGCAAGACCCCAAAGGATCGGACGTCCGAGCTGGACGAAGTTTGCGCCAAGCGCGAGGGCTTTGAAGCTGTTGACCCAGTCAGTCGAGCTCTGACAGAAGCCATGAGACAGAGTAGGTGTTAGGGGAAAATTGAACGAGAAGCACGAGCTGCCAGAAGATGAGTGCTCACATATCAGCGCCGGAACGGATACCACCATCGAACCCAACCGATATCTTACCCTTCACTGCCTCAACAATAGCAGGAAGCGCATCGAGAGAGCCAATCGCACCATCAATCTGTCGACCACCATGCTACAAATAATCAGTTCCGTAACATGTAACCTAACAATTGGGCTCCACTCACATTGCTCACAATCACCCCATCAAGATCCCACTCCACCGCCAACCTCGCATCCTCCACACTCTGCACGCCCTTCAACACAATCGGCCCATTCCCCCAAACCTCTCTCAGCTTCCACAAGTTCGCCCACACCGGACTCACACCCCGCGACGTCGTGATGGTGTGGTACAACGCAGCCATTTGTTTCTGCTCCGCCGTGGCGTTCGCAGCCAGAGGATTAAAGCCGAGTTTCTGATGCGCAACCGGATCTTCTAGCCCTATCTGCACGCCAACGCCGTTGATGAACGGGAAGAAACCGCGATCTAGGTCTCTGGTGCGCCAGCCTAGATCCCATGTATCCACCGTCACGACTAGGACTTCATACCCGTTTGCTTTCGCAGTGGTGAGGTACGAGCGCGTCAGATCATCGTCGGAAGGCCAGTATAACTGGTACCAGCGTGGATTTTCATCGCCGTTGGAGGCAGCGACGTCGGCGAAGCCGGTGCTACTTGCTGTGCTCTGAGTGTAGGGAAGACCAAGCTCGCCGAAGACTTTGGAGGTTGCGCGTTCGCCGGATGGGTGGAACAGTGTTTGGACGCCCACTGGTGCCATGACGATGGGGGCGGGGATGGTGCGGTTGAAGAGGACGGTGCTGAGGTTGCGGGAGGGGAGGACTGGGCGCATTACACGGGGTAGAATACGCCACTGTTGATGGTGTGTTAGGATTCATTTCAAAGCATGATGGCTACAAGTAAATGACTCACTTTATCGAAGGCCTCCCGATTCGCATCAACAGTTTTCTCCAGCCCCGCACCACCTGCTGCATAATCGTATGATGCGGCTGGCAGGCGTAGTTTTGCAGATGCCTGGAGCCTGTCGTAATTTGTTGAAGCAATGGGTGTGGTGTTATACAGTGTATGGTTGAAATAGATCTCAGATCCATAAGACGAGTAATGTTCCGAACCGGGAGCATGATTGAGCACAGAGTTGATAAGTTCTTGTGCGGATTGAGCGGAAGCCAAGAGCCTATTCATACTGCAAAGAGCAAAAGGTGTGAGTATACTTGCAGGCTTCATAATGGGGAGGGACTTGCTGATAGAAAAGGGGAAGAGCGGGTGGATTGAAGGCGTGAAGAATGGTGCCAACGAGGCACAAGTGTAGTGGTACTTATAGTTTAGAAACATTTGCTCTCATTTACTTCCAATGTGGGAAAAAGCAAAGTCAGCATGCTCGTAGAGACCAAGCTGCCGAATATACCGAAGTTGCCGGAAGTGGTGGAACGCAGCCAATTGCACAGCCCCAAAATTCAATTGGATTTTGCATTTGAAGTCATTCTTGACAAACTCATTGCGAGCGTAAAAGTGAGACTTGGACGGTGTTAACGTACGGCTGAGTACGTGGACGGTAGCCCTACGGAATCACGCTCTACGATGGATACAATCCCTCCGCAAGCCACGAAAAATGCTCATTCCCAGACAAATTCCGATAGTCACTTGAAATAAGTCGGTCCACGGGTCTTGAATCGATGTTCCCTTGCTGATTCTCGCTTTCCTCACTGAGTACCGCCTTTTGAGCAGCTCTGAAGATACCCCTCAAGATCGACGCCGCCGGATAATTGTCTTCGAGAGCTGTGAGGAAGTTTGAGTATATGGCGAGCTTTTCTTTGGCTCCATTCATCGCCAGGTTTTCATTAGATCTTGTAGCGCCTAGATAGATGACCATAGCTGGGACCAAGAGCGGAATAGTGTTGGGTGCAGCATATGCTGAAGTTTGATCATCCAACAGGGCTTGCAAAATAGTGGTGGTACGGTCTGCAGCTTCCAACAGGATCTCGTCAAAGCCACCGCGCCGAGCGATTGCAATGGTTGCCGCGTTTTCGTGGAGTTGCAGATGGCGGTGTACACGTGTTAGTAGATTCGTTGAAAAGCCGATGTTTCGAGCATTCAGTCCAGCTCTGAGCACTTCAGCTCGCGGAGGTGACCATTCCTCGCTGATGATGGTGTCTCGCAAAACACTGCTGAGGGAGATCAAGGTCTTCCACGACTCGCCAAACCCTTCTGCCTCTTGTGTGGAGTATAACTCTTCACCATGCAGCACCAACTCGTCGGAGAAGCAACCTATGCCGTCTCCAGGTAGGAAAGCAATGCAGTCCGAGGTCTGTATACGAAGTGGTCTGCCCATACCAAAAGCTAGCCACACGTCGCGATACAAACAGCAATGCCAAATATTTCGCCACAAAGACCGTTGGGCGATAGAAGTCTGTGCGGCAACTACTTTGATGTCGCGGTGAAGACCTAATGTCTGAGCGATGCTGATTGCTATACTCGACCAATACCACGACTGCTTTACATCTTCTCCGTCTTCGAACCAGAAACTAAGAAGAAGCGCGGATTGCACGAGCACAATCTTATCGTTCTCCTGGGTGAGATCGAATAAGTACTTAGCGCGGTGTGCGTATATCTTCTTGTAGACTTTCTGTGGCGAGGCTGCAGCATAGCTGGCACTGACGGAGAACATACTCCAAAGGAGTAGCAGGTTTATTCCCTTGAGACCAGTGATGGCATATTGTCGCAGGAACTGCGCAGCGTCGATGACAGGGAAGGTCGGGTGAACGTATCGAAAGTACGCTTTTACAAGCTCTCCACTGTTTTCTGGCAGCGTGAAACAGCCTTTTGCCTTTAGGTATTCAAGATCCTCCGGAGTTAGAGCCTCTTCTGCACTGGCAGGAATTTGGAAGTATCGGTCCGTTGTTCTGCTGACAGCGTTGAGAATATCACCATATCCGCCCTCTTCGACAAATATGGGCGCAGTTCTTCGGGTCGCTTCGGGGATAGCCGCTGCAACTATTTTGACGAGATCGGAACGTGCTACCGATGGCCCAGAGGATAATACGTAGTCGCTGTTATTCCTGGGATGTTTGCTGATAGGTCGCAATGCTCTCTTTCGCCCGCTAGTGTAATGATAAGCCGAGGAATATGTCATAGGGATCGAAACAAGCTCACGAGTACTGTTTCCTGGCTCTGATACTGCATCCTTGCCCGATCTCAAAGCATTTTGAGCACGGCATCCCACCTGCGTCGACGTCGCAGCGCACCTTGTGACTATGGCAGAAGTCGCAGACATTGATTGCACGTTTCCTAGCCATGTTCGGTATGTTCGGTTGTTCTGCGAGTTCAGAGAACTCTATGATAGTGGAACTTCCTCAGAGCGGATCTTCCGGAAGCCGCTGGGGCGGAGTTCTGACGCGGCGGATGCCTCACGTAAGACTCGGTGATGGCTTACCATGGTGTGGTCGTTGAACATAGGTTCGAGGATTTTGCGCTGTTGAAATATGGAAGAATCAACACATCCGAGCTTGACATCCTCTCGTAGAGCATTGTGATCGCGTTCGACCTCTCATGCATGCGTCGGGCTCCTCATTTCGCGTTGCTATTTGATTTGGTCCCAGCATCGCGTAAACTATATTAGACGAACGGTAGTCCCCCGGTTGCGCGTAGAAGATGTCGATTAAATTACTAATTTCACTCTATGAGCGGCGAAATGTGGTGTTTGGGCACAGTTAGAGTGTTGTTGGTTCGCGCTACGAAGGAGCTCGTATTTTTTATCGCACCAACGTTGGTGCACTGACCACCAAGTTTGGTGCGATAAAAAATACGAGCTCCTTCGTACCAATGGGCAGTCAATAGATTTCCCCACACGTGACCAGTCTTGACTCTCTTGCTCACTACCCAAAACCCGAATCTATACTTTTACATATGATAATTGCAATTCCTAGCGTGAGCTGAGTTACCCTGTCTCCTGATCTCATTATAATCGCACAAACATATCCAGCAAAACTCATAACGGCACTTGGAACAAGTCACTAAAGGTTGAGATCGAAGTCAGTAATAGTCTCACATGCGCTTCGTACACTGGAGTTACGTACTATGGTCACACCCATCATTTTTCTCGATGTTGTAGATGCATTTCGGGCCTGGACACTTCTTCGAAAGCTCTCCGATTGCTTTGAGGCTCGCTTCTTCTTGCGCTTTCTGGTCACGTTCCTTCTTGCCTGACGCCCGGTACTCGTATTCTTGACACGTCTCGCCTTCGTGCCATGTGTTCTCATGTTTGATGCAGACCTTGTGGCCGCATGAGTGGCAGGTGAAGATGTTGCCTTCTTCGCCAGTCATATGTTCTTGGCCGGCATCGCACGCACGACACCAGCGGAAGTTTGCTGTTCGCGGTTGTTAGCGCTCTGATGGCGGATATTTGCGGCTTTGGGACTTACGATCCTCGCTGATAGCAGCACGAGCTATAAACATGTCATACTTCTCAAAGGTAGACGTTGTTGCGACCTGGCGGATCTCATAGTACGTCAAGATCGTCCTGCACCCGCTTTCCGGACATTTGGCTTCCTTCCAACTGCTTCCCTCAAGCTGGGCCGTCACCCAGTCTGCATAACATCCGGCACAAGTTCGTGGTGCGTGTTCGCATTGGGCCAGCGACGGTCGCTCACTGATTGGCGCCTGGTCACCACAGACTGCACACTCTCGAGTAGCACGAGGTGCTTGCGGATTGATATCCTCTTCCTCTTGAAGTATCCGGGCTAGGGTCGCATTCATATCAGCCTCTAGGTAAGCATGCGTTCCACAATCCCAGCCCCAGTTATCGTCATCGAGATCCATTGGGTCTGTCAAGCCCGTTGCTACCACTGCAAACCCATCGCGACCAGTGTAGATGACTTGTTCCGAATCTTCTGAGTCTGTGTCTGTGTCTGAATCAAGGTTGATAGGATTTTCTTGAGTCCCACTTTGGGTGGAGGCTGCGAGCGCTGATCTGGCTCTCTTTGTGCTTCTTCCACGTCGCAGCCATGGCGGCTGGTGTGCCGCGTCCAAATTTCCCCAGAAAGGACGGATCGTGTGGTAGTACTCTTCTTCTTCTTGATGCAATCGCTGAGCAAGTCTTCGATCTAGCTCGACCTGCAATAGCGAAGCATCTGTGCTATCAAGAAACCGTGGTTTGTCATGCTCGGTCGATGCTGACCTCTCCAACGTTTCAGCTTCTGCAACGCCTGAAGAGAGGTGTGGGTACGACACATCTTGTGAACTATCTGGTGTCGGATCATCCTCTGAGCTACTAGGGCTTCGCGTTCGTCGCCGGCAATTACGTGCATTTGAACTGTTCTTGTGGCGCGGGAGTGATAGCGCACGCTTGTGTGCCTGCATGCGGTGTCGAAATGGATTAGTAGTGGGTGTCGTGACGTGGCCCAAGTCGACACTGTCGTCATCGAGATCGGTCATAGTCGAAAGCTCAGCTCCTTGCCCAGGTCGCGAAGGTACTTGTGACTGATGGTCGGTTTGATATTGGGTGCGAAGCATGGCCGGCTCCTCTTCGAACTCTGGCAGCGTTGAGTGAGACATGGCCTTCTTATTCCAGGACAGTTGACCTGCTTGTGACTGAAGCGGCGGTGAGGATTTTGCACACCGAGGTGAGCGAGGAGGCTCGGCAGGTGCAAACGGGCCAAGTTGTGGTTTGATCTTTTGCGGCAACTTCAGTCTTTCGAATCTCTCAACAAGCGGATCCTGATAAACGACGTTCCGTATTGGTACAGGCTTTCGACGAATAATGATGGGAGATGACTGCAATGTAGCTGGCGCGCTGAAGATTGAGGAGTCTTCTTCAAGAAGACTTTCAAATGGAACGTCGTTCTTACTCGTTCCAATCTTCGATAGCTTAAAAGTCGATGCGGCCTTTCTCAAACGAGGTCCAAGCCCATGGGGTTGCGACGAGGCTGCTCTTTCGATGTCAGGCTGTGGCAATTTTGGGGCCGAGACATAATGCGTGAGCACGTGAGGGTGACTGATGTCGTCAGCGATGGAAGTAGAAGGCACGAACGCGGGCGAGGTGAAGCTGTCAGGCTGGAACTGCAGCGAAACGTGCGATGACTTGGTTCGTGTGGCTTTGGAAGGATTCAATTTTTGCGCTAGTCGCAGGCGAAGTCCTGACTTTGTAGCCTTCTGTGGTCGCTCCGGTAGGTCCATAGGGAAAGAGCTGCATTTCCTGTCAACGCTTGTCTTGATATACCACAGTGCGGCCGTTATCAGGGTGGAAATTGAGAAGGCAAAGAGAAGTATTAACCTTGCCATCCTGACCCGTTTGTTGGGTGTGTAGAGTCCTTCTGTGCTTCGCCAGGCTAAAAAGTAGGTATGCCAGGGAATGATATCTCAACTAGTGGTTGAGTGATAATAGTCTATGGAAGGCATAAGACCGAGAGTGTTACGGCAAGGATAACGATATGAACGTCCGCATAGTCGCAGTGAAAGGCTACAGTGCAGAAAGGGTAGGCTGCGCCAGCATTGCTCTGTATGACGCCAGGCCAGCTGTATTGCCAAAACCACGAGGAAGGCGGGGAAGTAGGGCAGATTGGTCTCACAGCTCATTGGAAGATGCATGTGCGGGCACATGCCGTGGTGATGAAGAGATGCAGCCGCTTTTAAGTGGCAGCCAATAATCCATGACTAGCATGCACCTGAAACAATCCTGCTCCCCAATGGACACTGCTCTGCATAGCATCGCGGATTTACCTTACACCAAGACTCCGTCTGTTACAAGCCGATACCTTATCGGACAAGAGAAGTTATTCGACTGATACTGTGACTGCTTCAACGCATCACGACCCAATTTATACAGCCTCCTTACTGATTCATAGCAGAACTTCTCCTAATTCATGCTACAGTCGATGAAACGCTGTGCCCGTTCGTTTAAATAGCGATAGCGCAAGTGCACTAAAGTCGTAAGCGCTCAAACCTGAGCGTAGAAACAAATTTCGTGATCAGTTGGGCATCCTATATCTGCTGAGGTGTCGTTCCAACTCCATGTAGTGGTGGTGCGGGGGCCACATCTCTCCTCTCGCTCAAGTCTCCGGTCGTTGTTGCTGGGATTTGCTGTCCGGGTGCTGTGACATTGGAAGGAGGCGGGGGTGTTGGCTGGGGCGAAATGCCCGTGGGTCGATGATACCCCGTGTCCGTGAAACGGCCAGACTGCATCTCGTAGCCATCATCGTCTTCCGAAGACGAGTAATCATACGTGTCCATCCGTCGTTGACCACCAAATGGATTTGTAGATGGCATCTGGCTCTGGTAGTTCGTAGCCTTGGCGGTTATTGTCGAGCCCATGGTGTCTGAACGGTAGTTGCTAGATGCTAGTGTGTCACTTCGATCGACTGCATATGGATTTTGGCGCCTTCGCTGCGAGTCCGAGATCTGCTGGCGGAACACATTGCTTGCGTGGTCACTGCCACCGGCCACGGCTGTATTTGACGAAAATCCAGAGGCCTCCCCGCGCTCGACATCCATTGGGGCACCCATGGGGCGCAGCGGTTGCACATCTTCGTCAACCATAATCGTTGGGTTGGTATTGGGAGGTGGAGCTGGTCCACGGCCCCAGGCACGAATGGGATAGGCGCGTCCCTTCCGCCACGTCTCCGTTACTGGCGGGAAATACTGTCGGTATGCAGCCCACGACACAAGTATGCCCAGCATCGCACCGGAGATGACATCGAATGGATGATGGCGGGCATCCATGATACGTGTGCCGGTGATGAGCGCTGCGCCGAGCGTTGGAACCATGACGACAAAGGTACGCCAGACTTCGCCCTTGGCATCCAATACATGCAGTTTTGCCGCAAGGTAGAGCGAGAGGTAGAACAAGCCAGCAAACGAGACTATTCAATGTCAGTTGCGTTACCAACACACACAAATCCATCAACATACCACTGCTGTGTCCGGAGGGGAAACTCTTGAAACCGTCTTGCAGGATGTAGTTGTTGTCTTGTGTACAGATGGCGATCGTCTGCAGTGCCCAATCTGCTGTGTTAATCCTGTCCTTGGCGACTTTGCATCTACGGAGTGTTAGAGCTGGCACAACTATAGATGCGAGGTGGCTCACCGGTCGATGAGATCGGGTCGCGGTTTCCCGATAGCGTTCTTCAACGCCCCTGTAATCGTGAAGGCTGCTCCGACGCTCAGTCCCAGCCCCAGTATACCGCAGTTCAGTTCCCACAAGCGGTCCTTGAACCTGTATCTTCCACTCAACCGCTTGATACCGCTCCGATCTCCCGGCGTAGCTGTTTGGTGTGAGAAGAAGCCATCGATGACCAGGGTATAGAATGCGATTATAACGGCGGGCGCGAAGACGACGTAGATGCACAGCCAGACGACCGGGACGCGCTCCTTCGTGGCAAATGGGTAATGTAGGGTGTAGTTGTCGAGGGAGAAGTGCTGGTGGAACGGCGGTATCTTATCGACAATGGTGAATGCTCCAATCAAGACACTGGAGGCTTGTTAGGGAGTACTTCTTGGGAAGGAGGTCGTGTGCCCCGTTGCGCGTCGGGCTTCTTACACTATTATAAGATAATCGACAATGTATCTATGCTGGTCAGGTCCTAGTCATTACTCATCACGTCTAACTCTACATACGAGAAGATGACCTTCTTAGGGAGTCGCTTCTTCGAGAAGGGAAGGCGCTCGGGGAGCTGGTTCGCTGTCCACTTGTCCATCTCGCTCTACCACATGCAAACACGCGGGAGGCTTCCGATCGATCCTTTGGCGCAGTTGCGGCGCAATTGCGGTATATATAGTGGATGGTGAGGGATAGCAGTGGTGCCAAACGCGGGAGTGGAGCTGATCGGAGGTCCGCAATTATCAAACAGGCGACTACGACTCTCCTGGAGCGGCGCGCAAGAGCAGAAAGGAGAGCAAAGGCAGAGACAGGGCAATGGAGCGTATAAGGAGCGACTGTCAGCCGACGGTGGGTTCAGCAGCGCCCAGAGACAGGCAGTGAGGGTGTCTCCACGGTCAGGGCTGCAGCGAGCTCAGCGTGGCTGAGGCGCTGACATTAGTGCGGTGGTCGATGCAGTCGCTTGGCCGGCGGCCTTTTGGTGCTGCACTGCTGCGCACTGGAATTCGCCGTCGCAAGCGCATCGTCAGCAAAATCTCTCCTCCTGGCCGCGCGCTATGTCGCTGGTGTGCGCACGGCGAATGCAGCGCCTCATCGACTTTTCCTGCGTTGTTGCTGCCGAACCGAGCAATATCGCACCCGTCTAATGACCCGGTCTTGTGTGGCGGGAGCGGATCTTCGCACAGGCTAGCGCAGCAGCAGGGCGATCAGCTTATTTTGTCAACACCACAGGGTCTCCGCCTCGTCTACGGTGTCTATTTATGCGTTGTACATCATCGCCATTGGTCAGCGACTCAAGACACAGCACCTCACATCTAGCTCACCATGGGCTGGCTTTCTGACCTCGCGGGCAACGCTCCTCCTCCGAAGGCTGCGCCGGCGTCCATCTCTATCCCTAACATTCCGGGCCTATCGCGCTCCAAACTCCAGCTCCGGCTCCCTGACCTGCACCATCCCTATGTTAAGATAGGCGCCGCCTCCCTGGGAACTTTACTATTGTTGGGGACAGTATCGAGTGTCCTCAGATCTGGAAACCCCAGTATCATCCCATCGCCTGCTCAAACTAAGCTGCCGCAACTGTCTGCGGAAGAGGTGGAGCAGCTCCCGTATCCACCGGATGCCCTGCCAGGGGCAAGAGATGTGCAATCGCCGTACGGCACCGTTAGGGTGTACGAATGGGGTCCTGAGGATGGGGACAAGATTCTACTTATCCATGGCATCTCGACGCCCGGTATTGCCATGGCGGACCTTGCACACAAACTCGTTCGTCGAGGATGTCGTGTCATGATGTTTGGTCGGTTCGCCCATTTCCATCTCCCCAAAACGCAAACTCCACTTCACTTTGGTCTCTTCAGGCACTCGAGCTATTGGACGGATTATGGAGTCCCTCTTGATCTCTTCCTCAAGATCACAAAGAGGTCATGTTGTCCTCCTTGCTGCTTCAGCTTGGGTGTTTCATGATATTCACCCCTGTCACGTGCCCTACCGCATGGTCGTCTGTGGGAAGACATATCCTGCCACTATTCTGATTTACAACTTTTGCACACTATTCAGGTGTTGTTCAAGATCATCCTGGCTAACGCAATCAGATTTGTTTGGTCGCGGCTTCTCCGATGCCCCTTCGCCACTTCACCACCACTACGACTCCTGTCTCTACTTTTCTCAGATCCTGCTCTGTCTCCAATCCTCACCTATCTCCTGGTCAGGCCATCGCTCCTTCACCATCATAGGATACTCGCTAGGTGGGGCTATCGCTGCAGACTTCACCTCCTACTTCCCCTACCAAGTATGCGGTCTGATCCTGGTCGCCCCTGGCGGGCTCATCCGCACCAAGAACATCACTTTCAAGAGCAAACTTCTCTACCAGAGTAGTTGGCTACCTGAATGGATGGTGCACCGCATGGTCGCCAATAGATTGTGGACCGGAAAGTCTCACACTGCCACAGTGGAGCCCGAGCCCGAAGCTCTCGAGAATGCAGAGACCACGACAAGCAAGACAGATGCAGACACAAGGTCCGTGAGGTCAGGCAAGTCTTCAAGGTCCAGTCGCTCGGATCACAGCCGGAAGCACAAGTCGAAGAGACGCGAGAGCTCTCCCGGCCGAGCCCCCGTCATCTCTGACCTGGCCGAGATTGACGAGGAGGACCACGAAGGAGGCGCTGCAGTCTTCTTGACATCGAACAAGAAGCTCCTACGCGGCAAACCACAAAGCACCGTCTCTGCCGTCGTGGATTGGCAAGTCCTACACCACAAGGGCTTCGTACCTGCCTTTGTCTCGTCTATTCGCTACGCACCAGTGCACGAACAACATCACCGCTGGTCCATCATCAAGGAGAACATCGAGTCCGGCAAGGGCCCACTGAAGGAAGTCTGGCTTGTCCTCGGCGAAACAGATCCCATCATCATCAAAGAGGAACTCATTGAGGATGCCACGGCCGTACTGGGCGAGGACAATCTGCAAGTCAGGGTCGTGGAGGGTGCGGGCCACGAAGTCGCAGTTGAACGAGCGGACGAGATTGTGCAGGTCGTGGGAAGTGTGTTGGGATGGCACAAGAAGCCTCATTCGTCCAAGTCGAAGAAGAGGTCGTTCTTCTAGCCACTTCCCAAAGCGAAAGTATCGTTCATATGTTAGAGTCAGAGGCAACTCACGAGAAACGTCGACCATGTGGAATGAAGTTTTGAAACGTCCGTCGCATTTCATAGAAAAGAAGGAAACATAGCAATTCTACATAGAAAAATGACGCGAAAACAACAAGTCAGGCTCGTTGGTCCTCACTGACTTACTCAATTCCCACCAAAACACACCTTCATCACCCAGCTACACCTCGCACCCATGCTTTCTAGAAACCCAGACCAAAGCCAAACTGCAACTTGTCGCAACCAAACGCAAGCGCAGCCATCCGCCCTCGTCCCCTGCCACCCTTCGTGCAGCACAAGTGTCAAAAAATGAGGAGCTGAAAAACAACACCACTCCCACTCCAGCCCGCTTGGCCTCAGCCTCGCTTCCCGCCGTCTTCCCCATCCAGCCACGCCCCAGCACGTGAGTGACCCCAAAGAAGCGAGCGCGAGGACGGGGCGCCCGCGTGTGCGCTAGCGTGGGATCTGGACCGCGCGGGACGTGCAGGTTGAGCTGTGTGAAGACGGCTAGACCATTTGGGGACTGGGAGGGCGGGGGAGTGAAGGACGAGTGTCGAGCGCGATGGAGGCGTGCGATACGTGTTGGTGGATGGGGAGGGTGGTGGATGCTATGTCAGCGTTGGACGGGAATAGGGTGTAGAGTGGCCAAGATAGTGATGAGGTTGGACGGGAGAGTCAGCGTCGGCGTTGGCGGAAGGATGTGGCGGTGGGGAACGAGGGGACGAGGTTCAAGATGCTGATGTTCAGATGTTCAGGCTTGAAGATATTGCGATGGAAGGAAGGGCCATATTGGGAAGTCGCGAAACCACAGTTGGACAGAGAGTTGTCAAAATGTTTGTAGATTTTCTCCGTGCAGCAGATCTGGGTAGATCTTTCGGCATACTCTCCGACAGCCATGAAGGCTACGTACCATGATTTAGAACGCCGTGGTATACGAAAACAAGACGCAAATACATTGACAATCATCATGTCATGACATCCCCTTCACCTCCACTCTGTCCATAGCACCGCGATTAGCGATTACCCCAATACCCCACAAGCCCCAACAATCGTTCAGCTCACTGCACAGACTTAGACACGGGTCTGCCTGAACGGCTCATATGCCGTTCCAGTCTGCGCGTGTCCCGCACCACCAACATACCCGGTATGCTGACCACCAGCCGGGAACGCAGGGCTAGCAACACGCTCGTACGTGTACGGCGTCTTCTCGACGCTGACCTTCTTGTGCGCGCTCTTGCCAGAGCAGCAGCACACGCTAAATAGCCAGAAGAGACCGGACGCAAGACCGAAGGCAACGGCGAGCCAGACGACGGACAGCATTTGCTTGCCCATTGACGCTTTGATGTTGTAGGGCTTGAGCACGGACTCGAAGACGCCGGTGAGGACGCCGTATATGGCGGTGGCGGTGGCGGCGGCGGCGATGATAAAGATTGTTTGGGCCTGTTGGAACGATTAGCATGAGTCGTATGTAGAGAGTGTTAGAGACGTACAGTCGAGACAATGGTAGTTACCAAGCTACCCCATCGTGAGAAGATAGCAAAGAAACCAATAATGAACTCGGCCACACTCAAAATCAACGCAATGCCAAAACTCCAAATCATCCAGCCCGACACCTTCTTGTATGTGTTCAAGCCCTTTTGCAGATCCGCGCCAAGCACCTTCTGCGCACTCGTGTCCTTGAGTTCCCAGACGCTGAAGGGGTCGAACCAGAAGTTGGACTTGCTGGAGGAGCAGTAGGTGATGGTTTCCTTGCCCGTCTTGTCATCCTTGTCGCCCTCGCAGTATGACCAGAGGCCGACCTGGTAGAAGTCCTTGAGTTCTTTGGAAGAGGCTGCGCCCTGGAGCGCCTGGAGTAGGTTGTTGTCAATGTTGACATTGTCAGGGAGGTGGTCGAGGACGTTGTCTGGGTCTGCGGTGAAAGCGCTTGTGTCGGCCTGGTGATGCTGTTAGATTCATGCTTGCTTGTGAGGGGTAGATGCGGCAGCGCATACCTTGAAGAAGTACAAGTTGCGGCCCAAGGCTGTGCTGGGCGCCTTGTTGCCCTTGGTCGACATCTGGCCGATCATGACGATGACGATGCAAATGAGCCCCGCGAGCGTCAGCAGCATAGGCGCGAGAATACACGCGAATCGTCCTGCTTTGCCCATCTTTGCGGTTGTGTTGTGCTTGGGATCGAAAGTTGGTGCTGAATGTGTGTTTCGAAACGTGCGGCTGGGAAGCTCGCTCAGTCCTCAAGTAGGTCGTATGGTCGTACAAGCGATTGTGAATCCCGTGCAATCTTCACCCAACCGATTGAAGTACAAAAACCACAAGTGACGTGCAGAAAATGCAAAAGGCTGAACGACAGATAAGTACCCACTCACCTTGGGGTCAGCCAGCCTTTTGTACAAACCGCAGACCGCAGCGCCCAGCTGAAAGATCAGGGACCCACTCCAGCGCACGCTATCCCGCCATGCCTGCACGGCCCTTGCTTTCGCTGCTGCTTCGCCCCCCTTCGGCTGGTGCGCTGCGGCTGTGGTCAAGCCTCACAGGGCTTGCTACTGAAGCGGATTAAGGCGCTGATGCCGCTTTGCTGTTTGTGGTAGGCCGAAGAAGGGACAAGCGATGGGCGATGGCGGTGCTGGGTGATGGAAAGGGAAGCAATTTCGTGATTTTGGCTCAGCTTCGGGCATGACATGCGGACACTCGCATTCGCACCGTCAACTGTACCATTCCGCGCTGCAACTGTTGTGCTTGCGCCTCTTGTCGCTGTGCGCTTCACGACCAGCGCAATTGACTTGCGATCACTATTCACAACAATGACACAACCATACAAGATCCAAACTCGTTCCTGATGATTAAGGACCAGCAGCATATTCCTCAAATAGGCCGTGGTCATGAAACCGTGATCCCTCAGGCATCAGCTCGGGTAAACCAATTCCGCACTTGACTTCACCATGATCAGGCGAACCACGCTCATCTCTCAACGTGGGCAGTCTTACACCGTACCTGTTCCTTCCACAGCGTGCAGCGCTCACTCTCTTCGGCAAACATCTTGTGAAAAGCGCAATGCACTCCAATTTGTGTCGGATCGTAGCAACCCGCTGCTCCTCACATTCTCGCTTGTCCTCGCTTGCTTTCCAGCCCCCAGATTGCGCAGTCAGCAACGCATCTATCTTTAGCACGCTCTCTGGTGCATTAACCGAATGCAGTTAAAGGGGAAAAGGACGGCCCGCTGCTGGGATGCCAAGATTTGCGTCGAAAGGCTGAAGGTACGGGCCTGTGCAGAGCCTCATGGGTGTCGTGTTGGATGTGGATCTGGACGAGTTGATCGACTTCACATTACGACGCGCAAGTGTCCGTTGTTGAGTGGGTGCAATGGCGATGGCGACATGTAGATCAGGCCGACGACCTTTGCAGGGAGTGTCGCAAATGTTTCGCACGCAACGCGCGGCCCAGAACACCGCTGAATGAGCCCGCCTTCAAGACACTGATTACAAGGGAAACTCAAACATAACAAGAGCAGGTAAGAAGTGAATATGCAGTCAAGCAATAGGGCCATTTTTCAGGCTTCATCTGATTCTCTATCTGCATCGTTGCCGGCCCCGCGGCCTGCCCTGCGCGTGCAGAGACGCGCGTCGCCCCTCTTCCGCCTCTGCGGATCCCCACTGTGTACAACACATCTTGCTGCTGAGCATGCTGCATCGTCGCGTCTTCTTACAGCACGTGATAGCCATCGCGTTCGTAGGTAGAGTGACGGAATGCTCGTAACAATGGAAAATTCAACAAATGAAATAGTTGTCGCGATCGTGAAACTCAAAATGCAAATGGTATAAGCCGTGCTGAATCCCCTGCGCACTTGAAGTAGAAGCGAATATGCAAAAATCGTCAAATGTCCGGTCTTGGGTGCCAGAAATGCTGCGTAAACGATAGGAAAGGCCTCCGCTGAGGGGTGGTGCAGACATTAGAGGTTAACACTAATGTTCCTTGGTGGTGCGCCAAAACGCCGTTGCAAATGTTGTGGGGTATCCCGGGATATGGTTACAGACGCGAAGGTCGCGGGTATAGTGGTGGTGGTGGTATGGCGCGACGCCAACAGGGCCTACATGCCTGAGGTCCGGTGCAATGCACCTTGTGGAGAGCTCGGCGTCCTGTAGGGTAGCCGTGATGGAACGTTACCGATTGTCGAGGCTTACGGGACGGATGCCTTGTGCCCTCACCGTTGCTGGTTGCGAGGGTCTTGATGGTTAGGTCGGCCACGGCCACCCTCGCCTCGTGCTTGGATCCATTGAGAGTTACCACTGAGGCGGCCTTCGAGCGCCTTGTCGGCATCTGAATCCTGGCGACGAGGGGCAGCCTGGCCGTTGATAATGTCCTCAGCACGGAGCTTGCTGACTTCGTGTGCGATGGAAGAGATGACGTAGCTGCGAAGTTCCTTGCCTTCGCGGAGGTCCTCGCCTTGGAGTCGAAATTTGTCCTGCTTGGACATGTTGGTGCGTCGAAGAGCTCTGATCTCGTCCATGATATGGAGGAGAACGGCTTCGGGTGCGCGGTTGCGCTCGGCGGCGTGCTTGGAAGGGTCACGAACGTAACGGCGAGTGACATCCATGGCGCCGTCTGCTGAGAATGCGATGCAGTAGGAGAGCTTCTTGCCCCAGCCTGATGCATGTTAGACAAAGTTATGTGTACGTGGTATTGCTAAGACATACCTTCAGTGTACAGCCTTGGCTTGTCCCAGGCCTCTTCGCACACGTCCACGTGGATCCATCGCTTGCGATGCATCGAGTAGACCTCGGTCCAGACATGGTCTTCGGCGTTCCATACCCAGCGCACTCGTGAGCCTACTGCGCGGCACAGCATGCTGAAGCAGTTGGCCCACTCGCCGCACCGGCCCTTGCGGGTCTGCAGCAGGACGAAGGCGTCGTTGTAACGTGGGAAGCGCTCAAAGTTCTTGCAGCCTTCGTGCGAGCACTGGTAAGCCTCGACCTGGGTGGCGCCGCGTGCTTGTTCGTCGGGGAGTGGTGCAGTAATGCCAACGGCTACTGTCGGGGAGTAGCACCTGCTGCACGGCGGGTTGTTGACCCAGCTGAAGAAGGATCGCTTGAACCAGCGCAGCAGTGCGCGGACGACGCAGTCTTGGTAGCCCCAGGCGGCCTTCTTGCCTGCGCCGAGGCTCTCTGCTTCGGCCCGCAGGATCTGGCTCTCCTCCTCAGCCTCGTTGTAGATCTGTTCGAGAGGCACTACTCGCAGCGCCTCGTCCAGCAGTCCAGGGTTTTCCCAGCGGGTGGGCAGGGCGGAGAGTGAGTGCAGCATGTTCCTGAAACGCATGCTGCGTGCGTCGTGTGGCGGTTCAGGCATCAGGGGGATGTTGCGGATGGACGAGTAGGTGGGCGGGGCATTCGCTGTCGGCGGCTGCGGCGTGCCGAAGTCTCGCGGTGCGGGCGACGAGGAGCGCGACTGAGACCGCGATGTGATTTCGTTGAGTCGCTTTGTGCTGAGGACGCTGCGAAAGCGCTCCGTCAGTTCGGTGGCCAGCTTGTCCGTGTCGACGCTGGGTTGCGGCGCTTGCGGGGCGCCATGGTTGTACTCCATGGTGGGGATATGCGAGCGGTAGTCGCAGTCGTGGTGCGTCGGGTCGTGGAATCGAGGTCGAGGGTGGGAGTCGCGGGCGTTGGTGGTATTAACTAGCTGCGGCCGGGGATGGGCTGCACAGCCGCCGATGATGCGCGAGGCGGAGCAGCGGACCTGGCAGGCGATATTCTGGGAGCGAACGTCGACAACGGGCGGCAACGGGCTGGCGAGGGCGTCTGGCGTCTGGCGGGCGGGCGCAACGAGCCCACGATGAGCGTCTAGAGGGTGTTCAGGTGTGCAGAGCAGAGCAGTCGACGGGGTAATAGGTGATGGGGGTGCAGAGGCAATCCGACAGGCCCCACTAGCCGCTTTGGTCGAGGCCTGGGCAGAGGACGCGTATGCACATACGACGATGCTGCGTGTGCACCAGGAACGACAACTAGAAGTTGACTACGGCACCAGACAGGCTGCGCAGCGCTGCAACGTCGCTCTCACTGCTCTGTGCTTGCCAGTTTGTGCGCTGCATGCTTTCTCTGCGTTGCTCCTGCTGCTGCAGCAACTGGCAGATCGTCGCTTCCACGCAGGGACCCTCTCGCCTACGGGAACTCCTGCTCACAGATTGCGCAAGCTGCACGTCTCCACGCAATCGCCTTGACTTCGACGACTTGTCCTGCTTGGCATGCGCGTCTCGAGATGAACACACGTCTTTCGTTGAAGCTTCTATCTGACTACCGACCCGTTTGTCATTTCCCCTGCTCTCCCAAGTTCCCGCTTCTGACACGCTTTGCGGGACGCGTCCAGTGGTGGTGCGGTAGATCGTCGAGCCACGCGTTCGACCAGATCAACAGCTCGAGGCCCACCAGATCACAACTCACGCCTGCGAAAGCTCGACAGACAAGGACACACGTTAAGAACGCCCTCCCCTGCTATTCGCACCGGCTTCACCACGCGAACACTGTTGTGGTCCGCAAAGGTTGCAATGTTCGCCCATGCTCGTGTAAGCGACAATTCGTAACACCGTCTACCGTGTGGCCGAGACAGGCAGATCTCGAAGTCATTCCCGCCTACTCTTCGTGCGACCACAACGTCCGCCGCGTCATTGGCTGATCGCCACTACGTGACGAATCACCGTGTCGCTCTGCTGTGCATCACCAGCAGCGCGTTCCCTGATGCGGCCGCTAGACCAAGCTCACCGACGCCTTTCTTGCCTGTCTTGTGACTTTTCCAGACCTCCCGCCAAGCTATGTCTCAGCAAAGCTTGCGACCATTTCACCGACCACGCGGCGGACTCGGACTCGGACGCTTACGAGTCCCTGTTCCAGACCCCACGTTGCATGTCTAGCACTACCCCACGAAGCATCGCGAAGAACATTGCCTTCGCGGGTCTGGTACCATCGACCAAGTCTTTCGGGTAAGCTCCTGACGCATGCGGCGAGACTCGCAATGCACGCCATGTGTCTATCAAAATTGCACAGGCAGTGCATCTGCTTGCGACACGGCCACGCAGTACGGCTTTCACTCTGGTCGTGATGTTGAGGAAAGGGCCGAGGGTCCACGAACCCCACCTGGTGCTGTCAACTTTACAGGCATCATCGCCCCACCAGAGATGTCAACCATGCCTTCATGGGTACACAGTCGTTCTATGGCGATCTTATTGGCATCCCTGCTGAAGGCCGCGACATCGCCCGTCTTCTATCCTACTCAAGACTTCAAGCTTCTCCAGCCGCTTCTTGTTCTGACGAACGGGCTATAGGGATATGCCTCCTTGGACCATGGCCTGGAGTTTGTCACCGCTTATTTTACGTCATTTCATATTCTCGCAGTCCGCAAAGTAAAGCCTGGAAAGCATGAAGTACAGTTGTCACCGTCTGGTCTGGATCGCTCAATATTTCCTACCCAAGCTTTCGTTTTAGCTGATGCAAAATGGTACAACTACGACCCATCTTGGCCAGATGGTGACATGCGATTGGCTCAAACAGGTGGCTCAATGTGACATCGTCTACTCGATCGTTGTTAATCTAAATGTGACACTCACGCCCCGTTGATACATCAATCGACTGCTCCATGCTGGATCGAGAGATGAAAGGACGATTCACCGGTGAAAAGCGGGGCATGCAGCTCGATTTGGTAGCTTCGTAGATGCAAAGGCTCGACCAAACCTAACTTCCATCATCTGCTTCATACTTCTTCTCAACAGCACTGCACGCTTTCCAGAGGTTAACCAATTCTCCTCGAAGCCTTACGCACGTCCGAATACCAGTCTGAAGCGTGAGCACACCGATGTCTTGTCGACATCCCGATATCCAGAAATTTGACGAGGTCCGCTGCTGCCTGTCATGCGGCGAGGCTGTCTTCGAGTATTCAGAGAAACTGGAGCTGGACTGTGTAGGCTCCGATACGACAACTTACACGTACCGGAACCTCAATTATCAACTTGGACAAGAGATTCGACTCATCGTCCTTGATCCGGGGCAGGATCAAGAGGATCTCACATGTGACATCAAACACGTGAATCTTCTAGATGAGCCAGCATATGAAGCTGTTTCATACACATGGAGAGACTCCCAGGGCGATGATTCATTGTGCGGGCGAATTTTCTGCCGCGGAAAGTTGATGTGGATCACCGCTAATTGCCAGGCTGCGCTGCGATGCCTCCGCAGAACACAACGCAAGCGATCACTTTGGGTCGACGCTATCTGTATCGACCAACAAAATAATGCCGAGAAGAACCACCAAGTCCAGCTTATGTCCACAATATATTCCAGCGCATCTCAAGTCCTAGTGTATCTGGCACCTACGTCTCCAAGCAATAAGCTTGCCATCAAAAGAGTCTTGGAATATCTAAAAGACATGAATGACACTCCACGGCAGCTGTTGCGCAAGCCTCAAAAGCATGAGTTCGCTGAATTTCTCAATCTGCAGTATTGGCGCCGAGTGTGGGTGAGATTGCCTGCCTCTCATGTTATCATCCGAAGCATACACTAATTTCGTGCCTTCAAATTACCAGATACTCCAGGAAATAGGGCTTGCTAAGCTCGTCACACTCGTCACAGAGGATGCCTACGCTCATTGGACATCTTCAGCTGCGGCGACTATACTTGCCCATTGTAAGGCTTCAGGAGATGTTCCACCTGGCGCAATGACATGGGTACCCGCTAGTCGAAGGGAAGAATTACGCCTACTCGATGCCTTGAGCAGAAGTAGAAGCTGCTCTGCTACAGATCCACGAGATAAAGTGTTTGCACTCCTCGGTCTGACGCAACAAAGGTTTTCAGTGACGATACCGGCCGATTACTCCTCGGACTGCAATGAGATCTATGTCAAAGTCGCTTGCCATATGATTCTGGACCTCGGGTGCATGGATGTTCTGAAACATACGTCGAACCAGCCACTGGTTACCACAGCTGCTGCGAGTTGGGTACCTCGCTGGGATGAGTGTGATTCCTACGAGCCCTTGCCGATACAATTCGAGCCAAAAGCAGTGGAAAAGTTTGCCACTTCTTGGTTCGAATGCCCCTACCAGCCACCAATGATGATGAAGACCTGTGCTTCAAGTTACGTCTTCGAACATTCACAAGCTGTCAACCAATCGAACCTTGATTTCCGATGTACAATTTGTGAAAGAGAGGACAAATATGGAGTATGGGCAGATAGCCTCAGCCTCTCGGAATCTGTCGCACCATTGCTACCTTGTCTACGCATTCGCGCTCACTACCTTGACTGCGTGCAAGAGATTCTTGAGTCTATCACGCAGCCTTGGCCAACGGACACGCGAATAGCCTTGCGACCAGCATTTGGAGGCGCAGCACCATGTCGAGATTGCCACAACCACGACGTGTGGTCCTCGCGCTGTAATGAGGGCCCAAGCGTCGAACGCGACCAGCGAAATGTCTACTTAGACGCGGTCAAGAGAGTATGCACCAACAAGATGTTCTTCGCGACCGAGCATTCCAAGGGGTTCATGCGCGACCGTCCACCCCCGAGCACTCCTGTCCAGATTGGTGATCAAATCTGGGCTTTAGCTGGAGCGAATGTACCTTTTGTTTTGAGGTGTGCTGGCAGCTACTACTTCCTATTAGGTGAATGCTATCTTCACCGAGCAACACTGCCTTTTCCATGTCCATGCTGTGGTCGCGACGCGGAGGCTTGGCCCATGGCGACCAATATCATTGATATCTGGTGAGGACAAGCATCACTGCGGCGGGCGAGATTTGATACCAATTTTTTTATACTGCCGAATGGCTATTCAGAAGAACCCATCGCATCTCTACGTATTTCACGATGTGCTACTGGTCTGTCAATCTATAAGGCGTCCAATGAGAGTTCAAACACATGGCTTCAATTATTTATAGCGCAGTACAATCACTTGCCTTTCCCGCGCCTACTTCTGCTGAAGTTGACGCTACGACAGATGGGGTAATGTGCGTTCTGAAAGGGCTCCCGAAGGCTCCGGGGTGGAAGGCAGTGTCGAAAGGGAGAGTAATTCAAGGTGTTCCTTCGGCAGTCTTGTTTCGACCGGCTTGGGTATTGCAGAAGATGGGGCTAGCAAAGCATGCCTGCCTCGTCACAATAAACAAGACCGCTTGTTGGGACTTTGAAAGCATGCGAAAGGCCATGCAACTCTGCTTCGAGGCAAGTGTCCCGCTACCGAGCATTCTGCACTGGGCTCCTTCACAAGAAACGAAACGCTCGAGAATAAGGCGACCACTACATCTTGGCCAGTGAGTGTTGCTTGTATAAAGCAGGACGAAAATACATATGCGCTACGTATAACGAAACAAGTCTACCATGGTCGATAGCCACAGCAGTCATAGACATGCATTAAATTTAGCCGGACGAAGTGCTGTCATCTCCCATGATCTCATCGTGGGATACGTCTGGTGTGTCCTGATTGGCTAGAGCCACTGGAGGAGCCACTAAATTTTTGAATTACACATAAACAAACACAGCGCTTCGCCTCCACATTCCCTGCCATTGGTAGTTTTCGCACTCTGCAAACTGCCGCAGCTGGAATCTTAGGGGGTTTGACGTTCTCTTGCGAGGTTCCGCTCTTTCCGTGAACGATACCTGTCCTTCGCTGTTGCCGCGATTTTCCCTCTCAAAGACCCCTGAAACAGCGCGTCGCCACAACCGCACCCACAGCAACCATGTCGATGCGAGTGACGCGGTCGCAGACGGGCAGGACACCTGTGTGAGTGAATACTACGGTGGGCACATATTTGGCTAGGTGCTGCGCATTGCGCCGACTATGTGCTGACATGCATCAGCAAACCTGAGCGACCTGGCTTCGTCGAGACACCCGGCCGGAGAAAGTGGCAACGAAAGTCGATACTGCCAGACGCGGACGGCGCATACGAGTCAACACCGGAGCCTGATCAGTTCCTGAAGATCACCGGCACAGGATCGAAGCCGGCCCATGCCGAGGCTGCGAGCAACGGCAATGCGAACGGGCACACGAACGGCTATGCAAATGGTTACACAAATGGGTCTGCGAATGGCCACGCCGATAGCAAAGCTGAGGCAATCGCATACGACTGGAGGATGGAGGCAGAGAAGAACTTCCCAGCGCGAGACACAAAGGGCTTGGGCGAGTTCGGAGGTGCCATTGGCATGAGCGCCATGATGATATGCTTTCCTGCGCTCATGTACTACATGTGGATCGGAGCCATTTTCTACGATGGAAAGTTCCCGTCGAGAGCAGAAGGGCAGGACTGGCAGGACTTCTTTGGACACATGTGGCACCTCGTCAAGACAGAAGCATACCCCAACAACCGCGCGTGGCAGATTTACTGGTTTTTCGGACTGGCGCAGATGGCTTTCTACATGCTCATGCCGGGTGTCTACCGCAAGGGCAAGGCCCTGCCTCATCTGGGTGGAAAACAGCTCGACTACTACTGCTCCGCCATGTGGTCGTTCTACAGCAGCATTGTCATCGCTCTGGTGCTCCACTTCACTGGCATCTTCAAGCTTTACACATTGATCGATGAGTTTGGCCACATCATGAGCGTGGCCATCCTGTCTGGCTTTCTGTGC
>TARA_R110002003_G_scaffold96_34_pt1 | contig 23985 bp, 19 predicted proteins | sample TARA_R110002003 | Tara Oceans TARA_R110002003 (sample SAMEA4396441) | marine metagenome | biome: Westerlies Biome; feature: [SRF] surface water layer (ENVO:00010504); material: water (ENVO:00002006), including particulate matter (ENVO:01000060) such as... | depth 5 m
GGTGACGGTATCGTACAATCATCCTCGGAGGCGCATCGAGACCTGGGGCAGAGGAGGGGGGTGGGGCAGCGTGCGAGTGCGAGCGACTGCCTCCCGCAAGGTGCTGTCTCCCGCGCGGCGACAACGAGAAAACGAGAAACGTCCAAGCTCGGAAAACGTGACTTGCGTGATGCGACCTCACTCCAGACGCGAACCTCCGCTCTCGCCTCAGGGCATGCATCGGCGTCTCTCTGTTTATGCTCCTGGCTTCTCCTCCCGCTCAATCGGCATTCGTGCTTGCCTTAGCCCTGCGCTCTGCCCATTCGCTCTTTCCGCTCGCCCTCGATTTCTGTTGTACTCTCTGCACACCTTCCTGCTCACACTAGGGGCTCCATGATCACGCCTTTGTTGACCACCGCTTCTGTGCCCAAGCATTTCATGTCCGCTTCTCGCTCCAGGGCCGTCATTCAGACACCCAGGCAGCATCGGCAGGTCTGTGCCATTCAAAGGTCGCCTCGCCCTATCGCTCGGGCTCGTGCGCTGTACCAAATTTGAGCTTGCATCTCACGCCTCAAGAATCATTTCCCCACCCCAGCTCCACGTTCTCTGCAACGTCAACAGACACGCCCTCAACTGCCATCAGAAAGCCACTCTGATCCACAGGCACTGGTAACTGGACTCTTCTCAGAACAATACCGCCAGGGTGGAATGTCGTGGAGTGGTCCTGTAGCCGGCGGTGCACCTTACCCGTCCCTTCCATATGCCAATGGCCAGACCAGTTATGGCCAGCAACCGCCGTATCAGTATGGACAACAGCCAGCCTATGGTCAGCATCCTCCCACACCAACCTTCGCAGTGCCTGGCCCTCCTCCGCGGCCGCCTATCACGCAGTAAGTAGCTGAATTCTCTCGCCCCATCCTCTGCAGCCGTCTACCCAAAGCTCGCATAATCATGTGTATCTGGAGAGATGTGTTCGCAGGCTAATCAAGGCATAGACATCCTAAAAAGAAGGGCAATCCAATAATTACTCGGTATCCCCCTCCGCCAGGTTACCGTGGGCCAGCACAACCTCAAGCTTCTTTTGGAGCTAGCCAGTACCCCAATCAGTATCCGCCATCCCAGCCTGGATATCCGCAAGCAGCCCCCGTGCCCTCAGCATACCCCAGTTTGGGTTACGCCGCTCCTCCGGCGCCTCAAGGCTTTCCCCTTCCAGGCTATGGCGCTCCCCAGCCGCCAAATCATCCCCCCCAGCCGTATTCTCAACCCCAGCAATACCAGTGGCACCAGCAAGGCTATGTCCCGAATCAAGGTCCTCAGCAAGCACCGAGTTATCCTGGTAGCCTAGGGTACGCGCCTCCCGCTAGCACTTACCCCAGCTACCCCCCACATGCTGCTCCAGCAGACCCTAATCACCAAGCTTATGGACAAGCACCGAGCTGGCCGCCACCTATCGGGCAAGGAGTCTACCCGCCGAATCAGCAGTATACTACATACAATGCACCGCATCATAGCGGCCCCCATGGTTTCGACCCGCATGCAACACCCACACCTGCCACAGCTCATCCTATCACATCTCAGCCTCTTCCAACACAGTCTCAGCCGCCGAGCGCAACGGAGGAGGACAGTTTAAACGGCAGGCCGTCCCTCTTTCTTGCATGGGATGATTGGGACTTTGACTTTGAAGGCGCTATTTGGCCAAAGAGCACCGAGCCTGTAGATCCTGCCTTGAGCCTGGGCGTCATCATCTGGCACCCAGCGAAGCAGGTGACTCGTGCATTGCCTTCCACATTTGATGAAGCAGAAGAACAAGCTCTGAAACCAACGCCAGATAAGCTGGACAACGGAGAGTCGGTGTCCATGTACTTCATGGCGGAGAACTCACATGAGGCTTTCCTGGACGTGAGACAGACGGACGAGTGGGAGAGCATCCAGGATGACCCAATCTTTGTCGTCTTTACCGACGAAGAGATGCGCAGGAATCTTGTATCGCTGGAAGATTGCATTGCCCAGCGAGATCGGCCTGACCCGCGAGACGATGACGAAGAGATGCCGGATGCTTCTTGGAGCGTGATGGATCACCTCGAGCAGGTTCTCTCCTGCACCAACGGAGGCTCACAGCAAAGGTCGACAAAGCAGCAGACACAACCTGGTCCCCGATCCTCACAGGAGGACATACTCGCCAAGCTGGGCGTGACTGGTGCGCCAAAACCGCCTTCAAATGAGCCTATATCATTGCCCTTTCCGGCTGTAGATCAGAGGCCTGTAGTGCCCCTTCCTGAAAAACCAACAGTAGCTCCCCGGTAAGTCTACCGCTCTAGCGACATGATACATACTGATCACTGTTAGGCTACCCCCTGGCCCGCCGCTCCCTCCCCAGAGAGCGCAATCTTTTGGCGGGCGCCGAGAGCCATTACATGCAAGCGCACCTCAACGGCCTTATGGCTCGATGTCATCTGGACCTGTCTCCCGCCACCAGCCTCCGCCTCCACCTCCACCACCCGAGCCTCAGCGGTACGGATCTTGGAACCAATCACATTATAACAATCCTGGATACGATGGGTCTCGGGTCAGTCCCGCTCGCTCGGACGGTAGCAATCACACGATGGCAGGCTCAGACTTCGAACCGGAGAAGCCCAGCGGTGGCAACAATATCGAAGAACAGAACGCCGCCGGCCCCATCTTGCACCGAAGCGACAGCTCTTTCTCAAGAAAGAGAAGCTATGAGGACGCTGACCATGGTGACGAGAGGCCACGACAACAGGACGACCACACTAAGCGGAAGCGTCGCTCGCAAGTGGATGCTGCCTATAGGTAAGCGCTCTTACACTCTCTCGCTCTGTGACTCTCTCTGGCTTGATTCCTCCTGACCTGATGCAGTCGTCGTTGACTACGTTGTCGTCTCTGGCGCCGCATCCCACCAACACACCCGAGCCAGCACCACTACGATCCGAGTGTTGCTTCTGTCCGCTACTTGCGGTTCGTTCGACCCCGCTTTCACGTGTGAACTCCGCACTTGTCCGATGGAGAGCTGTTTCTTTCTTCCACTTCAGTGTTTTACGAGGTCCCAGCATTACATCTTACTACTTCATTTGGTCACATGCAATATTTTACCTACACAAGAGGTGGAGACCCTCAAGGTCTCACTTCTAAGATGTGCTCAGAAGATCTCATATTATTTGGGCGGATGTCTTCGCATCTCGGTTTCGTCCTGTTCGCGCGTCATATCTATTCCTCAGCCACATGTTCAAATTCCGACCGTCAACGCGGTCTGTCGTTGTGTTTCTCCAGTCTTCAACAGTATCATGAAAATAATCTTGTTTAATTCTCTCCTCGTACTTCCATCATGGCGCTTCTTCCGTGCTTCCAATACCAAAGTCACCTTCATTACTTCTAGCTTCCATCGCCTCATATCTTCTGCACTGCCGTCACCACCTATCTCTAACTCGTACATGTGTGTCACGCAGTGCGATGGCTTCTCCTTTGCTGGCTAGCGTTGGAAATATGTCCAAAAACGCACAGACGAGTGCACCATTGGAACGCATAAAGCGCCGTCGATTTCGTACGAGAAAGCGAATGCCCAGGCCGGTCAAGTCTGTTGATCGCTCTAGCAATTGGTGGTTGCCACACTATCCATGTTCAGTCCGATCTCCTTGTATTATGGTATAATCCGCTGGCTTCGCGAACAATACTTCCGTCAACCACCCTGCTTATCGGTCCACATTCATGCCTTCTTCAGGTGAGTTGGTTCTTGGGGCTGTGCTGCGTGACAGGATCGTTTCGAATGTTTAGGACCACTCAAGGACGACATAGACATGTGCGGCGGCTTGCGCGTGCTTGCTCACCTGTTGTGAGTCAAACTGACCCCGTTGTTGCTGCAATGGTCAGTCTCCGTGGGGATCAGTTGTGGACGGTCGCACTTACGCCTGTGACGAGCTGAAGTTGGCGAAACTGTTACTTGGCGGTATGGCCAGGCCACACACCTGATCGCATGTGCTCTCCAGTGAGGCGAGTGAAGATATAATAGATTCGACGCATTTTTGTGCTCTGCGCTTAAAGCTGCAGCAGAGCTTCAATAGCTCTCCATGGTGCGTCGATGATGCCTGGCGATCGGGCTGGTTACCTGCTGCAGGTGGCTTGTGGTGTTGCACGCTGCGCCTCAATGTTTTCCACGGCTGGTGGCGCGGAAAGCACATCCAATAGCTCTCCATAACATTTTTGTCGCTGGCGTGCCCGTGTCAAAGTCAGCCCATGTCAGAGTAAGTAGTGTATAAGTACTGACACAGGAAAGTTACCGCAATTGGAGGTGGTAAGTGGCCATGGTAAGGCGAGAGCCTTGTAGTGGCGTCTGTAGCTTTGTTCGTTCACGGATGGTCCAAATGTGGGGCAGCGTGAGGAGCACAGCTGTCGTTTGTTACATGGCGGTGACGTAAGCTGTACGGTGGCAGCTGGTGCGGTCAAGGTGTGGTGTCGGTTCCCTCTCGCCGAGCGCTCGCACAGAAACGAAGTATGGATAACACGGTGGTCCACAGTCCCAACATTGCCCTTGTTTATCATATGCTCGATATTGCTGCTGAGTGAGCATACTATGGCAGGTTCATATCTCATCCCCAAAACGATCTGGCAATGCACCGGCATAAGTCCCGCTACTCGGTAAACTTTACCACCTAAAGGTATCCATGGCGAAGTCGTATTTAAAGCACCTTAAGCTGATGTCCAATTGCTAGAGGCTGCAAATAGTAATATGCGAGGCTGCACAGAACTCCGTAAGACTGTCGGTAAGGTCGGAAGTTCGATTAGAAACGGGCTAGAAATCTTGCACAGCTTCGTGCCCCCAGTCACGGAATAGCGTTCTCATATATGAGCTCCCTCCCCCATGCTCCGGACTGCCAGACGTTCCTGTTGATTGCAGGCCTGGGCCCGCTTGTAGATGGCAAAGTGCTCCGCCATCCTCATCCTCAACAACGGTGGCTCTTTGACAACATAGCACCTTGCCAACACCCTTCGGTTTGTCGGTGTCTCGTCCAACAAGCCTCTTACAACATCTCTTGACCCAATCTCCCTTAAGCCCAAAAGATGCTCCTCCACGTATGCTCTATCATCGTCATCAGGCGGCTGTACCAGCTCACTCATATCAACGAATCCCATAGGCAGATAAGAGTCGTCCTCCAAGGCCCGTGTGGTCCAGCCTCCTCGCTCTTCATGGAGGAATGAGTCGACGCTCCATTGTTGTTCGAGAATCTCGTCGAATGATATGTTGAAAGTGATCCGGAGCTTTGGATTGCGCTCGCGCAGCTGGTACAGTATTGGGCTGAAATCAGCCCACACAAATACGTTGCGATTTCTCTTCTGAAACTGGATCGTCAGACTTTCCAGTCGCGGCAAATCAAGCAACTCGTTCCACTTTTGCCGATGATGCGGCCTCTTGGTCGTACATTCGAGCTCCAGCGCCTTCAGCTCTTTCTCCTGGGGAAGACCTTCTGTGGCGTTCACTTCGAGATCACGAATGAACCGCTTATGGTATGGGGAAGCGCCCCAAAGACTGCGCGCAGGGATGCCCTCGTTGAGGCTAAAGTCGTAGAAGGTAACGCTGCAAGTGTTGTGCGCGTATGTTGCTTCAAGCCATTCTGCTGATAAAATGGAAAAACTCAATGGGACTTGTATGTCACGATTGGTGATATCGATGGGGGAATCTTCTCGCACGATGTGCGGATAAATGAGATCGCGCATCTCACGCGGGAGTTGGAGTAAGCGGCGGCCAAGCTCTTCCAGTGAATATGGTTGCATTTCGGCCATATCGTAACAGCATCGGTGCATGTGCTTCATCGGTATTGGGGCGATTGCGCAAGTGTTAATATACCTTGAACGCTACGTTGATGGATGCCTGGCGTGCTGCTGTGGCCGACGCCGCATCCCGACACGTCCCACAACTACGCCGCCGTACTGCAGGAGCACACGTCCGACGACAACCGGACAGGATCGACCAAATAAAGCTGCGTTGGCCGCATTCTTTGCCTTTAAGGATACTTTGGACGACTGGCTAGTTCTGACATTAATCACGCATTTCTTCACCATGTTTTGAGCGATGCTGTTGCCTCTCAGCATCGTCCAGAATGCACCATGTTCGGGCCGATCTGGGCAGCGACGTCATTTCCCCGAACGCTTACCAATGTCAGGACATCAGAACTCCAACGTATGTAAGGTTTCCCGCTGCTTAGCATTATGCAATAAGCTTTGTCCTGAGCACCAAAGCGGCCATCTCAGACTTCGTCTATACCTCCACTCTTCAGTACTCCAGTAATTTCATCAACTCAATCCTGACTACGCACATCCCCTAAGTACACCAAAATGTCACATCACATCTTGGTCATTGGCGGCCATGGAAAAGTCGCGCAGATCTTGACTCCCCTCCTCTTGGCCAAGTCATGGAGCGTCACAAGCATGATTCGCACCGCGGAGCAGAAGCCTGCAATCGAAAAGCTCGGTCAGGAACACCCAGGCAAGCTCAGTGTCCTTGTCAGCAGCGTGTCTGATGTTAAGAGTGAGAGCGATGCAAAGAGGATACTTGATCAGGTCAAGCCAGACTGGGTCGTTTGGAGCGCCGGTGCAGGCGGCAAGGGCGGAGCGGATATGACATATGCCATTGACCGGGACGCCGCTATTGCCTTCACCAAGGCGAGCATTCACTCCCCCAGCGTCAAGAAGTTCCTCACAGTCTCCTATCTTGCCTCACGTCGAGGCCGACCATCGTGGTGGAGCGACAAAGACTGGGAGGCGGCGCAAAAGATCAACAACAAAGTCTTGCCGACGTACTATAAAGCGAAGCTCGCAGCCGACGAAGTCCTTACAGTCCTGGCGAAAGAACGATACGACAAGGAAGCGATGCATTCTGTTCCTTCCAACGAGCGCTTCAGTGCCATCAGCTTGCGGCCCGGCACGCTGACCGACGAGAAGGCGGGAGGGGTCAAAGTGGGCAAAGTTGGTGTGGGTGGTAAGACGAGCCGGGCCACTACTGCACATGCAATTGTAGCAGCACTGGAGACGAACGGCGCAAAGGGTTGGATTGATGTGCTTGACGGAGATGAGGATGCTGCAGACGCCATTCGGAAATTGACAGAGGATGGTGTCGATGCAGTCGATGAGGAGGATGTGGACCTGATGAAGGAGAATGCTGCGAAATGGTAGTTGGTCAATAGGAATCGAATTAACGATGTAACCATCATCGAGGTGAGGACGCATTTTGAAGCGGTCGTCGTGTGTGCAAGTGAGCTTTCCACGTTGGCTAATCAGGTGGGTTGTAGCCTGTATATTCTCGGGCTAGGAAGTGCGCACATTTTAACATTCACATGATCGCTGAGGACATACACGCTCTACCCTATCCGCTGTTGCTCTGGCTAGCTCGTCGGCAACTCTTTATCGCAGCATTTGGTGTGAGAAAATGTTAATGCGACATTGCGCTCTTTATCGAGTCATCCTAGAACATAAGCAGAGGGATTAGAGACCACTCGAACTCATGATATGAACACTTGTTTGAAGTTTGCCAGTCTATATATGACTCAAGTTCCAACCTCTTCCGAGCGCTGACAGGTTCATGAATGAAGATTGCGTCAGTCATGCAAGTAATCAAAAGAAATTGCGGCAACCCCGGTGTGACGGCTCATTAGTATCATTTGAGAAGCCAGGTTACATTGCCGATCCAAGCTCTAGAATATGAACGCCCGCTAAAGTGCAGCACATAAACATAGACAGAAACTCATAATAGTACAAGACGCGATAGTCCTCGATGAGGGAGCTGCACCATGAAAAGTGCACGAGACCTCCATGACAGCGCGGATATTGATCTTCACCATGTCCTCATCGAGTATGGCGCAGTCAAAGAACGACCACTCACTCCACCTCGACCAGCCATCGCCGAATGCCCTCTTTGAGTGACGAATCGGTGGCAGTCTTGGGCCGCGCCGTCTTGTCAGACTTTTGCGCTGCATCCGTCTTCGACTCATCTCTGCTCCCCCGCGTTGCTGTAACGTCCTTGACAACAGTCTCCAACGCGTCAAATATGACAGTCCTGCAATCCAGCTGCGCCTTCTCAGCATGCAGGGGACTATCGGCCTCTACACGTGTGTCGTGCCGACCCCGTTGGGAACTTGCCCGAGAAGACTGAGCAGAATTGGCACGAGTGCTTTCCCCAGACTGTGCGAGCGCACGATCAACGCCGTCAATGAGCGTCGCATCAAAATCCATGATGAATTCTTCAATGAACCTCTCGGCCAGGTGAACCTCCGTCATCATCGGAACAGCAGAGCCGGCGGTATAAGGGTTTCCGTACTGTGAGCGGCCTGCCGGCATGCCGGAGACCGCTGGGGTCATTGCGGAGGGCTGATAGGTGGGCGCAGGTATTAGCTTGACCAGGCGCCGCAGGCGAATGCGCCTGATTGTGAATGTGCGGGTTTCAGCTACCAACGCTGAACACACATCGATCCAACGCTCCAACGGGCCGGACTCGAGGCTCGGCGTAATAGCGTGACTGAAAGGAGTTGGCTCTGCACTCATCGCTCGTTTGATATCACGCTCAAGATCTTTGTATGGTTTGATGGCTTGAATGGCAAAGTCGGGGTGAAACTGGCCCAGCCAGCCCGCAGCATTGACAGCTTGTTCTGGCTCACAATAAGGCGCCGATAGGACAGAAGATTCGCCAAAGCTCGAACCGTGCTGACTGGAAGCAGAGCCATAACCGCCAAGCAGTGGTGACTGCAAAGGGGAGCCGAAATCAGGAAGAGGAATGTCAACGTCGATGACGCCGTCCTTCTCGTTCACCGAAAGCTTAAGCTGAGAATCAAACGTTCTTGGTCGCTCTGGAATGGGCCGCGCAGCCGATGCAGGCACCCCACTGCAGCCACTGATGGGAAAGATCTCGGGTGAAAGGTCGGCCGGCCCGGTGTCTGCTGCTCGCCGCTCATGCGCGTCTACATCCCCAAAGATGCCGTCCATGGACAGCTCCTGCACCATTTGCTCCAGTTGTGAGGGCACGCGCTCCTGTCCTCGAAAGCCGATACCATCATCTGTTGTCTGCAAGTAGTCGCTCTGATCAGTAGAGGAGGTGCGACGGCCGCTCCAGAAGTTCATGAACCCGCTCCAACGACTATTGTTGCTACTGGAATCATTACTCGCTATGCTATTTTGGCCCGTGCCACTCCGTTGCAACGTATTGATCAGGTTCACCGATGCTAGGCTGTCGCTGCTCTCAGGTCGGAAATCTGGAGCTGGCCCTGATGACTTTGTCCTCGGGAGAGTAAAGTGAGCAACTGGCACGGTGCTTTGAGGTGTAGCTGCCGACGTGGTCGCTGCGCTCGTCTTGTTGGTGGCCGACGGCTCAGATAGAGAGGGCATGACAAGGCTTGTCCGGATAGAATGTGTGGATGAGCGACGGGAGTGAGGCGATGGCCTCTGATGGTCGGGCATTACGGATGTTAAAGATTCGCGACGCTCGTCGGCTGCATCGGCTGGAGGTTGGTGGGCACTGCTTGTGGTAGGAGGCTGCAGAAGCATGTTCGTGATGCTCTGTTTGCCTCTGGGGCGACGATTGATTTGGCGTCGCAAAGATTGCTTCCTAGAGGGCGGCATGTTGCTCGGAGGTGATTGAGAATAGGCGCGAAAAGACGCGGATGTACCGGGGCGCATGTAGGATGCAGGCTCGCATACTGGGGGCGTATTGGGCGGGAGGAAGGCAGCGAGCAGGAAGATCAGCCTCCGGGCGGCCATCTTGTCTGGGGAAACAACAACGGTGCGATTCGGAATGGTGAGATTTTCTCCGGCGGTCGCTTTCTGCTGATCACGATGTCGTTTGCGGTGCCATTTGGGGCCGACCAGATTGAGCCACTCGGTGTGACATCCCAAGAACGCGGTTAGTAGGTTGAAGAAGAAGAAATTCTGCTCTTTCCCTCCCGCCCATCGCCCGAGCCATCTAGCTTCCTCGCGCCATACACCCCATCTTCCCTGGCCCGTCATCACGCGAGGGATTCGCATGCCAGTGACAACTCGACTGCCCGTCAGCTCGGCGGCAGCCTGTATGTCCTTGTCCATCATCAGAGCATTCGGTTGCAATCGCAAGGGTCGGCGTGCTGGATGTGTGGGTATGTCCCTGAAGCTACTCCGCGAAGGCTGGTGACGATGCTGATGCACGATTGGCAGCGTCATGATGTCTGGGGACTTGAACTGTGCAAGAATGCGTTCCTGCACAACATACTGGAGGCTGGTCAAAGCGCGCATAATGACGTCCCAGTGCTGTCCAACCACATCCACACGGTCGTCTACGTCGCTGCTCAGCGAAGACGAAAGCAGTGACTCAACGCCGAGACTGGGTTCGATGAATGCCCACCCTGCGCGCCTGTCAGAGTCCACGGAAGACCCCAGGGAGTCTTGACCGGGGGCGGATGTAGACAGGTGCGCTGCGCTGCGCAGATTGCTGCCACGCGACGGAGGTCGCAGGGTCGGCGAAGTATGCGATATGGGCAAGTGAAGGATGATAGTGATGGCATACATGGGGCTTTTGCGAATCTGAGGGGCATACGGCTTCGAGGTGCCAGGCTTCTGGGCTGTCTGCGGGAAGGGAAAGCCGTTGCCCTTTGGCAGAGAGCTCTGCGGGGTCGGCGTGCGGGAATCCTGGTCGTCTTCGGGTATAGTCACGGAGAAGAGACGCGTGATGAAGATGGTGCGCCGCTTCTGTTCCTTGAGCACGCTGTCGCTGGAGTTGCTGCGGGCACGGTCTGCGGGCAGATTCGAGGGCGTGTAGGACTGCGCCAGGTTGCTCCGCCTGCGAAGGCCTTCGGCGCGTCCAAGCGAACTGGTGGCGTCCTGTGTGCTCGTGCTCAGCGAAGGTGTTTCAGCGGGCTTCGTGTCGAGGGGCACGATGTGGATCTTGTTCGAGTTGCCGCGGTAGTTCATGGCCAGATTGCCAAACATGCAGTCGAGACATATGTTGGCGAGGTCTGTCGACTCTTTTGCCCGCGCCTGAGCCTTGGCCTGGACCTGCGCGTGCTCGTCGATGTTTGGCATGGACGACACGCTTCCGCCGCGAGACCGTATGCGCGTAAAGCCGCCGATGGTAGGGGACCTGGGAGCGCTCGGTTCGGTCACGAGCGAGGCCCGCCGCGCATGGAGGCCGCCGAAAGTTGGCGCTGCCGGGGCGTTGGCGGCAGTCCCTCCAGGCCCCGAGGCTCGCGCTCGCGTGGGCAGTGTGGGCGACTCGGCGCGTGCGTGTGCGGGCTTGGAGTCGAAGAGGATCGTCTTGGGCATGGCCGGCGTCTCATCCTGGGCGATGATGATGCGGCAGTCGCGGGGGAACTCGAGGTCAATCTCGGGCAATGGGCCATCAGTGGCCTGCGGGGCGGCATGCAGAGGGTGCGGCTGTCCGTCGGCGTGCGCGAGCGTGTGCGTGTCGGGATACAGCAGCTGGCGCGTGTGAGTCTCCTCGGTCACAGAGTCGAGGCCGGGCGGCGAGGGCGCCGCATGTGGCGCACCCGTGCCTTTGCGGCTGCTGAAGAACTGGCCGATCATGTCTTCGATGGGGCGCATGCCTCCATGAATGGCGTCTCAGCAGGTGCTGGCAGAGCCGCAGTGGACAGTCTGGCGGGCTCGGACAGGGCGCGCGGCTGGTAGACCCATCGCAGAGGCCGTGTGCCTGGAGCTCGCCGTCGTGGTTGCGGTGGTGCTGTGTGCGATGTGTAGTGTGCTGGGCGGCGGCGAGGCGGCGTCGCGGTGGTGGTGGTGGTAGCGGTAGGAGGCAGGTAGTCTGGTAGACAGGCGCGCAAAAGTCGCGTGGTGCGGGGGAGATGTGAGGAGCGTGCGAAGCTTACCAACTAAGTAACCTAGACTACGAGAAGAGAAGGGCGGTGAGCGCTCCGGGCTATCGTGCCCCATACCGCGCCGCTGGATTCCTTGCTATCCGGGCGATTCCCTCCTGCAACCGAGCAATAGACGTTGATTGCTGATCCGTCATCAGCCCTCTGCTTCCGAAGATGCAACCGCCAGCCAGGGCTGCTATCCCATGGACATGCAGCGTCTCGCGCTCAATTCACCATCGTTGCAGCGCCCGCCCGACATCGGATCGAGCATGCTCCACACGTTTATATCGGATCGGGCATGCTCCACACGTTCTGAAAAATGCGCGCCTTGTCAGAGCTTACTTGGCAAAACCGTGGCATTGATAGCCGACGCTTGCAACTCCACCGCTGCTGGACTTGACGTCTTGTCTAGCGGTGGATAAACTCGACAGCCATCTCCTCATGTACCCTAGATTCGTGCTCATCCGGCCTGATATCATGCTGCATGTTTGATGCCTACCGTCCGCGTTACGGCTAAACCCACAATCCTTTCAGCGGCACACACACCACCTCTTGCCGTTTTCGGCTGGACGATAACGACCCGGAGGAAGAGGCTTGTATCAAGCACAAACGGATGCAACTCGAGGCGGAAGTTTGCTTGCAGCAGCCGTGTTTGTGTCACTGAATGCCTTTGCAACTTCCACCGGCAACACCTACAATCGCATATCACATAGTAATTGTAGTAGGCGCATGAATGGTCCTCACCAGTCAATGGCGAGGCTCTGCGTAGTAAGCATGAATCCCGGCACCGCGGAGGCTCCGAATCGATTGATTGTAGCACAAGGCACCGTGTATGCGCTCCCCGAAGCAGCCGAATCGATGTCTTGGGCTCAATGACTGATTTCTGAGGTACAAGCCATGTGGCATGTGCTGGAGTCGCCGTCGCCCACGTCCTCTCTCCCTCTTCTTCTCAAATGTCTCACTGTTGCTGCGCCATATTCTCCTCCCCGATGCTCCCCTGGCTATCATGTCTACTGGGCATGTTTCCGAAACTACTTTCGACCACGCTTCCCCTCTTCGCCATGGTTGACATGCTCCCCTCGCTCCCTTGTCTTCGACCTGCGATACTACTCACCGAAGCCACATTCAGCTCAGCCACACCGCCACTCCTTCCAGCGAAATTCGAGCTCAAGGTCCATCCAGAGTTTGCCGGACTGGCTTCTCGTATGCTGATGGCGGGCGGAAGTCCCAGACTTGGTATCTTATCGTCCAAAACGGGGAAAATACGTGGCGACGGCGATGGTGCTTGCCTGAAGGCCTCGCTGTAGAAGGCGGACAGCAGGTTTGCGTCTGAACAGAAGGCTTCCATCTCGTCTTTGACCTGCTCCGGTGTCTGCGTCGACGAGTGGGCAAGCGGCGAGGCTGAGACCGGAGGCTTGTCCTGAAGTGCCGTATGCAGTAGACTAAAGTCTTGCACAGGGCGAGCAAGAGGGCTGGAAAACGGGCTGCGATGCGGGTTTGCTCGTTCTGCCGGCGTGGAAGGCAGACGACTACTCGAACTACCGTCTGTGGTTGCCTTTTTGTGCTCATATGGGTCAGTTGGGCGAATTCGGTTATTGTCCTTGGCCCGATTGTGGGCGAGACGGTTGGCCAACAGCAGGAAGTTGCCGTCCTCAGTAATCTCTGCAAGTAGCGTCCCACTGCGATGTATGAACTGAGTGTACTTGTAGTCAGGGACGCCCCAAGAGTATGTCACCTCTACGTCCGAAGGGAAAGCGCTTGCGGCTTCCATGTCCAGTACAAAGTTCAGCTTGCGCAACAGGGCCTTGTGGTAGGTGAACCTGTCTGTCTTGGAGTACTGTGGCGAGAGATGCGTTGAATCCCAGATCGTGTCCGGTGGTGCCTGTGGTGGCTGTAAAGCAAGCTTCACAGAATACGGCGAACGGAACGGATGGTGGTCGACAATATTAGCTACTTCGGCGATGGGTACTTCGACAAGCTTCAAGCCGTACTTCTCGACCGAGGTTGCCCAAGTCACGATGGCGTCTTCTATCAATTTCGCCGTCACATTCATCCAGTCGATGCGGATGTGATAGCAATTGTCTGGGTTATGCAGGCGGTCGTAGTGCAGCGATATGATCTCAGGGCGATACGACCGCTTGCGGGAATCAACGTCATAGCGCATGACGCGTGAGAGCGTGACCTTGCGCTTGGGACTCCCAACACGCGTAGGGGTCTTCTCGCCTTCCTGACCGGAGCTTGATGTGCTGGAAGAGCCGGCTGTACTAGGCCTGGACTTGTAGCTCTTAGCTGCGAGGGGCGATGTTCGTGGGCCTTCACTCAAGGGCGTAGACGGGACAGACTTGTCCGATTTGCGCATGCCAAACCAGCCCGTGCGCGCTTCTCGCGGGGCTCGGTACTCTGCTGCAATCTGGAAGAAGAAGTTTCCGTCGCGGAAATGGTGTCGTTTTTGGACGTGAATAAATAGCCCCTTGTTCATGAGCTCATTGCCGAGCTCAACCGCTTCATCACGGGTCTCGATTTCCTTGAAGTTGGACAACAGCCAGTTGACTAGGTCGAACCCGAGGAAGCACGTGTAGTGCAGCTTCCAGTGCCAGCGTCTGTCCAGCATCTGGATGCCCTTTTCGCCTTGCAGATCCTCGGCAAGCTTCTTCAGGTCAATGTTGGACGTCGAGTATTTTTCCGTGTCGGAGAAGAGTGAGCTCTGAAGTTCGCTCTCCATCTCACTAAACAGGGCGACCTCGGGCCCGGCGGCCACTACCGCAGACGGATCGCGAGTGTGGTACTCGATTGCGAGAGGATTAGGGTCCTTTTGTTTTCTCGATACCGCAGCTTGGAAGTGTCGCTCCTCTGGCGGCATGTAGCGATATCTTTGCCACAGCTGTGTTAGCTTGCGGATCCCTTCCAGACGTATTTCTTCCTCGGAGTCCTCCGCAAGCATGGGTAGTGGTCTACGGTTAACTATTGGAATCTCGACGGGGATCAATACGAACCGGGCTCGCCAAAAGCGCAGGACGTCGGAGAGCTCGTCGTGGTACCCGGCTAGAAATGTGTCTATGAAGTTCCAGTTGTACTCCTTCCGTGGCGGGCGCAGTGCAACGTCTCTAGGGTCGTAATGCTGCTCAAAGGCAGTGCGAATATAAGCTCTATAAGGAAAGGGTGCATCGATACCGGCAGACGACTCCAAGGCTGTCGTAGGTTTGCGATTGTACCGCTTGACTTCGACTTCTCCTCCAGCCACACAGACAAGCTGATGAATGCTATTGCCCACGCTCATAAAGACCGTGTCTCCATCAGCAGTCATGTAGTCCGGGGCCAGAATGCTTCCCAGGCTCTTCTCCTGCCGCCCAGAGAACTCCGCAACAGAGGAGCCGACAATAATCTGAAAGCCATGCGACAGCCGAAACGCAATCAGTTCGCGTATGAGGGACTCTCGAGATTTTGGGACCTCCATTAATTCGTCGTCCTCGTTCTGGGTAATCTTATATGGGCTTTCATTGTACTCGGTAGCGACTTGTTCAGCTGTGGGAAACCACTCATGCGTCAAGGGCACCGCCGCCGGTGAGCACAATGAACGCCACTTGACAGTCCCCGTCTTCAACGTCCTTGGGAAGACATGATGCCAGCGTCGGAATTGGTTCCTTGGGTTGATACTGTTCTTCCTTGGATTGCATGGATTCACTAGCACAGCCCAAGGCGCAATGGCACTTGTGGGCGACAAGGTGCGTGGGATCTCCTTCATGCCACCACTCGAAGACAAGGTCGGTTTGGGTGGCACAGAGTCCCCCAAGGCTCGTGAGCCAGCAAGCAAGAATGTCGATCCTGGATCTCTGATCACGGAGCCGGGTTGCGAAGAAACGCTTCCGCGGACAGATGGCAGTCCTCTGATCGTGTCTACGGAGCGTATAGGCTGATCGGAAGGCGGCAAGTCCGACGCCCCATCGGCACGGGAGGCTGCTCTGATGGCAATTGGCTCAGAGGGCCTCTCGGTAGATGTCAGCCTCGTACTAGCCAGACGTTCAGCGATAGCCCCCTTCTGGTTGTTTTCCATGGTTAGCATCGCAGGCTTCACTTTTCCTTGGCTGATATCGATGGTCGCATCCGCCAAGTTGGACTTGGCAGCAGCGGCTTTCCCACCAAAGCTGATCTGTCGGAGGAACCAATTCCCAGGTCTAGGCTTCACATCGGGTTTGATTGCCGACGTAGCACGCAAATTCGCTGCTGGATGTAATCTGGCTTCTCTTGGCGGCGAGTGGGCTCTGCTCGGAGCTGGAGAAGAACGCGGCGTCGATCGAGTAGATTTGCGCTGGTCCTGTGCGTCGCCAGAACCAGTTCGTTGGTGTATGTTCGGACGATCTGTCTCGGCACTGTTTCTAGCAAGAGCTTTCTGGCGCTGTCGAACATCCGCTCTGGGTAGGCCCGGGCTCCGCTGGTCCGGGAAATGATGTGAAGAGATCACCGGAGAGGGATCTTTCACCTCCTTCGATCGGTCACGCATCAACTGGTGGAAGGTGGCATCTGGTGGAGGTCGTGCTGTCTTGGCGAACGATGGTCCATTACTTCGCAAGGAGGCGGACAAATACGAGCCTCTCGATGTCTCCGGCGACTCGGTGGGGCGCGAGTTACTTGGCCTTCGCCGATGCTGCACGCTCGACGTTTGCAGAAGGGGAGAGAAGATTCCGTCGTCGTAGGCTTCCATCCATGCTTTCGTAGCGGCACTCGTCTCGTCGAGTTGATCCTCGGTATATTCTCGGTCACCACGCGACGAGTACGATCCTGTTGCGTTATCGGACGTCTTGAGAGATTCTCTCCCTTGCGAACTCTGCGCATCAGATGCCCTTGTACCTCGATGCGTATGGTGTGGATACATGGGGTCTTCTTCTAGATACGGCAATGAGATGTCTCCGAGCTCGTTCTCCATAACGCCCATCATCTGTAGTTCATAGAGACGGCACCGCAACGCAAAGATTCGACCTTTCTTCCGCGAACGCTTCACGACCTTGTCGGCCTTCCGTGGCTTCGTTAATTCCATAATAGCATCAGATGAGCCTGACCAAAAGGAGACGTCCACCCAGTAGGGCATTGCGAACCTCCAATCTTCCGAACCTTCCAATGCTGGATTGCGTTGTTGGCCCAGTGCTGGCTGGAGAGGAGTGGTGGACGGCGTGTGCACCATTGAACCCAACAGAGACTCGTATTGTCGCGGCGTCTTTTCGTCCGCCCCGAGGGAGTGTTTTGTTGATCCACGTCTGTCTTGCGCCTGTTTAGTACTTGCGGATTCCAGTGTAGAGATTGAGCGCGGAGCCTTGTACTTGAATAATGGGACCGAATGCAGGGGCATTGGTGATAGGCACACGAGGTCGATGCCTATGCCCGACCCCATCAGAGTATCCGTAGTCAGCTTGAGCATGTTGTAGTCCACCTCGAAAACGCCAGTTCCCGGAGTTACAACGATGACAGAGATGCCGGTGCGAACAAGATCACGATCGATGTAGTCCTTGGCGAACTGAGCCGCAGCCAGGTTGATGGCCTCGAGGATATTGCCCTGGCTGGCAGACGAGGGTCTGCCGGCAACCATGGTATCGGCCGCGGATGAGTCCGTGCCGCGTGCATCGACATGCACGCGCTGCGTCGACGGCTTGGGCACGTTGGATACTTCTCGGAGAAAAGTCCTGAACTCTCTCTTCAACTGATAGAGTATGTTGATCCAGTCCCCGCTAGCCATATCGCTCACGACCACGCGGTAATAATCTCGCGAGCGCTCGAGCGCTGAGATCGGATCGGTCTTACCCGCTGCGCCCAGCGGCCCATCACAGGTGGCGCCCTCATATTCCATTCGTGTAAAGAGGATAATGGTCACCAAGTGTCGCGCATTGATCTTCAGCCATCGCTTGAACAGGTCTGGTAGAAACCCACCCACGACCTGAACATGATCTCGCCGGCGCCTTCTGCGTCAAAGTCCCACATCTCCTTGGACATCTGAATGAAAAGAACGTAACGCGCAGACTCGCTGCGGAAGACGGGCTTGGTCCTTGATGAGAAATATCCCGAGTGGACTGACTGCCCGTGGATGTAGATGTGCTTGATCGTGGCTTTGATCGTGCCCATGAACAGCAGCTTTTGGCCTTTGTAGACGGTTCTCTTGCTGAGCTCCGAGATGGCCATGCGCCACATGTCTGCACGCGCAAGGTACTCGTCACGGAAAACGAGCTCCACATGGTGGGCTTCGTGCTTCTCTTCGTCCGCCTGCACGCGTCAGCTTGACAATGTTACTTGTGACGAGCATGGCCGTACCTCGGCCACAATGACTTGCATGCGGTTGCGGAAGCCAAAGACCTTTGCAATCCTCTCTGATATCGACACGTGCAGATTTGCATGCTTGGATTTGAGGTCCGCAGGAAGGGCTGTGACGGCGAACACATAGGCTTTGTCCACATCGGTCTCTCGTCCGCCAGGAATGGCAGTGCCGTTCTCATCGACGGTCAAGGTCATCGACCCGCGACGGCTTCTTTTAAGCTGACCGTCGGCATCTCTTGCAGAACTTGCACCTCTGTCCTGCGGCGCATGCGCCTGTGCACTTGCTTGGAAATCGCGCACAGAGGTGCCAGACTCGATGGAAACGATTTGCAGGAGAGTACCGGGCGTTATAGGCAATTCAGGAAATTTGTCTCCGTTGAACACGACATCGTCTCTTGAGAAGTTGTCGTCGTGCGTCCAGAGCGTGCATATCTTCTGTACTCGCGTTGGTTTCATGTTGGACATCCGGGATGGCGTCCCGAGCAGCACATGGGATGGGCTGGGCACTCAAGTCACGAGTCATGGTCTTCGAGTGGCGACTTAGCGGGAGACATGGTTACAGGAGAGCAGATTTTTAAATGTTGCAAGATACATGGAGATGAGGAGCTTCAACCCAACGTGCAATGATACGGCAGGGGGATTGTGATCCGTGCGGCGCTAGCGGGCACGTGATGGCGTGCTTCGCTTGCGCTAGCGCCGACGGGCGAGCAACATATATTGCGACCGCTTTTAAAGGCTGAATTATTCCTTTCCCATTGATGCCATCACGTAAGTGCTTGCGCTCCCTTCATTGAGTCATTCCCCCTACTCTTCAGCTCTGCGTTCCCACATCCTGCTGATTGACATCTTATAACCGACGCGAATGCTCCTTCTTCCGCGGCTATAACATCTTCTATCGGGCCCAGTGCTCCCAGCTCGACTTTTATGCCCGCAGTATACAAAGGAGCTTGTTTTTTTTGAGTTGTCAGTTCGGCAGCTTTATCGCGTTTGCCAGGCTTGTATATCCTCAGCAACATTTGTAGTCAGTAACTAGAGACCACAAAATCGATGAGGATAGCCAGGCTCTAGTAAGCCTAAGTACCTGATAGTATGCTGAGTAGCAGCTAGCTCGATATAAGAGACCTGGTGGTGACGCTGAAACTCAAAAATACAAGCTCCTTCGCAAGGTTTCAGCGAAGTCAACTCCCACGTGGTTGCACGCTCAATGTTCCCGCATCAACTTACTGTATAGGCTTCAGTCTGTGAACTCCAGAGTCTAACCACCCAAGAAACATGCTCTCGGATAAACACTTTTGGCGCCTTTCAGAAGTATATTTAGAGGGTACGTCTGTTGTGCTAGATTGTAGAAGACACGAGAGTCGTTACAGTACAAAACAGAGCACATATCTCTGGTGACGTTGACGTGCACAATGGTTGAGCGGAGCACATCTTGAGGCAGGGATGTTGGATGTCAGTGTGTCTCTACGTGTGCCGCTGTTGGGCCCGCTGCGTGGCTATCTTCTCAAACATAGAGCCATCGAAGACACCAAGGATGTCGTCTTTCCAGAGTTTACCATCTTCAGGCCACAGCAGAATGTACAGTGCGATCCCTGCAGTGGTCAGCCTTTTGCCTGCTTCCAGCAAGTCGAAGCTTACACTCCAGTCCACCAGCGAACCAACCGAACCAGTCGTACGCGCAGCATTGACCAGCCCACACACTGTACAGGGTTTTCAGTGTCAGGTAGTCTCTGCCCTCTCCGTACTTGTCGAAGATGGCCTCAAACCGGCGCATGTCGATCTCTGCGTCCATGTCGTACGTAGCCGTGGTGCTCCCATGCCTGCTCCGGTGGATGTTGTCGACGTTGATAGCAAAGAGCGGGTGTGGACGCCAGCCTGGTTGAGTAGCATACGAGGAACATATCGCCATACTAACCGCAGCCCAAAGACAAAGCGCGATATTGAAACCGAGCTTACGAAAGCCGATGTAGATGTCCCAAGGGTAGATTAGGCCATCGTGATCAGCATCCCAGAAATCGCAGTGTCGCTGCAGAGCGCTGCGTTTACTTCTCGGCTTCCGGGCTGATTCTTTGGCCCGAGGCGGTGTTGACAGGGCCCGTTCCTGGAAAGTCCTTGGCTCGCTGTCTGGACCTAACGAGGAGTTGGATCGCGAGCCTCTCAATGCGCCATTGCGACGGCCAAGCACTTCTCTTGTTTTACTAGAAATTTCGATGTGCCCTCTGTTGCCTACGAACAGATCGTCGAGAGGTGCTGAGCGCCCGTTCTGAATTGGACGTATTTCCTGTGGTTCGTAGAGTCCCGCAAGCATATATGCGCTTTTGGTTGACTCGGTGTCAGGGTCGTGCATCGAGACCGTTGCGAAGGGTCCTCTGATGTGGCAGGTCGGGGACATGTGCGAACATTCGGCCTTGTGGGAAGTAATGTTGATGCTGTGTCACACGCAAGCAGTACTTCGTATCCAGGTAGGCACAATCACACGGGCCTCAACACTCTGGGAATTACCATCCACTGACGTACCTCTTGGCGCAGTTGCCAGAAAGGGAATTACCAAGGTTGAGATTGCGGCTGATGCTACGCCCATAGTCGCAAGTCGCGTAAATCAAGTAGCATTGTATGTGCGGCATATCGTTCGACGCACGTGCGATGATAGATCCGGGGTTTTGCAAGTATGACGTCGTCAAGGTCATCCTCTAGGATCAGCGGAATGTAAGAGCTGGGTGTCGGATGGAAAAGATCCAACGGTAGTAATCACATGCATGTTGAATGCGAAGACTACCTAGCGATGCAGTACCGCCGCGTGGGTCTTTTTGGTGCCCACGAGTTGCAGTACCTCGCCAGCCTGCTCGTTGCGACCCCTAAGAGATGACGGTTGACACTTACTATCTGCACGAAGAAGACTTCGTCATGCCGACGTGGCAAGAATGCTTCTTTGTCTAGAACGCCTCGTTAGTTTCAATCGTGGTGCAAAATCCGGAGCGTGCCCGAAAATTTGATTGGCCCACCCTTCAACACTTTTGAACCGCGGGGAAGCGTGTCAGATACCTAATGCGACCGTGTACGGTACGGTGCAACAAATCTTCAATATGTACTAACTATCTCGCAAAGCACTCAAAAACAAGATGGTCTAATAGTGTAGTGGTTATCACTCTGGATTTTGATACCTTGTCAAATACCTTCCAGTAACCCCAGTTCGAATCTGGGTTAGACCTTCCTTTTGCACATTTTGAGTTATTGGCGATGCACACGTTTCATGTGGCTGCATTTGTTTTTTATTGGAAAGGTGAGGGCGCGGGTAATCGTCGCATACATGCCCAGAAGACTTGCGCAATCCGCGCTTAACTTTCACTCACTCGACCTTGGCGAACAACTACTGTCGTTGATTGAGATTGAGCTTCTCCAAGATCGACTCAGGACATCCGGTTTGCAGGCACATATATTCTGGGCATACTGAGCGTCGAGGTGTTTCTGAGCATGGCCTCAATCCCAGCCGTGAGCCTTGAACAAGCGCTATTGAAGTCATCACGTTGCAACACGGTGGCTGTGGTGTCTACTCGGGACACTCGATACACCGTACTTCGTTATCACTTCACGGATCTGCGCGCTTCATTGCCAGCCACAGACTCCCGGCAGCCAGAGCGCCCATCAGTCCGATAGCTAGCACGACCGCAGCAAAGGGCACCAGCGGCGGGCGTTCTGCTTGTTGCCTCATAACCTGCATCGCCGCCTCCAAGCGCTCGCCCATTTTATCTTTTGAGAACTCGGCAACCACTCGCTGCTTGCCCCATTTGCCCATCTCTTTCAGCCTCAGCTCGCCGTCCCCGTCCTCCAGGGCGATGCGCATGACCTCGGTCCAGTCCTCCACCCTGCTCACGTCCCGCAGCCAGCCAGTCTGGCCGCTAATGACCGTCTCTGTAGGTCCGCCTCCGTTGGCTGCCAGCACTGGCGTCCCAGCAAGCATGCCCTCCAGTGGGACAATGCCAAAGTGCTCATTGCGAGGCGTGTAGACCAGAAGGCGCGACGTTGACAATAGTGTGGCTTTGAAAGCACCGGGAACAGAGAGTAGAAAGAGGACCGCAATGTCGTCGGGAACGCCCTGCGCAGAGGTTATGGTCCTTGCCGTCGCGTGCTTCAGCTTGAGCGAGTCGGCCAGATGACAGAGTTCGGCGTACGTGCTTGTGTTCTCTGCCACCCGCGGGTCGAATCCACCGGCTATGACGAGCCGGGCGTGCGTGCGCTCTTCACGCGATAGCCCCGCATACGCCTTGATCGCCAGTGCCACATCCTTCTTCTTCTCGAAGCGGTTGATGCTGAGCAGCACCTTCTTGCCCGGCCACAGCGGCTTGCTGCCCTCGTCTGCGCCACCAGCGCTCGTGTCTACGCACGGGTACACGACGCCGGGGCTGCGATGCTTCAGGCCGGGGAAGGCGTCGGCGAAGACGCTCTTGGTGAAGTTGCTGTTGACGACAATGGTGTCGCTGCAGCCTGTGCTCCAGCTCTCGAGCCAGTCAAAGGGCCTGCGGTACAGCGTCTTCAGCCACCCGCCCTTCTGCGCGAGCAGCTTGTCCGGGAAGTGGCAGTAGAAGATGACGCGGGCGCGGGGCGCGAGCAGCCGCAGGAGGGGGATGCCGGCGCTGAGCTGGTCGACAAAGAAGCTGGTGGGGGTGAGGCAGCGCAGCTCGTCGGAGAAGAGGGCGACGTGCAGGATCAGATGCACCTGGCGGAGGATGGCGCAGACGATGGCGAAGCGGCCGAGGAGCGTGGGCGGGACGAGCGTGTTGCCGCGAACGCGCACGTCGAGGGTTCCTTTGCGCGGGGTCAGGGTCAGGTCTCGCGTCTCAAGCTGCCGTGTCTGTGCATGAGCGATGGGTGGTTGTCAGGCGCGGCCGAGGCTTACCGTCGCGGGCCTCGTCGAAGCAGTGCTGCGGGTCGCAGTGCGACGTGAAGATGGTGACCGTGTGCCCGCGCCGCTGGAGGGCGACGGCGGCGTCGATGACCAGGCGCTCCGCCCCGCCAATGCCCAGGTCCGGGTGGAGGAAGACGGTGTGCTGCTTCTGCGCGGCCATGTTTGTGCTGGGATGCTTGCAGCGCGCCGTGGTGTGGACACTGGCAGCAGGCACCTGCGTCGGCGCGAGCAGCCCATGCCGCTTTGGTCGTAGCGCGCGCCGCACGAGTGAGAGATGACCGTCCCGTCGACCACGACCGCATGACACAGATGTCGCCATCGCCATCGCCGCGCAATCGCCAGACTGCTGTGCTGCACTCCATCTCTTGAGCTCGCTCGTCCTGCCAGCACCATCTAGCGAGGAGCGAGTTACGTGCGATCGACCTTCATCATGCGGGCTGCTGGGCACCAACATCGCCCTCTGCCGTAGCCTTCAAACGCTACCAACCGTCATCATGGGCCAGGGCTTCTCGCTCACCACGCTCTCGGCCGGCTCGGCCAACATCGACGTGCCGGAGCTGGCTGACTTGCAGTATGAAAAGTCGCTCGGCGCAGCTCGCTTCATGAAAGCCGTCAGAGCCAGGCACAAGGACGGACTCGTCGTAGCGCGGGTTGTCATGAAGCCGTATGCACAGTTCAACTTCCAGGTCTACGTCAAGCGTCTCCTCCGTAAGGTCTCCGGAGCCCGCGGACAGTGAGTGCATGCTAATCGACTCAAGACGAACGGAAGCTACTGGCCGAAGTCCCCAATGCGCTGGCGTATCACAGAATCATTGAAACAGCAGCTTGCGGCTATCTCGTGCGCCAATATATCCACAGTTCCCTGTATGACCGCCTGAGGTACTCGTTCTCCGCAACTGCCCGGCCCTCTACTAGTTCTGACTTCAGCCAGCACTCGTCCGTTCTTGGAAGAGATTGAGAAGAAATGGCTCT
>TARA_R110002003_G_scaffold112_12_pt1 | contig 23942 bp, 15 predicted proteins | sample TARA_R110002003 | Tara Oceans TARA_R110002003 (sample SAMEA4396441) | marine metagenome | biome: Westerlies Biome; feature: [SRF] surface water layer (ENVO:00010504); material: water (ENVO:00002006), including particulate matter (ENVO:01000060) such as... | depth 5 m
TCGAAGCCAGTCGCACAAACGACTGTGACGAGGTTAGTATGTCCTTTCGAGCGGAATGAGACTCGAGATGCACTTACTGACGTCGCATTCGAAGGTCTTGCCATCTGCTGTCTGCACACCCTTTTCTGTGATACCAGTGATTGCACTATCTGCAGGTACAAAGTCAGCGTACGTCTTTCATGCACTTCGTACACCGAAACCTACTTGTGCAATCGCAGTTATCCCTTAGGAACGACTCAAGATACCCGGGACCAGGTGTTATTCTCCTGCAGCCGAGCTCCCACTTTGGGATCAGCATGTCGCATAGCCTCTTGTCATGACCCAGCTTCTCCGCCATCTGTTCAGTTGCGGCCTTCATACCAGCCTTGTTGTTCTCGCCTCGCATGAAGATGTAGAACGATTTGTTCGTCCGCGATACAATACCCTTTCGGTACTGATGATGGCGTTCTGGGTCACGGAATTGCGCCTTCTCGGCATCTGTGTACGCTGGGTTCGGATCGTCAACTGCGCGGCCCATATGCTTTGATGGTGGCGCGCGGTAGTATACCCATGCACCGCTTCGGATAAAGTTCTGTACAGTTGTGCCGGGAAGTTTCGCCATTTGAGGTACGATCTGGATGCCAGACGAGCCGTTGCCGATGACCGCGATGCGCTTGTTTGAGTAGTCGTAGTCATGGTCCCATCGGGCGGAGTGTGTAATATGGCCTTTGAAGCTCTCAAAGCCGGGGATCTTAGGCCAGTTCTCGTGTCTAGAATGATCGTCAGCTTCAAGCAAGCATTGCAGGGACTACCACACTCACACAAGTACGCCTTGCCCTGAGATCAACACATGACACCACTCTTCTCGCCTTTGCTGAGTCTTCGTGTTCTCCAGCTCGACACACCACATACCCTCCGCCTCGTGCCATTGCGCACCAACAACTTTGGTGTTTAATTGCAGATCTCGATCAAGGTTCCATTTCCGCACAGTCTTCTTGAAGTACTCTAGAATCTCCGCGCCGCTTGCATAAAACCTCGTCCAATCCGGATTTGGATCGAAGGGGAATGCGTAGATATGTGCAGGCACGTCGCATTGCACACCTGGGTAGTTGTTGACTAACCATGTCCCGCCGACTTCGTGGTGTGCTTCGAATATGGTGTGATCGACAATATCTTGCATTTCCGGGAAGCGGTGCTGGAATTTATGTGCCATCAGCAAGCCTGAGAAACCTGCGCCGATGGTGAAGACCTTCAGTCTTCGTGGTGTGTATGCGTATTCTGAAGCGAGCTTGAATGGGTCTGAGATGGTGTCATGGTAGCCATTCGTGGTATTGCCATTGACGTGGCCTCCGTTGGTGTGTACACCATTGGTGATGGGCTTCGATGGTGCAACACCAATGATTTCTGGGATCTCGCCTTCCGTCGCTGGTGACTTGACAGTCATATTAGGTGACTTGAAGTGGTTGCCAGGCACAGAGCCAGCCGAAAGCGTATCGAGAAAGACAGTCATATTGGCAAAGACAAATGCGCAAGTGGGTATCAGGAAAGGCCGGAGTTTGAGAGTCTCAAGAAGTAAAGACAATCCAGACGCTTTGTATCTCGAGGTCGCCAAATGCAGCTAACAGTAACACATTGAGTTCCGCACTACCGACGTTGAGCAACGATCACGCCTGGCAGCGCGAACATGGCGAAGTAGCTGCCGAGGTCAGGTCACCCATCCGCCTGGCGATACTGAAACAGATATCCCGAAGACCCCGCCACGTGCCCGCCATATGCGGCTGCTCCGCAGACGCTCGAACATGGGCGCCAGCTGCTAGGTGCTTTGCCTCTCGGTATGACGAACCTTAGCCGTTGTCGGTTGACAAGTAGCGTGAAGACGGCATTGCCGAATTGGGATTGCCGTGTAGTACGCAGCGGAACCACGAACGTGGCCGAGCTCGGAACAAACAGCCCCGCAACTCCACGCGACTTAGTCGAACACATGCGGAGAAGGGTACGGCTAAGTAGTTCTTAGCACTAGTAAACTCGACCAACAAAACACATAGAGCGTTCTTGATATCCAACTTGACCACCTGCACTTCGAATCTTGAAACTTATCCTCTGAATCAAATACACCAAATCCACTTCTTCAATCAACATGCCAATCCCACGGTACGAATATACCGGTCCAATCGACCACACCACCCCCATCGACCATGCCAAACTCAAGGGGAAATCTGTAATCATAACAGGCGGCGCAAATGGCATGGGCGAAACCTGCGTCCGCCACTTCGCCGCAGCCGGCGCCTACATAACTATTGCAGACATGAATCTTCGCGGTCAAGACATCTCCGCCGAACTAAACAAGACCTACAACGACGAGCGCACCGTCTTTATCAAAGTCGACATCCGCGACTGGGACCAGCAAAAAGCCATGTTCGACACCGCGATGGCGAAATTTGGTGCTGTGGATGTAGTCATTGCGAACGCAGGGATTAGCAGGAGTTCGGGAGATAGTTTGTGGAATCTGGATGATCCGAGTGGCGAGCCGACGAAGCCGGATTTGAATATCGTGGAGGTGAATCTAAAGGGGACTTTTTATACGTGGAAGTTGGCTGTGCATTATTGGAGGAGACAGAAGGAGGAAGAGGGGAGGGATCGGTGTTTCATTATTACGGGGAGTATGGTGGGGTGGATTGATTCGCCTGTAAGCCCGACATTTCATATCTCATAAACCTCTATCTGAGCTGTGAGGAGATTTTGAAGTCGATGTCGATCCTAACTCTGCGCAGGGCAACTGGGAATACACGGCAACCAAATACGGCCTTCGGGGCTTCATGCGTACTGCGCGGCGCTCATCGTGGGAACAAGGTATCCGGATCAATTACGTTGCGCCATGTTGGATCAAGAGCGCTATTCGAACGAAAGAGTACGAGCAGTGGCTTATTGACCACGGGATTGAGTTTGGTGAGCAGGAAGATGTCGCGGGATGCATGATGAGGATTGCGAGTGACAAGTCGATAAACGGTACGTATCGTCTAACTCCCATTGGCCTAGAAATAATTTAATGTCAATAATACTAATGCGTTGCGCAGGTAAAAGTTTAATGATCTGTCCACGATCAATAGCAAAAGAAGGATTCAAGGACATTGATAAGGACGACTACACGGAGGACGATGGGCATGACGGGTACTTTAAACGAACCCAGGATACGCAATTGGTGATCATCGAGGATAAGTGGCGGGACGATTACAAAGTGAGGGTCTACAAGGAGTGAATGCAAATTCGAACGCTGATGTTGTGTCAGCCTCAAGGTAGAGCGCCGAGGGCAAGTAGGCCATGTTAGCTGCGTAACACGCGAGTTGAAAAGTTGCTTGATAATGTAGCTGGTGTTCACTCCAAAGATGTACCGGTTTGCGATCTCGTCGATTTGCTCCGGTCCTATACACCCTCTTATTCCAGATGTTGTATTGTTTCACTTTGTTTAAGAACCCGGAATTTGGTCAGCTCTCCTTGTCCTCGGGATTGGCTAAACAAAACATGGTCACGGCTTGTTTGAATTCCGCAAGGTCAACTTGAAGCTCCCCTGAAATCGAACCAGAATTTTCGGGTAAGCTTGTTTGGAAGGACTCACTGCACGGTATCAGAAGCGTCATAACAGCAGACGCAAGGTGATCTTCCTGGAAACTGGGTATTGATGCATTTAGTCAGGGTGACCGTACTGTACATCCGGAGTTACACTTACATCCAGCCGCGTGACCACCGGGTGTCGCTGAGAATGCGAAGTATGACCCATTGCACTTCTCGAATGTTGACAGATGATCGAAGCTTCGGTGCATCGGTGTTCTCCGGATCCACGAAGACGTTCCTCTTAAGCAGCTTTGAGAGCGTTTCAACCTTATCTTGACTTACAAGAGGAGTGCAAAGTAAACCAACCGATGATGTACTGTCTCCGTATACGACGTCCATTATCTGCATACCAAGGTCATGGTCCTTAGGATGTTGCTGCTCATCTCCTTTTCTTTGATAGATACATTCCTTGTCGATCCACAGCTTGGTGATCTCCTTCTCTTGCGCAAACATAATAACACGCTCGAAGTAATCATCCGGGAAATCACTTCTGTGAGCATTGGCATCTGGCCTTTGAATCATATAGTTGAACATTAGTCGCATGGCAGTGTCTAACGAAGTAGCCCGGTGGCGTGTTGGCCATTTCAAGGAGACAGCAATGTATACGATCTTGCCATCGTCGTCTTGTCGCCTGGTAATAGGTATAATACAAGTTCTCTTCGCTCCTTCGATCGGATTTGATCGGAAATACGGGGTGGACCAGTCAGGTTGCTGCTTTTGGCGTTCAAGTTGCAGGTTCGGGACGTTCGAAATATCAAGAAAGCGAAGTTGCTGCACCCATCTCTCCAAAGCCTTACGGTCGGCGTGGTAGGCTGGAATTTCAAGTAATTGCTGGCGGAGTGCGGCTATGTCGTCATCGAAGATCTCTCCAAAGGTCTTGTGAAGATCGTACTTCATCATCAATGATCAGACAAAGTTACAAAAGCGGTGGTATAGGACGAAGGCTGCAATATAAAGCGGTGCGATGCAGGTTCAATCGAATATGGAACAGACGACCGCGCTGTTTGGGATCACACATGGCGCGTCCGCACGTGCACAGCCTCACTGAACTCAAGGCAACCAGCTAGATTTGACGACATCGAGCCGCGCGACGAATCGTGCGCGCTCAACTTGGGGTTGAGTGTGTTCCCTCGAAGTCGTCGCTCCCACGTAGAGGCCTGACCTAATGGGATAAGAAAAACCAGCTAAGGCTACACAGAACTCTGTAAAGCCTGGCTATGAGGCAGGAATCTCAACTCGGAACGCGCATCAGTTGTTGTCCAGCCTTTCGACTGGCCATGTGGTCCATGACAAGCAATTATTTTCAAAATGTTTTGTGTGGCTTGTTATATGTATATGCTCCCTGCGCTACCATCCACCACCTACAACTTCGCCCCAGTCTGCGCCTTCTTCAATATCGGCTCCATTTTGGTCGCTTTCATTACGTCTCCCTTGACCTTTAACTTGCCGCTCATGAACAGCTTCTGCGCATTCGCCTTGCCCGCAACCAGTTGGCCAAAGTCCTTGTCGCTCAGGATCAACGTGACAGCAGCCTTCTTGCCCTCGGGCGCGGGACCCTTGCCAACCGTGCCGCTCTCCTTGAGGTCAATGTACCATGACTCCTCCTTGCCGGCGTTTTTGAGTGTGAAGGAGAAGATGGCGCCGCCCTTTTTGATGGCGTCCTTGCGGTCGGCGTCTGAGGAGGAGAGGGAACGCGCAATTTCGTCGAAGGCGGCGGAGGAGGGGAAGTCGGCTGGTTGGGGATGTTAGCGAGGGTGTGTTTTGTAGCTATAGAAAGATAGAGATGGAGTAGGCTGATGATTGGGTACTAAAGCGCTCGGTGGTGTTCGTCGTGGTTGCTGACCATCTTTCCTAATCACCTCGCGCCTTCGTCGACACCCACCACAGCTTCGAATTCTGCGGCCCGGGAATCTCACAGAATCGTAGCATAAACCAAATAAAGCTTTGCACTTACCAGATTTGAGAGACATTTCGATTACGTGTTTATTGGAGCTATGCGACTTCGCGAAGATGGTGGCTCAGAGACGGGACAGCTAGTGAGGAGATGTAAAGACAGCAATGCGATGTGTAGCTTGCGGAGAGAAGGAGCTTAAGGAGTTGGTGAAGTCGGGGTATTTGAATCGCTCGGATGCTTGTGACAGTGATGATGTCCGCTCCAAATCCGGGGAAACATGTGAATGCGACAAGCCAAGACACTAACGCACATACCGAGGCATGACGCCACAGCACGTGGACAGTTGCTTCACCTGTGCGCCACGCTAGCTGGATTCAATGCACTGTCGCGACTTCGATTAGGAAATGCATGCATACCAAGCCAGCAAGTCCCAGAACCTCGATTTCCACGTAGATGGCTAGTTCGAGGCAATTGGTGTTTATTCTCCTGAGCACATACTACTTGGACGACGTGCAGCCGCAAAGTCCAGATCGCGTATCCAAATAGGCAGACAAGTGAAAAGCCTGAACAGGACAAGACACAAAGAGATTGCCATTCAATGACCGTACTGTATGCTACATGGCATCGTGAATACATGAAAACAACTGCGAAACTCGTAATATATCGTCATGAAAGGCCGTAAGCGGGCATAAAAGGAGCGTGACCCATCAATCCATCCTCCAAAACGCCAACGGGGGTATCAATCGTGCTAACCTTGACAAGACACAGTACCTGTACAGCAACGCCAACCCAAGCAATGCCCAAGAGCGCGCGCCACCTCACTTCCAAGCCGACAGCCTCAAGAACTTCTTTACATGCTCTCCACCCAGCCAACTCTCCTTGCCCGTGGGTCCCTTCCTCAACGTACTCTTCGGCTTGCTCAACCAGCGACTCAGCGCATGTGCACTCCTGCCCCCAGGACTCACCTCCTCGATCGCCTGGTCCACTTCCTCCAGCAACGGGCCCATGATGCGCGGCTCGCAGTCGACGGGGCTCAACATGATGGGGACATCCATGACCTCTTCCTGATTCCTCTTCCAGCGGTCGCTGCCAGCGATATTTGTGAGGGGTTCGAGCGCTTGGTCCCAGTCCCCTTCGCGCAGCTTGACGTCTTCGAAGTTGAATTCCACGAGCGACTTCTTGTGGCGTGTGATGAAATCGCTGATCTGGGCTGCGTCCATGACGGCGTTTTCCAACTCCATGTACCGCAGTCGACTAAATCTAAGGGGTCTGGGGCCAGACGTTTTGCCGCGAAGACTCGGGTGCACGTATTCTTCTTGCATGGGGAGCATGCATGGTTCCTTGTCGAGGGAGAGCGGGGACGGGCCGCGCGCGCCTTTCCACCGGAAGAAGAGGCGCGTGAGTGACCGGGAGAGGGTGTACAGATAGGCGTGCAGGATGCGCAAGTGTTCGAGCGATTGCGACCGGATGCGTAGGGAGGTTGGGGACATGGGGATGGATTCCATGCAAATTGATAGACGGCGGATTTGACCCCAGCGCTTTGCGGACGAGGGTGTGCTGCCGAAGCCGTGCATGGGATGCAGGTAGAGGAGGCCGCCGGGGTGGATGGGATGCAGAGAGAGGGAGGAGAGGCTGTAGAGTGGTGCGCGCTCGACGGCGATGCGGAGCGAGATGAGGGCGTAGTCGACTGCGCTTCGGCAGTTTCGGGGCGCGTTGTTGAAGCCTGGGCATGAGATTTTGAGGTGTGTGAGGTTGATGAGTTCGGAGAATGCCAAAACAAAAGCTGGCACATTGGTCGCGGCGTGGAAGAGAGGTGGGTATTGCTTGACAAGGAGGTCTTGCATCTCCCATGATCCATACTTGGGTGTCTTGTCTTTCGCTGGTCCGTTCTGGGGATTTTGCACTTGGGGTTCGTAATTGAACTTCATTTCTTCGCCCGTCTGCGGGTTCACAATGGGTGGGAGGAAGGTGTCAGGAGTGTGTGGCATGTGGAAAGTGAATGTCTTAATATGGCGGCCTATTCTTGAAAGTGCTTCGATGCGCGCCGGTTTGGAGAAGGTCGAAGTCTTGAAGGTCGAAGTGATTGATTCGAAAAGTCGGGGCGCAGCGCGTGATGAGAAGTCATGGCAGACGAGACGTATGCTCGCAAGATCATCAGACTCCAGATGCTCCATTAGGTTATCGCGGCATTGATCGTTTAACCAAAAGCGCAAGAAAACCGAGCTTGTCGAAAGGACCAGGTTGCATATTGAGCTGTTTGAGCGCGTCGCTTCTTGTTGTCAACATCAATTGGACGGCGCATTGCGCAGAGGTCTTACATCGTCCATCAATTGTAGTTGCAGGCGTCAACGGTATTTCACCAAACAACAACTTCGAGCTCGCGCGCGACACGTTGGTGGCCGCGCTGGCATAGCTACTCTGGCTCTCGCCCGAGTACGATCGCTTCAGCGACGGTGGATGTGGTCGCTGGGTATACATGTTCGTGGTGTTCGTCGCATTCAAGTTCGGCTCGAAGATGTTCGTGAATTACCTTCGCGATCACAGATCGCAATTCGAATAATCGTAGAAAGAAGTCGTTTCGTTTCAACCACCAGGGTTTCGATTGCAAACCTCAGGAAACACCTCCAGGCACCGCCCACATTTACCGTTGCCAACGTCTAGCGGGGCCATGGTGCACGTGAGACGCAAGTGTGAGTCAAACATCTTGTGTAGTTTCCCAACCCTTCCGGCTCATCGACGAGGCTGTTCTACATCCGGCCAGAGAATTGAAGGCAAAACACGACCATATCGCGGTGGGAGAGCGTGTCTTTAAGGTGTTTGACGCGACGATTCGACCATCGGGTCGAGTGGGGCTGGAGCCTGGAGCCGGCTTGAAACGTTTCACTGCCTTGAGCGAATCGGATGGTAGGATGCATGGGATACTGTATGCGGGTCGTGCAGTAGCCCTGCAGTGGAGGTGGCTGGGCGGCGAGGACTGGCGGTCAGCACTCGAAGCCTCACCACGCGACGGGACCTAACGCGTCGTACCTTTTTGTGCGTTGCCAGAGCGAGTCGCGATTCGAGGATTCACAACAATAACACCCGCAAGTGCTGCTTCTGGCGCATTCCCTCGCGCTTGTTCTGCATCGAAGGTCTGAGATGTGGTCGTTTCGAAACAAAGTTATCGATAACTAGCCGACACGCGCGTGCCATGTGGCTTGACAATGTCAACCCCAAAGGACCATCGTGACTCTTATCTGATCAGACATAAGATGAGAATCGTCTGCAATCATCTCCCTCGTAAATGGGAAAGCTGCAGGCACTTCTTTCGTCACCGTCCAAACAATGGCACGCGCTCATCGATACACCATCGCGTCTCGAGGATCCGCGTCAGGCGAGCAGCATCGCGACTTCTTGGCAACTCACGACCGCGTTAATCCCGCACCTGCATGGTGTTGTGCCGCCCTTTGACCGGTCAGGATCAACACTGCTCAATCTAAAGCTGGGGGACACGACATGAAGATGCTGCGAACATGAACACAATGCACATCTGAGTGGATCGAGTAGAGGTTCGAAACAAGGCTGAAGAAAGGGTGATGATTGGGTATTATTAATTTGTGTGAGGTCGCTGAAACAGAAATCTTCGTAGCACTCATCCTCTAGAAGTCTCCATATGTTTAATAACGTGTGAAGTGATTGGGAGGAAGGTAAAGTGTGCTGATGCACGTCTGCGTTTTTGCGCCTGGGGGCGTTCTCTGTTGCAGCCCAACTTGTTCGGTCCTGTTCGCGTGTCGCGTGTGTTGCTCAAGTCCATCTTGCCAGCCCCGCACATGTCGCCACCGTGCTCTACACGCGGCTTGTCTTTCACGATCCGCGCCCTAGAACACCGGTGAGAGATGCCGTTCATCGCCTCTTCTCATCCGAGAATCTTGGCGCGCCCTCGGGTGCGGGGGGTGGTTGGTAACTTCCTCTGTATCCATTGATCGGTGGCAGATCCTGTCCAATTGCCTCCTCGTAGCTAGGTGGCGCATCTTCAAAACCGCTCGCCTGCGGTTGAGCTTGCACCGGCTGACCAGGGAACGCATTTGGACCACTCGCAAAACCAGCATGTGTTGGTGTAGTGGGTGTATGAGGCGCCGACGCTCCTTGGTAGGGCGGAACGTTCAACATGTGTACGTTCGGTTTCTGTTTGTCCACGTCGTTTGTCATTGTAGCCTCTAATAGGGCTTTGGGAGGTGCAACACCCGAGTAGATTTTCACCGGTAGTCTTAGTGGGAGTACCACGAGCTGGTCTTCGCCGTGCTTATAGCTACCATAGCCTATGCCACAGCGCACTTCGAGTTCGTAGTGTCGCGACAGATTACATGTCGTGAAGGTTGGTGGTACCGTGTTAGGTATCGGTTTCCCTTGCCCTGGTATTGCGAATAGATATCAGCAAATGTCCCATACTAACTTGGACAATCAAATGGCTTACAGTATTCAGCATTGATGGGGATCTCAGTGTCGATAGGATCAGTAGGCGTTCCTATCGGTATCGCCATGTTGCTGAAGGAGCAAAGAATCCAGCTGTTGGACTCAGTGCGAGCTACCTCATGCGCCCGCACCTTTGTGTAGCCTATGAGCTCGATCTGCAGCATTTGCAGGTACACATTCTTCGTGCGCTCGCTGATATTCCTCAGCAGGAGTCGCAATGGTATATCTTGGTTGCATGTCAGGATCGCTGGGTTCGGTAGCCGTGCATCGATAGATACACGTGGGGGCACGCTGCCGCTCGGCACGGTAGGTGATGGTGGTATGCTCGTGGATGAGCTCTTTCTATCAAACAGACCTGGCTTCTTGCCTGCCGCCACGCTTGGCGCATTCTCAATAAACTGGTGCTGTCGCCTTGCGTATGCTTCGCCGTCCGTCTTCTCGGGGCGTGGGGGTTCGATTGGAAGAAGTGTGAAGATCGCAATTGCCCTAGGGTTCTCCTTGAAGAACTGCGGTCGGTTTACCGTGACCTTGACGAAGTACCGTATTTCCGCCTCGCCCGGAAAGCCAACCAATGAGGGTGGCAGTGTAGCCTTGATATGATGCGTAGCCGGTCGTGCAAACTCGGGCACTGCGTTGGAGAAGGAAACGTTCGAGATGGGGCTGTTCGACTGCTGGCATGACGTGTTCAAAGGAATCTGACGATCTCGTCAGTGTCGCGCATCAATGTAAACTCAGACTTGGAGCTCACATACCTTGAAGCTGAACGGGTACTCGAAAGTGCCAGTATTGATCGCAAAGCTAGCCTTGGGATTCGCGATAAGGTCTTCCGGGCGCACATTCGTTGGGAAAAGGGTTTGAGTCTTGTAAAGAAACTTGTGAACTTCGAGTACTGGCCGCTGCTTGTCTGGTCTGCTGGGGTGTATTGGCGCCAGTAACCGCGTCTTCGACTCGCCCTCGAGTTTCACAATAATGCTGCTGATGTTTGTGGGATTTGGCACGCGCAATATGACCTTCCCTTGGATCACGTCCAGGTTGGTGTAGTGCTCATGCGGGTGTTGAAGAGCTATGGAGACGTTCATCTTGGGTGCCTGCTCGTCTTGCAAGTTGGCCGCTATGGAAAGTGAAACACGCAGTGTCTGTGAAGGTGAAGCGACATGGCACGGCTATAAGAGTTGTCGCGGAACTGGTTGCATCAAACAGGCGGGTACAGCGAATTAACAATGTTATGGAACGAGCGGCACAGCCGGCGGTACGCGTGTCAATAGTGCAGGAGCGTTTGTAGGCTGAGAAAAGCTGTCACAGTCCATCGGCATTATCGGAAACTCCAGGTGGAGGGGCTTAAACGTCATAGCTGGGCAGATCATCAACATCACAACTCCATAAACATCGTGGACCACTTCAAGATGGCTTTTATGTATTCTCTGGGTTGTTTAGGTACTATCGTCTCTACGCAGAACTATGACTGGTATGAAGGATGACCATCCCCAAGATGATGTCCCATTGCGGACGACAATCTTGCACAGCCACCAGCCACAGCCGCACCAACCGGGCTGAAGCAATTTCTGTCCGCACTCGCGCCTGTGTAACGGGGCACATTGCTTCCTCGGGTAAGGCGAATCGTGAGATGCCTTACGCGTCCTCGTATTGTCCGCGCATTATCCTCATGGGGTCAGAATACATAACTTGGTCGCATGTCGGTCACATGTTTTGACGTTCACAAATCTTCCTTGGCGAGCATGTCTGCGGTCATGTCAGCGCCGATGATGAGCGTAAAAATGGGTCCACTTACCGCAGATATCGAGGTAGAAGGCTATTGCATTGAAGCTGCCTTGTCGTTAGCCAGGTTCGTCTTGCTGGTGTAGCAAAGGAGCCTCACTTGCGCTTGCTTCCTGTCAACTCCCAGAACCACCACTTCAAGCGATTCGTCCAGTTGATGAGATCGAGATGGCTGACACCGATCAACGTTCCCTTGTAGTCGCCCCAGCGACTAGAATGTATACTGGAACATAGTCAGTAATGCACTTTGAGTACCTGGGCTTTTCCTGCACGAACCTGACTAATCCATCATTCAGCCCCTCTGCCCGCTTCACAATCGCATGCGAAGCAGCAAATACAGACCATCTATTGGGCTCAAGAGAGGCTCCGTACGAGTAGTACTTGACATCCTCGATATCCGGCGTCCTTGGATTGAAGCTATTCTTCATATACTCCTGCGTCAATTGTGAGAACGCGCCCGTTTCGAAACCAAAGTACTCCATGACTTTGTAGATCCGCTTGATCTGACGCGCTACATGGCTATTAGAAGATATAAGTAATTCGAGTAGATGACGTACGGCCAATCGTTTCGAACATGTAGTCTGCAAAAGCAGAACCTCTATGCGGAGAAGCGATCGTTGTCAAGGAGAGTATCTTAAAGTCTGTAGGCCGAAGGCGACTGATCATGTATCGGGAGTCGAGACCACTGATGAACGTCAGCGCATGTTGTTGTGCCGTCGAACACGTCATTCACCCCTAGAGCAGGTCAGCATATGTTCGTGCAGTGGTATGGATCCTCGTACCATGCTGTGTCTGCGCAATGTTAGCCTTCTGCGAGTAAGTGTTCCCACACCAGGCGACCTACGCAATTATGTTGACCCGCTTGCCCTTCGCTTTCTGTGCGATACTCTCTGCTAGCTTGGCCGCTCGTGCCTCAATACTTCCACTGGGAGGAACCGCTGCCACAATGACTTCAATGCCATTGTGCGCCAACGCTTCCGTGATCCCCCGCCAATAGTGTAGACCAGGAAGAAAGTGTCCGGCCAGCCGAAGCTCATCGAACCCAAGGAGACCGTGTGCGAGGATCACTGTGTTTTTCTGGCCTGTTCAGCGAGGCTCGGTCGTCATTGGATGATATGAACGCACGGGTGTTTCTATACGTTATCAGAAAACATATTTAAGATAGAGGTATGTAGAGAGACTGACGATACTTCTCTCGCATCTCTGCGAACTCATCTGTGATTTTGCGACCAAAGTCGTCCAGACGCGGGTCTTCTTTGCGCCATTGCGTGCAGCTGAACAGTCGCTGGGCTTGAGGATGCCGTGGTCGAATATGTAGAGATGAGCGAATGGTCGCTCTAGCACAGATTCGTATCATTGAGTGAGGCGCATGTTGTGGTGTCGTTACGTCTTTGGCGCTCGAGGACGAACTTCGGTTCGCGTCGCGGTGACGTAATGTGCCATCCCTCGTTCGACATGCGACTAGGGTCCGCGGTACCTTTGCGTTGGTTCTTTAACCTGCATACCATGGGCAGAAAATGGGTATACTGGATGCATCTAACATTTACTGGTTTAACATTTACTGGTCAAGCATACCATTAGGGTCGCTTCGCTAGATGCTCACCTCGTTCAAGGCGTTGCAAGCAAGTTTGCACCACACTGTAGCGAGTCAAACACTGCAAAATGTAGCATTATCACAATCAAAACACTGCATTAGGGTGGTTGAAAGTTTGCTGTTTATTGCTCTACCCGTTGGACATATGTACCGCTCGTCCTGGAAGTTGCGCCTAGTGGTGCTATAGCCCCATCACATTGTCGCCTTGGATATCTTCCTCGAAGCCATGCTTTGCAAGACGGCCATGACCTCGGCGTGTTTGCGTGATCCTTTTACAGCAAGCGGCTTATTCTCTTCCCTTTGGCGGCTCAGGCTTCGCAGTCGTCACAGCCGCGAGCAGTTGCTCCACGACTTTGCTGCCGGTCTTCTTGCCAATCTCGTCGATCTCCTTGACCTTGATATCAGTGTCCTTCTTCGCATCTTCCTCCGCTTTCTGGTTGCCTGAGCTGTGCTATCGTGCCGTTAGTCCTATGTTGCCGTCTCCTGGTGACAGTGTGCGCACCTCCTTCTCGAATTTCTGGTACTCGTCCTCCTTTTCCTTCTTATAGTCTTCAATCTCCTTTTGTGCCTCGTTTCTTGCGTCCTTTACTCGCTTCGTGCGGTCTGGGTAAGTCAGAAGGGGGCCTGGGTGGGGTGTCGCGGGGGCTGTATACATTCTCTTGCTAGCTGGAAGTTAGTCCAGATTCCGAGATTACTAGCGCGGAGTCAAGATACCTTGTTGGACAATCTTCTGTGCATCTCGCTCAGCCTGAAGAGTATGTGAGCTATGCGGAGGTCAAGGCGGGCTGCCTTCTTACGTCAAGCAGGGTTTGGATACCCGCGGAGTTTTGGGCGGACTGTGCGAGCGTTAGCATGCATATCGCGCCAACATGGACATCCTCCCACCATCTTGAAGCCGCAGTGTAGAGTGAGGTAGATGTTATCGTAGAGCTATGGCGCGGAGAGGCATCATGCCGCAGCGAGACTTGGCAGGAAGGTGCGTCCGGGGTCCAAGCTCCATGCCGCCGCCAAAAGTTCGCTCCGCGCGTTTTCCCATGACACAAGCAGACTCACCACCTATCACTTTCTTATGATCCCAACATCATGTCACGGGCATCACAGGTAACTTTGGCCACCACCTGTGTGGGCGCGGTGGCCATTGTCTTCGCCGTGCACTATGGCCAGAAGATAGAGAAAGCCGTAAGTTGACGCTTGCTTTACTGCAGAGCACTCTGAGTCTAACGGATGCGGCAGGCAATGCATGCTGGCGTCATTCGAGACTACGAACAACAGCGACTGAAACGCGAACGTCAGGCCGACTTCGAGATGCAGCGAGCGTTAGAGCAGGAATACAGGAAGGTGCAGACAGTCTCAGATGGAGGAGGGCCCGCAGCACAACAAGGCGAACCACATCGATGAGCCAAAATACACCAGTCCAGTGCTGCGACTGCCTCCGGTAGCCGAGAGACACACCGTGAAACGATATCGCGATTGGCAGGGCTGCAATGCCTCAGGCCTGCCACGTGCCCGGTGCTGCGCCACCAGTTTACCCTGGGGTTGCTATAGCCTCGCCCTAGATTTACAACTCCCTTGACTCTTGACCGGAAACAAGACTTTGAGAGGAAGGTCATAGGCAGCAATCCGCCCGAGAATGAACTGCGCCGCGAACTGTTGTCGCTCATCAAGGCGTGGCAGAAGATCCACGTCGAACAAGACCAGCAGAAATTGCGATGGACATCTTGATGTATCGAATTGTGTTGCTTCTGCATTGCGCTGGGTTGCGAATGGTGCGAAACTTGATTGTGGCATGTAGTGCTATATCAGAAGAATGTCAACTACTCTACTCCTTCACCGTTCTTGCAGCGAGACAGAGATGTGACCATCCTGAACGCTAGACCACTCGATTGCACGTGCTCGCCCGATCTAGAGTCGAGCTACGTCTGTCCTTTGTCCCTCTTCCCTTGCTGGCCCTGAGACAAAGAGTTGCATTCCTGTTTAGACAAGCTCCGGTAGCAGTCATCGTTGACTTACCGTCCGCTGGAGGTGGGTGGAAGCAATCAAGGATTAAACGAAAACAGCGATGTTGTCCGTTGGGCATAGAAGAACGCATCCAATAAGCTTCAAGCACGCATCGGCCAACACGGCCAAGTCAGGGGAGCGATTCCAAACACAGTCTCGTGCTCTCGCAGCATCGAGGCGTAGTCGGACCAGCGTACACTATGCTTTGTCAATCTGATCGTCACGGGTCTGTTTTGGCCACTGGTTGTTCTTCAAGTTGTTCTATCCGGCTTGGCAGATCTACGTTATGAGGTCATGGACCGGAGTCTTTGACGAGCTTGTTCGCGCATTTTGCACGTCACCTACACCATTTCCGCTCCTCGGACTGGATTTTGAGAGCGTAACCAGGAGGTGGTAAGCTTTGTGCAAGTGTATGCGAGCATTTTCGCAAATTCAAGGCGGTTTCCAGGCCGGCTGTATCCTTCCGGCTGGAAATGCCAATCTGTCAGCCACCCAACATGCAGATACGCTGTTCGTATTGGTCGCTTTTGTCAGCATTCCCCAAAGCGCTAAGAGCGCAAAGCCACTGTAAGGCTGTGCTAGGCCGTTCTCAGGTGGTTGCTCGCCTTCAACTAGGGTCTTTTATGACGCGGGCAGTGCAACCCGTGTGTTTCTCGCAAGTGTGGCCATAACTTAAAAGACCCCAGGCTTGCCTCTTGTCCTCCCTCCACACATTCAATACCTATCAAGCAAGCGATACACAAACACCATACAAACACCCATTCCGATACCTGAAGGTTGCTTGTACACGTCTGACTTACAAGTTACTGGACTGGCTATATACATCCCCGACAGCAAGTGTCGCGTATTTCACAACCCCGAACGACCATACTTGCGCAACCGTCGCACGCCAACACCACATCCCCACTCCCACGATGGTGCGATTACTATCAGGTCTTACTTACCTCGCGCTCTGTACGCAGGCCATCAGCGCCGCATCGATACCAGACTCCCACATCAACGCGCTCGATGTCCTCGAAGCACACGCTGGTAGCTTGCCGCGATCAGCAGACATTGTCTCACCCGACCACACGCTAGAAAAGCGCAAAGGCGGTGGCGGTCGAGGAGGCGGTAGCTCAGGCAGCTCGTCGTCGGGCGGTGGTCGATCAAGCGGCTCCTCCAGCAGCTCATCACGAACATCCGGCAGCTCCTACACCGGCGGCTCCACACGTCTCGGCTCCGGCCCATCACGCTCCTACGGCCGCGGTGGATACTATGGCGGCGGCGCAGCTGTGCCGTACCAAGCGGGTTCGAGGACACCGAAGGGTCTCGTTGCTGGCGCGTTGATCGCGCCCATTGCCATTCTGGCTATCATGCCTGGTATCTGGCTGTACAGCGTGTACCCATACTACTACAACAACCCATACCGCTTCTACAATCGCACCGCAAACCGAACCAACACCAACACCAACAATGCGCGCGACTTGCTGGCCCTCAGGCAGGATTCCCCCGGCGCAAACGAGACACTGCCAGTGGTGTGTCTGTGCCAGGAATTCAACGTCTGCGGATGCGACGAGAATTCCGATCAGCAGTACATCAGCGACCTTGTTGGCGACGGCGATTACAACAAGCTTAACAAGTCTCTTGTCACCGTCTCCACGGTCAACGGCACGCGCACACTTGTTCTGAACGGATCGCTGCCAAACGGCACGACGGCGCCAGGTGGAGTCGACGATGCTGCTGCTAGTCTGGCAATTGGCAAGTACTCTGGCTACTGGGCTATGGGTCTTGTCGTTCTGTACGGTGTGTTCATGTAAGCCTCTAGTCGGGGTCTAGTTGGGGTCGCCACATAGAACGAGAGTTTTCTTTTGTTTATTTTACGATTTGGTTGGGGTGTTTGAGCTCTTGGTGGCTCTCGCACTCTGGTCCAGAGGGTGTATTACTACCGAGACTTCAAGATGCATGACCGGCGTTTTTCCCTGCATGGGTGGCTGTTTGGGAATTTTATTCGAGTCGAGAGGAGAGAATTATACCCACTCGTGTTTGCGCCCTGCCTCAGATTGAGGCATGGGAAATTTATCTTGAATCACCAATAAACATCTTGACCATGAAGGTATTGCGCTATTGTCGTGACTTTATTTTCTCAAGGCCACGCCCGATCCTCTCAATATGGACTGAACACGTAAACTTCCGCCACCCAAGAGAGGCCCAACGTTCTCTTAGGCCTCTACGAAACATCACCCTAACTCCAATATCAAATTACACCACCTTTGCCGTATTTTCATCAATATCGACGCTGGACATCCTACTCTTGGAACTACCACCCTGTTCACTACCAAACTCCGCTCGCCTGCCCTCTTAGGTGAATGTAGTCCGGATCTCACTGAAGAACAGTAGGTAGGGACAATTATATCCACGCGCACATACAAACTGAAGCCGAATACGAGAGGCATGAGAGCGACGAGTAACGACTATGCGGATACTTAGCCAGTCTGAAGGCATGTGCACAAGTGACATCAAGATGCGATTTGAGCTTTGGATGTAATACTCTACGTTTCGCTGGCTGTGGAGCGCGGACGTAAGCGTGCAAGTGCAGTCCTCAAGGTACATAGAGTGCAATGTGAAGAACGAGATGCTTCAAGCTATATGTCCGGGGCCACTGGATCGGGTAGTTGGACTTGTGGAAAGTGTTCAAGCCCAAACGTGGCGAGTCCAACAATGTCAAGTGCACTAGTTGCGCGGCTATCGAGACACAGGACCGGAAATCGTGACTGCTACTACGCATATGGACGGAGTTGTTATGGCGAGTCCAGTGGCATGGCGGATTGTACCGGCGATGGAGGAGACGTTATTTGACATCAGTGATCTACGCCCTTGGAAACGGCAGCCGAGTTTTTGTTCTTCGCTTTCGCCCATGCGTAACTTCGTGGCGCAGTCGCATCCATATCATGTTACAGCTCTAGGCGACGTCGACAAGGACTACGCGCGTCGTCTACGGGATTTACGGTACGAGCGATGTCGACAAACCCTACATCGTGCCAAGTGTGTTGCCCAATTGCAGTAATGCGGCGTAGTCTGAGTAGAGCCGTACACGAGACCCGCGTAGCTGAGCCACCACTCGGAACCTTTGGGCTCCGGGTCTCGACTGTCAGGGATCTGTTGATGCTTCTGGGCACTGCTTACCAGTGGGCTGGTGTGGTCCATGCCGTTGATTTGAGTTATGAAGTAGTGTTGGTTGCGATTGGTGCGTACTTTGACATGAGTGTGCGACTGCGGAACGACCAACGGCGTTGCTCTTTAGACTCGTTTTCATGTCGGCTGGCCTGATGAATTACTTCTCTGCGAAATAATTGAGGTACGGTAGACGTTGGGGCAAACATCCTTGAGGCGAGTCCTTATATCCGAGCATCATCGTGTTGTAGCGTTGGCGTAAACTATCTGATACACACACGATGTTGCTCATCTTACAATAATTGCCGTGAACTACCGGACGCCAGTTTCTTCGTCATTCGGGTCCAGCTGAAGACGTAGTATGTGATGTCCCATGGATTTCGGCAAAGGTACTGTCGATCGCTCCAGCGATCCATAACGATACATGATCTAAAATAGTGATCTACGATGGTCAGACACTGTGTGAACGTGGTTGAAGGCGACCTTCTAAGGGTGTGGCATCGTACCATCTACACACTCGTTGATCAACACATGCAAGCGAAAGTTGTCTGGGGCTGTGGAGGATAAGGCGGCAACCTGCGGTTGCTGACATATTCTTCAGCGCAAGCCTGGTTATATGACTAATGTACTCGACCTCGAAGTGGCGATGTAGTGGTAGTTGACGTGCATGAACGGTGAGGGGTCACGTTCGCAACTGCTTAGACTTCCGGTCAGTCTACTAGGGAGCGTGGGTCTAAAGCGATCTCCGAGAACGCAGCATCTCCTAACTTTCCAGGCCTGTGGTTCGGGCGTCGGATAGTTCCTTACGCGATGCATGCACTGCAACTGGGATGTTCCTTCACCGCCAGGTGAGATTTCGGGAAGTGGGTCGCAGTCTTTTTGCGCTAAGTGCACAATCTTGATGCGCGTGGTGGCAGACAAATCGAGTCGTGCCTGCACACGCTTTCGTTGGTTTTAGAGGCCGGACTTGAGTTTTGATGCTCTCTTTAAGTCAGTGTTTGTAGCTTATACTTGACTCAACGCAGGACGTCCCTTCACACCGAAAAGTTGCGTTCTTCCGACATGCATCCACTGACCGCGACACAGCCGGGTCGACCTTTGGTAACTTGCCGGCTGTCAAATCGTTGACCGAAGTCAACTTTCGGTAGTGTAGGCATAGTCTGACGGTATGCTCAAGGAGTGATCCCACATCGGGGTCTGGTGTCTGACGCGAAAGGGCTGCAGTATCGGCCTACGCCCCAGTGATCGGTTTGTGATCATGTGATGCTATCTTTCGGCATCATTTCAGTTGTAGGTCAAGTTTCTAGGTGATTGGTCATGAACCCGGCGGACAGATTGACGGGATGTGCTGGGTGTGACCAAATTTGAAATCTATCTATACAAAGCTGAATGTCGTCCAAAGGACCTCTTTTGAGATAGGCGAAGTCAATAAGCCTACTGTAAATTTAGCGCTTTGAAGTCTGCCTTAGACGTCCGTCTCCTATTCAGACGTGTAGTCTCAAGGTGGGGGCGGAATTAGTCCGAGGACCGCTGCAGGGGTGAGATCCGGGTTCTGAAAATGTAAACTTGCCCAGCTTGAACATGCAGATAGCGGTAAATTCGGAATCCTGTTGTTTTGGATACTCGCATCGTGGACTCCGAGCTGGTTGACATCATTGAGCATAGGGCTGTAGATCAACGCGGAGAGTGCAACGCCCAGAGGGCCGGTGTGAGACATCGCTTTTGTCGCCACGTGGACCCTGAGCCAGGTTTGATGCATAGGGCTGCATATCATGTTTCAACGGCGCAGTCAGCGCACAGCCGCGGATCTGAACCGTTATGTTCTGTACGACGTCGTTCAAGGGACGGGCGGGCAGTCTCATGAATCGAGTTCTCAGACGTAGCGGACGGTACCTCAGGTGCAACATTCTGAGGCGAATTCAGCCGATAGCATGAGGCCTTCTTGTAATGGGAAGTGCAACTGACATCGAACGACGTTGTTCAGTGTTGTGTAGAGCACCACGTCCGCCCACGAGCACCAGCACTGAACTGAAAATGACGGAGGAAAGGCGAACGAACAAGGTCTATCATGTCGAGGTACGCAGTGTCGATTGCAGGTCGGCAGGCAGCACTCAGCTGGTCAGCCTGAACTTGTGGTGGGGGTGTTGCGAACCTGACAGCCCACGCACTCGAAATGGACATTGATGAGAGGGGAAATGTCGTGGTAGAAGCCCTGAGTAGCTCGGTAATAGCTGAATGGCACGCCGATTGTGTCTGCGATGTAGGAGTGACGGGCTCCAAGAATATCATGGCACTGCCCCGAAACGGAACAGCGAGGGCGGCGAACTCCGCACGTGCCACGTCCGCCTATCCTTCCGCGATCGCGTCACGCCTCCTAACCACCAATTACACCTCATAGATGCATCCTACAAAAAGAATTTGACACTTTCCGCGAGAGCCGCCAGCAAGACGTCGTCTTGCGCGTGGCTGCGGGTGGAAGGTATTGGTCCGCTTTTGAGTAATCTGTGGTACGTCAGAACTCACTGCCCCTCCGCTTCCGCCCACGGATGCCGTCCACTATTCCAAGATTGTGGCTTACCCTCGCTGTCAGATCCGATCAGAGTCATTCAGAGATCGTGGCGCCCGGTCGAGGACGCACTGCATGCCCAGCATGTCTGGGGGTGCGAACATGGATGCATACTCCCGGACCCCGTCCACCTCAAGCGCAGGCTCCCGATGGTTCCCTATTCGCTCCAGCTGTTCCAACGCCCGTTATGCGCCCGTGTTCGACTGCGCACATTCGCAAATCACCCCTACCAGGACTTTTTGAAGGAGTGGTTGGCAGATTTACTGACCCCACCCACCAGCCAATAGAGATGCCACACGGGTGATCGGCGCCAGCTGAAAGAGCCTCCAAGAAGCGAAAGACCCCACCCCTGCTGTTGTCAAAGACCTTACCACTTTCTCTTCATGTCGACTAACAGTCATGATGGCTGTGCTAGTCACTTTTAACTGACCCATCTTAGCAGCATCCGTGCTGACTGTGCACCCCGAATCTACACATGGGTCCCCGTTGCCTGACGGACCTGCAGATACTCGATGAATGCCTTCAGTGTGACCCACATGGGTCCATGCTTTCTTCTTCGTCGTCAAACTTCTGACTATATATCTTAGCTCGTCGCGCGTAGGATTTCAGTCTCATCCTACAAGTCTCAGGTTCACTTTGCTCTACGATCCTTACATCATTCGACGTTGTCATTCCATCACGTTCAGTATACGCTTCATTCGTCTACGTTCCTCTTCCCCACGAGTTCGACCATTCAGCAACGGATCAAATATGTGCTATCAAGTCGTCGAACGCTACTCGGTCTGCCGATGCCTATACTACAAGCACGCCATCGATCCATGCGCCGCACATGGCCAGCGCGGCCACACTGTTCAAGAAAAGACGGTCCTCGTAGGCTACGCTTGCAGTAGCCACAGCAATCATCGGCCGGACGTCACCTATAATACTGGAGTTCTGCCGGACTCTGGGTATGAGAGTGGCCTATACTCTCCATCCTCGTTGAGATAACAGGGCGCAAATGTTGTATACGCACATTCAACTGCAGCCATTACTAGCGACGGAGTTGGGATTTATTCTACGCACTGGGAGTTTGGTATATCACTTCGCATCTGAGTGCTGGTCACTCGGTACGATGCAGTGCAAGCACCTTTAGACTGGGCATTTCATTGGTTTACAACCTACACGCATCATCATGGAGTTCTTTAGGATACAATGGCTTATGATGGAATGTCATGCATGTAAGAGGAGGTCTTCGAGGCCCGAAGCCGATGGTTGGCATGTACGATCATGAGGATACGGGGCATGGCTTGCATGGATTCTGGGTATGGGCACGCATCGGCATCGGCATGAGCTTGGAGTTGGACAGTTTACCTCATCTTTCTTGTTTTCTCCACTCACTTGTGCAATATGCATGCAAACAATACATGCGAAATCATTGATTTATTTTTACTGGTTTGCCTGAGTGTCTGCCTTGCGCCAGTGGATGGGGCCGTAAGCGACAACGGCCACACTTGACCACAATGGCAACTTTCCGTTCCATAGGACAACAACTCAGTGGCATTGCGCGTCGAGATCGCGCTCGCTGCCGGGTGGGCACGCATATACGGAGGCAAGCCTTGCAGTGCATCGCTAAGCATGAAGAGCGCTGAGATGCCGAGGCGACGTCATCTTGCTGGTCAGAATAGGCCTAGAGTGTCGGCAATAAGCGCTAACCGTGTGCTGTGCAACACCGCTCTTTCGAGGGCATCTTCCCACAACCAAACCTCATTTCTATGCAACTTCGTCGGTGTGAGAGCCGTCACTCATCCTTCGCACCTCTCCATCACCAGATCACGCGTCTGCAGCTATGAATGAAGACGACACTACTCCGGATCTACTGCCGGTAGCTGCAAGCCTCGGCCATCCCCGTTGTCGCCGGTGAGCGCCTCTGCGATCCCAGATCTCGGTAAGTCGATGTAGCCCGTAAATTCGCACGAGATACACCGCGCAAGCACGATGAGCCAGTGCATCCCAATGTACTTCGGAGAGCTTCCGGGGCTTCCGCCGCCGGTCCAGAGATGTCGCGCCTGCCGACCGCGCCCAGCTCAGATTGCAGGGCGATAGAGTCACGTTTTCCCCTTCTTGACTAGCATCACGACTGCGGCCTGGAATAGCTCATATTCTCGTGTCTGCCCGCCCTCCCGGCTGCGACGACTCCGCGCATTTACAACATTCACGCCAGGCATCCAATGTATCTTGTTTGCAATTGGCTATCTCACCGCCACACCCGGTGCCTTTCGAGTGTATACGGACCTTGGCATGGTTCCCTCATTTACGCCGTCCTGTTTTCAGTTGTTCAAGTCTCAGCACCAGTTCTTGTCTTTTCAGCCGCGCATGCGTCCCTTTGGCTTCACGTTTGTTATGTTTAACCTTTCACTACGCCCTCTGGCTCGCTTCAGGGAACCCAACGAGGTACCCTTGAGGATATGTGCGCGAGACCTGGGCTTTCTCTTGCCCCCTACGTCCAAGCAAATACGATCTATTCAAAAAAACCATTGATCGACATGTCGTCAAAGCCCACATTCTCTCGACGATGAGTTCTGGCTATCTTATGGAAGGACAACATTGAACATGCTTTATCAATCGATCAGGCTCCAAGCTATCGAAAGACATACTTGGAGGCCTCGTCGGCTATGTACCTCCATCTATAGCACCCGCGGGAAGTGGGGACAACGGCAACGCGGGATCCAAGGCCCACAGGTCCGGGTGGCAACCTACACGACACGATCTCAGGTACTCGAAAGACAACCTGAACGGTGCACCGATTGGGGACACCCTTACTTACAATGTTTACGCTTTAGAGGCACTTACGAGACTAGTGAACATCAGTATCAACGGTTGATTGGCTAATTGCGCCTCATTTCGTGTCAGCCCCACGGACGGGCCATTTGGACCGTATCCCCTCC
>TARA_R110002003_G_scaffold388_4_pt1 | contig 23875 bp, 26 predicted proteins | sample TARA_R110002003 | Tara Oceans TARA_R110002003 (sample SAMEA4396441) | marine metagenome | biome: Westerlies Biome; feature: [SRF] surface water layer (ENVO:00010504); material: water (ENVO:00002006), including particulate matter (ENVO:01000060) such as... | depth 5 m
TCTTGAGTGCCTTGATCTTGAGGTATTCGTGGTGATGTCGATTAAGTTGGACATGTGTGTATATTCCGCCTGTGGAATTGTTGTTTTATTTCATTTTGTCACTTCAAGTTCTTTGATGCTGGAAATCATCTTCGCAGCACTTTCACCCCCTCACAACGTCCATGTCCGTCGACCATAGTATGTTCAAAAAATATCCGTGCGTATACCACTTCTCAGAGCAGCTACTACTGTCTCTCTATATCTTGGGTTTGTGCTCACAAACAGCTTCATTTTCAATCATGACTCCGAAGACAAGAAACACTAACTTGGTTGAATGCGGTCGGCAACCCGTCCTTCAGAGCATATTCAGTGTTCATGTGCTTTCCCTTCAGATCTTCATTCATCGAGAATCTTACTATCTCCCAACTGAGTATGTCATCTTCCTCCCTCCCCCTTTCCAACAGACTACCAGTGTCCTCGCAGTGAAAGTTCAACATCAAGATGCTCGTCTACCTGTACTCGATTATAGCCACGAGATTAGAAGAACGACACACAAGACACCACGAGACCATACAAGCACCTGATTTCCTCTGTTCTCAGCACGGTTTTTCTCGCTCCATGCCGGTGTGCTAGCACAACAGGTTTTGATATCAGCCGTATGCTACTCATACTAGCGTCGACGTACACACCTTTCATCGCACCAGCAGAATGCATAAACCCCCCCGGCCTCGCTCCACTGCTTACTCACAACTCTACAATTCCCCCTCAAAATCAACACAAATATGTCCCCGCCGCAGGACATGACTACTCACCCTCCATCCCATCCATAAAAAGGAACCTACACGTCGATATTCAGGTAGTATCGCGCGGGGATATCTAACCCACTGGGCTGATATCATACGCTTCCATACGGGACCACGTCTTGATCGTGTGATTTTGTTTCAACCAGGATTTAGATAGAGAGGTGTGATGGAACTGCTGCTCCGGCACTGCTGAACGGTCTGAGCGACAGTCTTATGTGCTGCGTGTGCGAAAAAATTAGACTGGTGTTTACGGTACATGGATTGATCAGCGAGATGGTACAGACGCATCGGTGTTGACGGATTGGATTTGGCGGAGACGGATGTGAAGGCCATGCATCGCTCGATTGCTTTGCATCGATGCTCCAAAGGTCAAGGTGAGCATGGGATATTGTTTCCAGCTGTTCTGTTACAACTGCATCAGATGGACAGGTGCACGGAGAACTGTGTACATAGAATTTGATATAGTTTTATACATACTCATTTTACTAGAATGTCCACGTCCTGCATGGGAACGATGGGACACTCATAATTTCGACTTCACCCACGCTTGTATGGCTTGTTGACTGCCCGTCCCTGAGTCGCCCTTGTAGCCTAGGATTCGCTCGACGATCATCTCCTCGTGACATGCCTTGGGCGTGACCACTGTATGGACCAACCCACCCCTTGCGCTGAATCCCTTGGTGAACTTGTCTGCAAATGCCAGAATGCCATCTTTGAGAATCTCGTTGTCGCCAGCCCAGATCAAGACTTCACCCACCACGTCGGCAACTGGCGCCCACCAGTCTGGCGCAGCGAGGACAGGTTCGCTGTAGAAATCGCCAGCAAACGGTGAGGTACTACCGAGGAAAGCAGGGGCCCAGCGATTCAGCGTTCGCGCGTCGAACATGTCGCGCTCGGCATTTTCTACAAAGGCCGGGGTATTGGTCTGGGTTAGCACAGCCCACGGCGAGATGAGCATGGCGGCATGGATCTTGGAGGGTAGGACGAGCGGTTGAATCTCGGGATGCGGGTGTGCGAGATGTGACAAGACACCGAGGGTCAGATTGCCGCCTGCAGAGTCTCCGCCCAGGATAAGATCGGACGGGTTGCGACCTTCCGTCTCGATTAGGTGTCGGAGAAGCTCCACCGCTTGCTTTAGTTGTGTTGGGTACGTGTGCTCGGGTGCGAGGTCGTATGCGAGGAGGAGCGCAGAGACGTCGGGACCGAGAGACTTTTGCAGGTCGTTGAGCCAGAGCTGGTGACCTGGACCGCAGGGCATCACGTAGCCTCCTCCTGCGTGTTGTTAGCCGTGTACGCTGGGTACATCTGAGAATGGGCGTACCATGGAAGTAAACGATGACCTTCTTCGCGGTGCTGCTACCAAACCAGTGGGCCTGTGCGCCACTCGGCAGCATTATGCTCTCCGGTGTGAAGCCATTGTCTTTCGCAAATTGCAGATATATAGGGGTCGTGGCGCCGTTCATATAGCGATCCTCGGCGAGGTTGAGGTTGCCGAGCTGGGTGCGGAACATGGCGAACATGACGTCCTTGAAGTACGTATTCGAGCCATTGGAGCCTTTGAAGGGGGACGTAAAAGCACGACCGGATGCTGAGCCAACTACTCCAGATCAGTACGCTTGCCACGATCAGCGATGCAGGTACATACCAGCTTTGAGGACTGCCGAGGCGATGCGTAGCTTACTGGCGTGTTGGTCTGCCATGATGTGAATGTGTGATGGAAGGAGGGTTGAGACTCGTGCAGCTTCAGAGAAGCTTTACTGGCCATTCACCCCATTGCTCCGGTCTAGATGCGATGCGACGTCGCGCAGTCCCCGGAGCGCGTTATCCGAGGCAACGAAAAGTGTGGGGTTGTGTAACGCGCCAAGCAGGTGCTTCGTCGCGCCTGCCATGTCGTGCCAGCTTCATGACTCGGGTGGTCAAATCTCTCTCGTACGAAGGCCGATGAACTGAGTCGAGCCAACAACCGTCCATGGTCAGCATGGCGTCCCCGGCCGACGCAGATACACCAGCGTCGAGTTTTAGGGATGGCGACCAGCTGGACGATGGCCAGCCCAATAAGAAGCGCCGCACCGGCCCCAATTCGCGCGGCGTCGCCAACCTCACGCCAGAGCAGCTTGCCCGGAAGCGCGCAAACGACCGCGAAGCTCAGCGCGCCATACGAGAGCGCACCAAGAACCAGATCGACCGCCTCAATCAGCGCATCCGGGAGCTAGAGAGCCAGCAGCCGTACCATGACCTGCAGGTGGTGCTCAGGGAGAAGGAGCAGATTCAGGCGGAGAATGTGGACATCAAAAAGCGTCTTGAAAGTGTCATGAGCATCATCCAGCCCATCTTGCGCACGTCGGGCGGACTTAACGGCGAGTATGCCGAATCCCAGCATGGCCGGTCGCGACTGACGTTTGCGTAGAACTGGCAGCTGCTGCTGAGCGGTCGCCGCTTCCTGTTCCTCCCCCACAACACCGCGACGCGCCTGTGCAACCTACCGACCCCCGCCAATTCCATGCCGCCCTGCAGGACATCGCCGCGGCTTCACCTACAAACGGCCTACACTCGCCTGGCGCAACAGATGGAGCACGGCCGTGGATGTTTCCTGGCGATGGCCCCACGAGTCACATGCGCCGGTATTCGAATAGCCCGCAATATGAGGCACGCCCACCGCAAATACAAGCACCGGAAATGCCTTTCGACGAGCGGCTGGGCGTTGACTTCCTGCTCGACAACGGACAGAGGAGGGCTGTCGACCCGAATCTACCGCCTCCGCAACAGCCGCAGCCCAGTAATGTCAGCAGCAGCAGTCTCGCGCAGTACGCGCCAAACCTCGTGGCCCATCTCACACTGCCAAGAAACACGACACCAACATGTCCACTCGACGTCATACTTCTTGACTTCTTACAGGATCGACAGGCACGTGCGGCAGAAGGCGTACCCCTCAAGACACTAGTCGGCCCTTTGTATCCAAACTTTACGTCCCTCGTGTATCCTGATCGCAATGTTGAAGCACATCCGCTGTCCCAGCTCTTCACTGACATTCTACGCACATTCCCGGACATCTGCGGCAAGCCGGAACAGGTCGCCATCGTTTTCATCATGTTCTTGATCATGCGCTGGCAGATTGAGCCCACACAAGAGAACTACGACAGACTGCCGCACTGGGTAACACCGCGGGCTTCACAGCTGTTCGTCAGCCATCCGTTGTGGTTCGACCATCTCCCTTGGTAAGTCACATGGCGTCGCAGCAGTTGTCATCCTGACGGCAGACCTGCTCCAAATAGATATCCACGCACGTGCTCATCGAAAAAGGGATATGACTAATCAAGTCCCAGGCCAAAGCTACGTGACCGACTCACCACAACCAAGCCTTTTGTCTCGTTCGAGAATTTCTTCATCCCATTCACGACAACAGTCTCGCTGAACTGGCCTTACGAAGCTCATGATGTTCTCCTTCCTGCCTCTAAAGTCCACACCAACACTTTATCAGTAGCATCTTCTATCCCCGCATCATCGCCATTCTCGACACACGTCAACGCGGGTTCACCGCAGGGTCCGCCAACACCACAGCCACCGCCACCACCATCCGGCCTTGGACTCATGGGCCCGCTCCCCAAAGAAGACGACCAATGGCTCATCAACCCCGCCTTCGAGAGCCACCTGCGTGATTTGAACAACTGGTCACTCGGACCAAGTTTTGCAGGCACGTTCCCGGCGTTTGCCGACTGCGTCAAAATCAAGCCCGGTCGATGAAGCAACCTTGTAGATGTACGCTGCGACCCGGCGCCGGCGTGAGTGCAGGAAAAGGGGGAGTTATTCGGCAATGTCAACATACTTATGTGCTTGGGAGGGCATAATTAGGGACGCGCTATTGTGTTATGCTATGTATTGATATCAAGTATCTCGGTATTGGTTTCTGTCGTAATGATGCACGCTCAGCATTTGTATGGATAGGGCAGAGTATTTTCGGTGGCTTCACTACAATCATGTTATCGCACCAATTCGCCCGCGATTGCATTGCGTGCTTGACGGGACGTGAGCTCATGGCTGCAGGGGTTCAAGAAACCTTACACCCTGGAGCCACTAGCGCCATGATTCGTCTCACCTTTCTTCTCATCAATTTCCTCTGCTAGCACACCAGCAAATCCTCACCCTCATTCACATATTTTCCTAACCACAACTCCCGTGTTACCCAGGCCGCGATGGTACAAGTTCGCCACATTGCTCCATCAGTAGTGAAAGACCGCAGTCCAGCGACGGAGGTATAATAGACTTCTAAAATCGGACCGGGCATGATAGGTTACGTAGATGCCGATTTTACCTAGCTGAGGAGGACGGATATGGATACAATGACGCTACTTACCTGCCATGGGGTTGAGTTTATCTAGACCTGCGTTGCCTGAGGCACAATGTTAAAGTAGGGACGACAGGATGGTGCCATCAGCTGCAGCAAAAACATCTTATCGTGCTCACGAAGACGAAGGCGACGATATCAGCGTCATGCGTTGACAACAGCGAGCCTCAGGCAGTATTGTAGATCTGCTCGAAGAACACATAGTGGACGACTCTGATTGCGGAAAGTAGAGAACGTGCTCGAAGAGGCGAGATGGGTGGGCAATGATGTAGCAAACTACTCATGTGATTGCTTCCATCTTCGAAGTTCTGGATATAAAAGCAGTGGTACAGGTAGTGTTGGTTAAAACGGTTTCATTCTCAGCAACATCATCAAAATTATGTCCTTGTCACTTCGTCAACCATCTACTACCTCGCCGACCTCAACCCTTCCACTGCTCGAACACCTCGATCCCCTCGTTCGCATGATATACTTGGGCTTCTACCCGGTCCCCGGTCAGACGCCGGGTGACTTGCTCTTACGAACCGCAAGTAAGTAGATACGGCATCTGGCGCTACTTAGTATTAAACACTAACTATTACAGACAACCTCGCCCTTCTGATACGCTATAAAGGAGGAGTCGACATCGATTCCAATCGTGTCTCAGTAGCTGCGTTCGACGTGTACTCGCCCCTTCGACAAAAGGTAGTGGTTATGGTGCACGACGGGATGGAGAGCACGCGAATCATGGCTAGTTGAGAGCATTAATACAACGGCGGACTCGATGTCCCGTACGCCATCTAGAGTGTAGAAAAGGTAGCTGGTGTCGGCATAATATGTGTTCTTCCTCGCCACGACCAATCACAGGCTGTTAGACTTGGGTGCTCGTATCTGACCGTGAAGTGAAAGTGAAACTGACCTACCGGTACTCCAAATTTACTCCACCACTTTCTTTCCTCACCTTTCTCCTCCCCGCAGTCGATTCCACAACTACTACGATCGTCGAAGAATCCCGTCCACACGCAACAATGGACCCAATCCAGCAACAAATCTTCAACTTCCTCAACCCGCACCGGCGCGCCCTGCCCGAAAGCCTGATCCGCGCCATCGCCGGTCGTTCTACCCCCAGTCCTTACTGCGCCCACCTCGTCCTAACCACCTCGCAGGAAACATCACCTTCCTCATCAAATACACCGCTGGTCCCTGCCTCAAGCCCGAGTGCTTCACCGTAACGATCATCGACGTTCGTGGGCCAGATGACAGCGAGGTTGGGCACAAGGCGACTGTGTGCTTTCACGATGCACCCGGCATAATCGCGGTTGTCATCGACAAACAGGTCGGATGGGGCGAGGACGTTTTGCTTGGATTGGCGGAGAAGGTGGACAAGGCGGTGAGGGACATCTTGGCTAAAGAGGGCAGTGACGGCTATGGTGACTTTAAGATGTAGGAAGGAGCAGGTTGGCAGCGCTACGGCTGGATGCGGGGAGCGTTTGATGTGGTCTGCGTGGATGTTACCATGGAGTGAGGGGGAAGTACGGGTGGCCGGATGGTGCGTCGAGTGGGTGGTGCTTGAGGCACGGCTCGCTTGAAGACTGGAGCGGATGGTGAAGGTGGACTAGTCAAGGGCATCAACTAACCTCACGTCTTCCTTCTTTTCGTCTGCTGTCCGGAATATGCTACACATCTGACATTCATCGCATCAAGAATAACACGAAAGAGTCTGTCACTATTATCGAAGCACATGTCTACACTTCTACCATTTCACACTCCCTCTACATCTTCAGCGGCCTCGCGCTCTCTTGCAAGACCACCGCGAACCACGTTGCCATGACACAATATACCTCTCCTCAAGCAAAAGCATCCCCTAAAGCCGCTCAACACGAGCACAAGATCTTCACATCTCTAGCCCGATACCGCGATAGTCGTCTAGACTCCAGCGTCGATAGCGCATCGGGTGCGCAATCTACATCTAACATTCCTTGAAGCAAGTTGACATACACTCATGCTGAGCCAACATCACCTTCCTCCTGCGCCACAGAATCGGGCCAGACACCACCGCGGACCAGGTCTCCGGTGTGGTCTATGATATCACAAGCCTCTCAAGTAACGCCGAAGCAGACAGGACAAGCGTTGTCGTGCACAATGAGTGGGTATGATGGCGCCGTTCCTTGCGAAGGATACGCAAATGTACGATAGGGTGCTAGGGCAATTGGAAAAATATGTCAATGCCTGCGTTCAAACAGTGCTGTCTAAAGTAGGCTGGTTGCCCTGAGAGTATGGATCCGTCGCAGAAGCGGAGCGCAGGTCCTACTTGTTACAGCAGAACGAGGGAGCGGCTGTTGAGTTTGTACAGATACGCGGGACGCGGGCGGTAGGTGTGAGGAGTGTGTAATTCGGGGTCCTGTTGAAGCGTAGGTAGGTAGATTGGTTGATCATGGCATCGAAGATGCCATCGCTCCAACGAGTAAGGCTTTGTGTGTTCAAGCATGTTGTTCGCATGTTTGTGATGTCGACCGTGAACCACAACATGGATCTACGGCTAGATGGTCGTGAGAATGAACTGCAGGATTTCCTGCAAGTAGATTGAGTTTAGAGATAGAAGGAGACGGCGTGAAGACTCCACCTGATAATGTAGCAGAGGAACTCGCGCATGCCAGATGCTTCTCGAATTGCTGATTCTCTCCTGAATTCCGAGGTGACGACTTGGCTTGTATAGCAATCCTCCCCTAGACAGCGTGACCATCACTAGCGCCCGACGTATGTCTTGCTTTCCCGCCCTTCAGCATCGGTAGACGCTGTCGCCGACTATTCTTTGATCGTCGACCTCGCCCGGTTGCGACGGTTGTTTCTAGACGTGCGCACCGCGATATTGGCACGCCCTTACGCCAATATCGCGATACGCATGTCAAGGCGGGCCGTGAACGGGGCTACAAAGCGTGCGGTAGGACGCGATAGGACGCGGTTGGGCGCGTAAAGACGCGTGAGGATGTTGTCGTCTCGGTGCGGACGCGCACTCCTTTGACCGGGACCGGGGTCTGGATGTGCGATGCGACTATGAAGGAGGTAAACGCGAGCTATCTTGTCAGTCTTCTAGTCACGTAGGTCTCGGTACTCTGCAGAGTCTCGGCTAGCCTTAGACTATCTCTGCCCTTTGTGGAGAGAACGATCTGGTAGAGCCGGCGAGCAAGCTAGATCGTGAAGTGAAGAAAGTCTGTGGACAGTCATAATCAGTGGGCACGTCAGGCCTCTCGACTTCGCGTATGAGCAGAGAGCTACACTGCAGGATTAGTGCAGTGTCTTTGGGTGCTGCTCTTTGTTGACGGCCAGGAAGTTATGTGTCAACTGAATGTGGTCATCTGATATACTGGGGAGGATCGATCCATAAGACTTTAAAATTGCACGAGTGATTCATCTCAGGTTTTCAGTGGAATGCAAAGCGGTATGACTGCGTTTAGAGGTGAAAAGGATGTTGTGGAAAGACGGAAGGTGTCAATATGAAGGACCATGGTCTAAGCGCGCGGCAGAATGCAGGGGGCTACTTCAGCCTCGCGCAACCCCAAACCAGCTTTTGAAGGTAACAACTAGGCAGCAATCCAAGACTCCGATATTGTGGCACAGCATCGGCGTTGCCACGGCCCCCGAAAGAACTCATCGGTCGCACTTTGGCGAATATTTTGCAGTGCTGGCTCCGAAGCCCCCACGACTCAACAGATGACTGTTGAAGCGACTGTTATTTACCATGGGCTTCTCAAGGTGACCGAACTTGCTCGCTCGAGGCTTGAATGTGCGCCATTCCGCCGTCCTATTCCTTCGCTTGTGCATCCTCCGCTCCCTCACTTCGAGCAGGCGTGGCACTGTTGGCTTGATGGGAATCACGAGGGAGGCCTCCCTCAAGACTACCGTCGGCATGATCTCCATTATCATCTGAGCAGTCCTGCGCGCCCTTCTGCTCTAGCGCGACATCCTGACTTGGGTGTTCGTCCGCTTCTGGTGGAGGACAAGCTATCAGATTGGCATACGAGATGAAGCCTGGTGTGAAATTCATACCTTCATGAGACTGATCATGTGCTGCTTTTCTTGAGCTGGCTTGCGCCCAAGATCCCACCCCAGCCAAGTCATATGATTGATGCTCGCCATTGTTGGCGTCAAGGCCGTGGTCGCTTCCGCTTTGGCTCTCGGAATCGCACAAGGTGGTGGAGGAAGGTGAGATGGAACCATCAGACTGCTCCGAGACATCTTGGCCGATGTTGCTGGTGGAAGCATTTCCATCGGTGCTTGAGTGAGCCATGGTGATCTTAGGGAGACTGGGCTGGAGATGATGCAGACATGTCTCTCAGCAGTATTCCGGGTACTTATACGTCTAGCTCCTCTGCGCGCACGATAGAGACGACACGTCGTTTCTGTTGTTACACACTCGAGTCAGTGCATTGTTTCCTCAAACTTCACACACTGGAGGCACATTTTGGCTGCAAGGATGGCCACGTGTGTGACAAGCATCTTTCTTGCAGATCCAACACCTTACGGCGGATAAAAAGTGACGAGCCGCTGGGCACCAATCGCGCCAGCCAACTCGCGCCCAGCACTGATGGGCGGAGCGGAAGCCGGATCAGCTCCCGAGCTGGCAGATGCAGATACGACTTTCGCGAAAATTACTACCCATGTAACCTGGTTGTCATTTTGACTCCCCTGGTCCACCGGATGCGCTCGTCTCACTGTACAGATCGGGTGAATCAAGTCAGATGACGACTCAGCGTCCGGTCGGCAAGCCGCTGCGCCCATGATTCAGATTGCACAGCCCGCACTGATAGCTCGGAAGTGACGGCCGGCCACGGGCCGCAAGGTTGTGGATTCTCGGTTCCTTTTTAGCTTCCACAGAAGCCGTAAATACTTCGAATGACCCGGTTATCAGTGAATCGTTTCGACCGTTGTCTCGACGGCCCAATGGGAACTCCACCCTTGATGCGTCGAAATGATGTGTTTACTGATTGTGCGCGGAAGGAATACCATGAGCGTAGTCTCAGAGGGTTTAGGCTCAATGTCTACCCTCCCATTTTTCAGTGATATTTTCTGTTTTGCGTCTTTTGGCGTGCAACCTTGTACAGGCGCTTCAAGCGACCAGATGACTTGAACGCCGTGGAGTGTATCCTGAAAATGAAGAATGTCGTGCATTCACTGCACTCGATATGACCAGCTCTGCAGGGATCCGTATCAGCGGCGGGAAGAGTGGTAAAATCCACCATGCCCTTGTAGCGAGACTGGTCCTGCGCAAGTCGTGCTACCACGGTTATGCTCGCTAGTCTAGATAAGGAAGGACAGCGGTGCGATATCCGAGTCCCCGCTCAAGGTTGTGGATCGCTCCATGTTGGGGATCTGTCTGAATTCCGCCTCATGCATGTAAGCGATATCATCATGATCGGTATCACCCCTAGGATATGCGTCGTATTTTTGTCGCCAAACGCCGCCTCCAGCATGATGATGAATTGGTGTTGGTGAGCCGTGATTTGGTGCCTGAGAGGAAGATCTCTCAAACTCGACTACGAGGTGATGTCTAGCTAAGCCCTCCGAGCCTTAGCCTCAGTCATGTTGTGTAACCTTTTTTATCTCACGAGCCTACCTCATGGCCAGGGCTGGGGCTGCACTCAGGCTCAAGTCGAGTGGGATGTCACAGCTGCATGCCGATTGGGCATGGGGGCCGGTGCGATGTGCAGCCTCGTGACTAGACCCAAGGAAAGTAAGACATGGCAAGTTCCACGGTGGAAGACGTGGGAAAAATGGGCAGGAGTTGGAGTACGTGACGTGCTCGCGTTTCACCCCCGTGTTGATGTGGCTGGCGTAAAGATGGGCTCGTGTGTCACTGGATCGAGACTGCCGGTGGCGTAGCTGCACGCAGTCTTTTTCGACACAGATTTATGCAGCATGGAAGCTACAAGCGAGATACTAGAGAGGAAAGGAATCGACTAAATTGGAAATTTAAGTCATGAGTGGCGTGCGAAATTGGCCGACTCTGTCGACCGTCGTCTAAGTTGTCGCGGAGCCACTACTGCGGGCTCGGCTGTTCCAACACTGCGCCGCTTCTACGTTGCTTCTATGCAGTCGGGCCTTGACAATTCGCGCGGAGCATAGCCGGGATGATGGAAATTCCCGCTGATCGGTATACGATTCTGGGCGCTTTGCGCCTCAATGAGAAAGGCACAACAACGGTTTTCGAAGTTTCATAATGCGTTAGTATGGTCCTGTCGATTACAACGTAAGCAAGAGTGAATTGGCCGGTTGATGGCAAATCAAGACTGGTACAACAAGAAGCGGTGAATGTCCCATTTCTGAATGGCATCATTGACTGGGATTTGCGCCGATCTACACTTGAAAAGATGAGATCCCTCTTCCAAGCAATCCTTGCCAAAGCGTGGCTTGCGGATGGCCTGCTTTTCACGCGGTGAATGCACGTGCGCTACTCGGAGATTGCGACAGCAGAAGCCCGCTGCATACGTGGGGATCGGAGGAAATGATAGAATGGTCGTCCCTTATACGAGAAATTTCAGGTGTCTATTGAAACACTTGTTCTGCACTCGAGGCTGGTGGTGGGGCGGCTCAGTCTGTGATTGGACCAAGTATTTGTGGTTGTGATTACCCCGAGCCCTAGCCGCCGACAGTAACACTGACCTACACCGCTTGATAGAGGCGAAAACCACTCACAGAAACGACGAAAACCGCCTACAGTGTACAGTAACCGCGACGAGGCAGCGCGCGGAGTGATTTGGCGGTATAGGGTGCCGAGATCGTTGACCGAGTCGGGCTCACCCACCTTTTCAATGAGAAACTTGTGGCTGACGCCGTATGGGTTGAATCCTTCGCTCTGAAAGCATAGCGAGATGACGCAGACCATATGTTCCGGGGCTGAGATACATGTATGCGCGGCTCCGCGTGGTGTCCACTGATATGGTCTCATCCCCTGAGTCGCGCGTATGCTGCCTCTCAAACAGCTTGACAAGGAACAAGGATCATGCGAGACCGTTTCCCAGAACAGCTGCAGGTTCCTGGTTCACGCACATCACTCCTGCTACCGGTGTCTAGGCCAAGATATCCGGTCAGACGACTGCATGGGTAACAACAGCGACCACCGAATGCCATCATCGACGATGCATGGAAGCAGTCATGGCCCTGGAGGGTGACGAGTCGGTGTGGTTCATGATCTCGGGTTATTCGAATTCGCACCGTTTCCGGTGGTATATTTGGGATTATTGTAGATGGTGTTTCCTCAACAAGCGTCAGTGAGTGGCTTAGCATAATCCAATGAACAGGCAGACCATGCCGCGTCTCGAAATGAGTTGAATGATGTATGAGGAGCTAACGTCATAAGAGAGAAAAGTTGTGTTTATGCTATTAAACTGTACGACAGGCGTAACCGCGGAGACATTGATGAAGAAGGTCCTGGGAAAATTATCCATAATAGCGGGATAGTCGGCATATTTATGTTCTCCCTGTATTGGCTCTCTGGGAGACAACTATACTGGAGCCACGGACGGTCGCATCAACGTCGCGTGCAAATTGATTGAAACTCTGTGTAGAGGACTGCGCACATGTACAGCCGCATGACGTCGAGGTTCCAACTCGCCATTCTTGTGTGAAACCAACTGGTGGCATTCGCGCCAATAGATCTTGCTGGAGGAGTGAAGCCGACTGTAGTGCCTCTTGCGTGAGTTGCAGTGCTCGGGGGCCAAGGACGACAGTATGATACGGACAAGCAGCATTAAACGAAAGAGCTTGGGGAGTAATCTGCGAAGGAAGCGGGGAGCCTTGGTCGTAGTACTTGATCGAGAACTGGTCGTACTGTGCGCGACCAGTCGTAGCCGTAGGAGGGAAGAGAGGCGCTGGAGTATGCTGTGTCGCCGCCGACATGTTTTGTTCTTCAGATAGGAACAATTTTTTGGTGGTTTAACCCAGGTCCCTCGAGTAGACAGTTTTGAGTCTTATTGAATCGGTTAGAGATATTCTACTTTGGTGAACTTGGAGACACAAACCTATGTGCTTATGCAGTATAGTTCTAGGAGCTAAGGTTAGGGAGCTTATGGCAGAACGGGTGCGGAGGGTCAAAGGCGCTGTTCCTTGCAGACGGCGACGAGGTTTTCATATTAACGCTCGCAGCCAGAAGTGGGAAGATATATGCCAGAAAAGTCGAGCAGAGCCGCATTATGGAGTGATCAATCCAGTCAACTCTGATCAAGGCACGAGGAGAATTGTACGTTCGACCGTAATGCAGGGACAAGCCCAGAAACCAGTGCGAAGATCATCATCCGGTAAAACCACTGATTGATTTGGACTTGGTGGAGAAAGCCATGCGACGAGAGTGGGAGGGAAATGATAGCGTCCTCAGCTACATCCTGACCACGCTGGATTTCATGTGGCTGACTGCTATCCATGCATTCTATTGCCTAGGTGATCTTCAGCACCAAAGTAAGGTTTTTGATTAGAGTTTGACGGGTGCAAATTCATCCCAGTTGCCAGGAGATTGCCAGGCTCCAGGGTCACGCGGGCCTTGGAGAAGCATTGGCCCGGTGTCACGGCATTAGCGGTGGATGTTGCAGCCAGGAAATATTTCGCTGACTGCAAGAATATTCGCCCTCTGCCCGTGGAGACTGGAAGCATGCTGACACGCAGCGGACTGATTCAAAGGGTATCTGTAAACCGCAGTAGGAATTGATCGACCTCGGTTTGGAGAGCCACATGACAGACGTCTCGTGCGCAACGTGGCCAATGCTTCCATGACAGGGGAAATCCTGGACTAGTCACCGAGTTGAGATTTGGGTCCCATCTCGCTGACATGAAGAAGCCGGGCATGTTCTTCAGCGAAAAAACGGGAAGCAGCGAGTGCAAATAATTGGTGTCTCGCCGCCCGCAGAATTGATCCACCTGGGTATGATGGTAATGCATTCCGACTGTGACTCGACCGTAGGGGCGACTGGGATAGCTTGAAAATAATACACCGGAACTGGGAAGGTCGTCCACATTGCGCCTCTACTGCCAAATTCCACAGGACGTGAGTTCGCCATTCTAGAAGGATGAGCCAAGTGCCGCCGATCTGGGGCACAGGGGTGCTGACCGGCATGATAGGAAGATGGAATCATACGAGATGGCGCGAGCAGACCCTTGACGCTTGGCAATCCAGGGCATCCGCCGGTTGCTCGAGGAAGCCAAGAATATAATTATGGAAAGACCAGCGCCGCAGCATGCGACACCCTCGAGCATGACTAGTCTGAAAAACGGTAGAGGTGAGGAGCCTGCGCCGGAGCCACTAAATACGGTCGCAAGCGGTATGCAGAACATGGTACATTCAGACGGAGATTCCTCCGTCGCATGCAGGCGATGGCTTGCGTCCGTCCTGTAGTAATGGAACACTCCCAAGATGGCCGTGAGATCCTGCCGTGTGGAAGCAACGGGCGGAGGCGGTTGCGGGGGGCGGTGAAGCGCCCACGGAAGCAGCTTTTAGAAAGAAGACGTAATAATTTGCTACAGGCAACGACATGAGCCGAAAGCAGGCCATTGCTTGCATTGCACTAGCACCTCGAAAGTTTGAGTCTGCTTGGTTCCAGGCGAGCTGATGCCAGCGACTGGCATGGAAACAGGCCGGTTGCACGCATCACGTACGTGTACCTGCATTGACTTTAGCTCGCGTGGGGGTGCGTTGTCATTTTTGAAGTGGCTAAGCATGTCTTCTCGTCGGGTACGTTGTCCGACGGCATGGAGGCGCCCTCACCAGGTGCACTACCCCAGAAGGATCGAAGTTTCCTTGCGCTAGAGAAACGCGGTGCAACGTTGGTGGCTTGCTCATCGATGGTCATGCGGATCCGGGCCAGATACCAACATCTGCTAGTGCGCGTTTCGAGAGCTCGCCGCGGAACTATCGAAACGTTTGCAAGGAAACCAAATTGCGCATGCAGGCCACCTAACGCCATGGTCATCGTGCTCGGCCGCGTCCTCATAGGTATTTACCGCTTCTTCGGCGTGGCTTACGCACCTCAGGGCAAAAAGGCACAGGGTACCTAGGTCGATACTCCGAGAACCCATACCAGAGCAAGGATGCATGACTGGACCCTCTCGTATGGCAGCTTCATTTTTGAATGCTTGTGTTATCGAAAGTAGTGAGTGACGGCTGTCTGAGCAGATCGAGCGTGTTGCACGGTTGCAGGGGTCGTCGATTGCATTGCTTCAAGAAAGCGTCTTCCACGGATGCTTTTAATGTCCGTATATAATCGGATCATTTCTCACGCGGAGTACGTGCGTCCAGTCGTTCCAGGCTCATCGAAGCTTGGCAACTGTGGGATGGCGTTCACACTGATCGTGCAGCTCACCGGTCGCTAATATTGACCGCATGCGCAAATACGACGACACGTAGGATACCAGTGGGTGGAGAAGGTTCCATGAAGTGCGTCCACTTTCATGGCTTTGCATAATCTCCCCAAGGAGTTGGAAGCCCTGAAGAACTTTCTGGCGAGGAGAAGCGACCCACGCATGTGGCTGCAGATACCCCTTGATCGTGCAGAGGGCCTTCCATTGTGACGTGGGCGCCCGGTGCTCTCGGTAGCTTGCGGGACTTGTCAGTGCAAGGAGGTTGAGGGGAGAGAGGTCTTGAATCGAGGAGACCTCGGGAGATAAAAATCATTGCCGTGGATGCCACCCTAGGTTGACTGATGGTGCTTTGGATGAGATGCGGGTTGACGTGGGGAGCCGCTACTGCGGAGACGGAAGGAACCCGCGGGGATGAACCGAGCCGAGGTCGAGATCCCTGCTCGAAGAAAACATTTGAATCCCTGAGATATCCGCTGCACTCAACAAAACCTACCAAGGCTACGAGACGCGTTCGACGCTCGTACATTGTCTCGCAGACCATGGCGAACATCACAAACGGCTCCAATGGTGACAATGGCCAAACTTTGTGTGCAAAGCTCCTCTGGAGCCACCCAGACCCTCGCACGACGCCCATGTATGAATACCTCCAAGCCGTAAATAAGGAACACAATCTGCATCTATCTACATATCGAGAGCTGCACCAATGGAGCATAACGAACATAGACGCGTTTTGGCAGAGCGTGTGGAAATTTGTCGGCGTCAAAGCTGAGGGAGACGCGTCGCCAGTCAGTAGACAAAGGATGTCATCAGTTAAGAGGTATTGACAGTAGCAGGCGGTTGATCCCCACGCGCCAATGTTCCCTCGTCCTACATTCTTCAAGAACGCGCGCTTGAACTTCGCCGAGAACCTCCTCTTTCCCACCCAGCATGTGGACCCCGGTTCTCCTGCAGTCATCGCCGTGACGGAGACTACGCGCGAAACCGTGACATGGAGAGAGCTCCGGGAGCGTGTCAGGAAATGCCAAGCGGGCATGCTGGCCCTTGGGCTGGACACAGGTGATCGCGTTGCAGGATATGTCGCAAACCATACCAATGCCTTGGTGGCTATGCTCGCGGCAACATCACTTGGTTGCGTCTGGACTGCTGTTAGCCCAGACACTGGCGTGCATGCTGTCCTAGAACGACTGCGCCAGATTGAGCCGTCGTTGCTGTTCGCGGACAACGCGGCTTTCTACAACGGTCGAAGTCACCCGGTTCTGCCCAAAGTGAACGAAATAGCGGGTGAGCTGCCTTCCCTCCAGGCAGTTGTCATCTTCCCCACCGTGCTATCTGTTGAAGTCGATACCAAGTCGCTCCGGGTACCATCTGGAAGAGCATACGACTATGCGACTTTTACATCACCTCCAACCGCCCCTGAGCTGACCTTCAAGAGGCTGCCAGCCGACCATCCAGTCTATATCCTCTACTCCAGCGGAACTACCGGCGCACCGAAGTGCATCGTGCATGGAGCTATTGGCACCCTGCTGCAACACAAGAAGGAACACATCATCCACTGCTCGATCACGCCGCGCTCCCGTCTCTTCTACTTCACAACCTGTACCTGGATGATGTGGCATTGGCTTGTTTCTGGTCTAGCTTCAGGCGCAACACTCGTGCTCTATGACGGCTCACCATTTCGCTACCTCGACAGCAGCGATACCACAACGTCCGTACCGGATGATCTTGCCATGCACCGGCTGATCGACGAGTACGATATCACACACTTCGGCACCTCAGCCAAGTACTTGTCCGTGCTTGAGCAAAAGTTGGTCAATCCGACGGCTGCTGGGCTCCAGTTGAAGACCCTAGAAGGCATTTACTCGACTGGCTCACCGCTCGCGCCTTCGACCTTCTCATACGTCTATAGCGCCTTCCCCTCGACCATCAACCTTGGTAGTATTACGGGCGGAACAGATATCATCTCACTCTTCGGTGCGCCAAATCCTCTACTTCCCGTCTATGAGGGTGAGATTCAAGGTCCCGGCCTTGGCATGGCTATCGCGGCATACGACTACACTGGTGCTGATGTTTCGACGACTGGTGAGCCGGGCGATCTCGTCTGCACGCAACCATTCCCTTGTCAACCTGTAGCATTCTGGGGCGCGGATGGCGAGTCAAAGTATCAGCGTTCTTACTTCGAAAAGTTCTCCAACAAGAAGAAGCAACCGATCTGGCATCACGGCGACTTCGTACGCTTCACTCCGGAGACGGGCGGACTTTGGATTCTTGGTCGCAGCGATGGTATCCTCAAGCCTGCTGGAGTACGCTTCGGTTCTGCAGAGATATACAATGTCGTCCTTGAGCACTTCGCCGAGGAAGTTGCGGACGCGCTGTGTATCGGCAGACGAAGGGAGACAGATACCGACGAGACCGTTGTGCTTTTCCTGAAGATGGCTGAAGGTCAAACGCTCGGATCTGATCTTGTTGACAAGATTAAAACGACGATCAAGAAAGCTCTGAGTGCTAGACACGTTCCCGCTGTCGTTGACGAATGTCCGGAGATACCTGTCACTACGAACGGCAAGAAGTAAGTTACTCGCCTATCTGCAAGAATTCATTGCTAATGCTCTGCAGGGTTGAAGGTGCTGTAAAGCAGATCCTGTGCGGGTTGAACGTGAAAACGTCCGCAAGTGTTGCCAACTCAGAGTGCCTGGATTGGTATCGAGAATGGGCTCAGACACACTAGACGACCGAGTCATCCTGCCTTTACTGGGACCTATCGTTGTGACGAGTTTCACGTCTTACTACCTCAACACGTTCTGCGACCTGACGTCTTGGCCACGAGATTCTAGAGCAAAAGCGCCAGCAGTCATGCCTCAAACCGCGCCTCCTCCACGAGAGGGTTTATTGCAGAATGGGATATGGCGAATGAGTTCAAAGTTGCAATTGCTTCATTGAAGTTCTTGCCTATTTAACGACCACTACAGACTGGGTGCAGTTGCAAAGCATACCCGGCAATGACCCTCGCACAGGAAACTACCATGGCGGCCATTGTTTGGCGCTCTACTACGCCAGCAAAGCAGCAGACTCCACCGGTTCGGTTATCGCCGCAATATCGCTACGCCTATGCAGGTTACTTGCAACTATCATCGTTCCCGAGTCGAACCATTCGTTCAGCTACCTATCATTACCATTTCGACTTCCAATCAGGACCGTTGCGGGTATCAAGGCTGTTCGCAAATCCTCATGGACCCTGGTGCGATGTTTCCTGCATCGGACGTCGTGGCACAGAATCTTCCAACGCCAACTCATTGCATCCCGCAAGTGTCGCCTACCGACCGTCCATCGTTGTTCGCGTACAAGGACGATCCACTATATCAATGCATTCTCAAGCGTTGTTTCACGGACAAGGAATCGAGCATGCCTGAACTGATGCGTTGCGGCTTAGCCAACAATATTCACTTTCTCATCATGCGCGACTTGAGGGATGTCCACGGCGCACAATACATCATAGAGGATGGCATGGTTCTGGAAACCCGTTCGACTAAAGATCATCACCAAGCAATCTTCACCGTAAATGGGGCATCGGTGCGTAGTCCGCAAACCACAATCGAGGGATTGAAGATTGGGGACAGGGGATTGACCATCGCTGGCAATGATGTTAGGGAAAAGTCGCAAGCTCTAGAAAGTCTGCGCAAGACTGTTGACTTGGCGATACACCAGGATTGGGAGGCAGACGGGGATGACGAATCGATGAGCATGACTCGAGTGTTTGGTATCATGCTCGATACTCAAAACTAGCTAGCCCTTCCTTTCGGCTTCATAAAGGCGAGTTCAGCCTCATCGGTTGCAACAAGTGTGACATCTCCCTGGAAGGACTCTCAAACTTGTCAACGACCATTCCCGATGTGCCGGCCCCGCCTTTCATGAGCCGAAATGAGTCATGCTTGGCAGGCACGCTGATCAATTGCTTTAGTGTCACGTGAGTGTCTATCATTTCAGAGAAACAGAACAAATAGCAGAACTACTCCCCATCGGCCATCAGCTGCAGTCTTCTCCGCTCGCAACGTTTTCACAGGCCGTATGCGAGTCATTCACCCCGCCGACCCCAGACTAGACGAAACCTGACTAGCGGTTCCAACCAGGGAGCGGCAGCTAATCGGACGAACCATGTCTGAGCATAACCTTAAATCGACAACGCAGTGCACGACCCCTGCGCCGTCAGACGACAGGTTAGACCCGGAGCACGGCACTAAATCGGGCAAACTCAACTCTGCCACGTCTCCGACAACACAGCCAGGTACTTCAGCAGCTCAAACATCACCAGCATCACCATACTCCACCCTCCAATGGCTCCTCATCGTTTTCGCCGTCTACTCTTCTGCCTTCCTCTACGGCCTTGACACCACCATCGTCTCCGTAGTCCAAGGCCCCGTCGTTGAACGCTTCGGCCATGTTGAGAAGCTCGGCTGGCTGGGCATCGGGTTCCCGCTCGGATCCGTTGCAACCATTGCAGCGTGGGCAAAAGCTTATGGCATCTTCGACACCAAGTGGCTGTACGTCGGAAGCCTTGTGCATTTTGCAGCTGGGAGTGCGCTGTGTGGCGGCGCGAACACCATGGATGCGCTGATTGTGGGCAGGGTATGGGCTGGTGCAGGAGGTGCAGGGATGTACCTCGGACAGCTCAACATATGGTCGCAGAACACTACTCTCGAGAAACGTTCGCTGTATATCAGCGGGGGCGGTATAGTGTGGGGTGTTGGATGTATCCTTGGACCTATCATCGGCGGAGCTTTTGCTGATAGCTCGGCTTCCTGGCGTTGGGCGTTTTACCTGAACTTGGTCTTGTTTGGGTTGTTCTCGCCGGTCTACCTGTTCAGCCTCCATTCGCACATGCCGCGACCGGACGACCCGCTGCTCAGGAGGGTCAAGGAGCTCGACTGGATCGGCATCGTGCTCAATGCCGCGATGTACCTCTGCTTCGTGCTCAGTTTTGCCATCGGCGGAACGATCTGGGCTTGGAGCGACGGTCGCACGATTGGCAGTATCGTAACTATGATCATTCTCGTCGTTCTATTCGGTGTTCAGCAGAAGTTCTGCATCTTCACAACAAAAGCACACCGTATCTTCCCACTCCAGTTCCTCCGCAGCCGGACTTTTGCCCTCTTGTTCATCGCGCAGTCAAGCATAATGACCTCGCTGGCCATACCGATCTACTATATCCCACTCTTCTTCCAATTCACACGCGCCGAGACCGCCGTGGAATCAGCCGTCCGCTTGCTGCCCTTCGTCATCGTCAACATTGTCGTAGTCTTCCTGAACGGCGCACTACTGCCAAAGTTCAGGTACTACGTCCCCTGGTATCTCGCGGCCTGTGGCTTCATTACCATCGGCGGTGCATTGTTTTTCGCACTCCTCACGCAAAGCACTTCTAATGCCGCAATCTATGGCTTCAGCGTGTTACTTGCTATCGGCGTCGGACTTGCCCAGCAATGCGCCTACTCTATCGCAACAGCAAAAGTTCCAGATCAGGTCGCTGACGCGATTGGCTTCATCAATAATGCCCAAGTCGGGTCAGTGGTAATAGCCCTCACATTCACGTCGCTCATCTTCCAGAATGTTGGCTTCAGCCATATCAAGAGTGCGCTAGCTGGTCTGGACTTCACGGAGGAAGAGATACGAGGCGCATTGGGAGGAGCGAAGAGTCGGGTGTTCGATGGCGGCGTGCTTAGTGAAGCAGTTAGAGGCAGTGTGGAGAGGGGAATTGTGGACGCGATAAGATGGAGCTTCTTTCCAGTGTTGCTAGCAGGCATCATTGGATTGGCGGCGAGTGCGCTCATGAGGTGGGAGAATGTGTTCAGTGGCAGTCGTGAAGCATTGCATAGGGAAGAAGAGAAGAAACCCCAGACTGCATGATTTTCCTTGCGCTGGTACCGCTGGATATAGTACGACGCAGTCACAGCGTTTTAGAGCTATGACATACGTCGGCAAGGGCCGTCAAGTATCCACCCGTAATGCTCGTCCGGACCGGATTATAACCTCGAGCCCAGCTTGCTTGGCTTCCTTCAAGCCTCAAAGACCTTCTCCATGACCGACTCTGTATCGAAGACTTTCGCAATAAGGCGGCCGACTTCCTGGTTCATTGCCGCGATCCAGTCGTCTCCCGGCCGCACGGACACTCCAAGAACGACATCGGATGATCCAGGGCTGTGTATGAATACGATTGCGCAGATTTTTTCATCACTGTCGCGATCAAATCCGACGGTTGAGACGTCCTCTGGGTTCACCGTCCTATGTAGCTTCATACAGCGGTGATGGCGGACGAGGAAGGCCACGTTCTCTAGCATAAACCAATGAGCGGAAGGCTGGAGCTATGTTGTTATAGGCATTACGTACGAATAAACACGGCATATTCGGATTCGCTCCAATTTTCGTGACCAGAAGTGCTGCTGAACTTGCGGTATGGGTTGAGGAGAGCGATCATGCGTTGCTCGAGCGAGAGTGGGGAGTATTCCGCCAACATCGCTGTCATGATGGTGAGAAGAAACAAGTCAAGAAAGCGTGGAACAGATAGAGGATTGATAAGAGTTCGGAAGCGGCGTGCTCTTCATGAGCAAACTAAGCGGTCCGGACCGCCCTCACTGAAACTCCATAAACCAGCGTTCACTTCATCCGGTGAAGTGAGCTTGAAAGGTCTCCAGGCGCATGGGCGCAATAACTTGTGTGGTATTCGCCGAATACCTGTCCGAGTAGTAAGAAGCAGAGTGTTTGTTGCTTCAATGAAGGATTCGCGGCTCGACCGGAGTTGGTTATATTATGAGCTACCTAGCGCCACACTCGAGCGTTACTATTCGATCGCTGGAAAAAGGGCGGGAAGCACGCTGAAGCCCCACCAAACACAGAGTACAGCCTGAAGTCCGCTAGGAGGTCCCCGCGCAATCATAAGAAGTATCCTGTTACGCCCCTTTCTCTTATGTCATTCCGCATCGACCACACAAACACCCGAATCAAGCAGGCGGGTTGGGAAAGAAAGTCGCCATGAACCCATCAACCGACGCCGCAAACCGCTCCACCGCACTCTGACCCTTCAGCACCTGCACCCTACACACCGTATGCGTATAGCCATTCCCGTTCACGAAGACACCGATACCCGCTGGTCCATTGCCCTTCTTCATGCCCTGCCAGTTGCGGCTACACATGGACACGTCGTTGGGGTCGATGGACTTGCCGTAGCTGGACTGGTTGTGGCGCATCAGGAAGGCGATATTCTCTGCGAAGATGTCAGTGATAGGTGAAAAGAGAGGGAGTGAGAAAGCTTACCACACAATACAAGGGCCGCGCGCTCCTGGTCGGCCGAGACGTCAGCTTCGGGGTCGAAACACTCGTCGCGGTACGGGTAGAGGAGATCCAGGATACGCTGCTCGAGCGGGTCGGCGGGAGTCTGAGTGGGCTTTGCTAGCGGGGCCGGCATGGTGCCATGAGCGTTCTGAGGGTGGACCATGTTTTGGGGCGCTTGGACGACTGCTTCTGGCTTGACTGAGCGGGGTCGTTGCGCTGCGGCTGTCGCGGCGGTTGTTGTGGTGTAGCGAGAGGCTTGTTGCGGCAGTTGAGTGGGCATCGTAAAATCTTGGAATTGATAAGGTTCGTGGGTCATCGTGGTGGTTTGCTTGGGTGCGGCTGACTGGCGGGGAGATGGTTCGAGAACTTGGGGTTTGAGGCAAACTATTACGATCGTTTGTGAGTAGCAAGTGCTGAATGAGTCGGAGGCGAACGCTGTTTCACCTTCACCTCATCGACACGTGATCACGCAACATGAACCAACTATTATGATCACGGGTAGCAAACACTAATGGTGTGAAAGTATAATAGACCCAGCTCCAGCCGAATGAACCAATTTGATGCACATTGACTACTTATCTGACGAAACTTGCATAACAACACTGAGCTACCCAATTGTCGTCTCAGAGCTCATAGTAACTTGGCTAGTTCAGCATCCACTGCCTCCTCGAGCTTGGGAATGATATTGTCACCGGGCGCGGATACAGCGGCGCGGACGATCGGCTTGGTCCCATTGACGCTATGCAAAAAGACAGCAGCCCTAACCTCATATTTGTACGACTGGTTGACATGTGTTCGTACGGGTATGGAAATGTTGAAGGGTAACTCGCTCCCATTAGTGCGACGACAGCGAATGATGAAGGCGACATTTTCTAAAGAAGTAAGCAGTCTCTCATACTACGTGTAAACTGCTGGGTCAACTGACTTGCAAGGATCTGGAAGCGGCGAGTAACATCAAGTGTTTCGGTAGACGTACTTCTGTGTGGCCAAAGGGCGTCGAAGATCGACTGTTGAAGAGAATCCATTTACTTCTTTGTGGGAGTGTTGAAAAGATGCCGTTGAAAGACGAGAAATACCGCATGAAAATATACTTCGGTGGTCTACAAGCTTG